>OLQB01002422.1_pt1 | contig 12103 bp, 10 predicted proteins | sample 1672681 | NCBI WGS metagenome assembly OLQB01 (sample SAMEA3136713, study PRJEB25190) | human gut metagenome | reverse complement strand
GAGGAAGCCGCAGAACGGGGATTGAAGTACGGGGCGCGGAAAATCAAGCAGGGCTACCGCAGCCATAAGCTGAAACCCTACCGGGAAGCGGCAAAGGCAGAAAAAGCGGCTTTTCGGGCAAATGTGGATTTTCAGTATCACAAGACCCTGCATGAGAACCCGCAGCTTACCTCTAACCCCATTTCCCGGTTTTGGCAGAAGCAGAAAATCAAGCGGCAGTATGCAAAGGAAGCCCGCAATACCGCAAAGGGTATCAAGGGCGCGGCAGAACGCACCCGCAAGGCGGCAGCCAAAGCCGCCGAGAAAACAAAGCAGACAGCGGCGTTTGTGGCAAGGCACCCGGCGGGCGTGGCAATCGCTGTCGGGGTGCTGCTGCTCTTTATCATGGTTATGTCCGGGCTGTCCTCTTGTGGGGCAATGTTTTCCGGCACGTTAAACGGCGTGCTTGGAACGTCCTATACCTCCGAGGACAGCGACCTTGTGGAAGTGGAAAACAGCTACGCCGGATTGGAAAACGAGCTGCAAAGCAGGGTTGACAATATCGAGCGCGACAATCCGGGCTATGACGAGTACCGCTATGACCTTGAAAATATCGGACATAACCCACACGAATTAGCGTCCTATCTGACCGCAAAATATCAGACCTACACCCGCGCTGACGTTCAAAGCGAGCTGCAAAGGATTTTCAATCAGCAATACAAGCTGACGCTGACCGAGGAAGTGGAAATACGCTACCGAGAGGAAGAACGCACTGACACATGGACGGACGAGGACGGCAACGAGCATAGCGACACCTACACCGTACAAGTACCTTATGAGTATTACATCTTGAACGTCAAGCTGACGAACACCCCACTATCTGCCATTGCGGAAAACAATCTGACCCCGGAACAACTGGAAATGTACCGGGTGTACTTACAGACAAGCGGGAACAAGCCCCTTATCTTTGGCGGCGGCTCTCCCGACACTTCCGCGTCCGAGGATTTAAGCGGTGTGGACTTTGTAAACGGAACGCGCCCCGGCAATACCGCCATTGTTGACCTTGCAAAGCGGCAAGTTGGAAACGCAGGCGGCTATCCGTATTGGAGCTGGTACGGCTTTAACAGCCGCGTGGAATGGTGCGCCTGCTTCGTGTCCTGGTGCTACGGGCAAATGGGACTTTCCGAGCCGCGCTTTGCCGCCTGCCAGTCGCAGGGTATTCCGTGGTTTACCTCTCACGGGCAATGGGGTGCGCGGGGCTATGAAAACATTGCCCCCGGCGACGCTATCTTTTTTGACTGGGACTTAGACGGAAGCGCAGACCATGTAGGGCTTGTCATCGGCAGGGACGGAAACCGTGTCTACACCGTTGAGGGCAATTCCGGCGACGCCTGCAAAATCAAAAGCTACCCGCTTGACTATGCCTGTATCAAAGGCTACGGGCTGATGAACTGGAACTGACATACAACAACACATTTGAAAATCGAAAGGAGAAAAATCATTATGGCTATGAGTAAAATCGAAAGAATTGAAAAGGAAATCCAAAAGACCCGTGAGAAAATCACGGAGTATCAGAACAGGCTGCGCGGACTGGAAGCACAGAAAACCGAAGCGGAAAATCTGCAAATCGTTCAGCTTGTGCGCTCTATGCGCCTTACCCCGCAGGAGCTTACCGCTATGCTTGCGGGCGGCGGTATTCCGGGCATTGCCCCTATGCCCGCAGACTATGAGGAACAGGAGGAAACCGAGAATGAAGAATAAAATCCTTGCAAGCATTACCGCACTTTGCGCCGCCCTTGTCCTTGTGGGCGGCTTTTCCGTTACTGCCTACGCGCAGACCCCGACAGAGGAAACCGACGACAGCGGCGTAATCGTGGAAACCGAGCCGCAGCCCCTTACCCCGGAGGGCAACATGACTCTTGTGGACGACATCGACGGGGACGCTGCCGAGGATAAGCAGTTTATCGTCGTGAAAAGCAAAGGCGGCAACTATTTTTACATTATCGTTGACCGGGCAGCCGAGGGGGAAAATTCCGTCCACTTCTTAAATCAAGTAGACGAAAACGACCTTATGGCGATTATCGGGGAGGAACAGACCGAGCAGCCCCCGGCTGTCTGCAACTGTACCGAGAAATGCAAGGCGGGCGAAGTAAACACCGCCTGCCCCGTCTGCTCTGTCAACATGGATAGCTGCACAGGCAAGGAAGCCGCGCCGGAGGAACCCACCGAGCAGGAGCAGCCCCAAAACGGCATGGGCGGGCTTTTGATTTTCCTTGTTGTGGGCTTGCTTGGCGGCGGCGCAGCCCTCTACTACGTTAAGTTTATGAAACCAAAACAGAGCGTGAAAGGCAGCACCGACCTTGACGAGTTCGATTTTGACGAATACGACGAGGACGAGCCGGAGGAAGAAACTGACAGCGCAGACACCGAACCGGAGGACGAGGAAGAATGAAACTTGTGATTTGTGAAAAGCCCAGCGTCGGGGCGGCGGTTGCCGCCGCCCTTGGCGTTACAGGTAAGAAAGACGGATATATCGAAAATGGCGAATACATCATTTCTTGGTGTATCGGGCATTTGGTACAGCTTTCCGAAGCTGCCGCCTATGGGGAACAGTACAAGAAATGGAGCTATGACAGCTTACCCATTCTGCCGCAGGAATGGCAGTACACCGTAGCTGCCGACAAGGGGAAGCAATTCAAAACCTTAAAAGGCCTCATGCACCGCGCCGACGTTTCAGAAGTCGTGAACGCCTGCGACGCAGGACGCGAGGGAGAATTGATTTTCCGTTTTGTCTATGAAATGGCGGGCTGCAAGAAACCCTTTACCCGTCTTTGGATTTCCTCAATGGAAAACGAAGCAATCCGAAGCGGCTTTGACAATCTGAAGGACGGGCGGGAATACGACGCCCTCTACCATTCCGCACTATGCAGGGCAAAGGCTGACTGGCTTATCGGCATTAACGCGACCCGCCTTTTCTCCTGCCTGTATGGAAAGACCTTGAACGTGGGACGCGTCCAGACCCCGACCCTCAAAATGCTTGTAGACCGAAACGCTGCGATTACAGGCTTTCAGAAAGAAACCTACTACCATGTGCGCCTTACTCTCCCCGGCGCAGAAGCGGCAAGCACGAAGATCTGCGCCGCTGATGAAGCGGGCAAACTGAAAGCAGCCTGCGAAGCGTCGGCGGCTGTCTGTACTTCCCTTGTGAAAGAAAAGAAAACCATTGCCCCGCCGAAGCTCTTTGACCTTACCAGTTTACAGCGGGAAGCAAACCGTATTTACGGGTACACCGCGAAGCAGACCCTTGACCTGGCGCAAGCCCTCTATGAAAAGAAGCTCTTGACCTATCCGAGAACGGACAGCGCATTTCTGACCGACGACATGGGCGACACGGCAAAAAGCATTGTAACGCTTCTCTGCGGCAAGCTGCCTTTTATGGAGGGCGTTTCCTTTACGCCGGAGCTTGCAAAGGTGCTGAACAGCAAAAAGGTATCAGACCACCATGCAATCATTCCCACTATGGAACTTGCAAAAACTGACCTTACTACGCTGCCGGAAAGTGAAAGAAATATCCTTATCCTTACCGGGGCGCGTCTACTCATGGCGACCGCAGAGCCGCACGTTTACGAAGCGGTAACGGCGGTATTCTCCTGCGCCGACCATGACTTTACGGCAAGAGGAAAGATGGTAATCGCTGCCGGGTGGAAAGAGCTTGAACGGCTTTACCGGGCGACCCTCAAAAGGAAGCCGGACAGCGACGACGAGGAAAGCGAGCTTGCGTTAAATGTGCCGGACTTTTCCGAGGGGCAGACCTTTGATAAACCCGCTGTAAAAGTTACGGAGCATGACACCACGCCCCCGAAGCCACACAATGAAGCAAGCCTGTTGTCTGCTATGGAACGCGCCGGAAATGAGGACACCGACCCGGACGCAGAACGCCGGGGGCTTGGTACGCCTGCCACCCGCGCCGCCGTCATTGAAAAGTTAGTGAAAGGCGGCTTTATCGAGCGCAAGGGCAAGCAGCTGCTTCCCACCAAAGACGGGACAAATCTTGTCTGCGTCCTGCCGGACAGCTTAACTTCTCCGCAGCTTACGGCTGCATGGGAAAACAATCTGACGCAGATTGCAAAGGGCAACGCCGACCCGGACACTTTCATGCAGGGTATCGAAACTATGGCACAGGAGCTTGTAAAAACCTATGCTTCCGTGTTAGGCGAGAAACAGGAGCTTTTCAAGACAGAAAAAACAGAGCTTGGAAAGTGTCCCCGCTGCAAGTCCCCGGTCTATGAGGGAAAGAAAAACTACTACTGTTCCAACAAAGAGTGCAGCTTTGCCATGTGGAAAAATGACCGCTTCTTTGAGGAACGGAAAACCGTCTTTACCCCGAAGATTGCCGCAGCACTTTTGAAATCCGGCAAGGCAACAGTCAAAAAGCTGTATTCTCCGAAAACAGGAAAAACCTACGACGGAACGGTGCTTTTAGCTGATACGGGCGGTAAGTATGTGAACTACAAAGTAACCATTTCAAAGGACAAAGAACTGGAATAGCAAGCATAGGAAGCGGGTACCCACTTCCGTAAATCCCCGTTGCGACGCTGACGCGCCGGACGGGGATTTTGCTTGTTGGGAAGTTTCCCAAACCCTCTTTTGCGGAGGGCTTCACCCTCTAAAAATTTTCAAAAATATTTGGCAGAAATGCGGGCGTACCCGTAGTAGACCATGCAGCCAAAAAATGCAGCTTATGACGCTGCCGCAGAGAAAGGAGGTTTTTCACTATGGCAAGTTTACGGGACACCGTAAAGGACTATCAAGACGAGCTTAGGGACGGTATCGCATGGGTGGCGTTCTGGAAACAGGGGCGTTCATGGAACGCGGAATATTTTCATCTTGATATGGACGATACGCTCTACCCGGAGGACAGGAGCCGGTTAGAGGAAATAAAAAGCATTGACCCCGCCGCCGTTATCTTAAACGGCTACTATTGCGGGCATTTAGGCGAGGACATGAGCCTTGACGAGCTGACCGCCGGAGTGCGTTACCACTACGAAAACAGCATGAACGACATTGACGGTTTTATCGGAGCGCATGACGACAGGCTTCCCCCGGAGGTTATCGAGGAAGCGAGGGCAGCCGCCCATGAAGCGGGGCTTCCCTTTTCCGAAAAGCCCTACCGGGACGGGGAGGATTTTAACCCCTATGTATTTGACGGGAGCATGAGCATTGAGGATTTTGAGCTTATGCACCGCATGATTGAAAAAGAAAGGAGCGAACAAATGGCAGAACCGATTTTAAGCGGCTATCTTTCCAATCTTGGGAAGTACACCGAGGGCAGACCCGCGGGCGAATGGGTGACATTCCCCACGACTGCCGAACATCTGAAAGAAGTCTTTGACCGTATCGGGATTGACTTCAAGCACTATGAGGAATGGCATTTCACAGAATTTCAATCCACTATCCCCGGCTTGACGGAGCATTTAAGCGAGTATTCCCACCCCGACGAGCTGAACTATTTAGGGAAGCTCTTGGAAATGCAGTTTGACGACGACCGGGAGAAATTCATTGCAGCCATTGAATACGGCGACCATGCCGACAGCTTACAGGACATTATCAACCTTGCACAGAACCTTGACTGCTACTGGATTTATCCGTCCGTCCACAATGAAGAAGAATACGGGCGTTATCTGGTTGATGAACTGGAAGAACCGGAACTTCCCGAAGAAGCGAAAAAGTATTTCATGTATGAGGAATACGGGCGGGACGCTTCCATTAACGACGACGGTATGTTTACCGAAAAGGGCTATATCTACAACAACCGCAACACCTTTACAGAATGGTACGACGGGCGCGACGTGCCGGAGGAATACCGGGTAACGCCGCAGCCCCCGCAGCCGGAAAGACCCGACCCGTCAAAGGTAGAAATGGACGCAGCCGCGCCGGGGCAGAGAACGGCGCAGACCGCAGAGCAGCCACAGGAGCCGCGCCCGGTTATCCCTATCGTGCTGACGAGCGAGAAGCCCGCCGAAAAGCTCAAAGAGATTACCGACCGTCTGGAACAGGGTATTGCGGAACTCTTTGACAGCGAGCGTTACCGGGAATATCTGAAAGTCATGTCAAAATTCCATAATTACAGCTTCCGAAACACCGTCCTTATCGCCATGCAGAAGCCGGACGCTTCCCTTGTGGCGGGCTTTTCCGCTTGGAAGAACAACTTTGAACGAAACGTGATGAAAGGGCAAAAGGGAATTAAAATCATTGCTCCGTCACCCTATAAAATCAAACAGGAAATGCAGAAAATCGACCCGCACACGCAGAAGCCCGTTATCGGCAAGGACGGGAAGCCCGTCACCGAGGAAAAGGAAGTCACCATACCCGCCTACAAGGTGGTATCCGTCTTTGACGTTTCCCAGACCGAGGGAAAGGAGCTGCCGGACATTGCGGTTGACGAGCTGACAGGCGACGTTGACCGCTACAAGGATTTTTTCGCAGCCCTTGAAAAGACTTCCCCCGTTCCTATCGCCTTTGAGAATATCGAGGGCGGCTCTCATGGCTACTACCACTTGGAGGACAAGCGCATTGCTATCAACGAGGGCATGAGCGAATTACAGACCTTAAAGACCGCCATTCACGAAATCGCCCATGCGAAGCTGCACGACATTGACCTCAACGCGCCAAAGGACGAGCAGCAGCCCCACGTTGACCGCCGCACCCGCGAAGTCGAAGCGGAAAGCGTCGCCTATACTGTCTGCCAACATTACGGGCTTGACACGTCGGACTACTCTTTCGGCTATGTCGCCGGGTGGAGCAGCGGGCGGGAGCTGTCCGAGCTGAAAAGCTCCCTTGAAACGATACGCAGCGCAGCCGCCGAGATTATCAATTCCATAGACGAAAATTTTGCGGAGCTGCAAAAGGCACAGGACAAGGAGCAGACCGCCGGACAGGAGCAGCCCACCAGAGAGGGACAGGAAGCCGCGCCGGAGAAGCCGGATCCGGAAGCAGCCGCACCGGGAAAATCCGGCGCACAGGAAAAAGCGGGCGCAGCCCCGAAAGAAGCCTTTACCCCGGAAACGATTTACAGAGTGCGCCGGAACCCTTACAGCGACAGCCGGGAAAACAGCTACCTCTTGCAAGCCTATGTGACACAGGAGAACGGGCGGGCGAAAATGGGCGACGTGCTTTATACGGGAACGCCGGAGAAATGCCGCGAGCTTATGGGGCAGCTCAAAAGCGGCGAGCTGACCGAGGGCGACGTAAAGCAGCTTTACGCAAAGGCACAGGAAACGGCGCAGACCGCCGGACAGGACAAAGACACCTTTTCCATTTACCAGATAAAAGGCGGGGACGAAACAAGGGATTTCCGCTTTGAGCCATACGACCGCCTGCAGGCGGCGGGAAATGTGGTTGACAGGGCGAACTATGAGCTTGTCTATTCCGCGCCCCTTGCGCCGGAAACTTCCCTTGAAGATATTTACACCTGTTTCAATATCGACCACCCCAAAGATTTTAAGGGACACAGCCTTTCCGTTTCCGACGTGGTAGTGCTTCATCAGGACGGACAGGACGCGGCGCATTTCGTTGACAGTGTAGGTTTTCGGGAAGTGCCGGAGTTTTTACAGGAGCAAAAGCAGCTTACCCCGGACGACTTGGAAACGGGCGAAACTGTCAAAACACCGAGAGGGACTTTCCATGTAACCGCTATGAGCCGGGAGCAGATAGAAGCCGCCGGATATGGCTTTCACCACCAGTCGGACGACGGAAAGTATCTGATTATGGGGAATGGGACGCGGGCGTTTGCCGTTGCCGCAGAACAGGCGCAGCGGGACAATCCCTTGAAAACCGCCGAGCAGACCATAGAGCAGAACGGAAACATGATTGACGGTATCATCAACAACACCCCCACCGTTGACGAACTGGAAGCAAAGGTAAAGGCGGGCGAGCAGATTTCCCTTGTTGACCTGGCTAACGCTGTCAAAGCCGACAAGGAGCGCGGCAAGGGAGCGAAGCCGGAAAAAAAGCCCTCTATCCGGGCGCAGCTTAGAGCCGACAAGGAAAAGGCGCAGAAGAAAAACGCAAAGCAGAAGTCACAGGACTTGGAAAGGAGCTGACCCATGCCGGAACAGAGTAAATTTGAAAACGTGGATTTGTTCGCTTCCCTTGAAGCGATTATGAAGCAGAACACAGGCTTTTACCAGAGCGACTTAGACATTGACAAAGAGATTATCGCAAAGGCGGCGGCAAGCCCCAACAGGGAGGACAAGACCCTTTTGTGGTTCTGCCGCCCGTCCGGGACGCACTGTTTCCGGGAGCGCGACGTTTTCCTCAAAGACACCGCGCCCCACAACACATGGCGTTTCTACATGGAGCAGACAAGCGACCGCGTCCTTGCCTATGCAATCGAGCTGACGGGAAAGGAGCGCGGGAAAATTAAGGGCAATCTGTACGAACTGGACTACGCTAAACATTATGAGCGCGTCAAGGAAAAGGAACTGCCCGCCGATACGGTGAAGCTGATTTATGAGCGAGGGGAAAGGGAGATACCCGCCGGACGGTTCTTCAACGGCAACCCAGACCCGCAGCTTGGGAAGTTTGAACGCTTTGAAGCCCTACCCGACGACCCGGACGCGCTGCAATCACTCTTACAGGAAGAACGGCGCAGCCGGGAGCAGCTTCCACCGGGGGACTTCAAGGCGCATATCACAGCCTTGCGGGACGGGCTGATTGAAACGGAAGCGCGGCGCATTGTGCGGGAAATGAAGCGGCACTATGAGCCGAATAGCCCGAACAAGACCCATTTCATGGCAGAGCTTTCCCCGGCGTTCATGCGGCTTGCAGCCACAAAGGACACTGACCGCCTTTTCTCCATGCTGCCCTACAAGACCCTTTCCTTTTCCAAAATCGAGGGCAGACATGGGACGTATGCGCTGATTGACAAGGGGGAGAACCGGGACAGGGAGATAAGGAAGCCCCGCCCCTCTATCCGGGCGCAGCTTAAAGCAGACAAGGCAAAGACCGCCCCGAAAAAGGCGGCGGCAAAAACAAAAAATCACGATATGGAGGTATGAGCATGATTAGACTGACTGTTGAAGAAACAAACCTTTTGAGCATTTACAACGAGGGCGGCAAGCGGGCTTTGATTGAGAATGTCAACGCCGCGCTGCCCTACATGGACGCGGATATGCGGGAGCTTGCAAAGCGCACCCTTTCCAAAGTGGACGCTTTGACCGAAGCGGAATTTGCAGAGCTTCCCATTTACGCCGCTGATGAAGTATGAACGGGGTTAAGCGGCTGACGCCGCCCCAGAGCCGGAAAGTCAACGCCCTTGTGCGCCGGACGTGCTGCAATTATGATAACGGGAACTGTATCTTACTGGACGACGGGGACGAGTGCGTATGTCCGCAGCTCATTTCCTATTCGCTTCTCTGCAAGTGGTTCCGGGTTGCGGTGCTTCCCGCCGACAGGCTGCTTTATGCGGAGCTTTACCAGACAGGGGATAAGAAGAAATGTACCGAGTGCGGCGCGTTCTTTGCGTCAACCTCTAACAGTGTCAAATACTGCCCCGTCTGCCGGAAGCGTATCACCCGCAGACAAGCCGCCGAGCGCATGAGGAAAAGACGCGCCCCTGTTACGCAGTAGGCGCGGAAAATCCCTTGATTTACAGGGCTTTCCGGGCGTGAAAATCGGATAGGCGATACTTTATACCTTTACCCCCGAAAATGGCGTTCTACTGCGTAACATTCACGAAAACAGCACCCATAAAAAGACAGGGCGCGGAAGTCATATACTGGCTTCCGCGCCCTGTTCTTTTTTTGCCTATCTGACATTTCCCTTTTCCATTTCTTCAAGCGGGAACTGCGGGAGGGCTTCTATCAGCTTCTTTGTGATAGACTGGCGCATATCTTCGTTGATTTCCTGTTTCGTGCTTCCGTCCGGCTGTCTGACCGCTACCGTCGATAGCCTGTCGATTTCGTCCTTGTAGCACTCCACGACTTTCTCCACCGCCCATTTTTCCCCGGCAACGGCGGCGCGTATGGTTTCATATTCCGGCATTTTCTGGTTTTCCATGCTCAACGCTCCTCTGCTTTTTGATAGCCCTATCATAGCACAGCGGCGGGGATTTTGCTATCCTTATCCGCGCTCTGTTCCCTTTTCCCGTTCCGGCTGCCTGTCTGCCTGTAAAATGCTGTCAATGTTCTGCTTGATAATATCGTATTCCCGGACTTTCTTTTTCAGCTTCCCATAGTCGGCGTAAAGGGCTTCTTTCTGCGCTTGGAGGGCTTCATACTCCGATTGCAGCGCGGCAAGGTTCGGGAGCTTTGCAATGCCCGCCGCTTTCAGCGACCTTGCGGCGGCTTCATGTAGGATAATCGCCTGTTCCTGTCCGGCGCGGTACTTCTCCCTGTTCCTTGCCTTGCGGTATGCGTCATAGACGGGCTTTGTCTTTTGGTAGGTGGAAACATTCTTGATAAGCACCGCCATGTCCGCAAGCCGCTTTTCCGCGTCCTTCAATGCGTCTGCCGCCTGTCCGCTTTCCGCTGCCATTTCCTCAATCCGGCTGACTAAATCCGCGTACTGCTCAATCTTATGTTCCGTCAAGAAATTCATTGTTTTAGCTGCCTGTTTCAGATTGTGGATTTTCGCCCACTGTTCATAGCCCTTACTCTGCGCCGCCTTGATACTGTTCTCAATGTCGATAAGCAGCGAAACGCCGCGCTGCTCTCTGGGGGCTTTCGCCGCCTTTGCCCGTCTGCCCGCTATCCGTTCCCTTATGGCTTCCTCTGTATAATCCGCGCCGAGGGTTTTAAGACGGGTGAAGCGTTCCTGTCCGGGGGCGCGGCATGACACATATTTCCCCGGCTTTATCTCATAGCCCGCCGCCTGTAACCGCTGCAACAATTCCTCAAAACTGGAAACTTGGGGGATAAGCGCGTCAACGGCAATCTTTAGCTTGCCTTTCCAACTTGTACCCGTCTTTTCTGCCTGGTACTCCGCATAGCTCTTTCCCTTGCTGCCCTTGCCGGGAACGACGACGGACAAGCCATTTTCCCGACACAGCTTGTCGCTCATGTTCCGTATGCCGTAATAGCTCCTTTTGTTGGAATTATATTTGCGGTGGTCTACGAAATTTACGGCGCAGAAAATAATGTGATTGTGGACGTGTCCTTTGTCAATGTGCGTCGTGAGTACATATTCATGCTGCCCCTTTGTTACCGCGTCGGCAAGCTGCTTTCCGATTTCATGGGCTTTCTGATAATCGACTTCCCCCGGCTCAAAGGACTGTATCAGATGAAAGGCTAAATTGTTCCCCTTTTGGAGTGCTTGGGACAAGGTATATTCAAATTCAATATCTGCCGTTTCATAGGAGCAGCCGAAAGAGGACACAAGCATTTTTCCGTCCGTCTTGTCCGGGTTTTCGATATAGTCAAGGGCTTTGCTTAGAGTGCTTTTAATAGGCTTAATCTTTGTAACCGCCATATCTCCGCAAGCACCCCCTTTATTTCCTCTATGTCCTCTTGGTATGCGTTCCCCGTCGCGTTTACGCGGCGTGCTATCTGGTTGACGTTGACACCGATTTTCTGTATCTCTGCGGTCATTGCCTTTATATCGGCATGGTCTATCTGAATGATATACCCGTCAATGGCAATCTTCCGCAGATATGCCGCCATGTTCCGGGTGGGTACGAGCTTCATTTTTTCCAGTATTAAATCCCGTTCCGCTTCCGTCACTCTGAATTTGATTTGCACCGTTCTTTTGCGTCCGTTCATGTATTCGCTCCTTTCCTTTCCGTTCCGAGGGTTTGGGACACTTCCCAACAAGCAATTTTCAACCGACGCGCCGCAGCGCGGGAGGGGAAAATACGGAAGTGGGTACCCGCTTCCTATGCTTGCTACGAATGTTTTTATCCCTTATGCCTTACTACGGAGCTATGCCCGGTTTTGCCAAACTTCCGCAAAAGAAAAACGCTGCAATCCTCAAAAAAAGATTACAACGCTCTCTAAACCTTATTCAATTCTGACGGACACTTCTTATCTGCCCTCTGTTTCGACTTCCGCTATCTCCTTTGCCGTTGCGCTCACAATCCGTATGCCTGTATCGCTCATACCGTCAAGAAGCGCGTCAAGCTGCCGCC
>OLQB01002419.1_pt1 | contig 12115 bp, 6 predicted proteins | sample 1672681 | NCBI WGS metagenome assembly OLQB01 (sample SAMEA3136713, study PRJEB25190) | human gut metagenome | reverse complement strand
TTTTCAGGCATTCACAAAGCGGAAGAAACGGCATAAAAGCAGGAACTCAGGCAGATCACGACGCCATTCCGCCACGGGCGGCTGGCTCTGCCTAATTTTTAAAGAGGTTTTTTTCCATGCCGACCAATGATTATCTTAAACGCATCCTGCTCAGCCGCGTCTATGACGTGGCTGTGGAGACGGCCCTTGAACCGGCCGTCACGCTCTCCAGGCGTCTGGGCAACAAGGTACTGCTCAAGCGCGAAGACACCCAGCCCGTTTTCTCCTTCAAGATTCGCGGCGCCTACAACAAGATGGTGCAGCTTTCCCGAGAGGAACTGAGCCGCGGCGTTATTGCTGCCTCTGCCGGCAACCACGCCCAGGGCGTGGCTCTTTCCGCTGCGAAGCTCGGCTGTGAGGCGACCATTGTGATGCCCGAGACGAGCCCGGCCATCAAGGTCTCCGCTGTGCGCCGTCTCGGCGGTCAGGTTGTCCTTTCCGGCGAATCCTTCAGCGACTGCATGAAGAAGACGAGAGAGCTGATTGAGGAAACTGGCGCTGTGTTTATTCCGCCCTTCGATGACGAGGACGTCATTGCCGGGCAGGGAACGATCGGCATGGAAATTCTGCGCCAGAATCCCGGTCCCCTTGACGCTGTCTTCGTGCCCATTGGCGGCGGCGGACTTGCCGCCGGTGTCGCCGTGTACATCAAGCAGCTGCGCCCCGAAGTGAAGGTCATCGGTGTCGAGCCTGTCGACTCGGATGACATGCGCCGCTCCATCGCCGCCGGACGCCCGGTGGAAATGAAGGAAGTGGGCCTCTTCGCCGACGGCGTTGCCGTCAAGCGCGTTGGAGACAAGTGCTTCGAGCTCTGCCGCGAATGCCTCGATGACATCATTCTCGTGGATACGGACGCCATCTGCGGCGCCATCAAGGATATCTTCGAGGATACCCGCGTGGTGGCCGAACCGGCCGGCGCGCTTTCTCTTGCCGGTCTCAAGGCCTATGCCGAAGCCAATGACCTGCATGACAAGACGCTCTGCGCCATTGTCAGCGGCGCCAATATGAATTTCGACCGTCTGGGCTACGTGGCTGACCGCGCTGAAATCGGTTCTGACCGCGAAGCGCTGCTGTGCGTGGATGTGCCTGAAAAAGTCGGCGCCTTCTGTGATTTTGTGAAGAGCATCGGCAAGAGGAGCATCACGGAAATCTGCTCCCGCTTCGCCGATCCCGAACAGGCCCATATTCTGGTTGGCCTGCGCATCCGCGGCAAGGACGACGTGAGCAAGATCATCGAGGGACTTGAAAAGGACGGCTTCGGCGTCTCCGACATGAGTGACAACGAGCTGGCCAAACTGCATATCCGCCATCTCGTGGGCGGCAACGCTCCCCAGATCGTCAATGAGCGCGTCTTCCGTTTTGAGTTCCCGGAGCGTCCCGGCGCCCTGCTGAACTTTGTGGATGCCATGCATGTCCAGTTCAGCATCACGCTGTTCCAGTACCGCTACCATGGCGCCGACTTCGGACGCGTGCTCGTGGGCTTTGACGTGCCGCAGTCCCAGAACGACGCTTTCCAGGAATACCTGGATCGCGTTGAGGCTATGGGGTATCCGTACGTTGAGGAAACCGATAACGATGCCTACCGTCTCTTCCTCGGTTATCACGGGAAGAACAAGTAAGCGTTTTTCCTTCGTCTGACAGCAAAAGGGCCTCCTCCGGCAGCCCGGAGGAGGCCCTTTTCATTTCCGGCGTTCTCACTGATGGAGCCCGGAAAAACAAAAGGCCCCCGGCAACCGGGGGCCTTTTAGGGTCAGAACGAGAAACTAGGCGTTTCTCTCGACCTCATCGTCAGGCATGGTGTGCCCGCGCCAGAGGAAGAGAAGCAGGAAGATGACGGCCAGGCCGACACCGATCCAGGTGGAAACGTCAATCGGCAGGTTCAGGCCGATCTTGGCCTGGCAGATAAAGGCCGTGCAGACAACGGTCATGAACATGGCCGGGGCCACGGTAATCCAGTAGAAGCGCTTGCGGCGGGCGAGGTAGACCGAGCAGGCCCACAGGCAGACGCAGGCGATGGTCTGGTTGATCCAGCCGAAGTAACGCCAGATCACGCCGAAATCAACGAAGGTGAGGGCGATGCCGATGACGAAGACCGGGAGGGCCAGCAGAATTCTGTTCTTGATGGGGCCCTGGTCGAGATGGAAGGCGTCAGCGAGCATCATGCGGCAGCTGCGGAAAGCGGTGTCGCCAGTGGAGACGGGCAGGGCCACGACGCCAAGGATAGCAAGAATGCCGCCGAAGGTTCCGAGCAGGGACACGGAGATGTTCTTCACGATGACTGCGGCCGGCACAGCGTTGGGGCCGGGGCCGAAAAGGGCCTGGGCGGAGTCGTAGAAGGACAGGCCGAGGGTGACCCACACAAGGCCCACAATGCCTTCGCAGATCATGGAGCCGTAGAAGACCTTGCGGCCCTGGGCCTCATTGGTCATGCAGCGCGCCATCATGGGAGACTGCGTGGCGTGGAAGCCGGAAATAGCGCCGCAGGCGATAACGATGAAGAGGCCGGGCCAGATACCCAGTCCCTGGGGATGCGTGCTGTGGAAGAAGCTGTCCATGGTCACATGGGGCAGGATCGGGTAGCCCTCGGCAAAGAGAGCCACGGTCAGGCTGACGGCCATGAAGATGAGCAGGGCTGCGAAGAAAGGATAGATGCGGCCAATGAGAACGTTAATGGGAAGAATTGTGGCACAGATATAGTAAATGAAGATAATGGCAGACCAGGCCATGAGCGGCAGCGGCGAGATAGAGGCCAGCAGCGCGGCGGGACCGGAGGTAAAGACAGCGCCGACCATGATCAGCAGAATCAGGGTAAAAACGACCATGAACTTGCGGACGCCTTCGCCGAGGTTGCGGCTGATGATTTCAGGATAGGATGCGCCGCCGTAACGCAGGGACATCATGCCGGAGATGAAGTCGTGCACGGCGCCCGCGAAAATGCAGCCAAAAACTACCCAGAGCAGGGCGGCAGGGCCGTACAGCGCGCCGACGATGGGACCGAACACCGGGCCCAGGCCTGCAATGTTCAGAAACTGGATGAGGGTGAGTTTCCAGGTTGGCATGGGCACATAGTCCATGCCGTCAGCCTTGGACATGACTGGTGTGGGACGGCTGCGGTCAACACCGAAGACTTTTTCGGCGATGACACCGTAGACTGCATAACCCGCTATGAGCAGGCCAAGGCAGCAGAAAAAGTAAGCGATACCGGACATAACAAAAAGCCCTCTTTATGAAATTTAGCGGGTTTTCCGCTCCCTCTTTTCGAAGCGAAAAACCGTTCCCCTCCCCGAAATGCGAAGAATTCGCATCAGCGGGAAAGAATTCCATAGCATTGCACGTTACAATGGGCAATACGCGTTATAGCGTGAAATCGGCCTGTTCGGGTATCAGAAACGCAGGGCTGCCTTGAAAAGAATGAGAAGAACAGGCAGGAGAGCCAGGAAGAAAGCGTCCCGGCGGGGACGGGCGAAGAGGAAGACCCAGCAGGCCAGGGACAGTCCGGTCGTGAAGAAGGGCCCGAAGCGCATAAGTGATGATTTGATGCCGACGCCAAGCCCGGAAGAGTAGCTGAAGGCCACGAAACCCGCGTCAAGGAACTGAAAGGCGCCGCCGGCTATGGCGGCCGCGCAGATCATGCGCAGGGTTCTGGCGTCCTCGTCCTCCAGAAGGGCGGGCTTCTTTTCATCACCGGAAGCATTCCGGAACGTTCCGTTTGTGATGGAGAAGAAAAAGGCCAGTATGGCCAGAGCGCCGGCCGGCATGAGCGAACCGCAGGTCATGCGCCAGGCGTGGGCGAACAGAACTTCGGCCACGCGCTGCTGCGTCATCTGCTCGGGCAGGCCGAGAAAAGGCCAGTTGCGCGTGATGATGGAGGCGAAGAAGCAGACGAACGCGATAAAAGCGCCAGCGGAAAGAAGTCCGGCCTTTTTTGAGAGCCGCCTGGCTGTATCCTCATCCGTGCCCATGCCGGAGGTGAGAAAAAGGGTGCGTGCGCCATTTCCCGTGAGGTAGAGAAGAACGATGCCCGCAATCCAGGCAGCGAGCGTGGTCGTTGTGCCGAGCCACGGAGAAGAGAAAGGCTCGAAGGGAAGAGGCTCGAGCTTGTCGAGAGCCGCGGGCAGGAATTCCAGATCAACGAGGCCGCGCAGAAGGAGGTCGGCTGCGCCGATGACAGCGCAGATGAGGCCGAGCTTCAGAAAAATGCGGCCTGAGTCAGCCAGAAAGGGCGCTCTGCGTGAACGGAACAGAAAGAGACAGAGGAAAAGGAGAAAAGGAAAGGCTTCGGCCGCGTTCAGGGCGATGGCCAGAAGGGAGTCGAGGGACTGCCACAGGGAAAACCACAGGGGAAGCTGCATGTGCCGTGTACCCGGTTGCTAAAGGTTTCGAAACTGGCTGATTTTAGAGACAAGCGGCCCGTGGTGCAAGTGAGTCCCTGTGTGCGGCTGACGGAAGAAGGCCGCAAAAAAGGGCGCCGCCCTGTTAGGGTGACGCCCTTTGAATTCAGCTGAAGAGAGAGGAGTTATTCCTCGTCGCCTTCCCACTTGATGTAGCCGGGCTTCACGTCAACCATGCAGTTGACAATAAGCTCGACCAGGCCGCCGTAGGCGAAGCTGTTCTTGGAGTACAGGTCGTTGGCTTCCAGGATGTCGCGGATCTGGCCCTTGCAGTTGGAGCAGGGAGCGCAGATGTACTTCTTGGTCTCGGGTCCGAGACAGTCCTTGAAGGCTTCGGAGATCTGCCAGAACTTTTTGCGGCCGGAGATGTCCTGACGCCAGACGTTGATGTTGTTGCGGGTCATGATGGCGAAGCCGGAGCCGCCGCCGCAGCAGTAGTTGTGAACGCCGTTGCAGGGCATTTCACGGAACTGGGGAGCGATGGCGCGCAGGATTTCGCGCTGGGGCTCCACGATGCCCATGAGGCGCACGATGTTGCACGGGTCGTGCAGCGTGACCGGGAAGTTGTTGCGGGAAGGATCAAGCTTGATCCTGCCGGACTTGATGATCTCGTTCAGGGTCACGTAGCAGCTTTCGCGCGGCACCTGCATGTCGTAGGGCACGGCGCGGTCAGCGATGACGGTCAGGGCCTTGTGGGCGTGGCCGCATTCGCCGATGACGATCTTCTTGACGCCGAGTTCCTTGGCCGCGGCCATATGCTGGATGGCGATACGGGCGGTCTGGGTATCATCGTAGAAGACACCGTAGTTGACGCCGTCGTAGCCGCACATCTTGCTGGACAGGGTCCAGGAGAGGCCGGCGGCGTTGAAGATGGTGGTGAAGGCGGCGACGTTTTCAGGCCAGGCCATGATTTCGCCGGCGTTGTGGATGAGCAGGATGTCGGCGCCCTTCTTGTCAAAGGGGGTCTCGAGGCCCACGCCGGTGATCTCGCTGTAATCCTCGTCGATGAATTCGACGTTGTCCTTGACGACGTCAGGAGTCATGCCAGTGGAGGAGCCGCGCTGCATCTGCAGCTCGGTGCCCTTGGCGTGGAGTTCCTTGGGAGCGAAGCCCATTTCCTGGCTGAAGATCTTGCGGATTTCACGGGCGATCATGCCGTTGTCGACGCCGATGGGGCAGACCTGGGCGCAGCGGCGGCACAGGTTGCAACGGTAGGACAGCTCGCCCAGACGGACGACGGTCTTCCAGTTCAGCGGGAAGTCACCGTAACGCCATTTGGCGAGAGGTTCCTTCTTGATGTACTGGTGGTAGATGCGGCGCAGGATTTCCGAGCGGAAATTGGGGCGGTACATCTCGTTCTCGCCGCTCATCTCATAGAGATGGCAGGCGGCGGAGCAGGAGTTGCACTGGGCGCAGCAGTCCATGTCGGCTTCGAGCATGTTGCAGAAAAGCCAGTTGTCTTCCTTGTCGAAGAGCTTGCGCAGGCCGGAAAGGAACTTGTTGACGAGTTCCTCTTCCTCGGCCGGAGTCTTGGGACGGGGAATGTTCAGGACGGAAACGCCGTCGAGCGTGTCGAGGCAGGTGTCGGCCAGATCCTTCTCGGAATATTTCTTGAAGGGAAGTTTGGCGACATCGAGGGGCAGATCCGGAATATCGTTGAGATCGTATTCGATCATCTGTCCTTCGACAGTGGAGATATCAGTAAGTTTCTTAGGTTCTTTCATCACGGGGCCCTCTACTTCTTGTCAGCGTTATCTTGGCAGGGGTAGCCGGTAGTGGCAACGTCGACCCAGGTCTTGTTGGGATCCTGCTCGGGGTTGATGTGCGGGGCGGCCCAGTTGCAGTGGAACTTCAGGGCGTTGAGAATCTTGCCCTGAATCTTCGTGCTGCGCGGGGTGGCCACGTCTTCCCAGCGGATGTCATGGTAGAAGAAGTACTTCAGGAGAATGTGGCTCATGAAGGACACGGGGATGAGGATGAGCAGGGCGTCGCCGACCAGCATGTGGAGGCAGAAGCCGCCGCTCTGGAGGGGAGTGAAGATCTTGAAGGTCACCAGGTTGTACATGTAGTCGCTGGCGATGGGGGCAAAGGACGGATTGGTGCACCACACGGCGAGGCCGGTCACGCCGAAGAGGACGAACAGGCCAATGCTGAGGAGGTGTTCCGTGGTCGTGTACATCCTGAGGCCCTTGTCGGTCATGCGGCGGAAGATGAGGCCGATGCCGCCGCCGATGAGGCCGATGCAGCCGAGCAGGCTCATGACATTAATGAGCCAGTAAATGAAGCTGATGAGGCCGTTGTCGGCGCTCATGCCGAAGAGGCGCAGGAAAGCGGTGATAAAGAGAATGATGGCGCCGCCCATGAGCATGTACAGGCCGAAGTGGAAGGGGTAGGTCCTGTACCACAGCGTACGGTTATTGTGGAACGTGGATTCGAGGAAGAGCACTTCCATGAGCAGGGCCTTGAGGTCGCCCATGTGATCCACATGATGTTCCTTCGTCCACCAGTTGCTTTCTTCCATGTAGCTGCCGCCATGCTTGGCGCGGGCGCCTTCATGCGGAATGGGATAGATTTCCCAGCGGCAGTGAAGCGGAGTGGTCTTTACATACTTTTTGATTTTGAGAAACGACGTGACTGCAAATCCGATCACGCCGAGATACCCCAAGAGGTAAAACAGTGTAGTCATGCATGTTCTCCCGTATTCAGGTGTGCCTGCACCCGGATTTCCGCGTGAGATACACTGCCCCCACGCGTAGGCAGGTGGACTAGGGCCTGCCTTCTTTAAAACAAACGATAGCCGACAGTTTCTGATCCTTACAGCCCGAAAAGGATCAATCAGGAAAAGTTCCCAACCTGTATCGCTCATTTCTATATACGTTTACCTGAAAATTGCAACTTTCCGCGGCCGGCGGGACTTTTGTCACATGCCGGCAACGCGCGGGGTGTACGCGGAAAGTGGGGGCTCAGGTTTTCTGTCCCCGTGTTTCCTCCCGTTTTTTTCCGGAATCGTCCGGAAAACGAAAATCCCCCGGAAAGAAACTTTCCGGGGGATTTTTAAATCATTGTGAAAACGCTCCGGTCATCCGGAGCGGGGACAGTGGCAGAGTCCTACTTCTGGTAGGGCCATTCATCCGTGAAGGGCTGTTCCCTGTTCTGCTGCATGGGAACGTCAGCGAGAATGGGATCCTTTTCGAGTTCCTCGAGGAACTTGTCGGGACGCTCCTTCTGCTCGGGCACCAGAATGTCGGAGTCAATATACTTGCGCAGGCCCGTTCCGGCGGGAATGAGACGTCCGACGATAACGTTTTCCTTCAGGCCGCTCAGGTAGTCGTACTTGCCGCGAAGGGCAGCTTCCGTGAGCACCTTGGTGGTTTCCTGGAAGGAAGCCGCGGAGATGAAGGAAGAAGTCGTCAGGGAGGCCTGCGTGATGCCAAGCACGAGAGGCTCGGCCGTGGCCGGTTTGCGGCCTTCGGCGATGGCTTTCTCGTTCACGGCAGCGAACTCGGTCTTGTCGATCTGCTCGTCCTCGAGGAGAGTCGTCTGACCGGGATCGATGACGGTCACCTTGCGGAGCATCTGACGCACAATGGTCTCAAAGTGCTTGTCGTCGATGGCCACGCCCTGGTTCCGGTAGACTTCCTGGATTTCATTGACGAGGTAGCTCGCGAGGTACTTCTCGCCCTTGGTGCGCAGGATGTCATGCAGTTCGGGGCTGCCCTCGGTGAGGGGATCGCCTGCGTCGACGTAGTCTCCGTCGCTCGCCGTGATGTGCTTGCCGCGGGGCACCAGGTATTCCTTGGGTTCGCCGATTTCAGGGGTGACAATGAGACGGCGCTTGCCCTTGGATTCGCCGCCGTAGGAAACCGTGCCGGCGATTTCAGAAACAACGGCCATGTCTTTCGGCTTGCGGACTTCGAAGAGTTCGGCAACGCGCGGAAGACCACCGGTGATATCCTTCGTCTTGGAGGTTTCGCGGGGACGGCGGGCGATGATGTCGCCGGAGTTGACCATGTCGCCGTCCTTGACCATGACGATGGCGCCGACGGGCAGGTTGAAGATGGCGTCAGAGGTGCCGTTGCGGCGCTTCAGGATCTCGCCGGTTGCGGGATCCACGATGGAGATGGCGGGCCGGTAGTTTGTGGACCTGAACTCCATGATGGTCAGCGTGGTCTGGCTGGTCACGTTATCGACCTTTTCCTGGACCGTCTTGCCGTCGATGATGTCAGTGAAGCGGATCTGGCCGCCTTCCTCGCAGATGAAGGGCTCGTTGTAGGGGTCCCACGTGGCGAGGACATCGCCCTTGCTCACTTCCTGTCCGTCCTTCACCATGAGGTGGGCACCGGAAGGAATGTTCTCGCGCTGGATTTCACGGTCCTGCGCGTCGACGATGCTCACCTGGCTGCTGCGGCCGAGCACCAGTTCCTCGCCTTCCGTGTTGCGCACGGAATGGATGCGGTAGAGGATGATGCGGCCGGGGTTCACGGCCTCGAGCTTGTTCTTCTCGGCCTTGCTCGAAGCGGTGCCGCCGATGTGGAAGGTACGCATGGTGAGCTGGGTGCCGGGTTCGCCGATGGACTGGGCGGCCATGATGCCGACGGTCTCGCCGATATTGACGAGGTGTCCGCGGGCGAGGTCGCGGCCGTAGCACAGAGCGCAGATGCCGTGCCTGGCGCGGCAGGTGAGGGGCGAGCGGACAGTGATGGAGCTCACGCCGTGCTCCTTCAGGATGTTCACTTCCTTTTCACCGATGAGGGTGTTCTCGGGAAGGATCTGCTCCTGGGTCTGCGGATCCATGACGGGGTAGAGGCAGACGCGGCCGAAGGCGCGGTCCCAGACGTGCGTCTGGATGGCGCCGTCCTTGACGATGTTGGTGAGCTCGATGCCGTCAACGGTACGGCAGTCATATTCGGAGACGACCACGTCCTGCACGACGTCGACAAGACGGCGGGTAAGGTAACCGGAGTTTGCGGTCTTCAGGGCCGTGTCGGCGAGACCCTTACGGGCGCCGTGCGTGGAAGTGAAGTACTGCAGCACGGAAAGGCCTTCACGGAAGGAGGCCGTGATGGGGGTCTCGATGATTTCGCCGTTAGGCTTGGCCATAAGGCCGCGCATGCCGGAGATCTGACGCAGCTGGTCCTGGTTGCCTCGGGCACCGGAGTTCGTCATCATGTAGAGCGAGTTGAAGCTCACGTCCTCGACCGTTTCGCCGGTCTTCGGATTGGTGCGCTTCTCGTGGCTGATTTCGCGGTTGACTTCCTTGGCGATGACCGTTGCGGTGTTCTGCCAGACGTCGACGACCTTGTTGTATTTCTCGGTCTTGGTGATGATACCTTCGCGGTACTGGCTCTCGATCTCGTCCACCTCTTTCTGGCTCTTGGCCAGAATTTCAGGCTTGCGGTGAGGCACGAGCATGTCCTTGAGGCCGATGGAAATGCCGGAACGGGTAGCGAACTCGTAGCCCATGTTCTTGATCTTGTCGGTCAGCTCGCAGCAGCCCTTGATGCCGCAGGTCTTGTAGGCCGTGTCAACGAGCTTGGCGATGGCCTTCTTGGTGAGCACGAGATTGACGTTCTCAAAGGGCAGTTCCGGAGGCAGGAGCTCACCCACAAGCACGCGGCCGGGGGTGGTCTCGTAAATCTTGCCGTCGTTCATGCGCACTTTGACGATGGACTGCAGGCTCACGATGCCCTGGTCATAGGCGCTTTCCACTTCCCAGGGGGCGCAGAAGGTCATGCCCTCGCCGGGTTCGAAGCGCCGCATGCTGGTCATGTAGTAGAGGCCCAGAACCATATCCTGGGACGGCACGATGATGGGCGAGCCGCTGGCGGGAGACAGAATGTTGTTGGTGCTCATCATGAGCACGCGGCATTCAATCTGCGCTTCCACGGAAAGCGGGATATGCACGGCCATCTGGTCGCCGTCGAAGTCGGCGTTGTAGGCGGTGCAGACCAGGGGATGCAGACGGATGGCCTTGCCCTCGACGAGGAGAGGCTCGAAAGCCTGGATGCCGAGCCTGTGCAGCGTAGGCGCGCGGTTCAGCATGACAGGGTATTCCTTGACCACGTCAGCGAGAATATCCCACACGACGAGTTCTTCGCGCTCCACCATCTTTCTGGCGCTCTTGATGGTGGAGGCTAGGCCTCTTTTCTCAAGTTCGGCGTAGATGAAGGGCTTGAAGAGCTCGAGAGCCATCTTCTTCGGCAGGCCGCACTGATGGATTTTCAGGTACGGGCCGACGCAGATGACGGAACGGCCGGAGTAGTCGACACGCTTGCCGAGCAGGTTCTGGCGGAAGCGGCCCTGCTTGCCCTTGAGCATGTCGCTCAGAGACTTGAGCGCGCGGGAGTTCGCGCCGGTGACGGCGCGGCCGCGGCGGCCGTTGTCGATGAGAGAGTCCACCGCCTCCTGCAGCATGCGCTTTTCGTTGCGCACGATGATGTCGGGGGCGCTGAGCTGGATGAGGCGTTTGAGACGGTTGTTGCGGTTGATGACGCGGCGGTACAGGTCGTTCAGGTCGCTCGTCGCGAAGCGGCCGCCGTCGAGCTGGACCATCGGGCGGATCTCCGGCGGAATGACCGGGAGAATGTCGATGATCATCCACGAGGGCTTGTTGCCGGACTGGCGGAACGCCTCAACAACTTCAAGACGCTTGACGATCTTCGCTTTTTTCTGGCCGGAAGCGGACTTCAGTTCCTCGCGGAGGTCGTGGGAGAGCTGCTCGCAGTCGATCTCCTCGAGCAGCTTCTTGATCGCCTCGGCGCCCATGCCCGCCTGGAAATCGTCCTCGTACTTCTCGCGCATGTCGCGGTATTCCTTCTCGGAGAGAAGATCGCAGCGCTTGAGCGGCGTGGAGCCGGGATCGGTGACGATATAAGAGGCAAAGTACAGGACTTTCTCAAGGGTGTGCGGCGTCATGTCGAGCAGCAGGCCCATGCGGGACGGGATGCCCTTGAAATACCAGATGTGGCTCACGGGCGCGGCCAGTTCAATGTGGCCCATGCGCTCGCGGCGAACCTTGCTCTTGGTAATCTCGACGCCGCAGCGGTCGCAGATCTTGCCCTTGTAGCGGATCTTCTTATACTTTCCGCAGTGGCATTCCCAGTCCTTCGTGGGCCCGAAAATGCGCTCGCAGAAAAGGCCGTCGCGCTCGGGCTTGAGCGTGCGGTAGTTGATGGTCTCCGGCTTTTTGACTTCGCCGTGGGACCAGGAAAGGATCATTTCGGGAGAAGCAATGCCGATCTGAATGGCGTCAAACGGGGTGTAGCTCATTATTCTCTCTCCTCCACTTCATCCGTATCGTCGTCGCCGAAGGACTTTTCGTTCTCCGGCTCGTCGCCGAACACCGACTGACTGCGGTCAATGCTGAATCCGGCGTCGCTGAAGTCTTCCTCGCTCGCGCGGTAATCGTCGCGCATGCCGGGGATGTAATCGTCCTCGTCGTCTTCCTTGAGTTCGATCTCCTGTCCGTCCTTGTCGAGAACCTTGATGTCCAGACACAGGGACTGGAGCTCCTTGACCAGAACCTTGAACGATTCCGGCACGCCGGGCTGCGGGATGTTGTGACCCTTGACGATGCTCTCGTACGTGCGGACACGGCCGGTAACGTCGTCGGACTTGACGGTCAGAATCTCCTGCAGGGTGTGCGCCGCGCCGTAGGCTTCGAGCGCACACCCTGCAAGATCGGA
>OLQB01002413.1_pt1 | contig 12138 bp, 7 predicted proteins | sample 1672681 | NCBI WGS metagenome assembly OLQB01 (sample SAMEA3136713, study PRJEB25190) | human gut metagenome | reverse complement strand
GGTGAGAAATTGTAATACCACCTGTCTTCTTGGAGTCATACTGGAAGTATGCCTGGATGTACTTGTCTGTGTGGTCACCGATGATCTTGGTGGAGTTCTTGTTCGCACCAACAGTACCATCACCGCCGAGACCCCAGAACTTACACTCTACAGTACCTTCTGCAGATGTGATCGGAGCCGGCTTAACCTCTGGTAAGCTTAAGTTCGTAACATCATCTACGATACCGATTGTGAAACGAGCCTTCGGAGCATCTTTCTCCAGCTCTTTGTATACAGCGAATACACTTGAAGGAGGTGTATCCTTGGAACCTAATCCGTAACGTCCGCCTGTCAGGACAACAGTGTCGAGACCAGCCTCACGGAGTGTGGTTGCAACATCAAGGTATAACGGATCACCAAGTGCGCCCGGCTCCTTTGTTCTGTCAAGAACAGCAACCTTCTTAGCTGTCTTAGGAAGAGCCTTTAAAAATGCCTCGGATACCCACGGACGATACAGACGAACCTTTACAAGTCCGACCTTCTCACCCTTAGCGGTTAAGTAGTCGATTACCTCTTCAGCTACGTCGTTGATGGAACCCATAGCTACGATAACGCGCTCTGCGTCCGGTGCTCCGTAGTAGTTGAACAGATCATAGTTTGTGCCAAGCTTCTCGTTGACTTTCTTCATGTACTTCTCAACGATTGCCGGGAGTTCATTGTAAGCTGTGTTGCAAGCCTCACGATGCTGGAAGAAAACATCTCCGTTCTCGTGGGAACCACGCATAGCCGGATGCTCCGGATTCAGTGCATGTGCACGGAACTCTGCAACTGCATCCATGTTGCACATCTCTTTGAGATCTGCATAATCCCACTTCTCGATCTTCTGGATCTCATGGGAAGTACGGAATCCGTCGAAGAAGTTGATGAACGGAACCTTACCCTCGATTGTAGCAAGATGAGCTACCGGGCTTAAGTCCATAACTTCCTGCGGGTTGGTCTCGCACAGCATAGCGAAACCGGTCTGACGACAGGCGTAAACATCGCTGTGATCACCAAAAATATTTAAAGACTGGGTAGCTACGGTACGCGCGGATACGTCGAATACACAAGGAAGCTGCTCGCCTGCGATTTTGTACATGTTCGGGATCATAAGTAACAGACCCTGAGATGCTGTAAAGGTTGTGGTCAGCGCACCTGCTGCAAGGGAACCGTGTACGGCACCTGCTGCACCTGCCTCAGACTCCATCTCTACGACTTTGACCTGATTGCCAAAAATATTCTCCTGTCCTGCTGCAGACCACTGATCTACGGTATCTGCCATCGGGCTGGAAGGTGTAATTGGGTAAATAGCTGCAACATCTGTAAACGCATAAGCTACGTGAGCTGCCGCTGTATTACCGTCCATTGACTGTTTTGCTCTGGACATTATTATTCCTCCTTAAATTAAAATAGAGTGTCATATTCCGACTTAAGACTAATTTTAGCATTTAATTTGTCGATTGTAAAGGTTTCAGACTGTACGAAAACGTGTGCAATCTACATTTGTCATGTTCTGTTTGTCCCCGGTCAGATATACTTTTTTTCAAACTCCTCCAGGGGCAGCGGGCGGTCAAAATAATAGCCCTGACCGTAGTTAAAACCGCACTCCATCAAAAACGTCCGCTGCTGCTCCTCCTCAATTCCCTCAAAAATCACCTCCTCCTTTGCCGACTGAATGAACTGCCCCATCTGATAGACAAAAGCATTCTGTCCGTTCTGGTGGATTTTGTCGGTAAAGCTCTTGTCGATCTTCACTACATTCGCCGGGATTTCCAACAGCACGCTCAGCGACGAGTAGCCGGTTCCAAAATCATCGATGGCGATGCGGTAGCCGAGTTTGCCAAGTCTGGTAAGACACGCCTTTAAGCTGTCTAACTTCTCCACAATCACACTCTCCGTCACCTCGATCTCTATGTAGCACGGATCAATCCCGTACCGCTGCAGGGTATTCTGCAGGCGCTCGATAAAATCGTCGCCGCCGTTCTCAAAATTTCTCCTGGAAAAATTGGTGGAGATCGTAAACAGTTCTCTTCCGGAATCCCTCCAGCGGCGCATCGCCCGAAGCAGCTGTTCCAGAATATAAAAATCCAGATCTACAATATATCCTATATTTTCCAGGGCAGGGATAAACCGTGCGGGAGACAGAATCTCGCCGGATTTCAGACGCCAGCGTGCAAGCGCCTCGGCGCCGTAGACCCGCTCCTCGCGGAGCAGGAACTTCGGCTGTAAATATACCTCGAACTCGCCCCGCTGCAGTGCCGCGTAAAATCTTCCGGTAATCCAGATTCCCTCATCACGTTTTTTCCTCATGTCATCCCGGTAAACGACCGCTCCCGCATTCTGCTCCTTGGCAAGCTTTCGTGCCAGATTGGCTCCCTCCAGTATCTTCTCAAACGTCTCTTCCCCGTCATCGATAAAGCAGATTCCAGCCGAAAGCTGCATGGCTCCCGCCGGATAGCGGATCTTTAACTGTTCGCCAAACATCTGATCCTCTCTCTCCACAAGCCCCAGAATGTTCTTTTTGTCCGTTCCTCTGACCAGCTCAATGAAATAATCCGAATACATTCTACAGGCCTCCACGACATGGGACTCGCTGCGGATTAACGCTGCAAGCTCCTGCAGAATACTGTCGCCGGCCTCCTGTCCATAATTTTCATTTACATAGGCAAAGTTGTTCACGTCCAGATTTACCAGCGCGTACACCATGTTCTCATCCTGCGCAAGCCCACCGCTCTTTAATTTTTTCCGGATCAGCCTGCGGAATGTGTCCAGATTATACAGTTCCGTCAGCATATCCTGATTCTGCAGATGCCGTATCTCTGCCTGGTCATCGCTCTGCCTGCTGCGAAGGGAGACAAATACAGCAACCACCCGCGCGAGTTCACTGAGCATCCCTGCTTCCTCTTTGGAAAATCCCTCTGCACTGCTGCTTCCCACACACAGGCAGCCACTTCTGTTACCGGAAAATTCAAATTTTACATTTCCACAGTTTTTGATGGAAGTTCCATGATATTTCTCCGCCCCCAGCTGGGGAACCTCCGTTAATATATCTTCCGTTGGCGTCGAGACAAAACGCCCGATTTCCGCCTCCCGGAACACTGTAACCGATTGTGGGAAAACCTGTTGTTCCACCCGGCTGCCATCCCGGTTCCAGTAATTCATCAGCACCATTTCCTGCTGTTCTTCCCGGTACTCAAACACCATGGCAAAGCCCAGCCCGTATTTTTTCCCAATCTGTTCGATCAATACGTTTAATGATCCGTTGATATCTTTCGCATGCGAGAGAAGGCTGAACGCAAAATTCAGGAACTCTTTATCCACCTTCTGCCCGCTTTCCGGAGCATATTCAATCCTGTCGCGCCTGCGCTCCCGCTCTGCTCCCTCTTGCTGCTTTTTGCCCGCAAACGAATAGTGGTCCTTACCCTCCCGCTTTGTGGCATACATCGCCCGGTCAGCCATCGCAAACAGGGTCTCATAGTCTCTTCCATCCTCACCGTATACCGCCATGCCTATACTGAGCGTCACCTCAACGATGGCGTCATCGCCGATCAGCTTTTTTCTTGCTTCCCGTCCCAGCGCCGCGGCGCGCGCTTTTGCCTCCTCCGGCGTCGCATCCCGCATCAGCGCCAGAAATTCATCTCCCCCGACTCTTGCGGTGACATCCGTCTCCTGAAACCGGCTTTGCATCACACCGGCAATATCAGTAATTACCGTATCTCCGACGGTATGCCCGAATGTATCGTTGATCCGCTTAAAATTATCAATATCGATCAGGAACAGCACATGCTGTTTTTCCGGCTCACTTTTTAAAATCCGTTCTACCTCTCCGGATGCCGCCACCTTATTATAAAGCCTTGTCAGCGGGTCGCGCTTCGCCTCCTCCGACAGTTCCTCCTGAATCCTGCGGTCGGAGCTGACATCGTAGCTGCGTCCGATGATGCGGATAATCTGTCCGTTGTCCCCGACAATGCTCCGGTAAATCGTCCGGTACCACACATATACAGGTTCCTCCCCGGGAGCCGCCACATTCATCCGGTAATCAATACTTCCTGTCTGCACATCCCTGCTGGCTGCCTCCAGCACCCTGGCATACGCGGCACGATCCTCCTCGCAGATATCCGCGAGCATCTCCTCATAATCCATATATCTGCGCCCTGCCGTTCCCGGCTGCCCGTTCCCGCGATATTTGCGCGGCACCCTGAAACGCCGCTGTGCAACGTCGTACTCTAGCGGGAATTCATCGGTGACCTCTTCTAACATGCTGTACTGCTCCTCCATCAGGCGCAGTTCTTCCTCCAGATTCTTCCGCTTGTCTATGTTCCAGCTTGCCAGGATATAGTAAGGTACCGCGTCCCGGTAATAATACAGTCTGCACCGCATCAGTTCCCAGCAGACGCCGCCGCTCTTCGTGCGGATGCGCAGTTCAATCTCCTCCGTGGTTCTTAGTTCCCGGCACACTTCGATGGCATCCTCGAACACACCGGTATCGTCCCGGTACAAATACTCCACAAACGGCGTATTTCCGGTCAGTTCCTCCCTGTCATACCCCTCTGCATGCAAAAATTCCCGGTTCACCATCTCAATATACAGCTCATTCCCGCCGCGGACTACCGCTATTCCGACCGGCATCTTGCCGATCAGATCTTTTCTCTGCCCCCGCTCCATGTCTATTGTATTTATTTGCGTATCCCCATACTCCATAAAATCAATCTCCTGAGATGCAATTTCCTCTGTCATACTTAAGATAACTCCGATTGCCTTCCCGTACATTATATCAAATTTTTAACGAAATCCAAACAATTTGTCACAGCGTGAAAGCCCTTTTTAATAAGAAGTTCCGGTTGCATTTCTCCGTATTTTTTAGTATGATACGAATTGGTGCAATAAAAGCAGGTGATTTACAAGAAAAGTTAGGAGAACATAAATATGATCAGTACAAGCAACATCACTTTACGAATCGGAAAAAAAGCTCTCTTTGAAGATGTCAACATCAAATTCACAGAGGGCTGCTGCTACGGTCTGATCGGTGCAAACGGCGCCGGAAAATCTACGTTCCTCAAGATTCTGTCCGGCCAGCTTGAACCGACGAGCGGAGAAGTCATCATCACGCCGGGTCAGCGTCTTTCCTTTTTGCAGCAGGATCATTTTAAATATGACGAGTACACGGTACTCGATACCGTTATCATGGGCAACAAGCGTCTCTACGATATCATGAAGGAAAAAGACGCGATCTACATGAAAGAGGATTTCACGGACGAGGACGGTATCCGCGCCAGTGAGCTTGAAGCCGAGTTCGCAGATATGGACGGCTGGAATGCTGAATCCGATGCAGCCACCATGTTAAACGGTCTTGGCATCCCGACGGAGGATCACTACACGCTCATGGCGGATATGCCAAGTGCCTTAAAGGTCAAGGTTCTCCTTGCACAGGCGCTCTTCGGCAACCCGGACATTCTTCTTTTGGATGAGCCGACCAACCATCTGGATCTCGATGCGATCAGCTGGTTAGAAGAATTCTTAATCAACTTTGAGAACACGGTCATCGTTGTTTCCCACGACCGCTACTTCTTAAACAAAGTCTGCACAAACATTGCAGATATCGACTACGGAAAGATCCAGCTCTACGCCGGCAACTATGATTTCTGGTATGAGTCCAGCCAGCTTCTCGTAAAGCAGATGAAGGAAGCCAACAAGAAAAAAGAGGAGAAGATCAAGGAGCTGCAGGAATTCATCTCCCGTTTCTCCGCGAATGCTTCCAAATCCAAGCAGGCGACTTCCAGAAAGCGTGCCCTGGAAAAGATTCAGCTCGACGAAATCCGTCCGTCCAGCCGTAAATACCCGTATATCGATTTCCGTCCGAACCGTGAGATCGGCAATGAAGTTCTGACCGTCGAAGGCATTACCAAGACCATCGACGGCGTCAAGGTGCTCGACAATGTCTCCTTTATCGTCGGACATGACGACAAGATCGCGTTTGTCGGAAGCAACGAGCTGGCAAAGACAACGCTCTTTAAGATTCTTGCCGGTGAGATGGAGCCGGATTCCGGCACCTACAAGTGGGGCGTGACGACCAGCCAGTCCTACTTCCCGAAGGATAACACCGAGATCTTTGATACCGATCTTCTGATCGTTGACTGGCTGACACAGTTCTCCGAGATCAAGGATGCAACCTATGTCCGCGGTTTCCTCGGACGTATGCTGTTCGCCGGAGATGACGGTACCAAGAAAATGCGTGTCCTCTCCGGTGGAGAAAAAGTACGTGTCCTGCTTTCCCGCATGATGATTATGGGAAGCAACGTGCTGATCTTAGATGAACCGACCGACCATCTGGATATGGAGTCCATCACCGCATTAAACAACGGACTCATCAAGTTCCCGGGCGTTATTCTTTTTGCCTCCCGTGACCATCAGGTTGTCCAGACCACAGCGAACCGTATCATCGAGTTCCTGCCGGACGGCACCTTTGTCGACAAGGTATCCACCTACGACGAATACCTCGAGAATGATGAGATGGCAAGAAAACGTCAGGTATACTCCATGTCATCGGATGACGAGGGCGATAACTAAGACCCGGTCTTTTTTACAAAATCACACGGGAGCGCTGTGTCAGGAAAAATCTCCGGCATAGCGCTCCCGTTTTCTGTTCTTCTAAATTCTGTTTTCCCTCCCGCCGATTCCGCGATCCTGTTCTCCGGCGCCCCTACGCTTCCTTAGGCTTCCGGTACTCTGCCTCCCGCATACCGAGCGCAAACGCTCCCATAATACCCGGATTTTCTCCAAGTGCCGGCGGCACGAGGTAGGTATCGATCTCCTTTAAGATTTTCTCATTGGAAATATACCCGCCCAGCAGTTCCTGCACTTTCGTGCGCACCATTGAAAAGAGCTGGCTCTGGTGCATAATTCCGCCCCACAGCACAATCTTCTGCGGAGAATACGTCAGAACATAATTTGCAACCGCCTCCGCGAGATAGAACGCCTCCATCTCCCAGACATCCTCCCGGTCCGCCAGTTCCTTTGCCGGTCTGCCCCAGCGCGCCTCCACCGCCGGACCGCTTGCAAGCCCTTCCAGACAGTTGGCATGGTACGGGCATTTTCCGGCGTAGGTGTCTTTCGGGTGACGCTGCAGAAGAAGATGTCCTGCCTCCGGGTGCACCAGCCCGTGCATGAGCGCCCCGTTACAGTAGACGCCCACGCCAACGCCGGTGCCGACGGTAATATAGATTGCCGTGTCGCAGTCTTTTGCGGCTCCCCAGGTAACTTCGCCAAGCACCGCCGCATTCACGTCCGTATCAAATCCGACCGGGACGCCGAGCGCCCGTGTAAAAGTTCCCACCATATCGACATTCTGCCATTCCAGCTTCGGCGTGCTGGTAATATATCCATAGGTCGGGGACGCACGGTGCAGATCCACCGGTCCGAAACACCCGATTCCGAGTGACGAGATTCCTTTTCCCTCAAAAAACGCAGCCATGCGCGGCAGGGTAATCTTGGGCTTCTCTGTGGGAATCGTCACACGCTCTGTGATTGTGACCTGATTTTCTCCCGGCTGTCCTTTGTCTGTCTGCACTTCCCCGATCGCGCACACCATCTTGGTGCCGCCCGCTTCTATTCCACCAATCCGCATCCTTCTCTTCCTCCCTTTTCTTATATATACCACTTCGGAGTTCTCTCCGCCAGTCATATTTCAAAGAACCGGAATATTTAAGAGACAGCAGCCCTCCCGGATGAATTAGAAAATTCTCCGCACCGCCAGCACGCTGCGGTAGGTTACCGGAGAAGTCAGCGTAATGCCTGTCTCTTCATTGCTCGCATGAATCAGTGTGTTATTGCCCGCATAGATGCCGACGTGGCCGCTATAGCAGACAATGTCGCCCGGCTGGATTTCCGACAGGCTGACGGCATATCCCACACTCCGCTGTTCCGACGATGTGCGCGGCAGATTGATTCCAAATGCCGCATACACGCCCTTGACAAATCCGGAGCAGTCGGTTCCGTTTGTCAGGCTGTTGCCGCCGTATACATAAGGGTTTCCCAGAAACTGTCTCGCGTAATCGACCACCGCCTGACCGTTGGAGGAAGCCGTCTGCGCACTTTGCCCCGCACTGCTTCCGGAACCGCTTCCCGCGCTGCCTCCGGAACTGCTTCCCGCGCTGCTTCCGGAACTGCTTCCCGCACTGCTGCCCGCGCCGGATTTTTTCACCTCCTGTTTTTCTGCCGCTTTGCGGGCTGCTTCCTGTTCTGCTGCCGCACGTGCCGCCTCCGCCTCTCTGGCTTTGCGCGCTTCCTCCGCCGCACGGGCTGCCGCCTGCCGTTCTGCTTCCTCTCTGGCAAGCCGCGCCTCTTCCTCCGCTTTTGACTCTGCATGAATGTACTCTGTGGACAGCGTCACATAATCCAGTGCCACATAACCGTCACCGTCCGCGGTGGACACTTTCGCCCAGCCTTCCGTCGACTCGTCGGTTACCACAACGTCATCGCCGTCCGGCAGCATGGTAAGCACCTTCGCCTCGGTTGTCGGCTCCGTCCGCACGAACAGGGTCGTCGTTGTGACGGTCGCCAGGCGCGTTCCCACACTTCTGGCAAGCTCCTCATCCCCCACGACCACATATTCCGCCTTGACATATCCGTTCACATTTCCGGACGTAATCCGGTACCACCCGTCCTCCGTCGTCTCCAGCACAGTGGCTGCGGATTTGTCGTAAAGTTTTCCAAGAATTTCACTCTCCGTATCCGGTTCCTGCCGCACGTTGACATAGTGATTCACCTGCGCCACTGCAATATCCGCAAACTCCGATGCGGTCTGCGGAAGTTCATTTTCCGCAATCTCCGCCGTCTCCCACGCTTCCTCTGCCACCATCTCCGGTTCCATCATCCGCGCCACAGCCGCGTTACTTTGCAGTTCCTCCACAACATCCGCCGTCTGCGCCTGCACTCCTCCCGCTTCCTTAAGCACCTGTGCCAGCGTCTGTGTCACGCCCGCCACCGGCACCTCACGTTTTTCCTGTCCTGCCTGCACCATTCCATAGCTTCCCAGTGTGACGGCTCCCGCCAGCAGAAGCGCCAGTATTGTCATTCTTTTCTTCATTATGTAGAATCCTCCCGATTTATTCCATATGCTTCCATATTGTTACTTATTTGTTACAAAAATATTTCATTTCTGCAACAACCGTATTGTAACAAAGGAACCACATGGAATCTACAGGGAACTCTTTCCATTTTTCGCTTTCTTTTGTCCGGTCTGCCGCTTTGTCCCGCAACGCAAAAGGAACCCAAAGGTTCTTTCGTCCCTGCGGGTTCCCTTCGTATTTTCCTTCCGGTTTAACCCAAACTTCCTTACTAATAGCAGAAGCTGTGTCCGCCGATCTTTTGGTCCAATCTCGGCGTCAACGGTTCCGTAGAAAAATATAACGTATCATTTCTTAATATATGTGTATTTCCATTCAATACCTCATGAATCGAAGTGTATTCCTTCTCCGTAGGGTTCGCCCGCTCTCTGTTCTTCCAGGAACAGAACTGCGTCGGGTTTCCCTGACTGAGCACGTCATACAAGGTATCTGGATATTTTTCGGAAGCCATCCGGTTAAAAACTACCTCGACCACGGCTTCCTGCCCTTCTGTCGGCTCGCCCTGCGATTCCAGCCAGACGATTTTTGCCAACAAATCTATCTCCTCCTGCGTCAATGTGATATTCCAGCGGTTCTCTGCACCGGTCGTCGTCTCTACCGTCGCAGGCTTGCTCTCTGCCGCCTCCGGTGCCTCTGCTTCCCCCGATGCTGCCTGTACTTCTTGTGCCGCATCGGACGGTGCCGCACTTGCTACCATTGTTCTGGGGTTCTTTGTGATTCCTGTCGCTTCATCTGATTCTGTCGTAAATGAATATCCGGATAAAACACTGCACACACCCGCAACCGGAACCTCAGTTCCGTCTGCCGCAGAAATTACATACGCGCTGCTGATCTCTTCTCTGCTCTCCCGTATCGTGTTCTTCTCCTCAATGTTGGCCGCAACCATAAGACAAATGCATAAAGTGCACAGCATTGTCACGTCCAATATTTTTCTGTTCATTTTGCTCCTTTCCTCAAGAATGATACTCTGTGAGCTGCTCTCGCACTCGTTGTTTCATCATACTAGATTCTTCCCAAAAGTCAAATTTCCCATTCACAAAATTCCAGAAAAATTTTCTTTACATTTTCCCAGAAATCCGGAAAAAGCATGTTCTGTCGTATCCAATACTTCCGAGGAATGCTTTGATGCGCTAAAATAGAACTGCCCAAACGCACAAAAAAAACATCCCGAAATGGGATGTTTTCTATATTCCTTCCAATCTTCCTACACGGCTTCTCCTGTCGCAAATCCCGCCATTTTTGTACCTTTTCCGGCACAATCTTCCTCTGCTACCGTGTGAGAAACAGTTCTTCAAACACCGGGATTTTGTGTTCCGGATCCGCCTGAAAGATCGCAACATGCGCGTCATCGGTGCTCCTGTCGGCAAATGCCGGGTATAAAAACCCGCAGACCGGCCGCCCCGGCTCGTACTCTCCCACCAGCGGAGCGACTACACCGATCAGATATTCATATACCTCCTCCGATTCCCCCTGCCGCTCCTTGTCTGATGCCTTCACCGGCACATCATAGCGGTCGTGAAAAATCAGAACCGCATACGGCTCTCTGCTACGGTACCGTGCACCCACAAGCTCGTAGAACGTATACAGCAGCGCATCATTTTTCAGTCCGCACTCGCGCATTCCGTACAACAGCTGGCGCATTTTTCTCTGCTCTGCGCCGTCGCCGAACGCGTAACTGCGCAGGTTTACATTGGTTGCCGCAAACGGAACCGCCTTGGCAATCGCCAGATTTTTCTCCTTTTCCGCCGCGGACAGATTGAGAAAATTCACATTAAAGCTCTCATCGATCTCTCCGTCCGGCTCCATGTAGCCGCCTGCCACACGCGTAAAGGAAGTACGGCTGGGCGTCATTCTGCGTGTCAGTTCCAGCATATCTTCTCTGTTTATCATAATTTCTCCCGTCCCGTGTTTTTATGATAACATTTCATTGCCGGCACATCCATGCTTGTCTTCACCACACTTATGTTCCGCGCAGGAATGCTCATGCTCATGATGAGAACATCTCACATCGGGATTGTAATCTAATTTTCCTGCAAGATAAGCTTCTACCGCTTCATCTGCCGCACCGGACACTCCACCATACAGCTTTATGCCGGCAGTTGCAAGTGCGCTTTGCGCACCGCCTCCGATTCCGCCACAGATCAGCACATCCGCACCCGCCTCTGTCAAAAATCCGGCAAGTGCCCCGTGTCCCTGTCCATTTGTGTCGACAATCTGGGATCTTACCACCTGGCTATTCTCAATATCATATAATTTAAACTGTTCCGTGTGTCCAAAGTGCTGAAATATTTCTCCATTTTCATAGGTAACTGCAATTCTCATCTGATCTGTCTCCTTTCTTTGAATATCATCTTTTCCGACGGACGTTGAGGTGCGCCTGCATATTTTATTGCAGCAAAACAGGGCAGTTCCATCACACAATCGATAATTCCCACCTGAAATCTCCAATGTCTTTCCATTTACGATGCTGTCTGCCATTTTGTATCTGGCTGACTCATAAATTTCGGTCACTGTTGTGCGGGCAATCCCCATCTGCTTCGCACATTGTTCGTGCGTACACTTCTCAAGGTCTACAAGACGAATCGTTTCATACTCATCCATCGTCATAATGACTTTTTCCCTTGCCGGAACACCATTCGGGCAAAAATTATCATATGCCGCTTCCATACAGATTCTTCTTGCTTTTGTCGGTCGTGCCATCTTTTCTCCTCATACCTATTTCCGTCATATGTCAAAAACTATTATACCGCAATTTTCCTTTTTTTACAACTCTCTATGAAAATTATGCGTACCCGATATACAGATTATCTGCCGCCATCACGCTGCAATCCAGTTTACAATCTGTAAGAATATGCAAAACGCTCGTATTGTGATCCCGCCTTTGCATATAACATGAAATGCAACATGGCATAAAAAAAACACCGAATTTACGGTGTTTTTAGAGCAGGGGATGAGAGAATCGAACTCCCACCAAAGGTTTTGGAGACCCCTATCA
>OLQB01002403.1_pt1 | contig 12162 bp, 10 predicted proteins | sample 1672681 | NCBI WGS metagenome assembly OLQB01 (sample SAMEA3136713, study PRJEB25190) | human gut metagenome | reverse complement strand
GGACGCCGCCCTCTCAAGGCGGAGATCACCAGTTCGAATCTGGTACGGGCTACCACGCATCTGACACCCGGACTTCCTATGGAAGGCCGGGTTTTTTATTTTCAAACAACCGTCTGCAATTCCCGTTTGAACCAGAGCTTTGCGTTCTGCCTATGGCCCTTACGGGTACAATATCCAAGATATTTTGACTGTTAGAAGGAGTCTCATGACGGAGTCCTCTCAGCATACGTCTAAGCCCCAGGTCGAGGTTGAGGCCTCGGGCGGAGATGACAATAAGAGCGCACGCCGCGGCGCCATCTTTATCGGCGTCGTGCTGGTAGGTTATATCGTCTATCTGGTGGTAACCGGGCAGATGGGGCAGTTCTGGGCCGCTATGTCGAGCGTCCAGGCGTCATGGCTCGTTGTCGCGTGTCTTTGCATGTTCATGTACCTGTTCTTTGGCATTGTGGCCTATGCGATCGCCGTCTGGCTCGATCCCAATTCGCCCGTCGGCATCCGCGACCTGATCTCGGTCGAGGCGAGTGGCATCTTCTTTGGCAACCTGACGCCCATGATGATGGGCTCCACCCCGGCTCAGATCTATCGCCTGACCAAGGCCGGCCAAAACGTGGGCGAGGCCGGCGCCACGCAATTCACGCGTTTTATCGTGTACCAGTTTGGCCTGGTCGCCTGGGGCGCTATCCTGCTGCTCGCCCGTATGCCGTTTTTTGCCGAACGCTACGGCGACATGACGCTGCTGTGCGTCTTTAGCTTTGGTGGACACTGCTGCATCTTGCTTGGCATCTTCGCCGTCGCGCTCATGCCTAAGACCGTCACGCGCGTCGCCCATTGCATCATCAATTGGCTCGAGCGCATTGGTGTCTCGGCCACTAAGATCGAGAGTTGGCGCACGTTTGTCGATGGCGAGATCTACTCCTTCTCCGAGAAGTTCAAGCTTTCAGCCGGACATTTTTCTTCCATGCTGCTCACCGTGTTTATCACCATGCTGCAACTCGCGTTTTTCTATCTGGTGCCGTATTTCCTGATGCTTGCCTTTGGCCACCACGAGGTCGACTTTTTCTCGGTCATGGCCGCGAGCGCCTTTGTCCAGCTGCTGAGCTCTGCGGTCCCCCTGCCCGGTGGAACTGGTGGCGCTGAGGGCGGCTTTGCATTGTTCTTGGGTCATTTCTTTGGGTCGGCTTCGACCGCCGGCTATCTGCTGTGGCGCCTCATTTCGTTTATTGCGCCGACCATTTTGGCTGCGCCCCTGCTGGGACTTAAGAGCGCCCACAACGAGAGCATCCATGCGCGCTGGGATCGTGTGATGCGCAAGCTCGGCCGCACGCCTCAGACGCCTTCTGCGCCCACTATGCCGCACCCCACGAATGCTGTTACCGTTGATCCCAAGAAGCGCGCTCAGAAGGCTTCTGGGACCGCTAAGCCGGCTCATAAAGCCTATGTGCGCCAGACAAGCGATGGTATTCGCGTATCTCCGTCGGCACTCAATAAGAAGAAGCATCCCAAGTCGCAGTAGGGCAGTCGTGCGTTCTTCATGATGCGGGGCATATTTGTGCTGTATGGGGGATAATCCTCTTACGTAGATTATCTCTCATCTGTTGATGAATGCTTGCATATCGAAGGGACACGCCCATGGCAACCAGCAAACCGCGTCTTGATCGTCGCATCATTCGCAGCCGTAATGCCATCCTTTCGGCTTTCGAGCGCCTGCTCATGGAAAAGCCGCTGGCAGACATTACGGTGAGTGCCATCGCGCGCGAGGCCAATGTCGACCGCAAGACCTTTTACGTTCACTTTGGTACGGTTGACGGCCTGCTCGATGCCATTGCCGTCGATGTGGTGGAGATGATTGTCGACTCGGTCGAGAAAACGCTTGCTTCTATGGACGGTGACACCAGCGAGCGCGCTCTTGGCGCGGCGGCGACCTTCTTTAAAACCGTTAATGAGGCACTGTGCAACAACTTAGTGCTCAATCGTCAGCTGATCGAGAATATTCCGCTCGATGATTTCATGGCTCGTCTTCGTGCGCCGCTCGAACATGAGATTGCCGAGCGCGATCTGCTGCCCCAAGGTCTCAAGGACGAGATGTTCGACTACTATCTGGCGTTTTTGCTGTCGGGTATTATCGGTATCTATCGCACGTGGGCGCTGTCTGACGGTTCGGTTCCCATCGAGCGCGTCTCTGAGGTCGCCAATGACCTCACGCTCAACGGCCTGTCGAGCCTGGAATCTCGCTTCGAATAGCATCGATAATTCAACAACTTAAAGAAGTTGCGGTGGAATAGGGATTGTTTTGGTTATTGGAAGGCCGATCTAGCCCCTATTTCATCGCAACTTAGTAAAACTGTTTTGATGGTAAGGCGGAGCAGCCTCGAAGATGAGCCTCGAGACTGCTCCGCTTCATTTCTGAGCGTTTGTCATGTAGGGCAGCATTAATCGCTGTTTTTGAGTGTGCGGCCCTGTTTTTCGAACTTGTGCATGTCGCTATCGGCCATACCTTGTGACTTATCCTCGTGACGCTTGGCGTATAGCGGATCGTCGGAGTCGTTCCAGATGCGGTCGGCGACAGGTGACCATGCCTCGGCGGCAGCCTGGGTCTTTTCGCGCAGCTGCTCGGGTGACTCCTTCTCGATGAGGTCGGTGCTCATTGCGCCACTCTCGGCGACCATTTTGGGCAGCACGTCGGGATTCTCGAGCATGGGGCATGGTTTGAGGTAGTTGTCGTTGAACGGCATGTTTTCGTAGTACTTCATAAAGAGGGGAGAGCGCAGCGCGTCGAGTAAGCTCACATCGTGGATGTTGGCGTTTGAGTAGTGGATGAACACGCACGGCTCCACGTCTCCGGCGGCGTTGATGTGCAGGTAGCGGCGGCCGCCGGCGATACATCCGCCTACAAACTCGCCGTCGTTTTGGAAGTCGAGCGTAAACAGCGGCTTCTTCTCTCGCATCTCGCGGATAAAGTGATACATGTGCTCGCGCTGCTCGGGCGTGGGCATGAGCTCGGGGGTTGCATCGCGGCCAACCGGCATAAAGTGGAAGTACCAGCAGAAGAGTGCTCCCTCGCCGATCATCCAGTCCATGTTCTCCTCGGTAGCAACCGTATCGGCATTGGCGCTGGTCCAACAGGTGGAGATACCAAACGGCAAGTCGCGCTCGCGCAGGAGTTTCATGGCGTGCTCGATCTTTGCGTAGGTACCCTCGCCGCGACGGGCGTCGGTGGTGTGCTCATTGCCCTCGGCGCTGATGGCGGGGACAAAATTACCTACGCGAATCATGTCGTCGCAGAAGGCCTCGTCGATCAGCGTGGAGTTGGTAAAGCAGAGAAACACGCAGTCCTGATGTTTTTCGCAAATTCTGATCAGGTCGTGCTTGCGGACGAGCGGCTCGCCGCCGGTATAGATGTAGATATGCGTGCCGAGCTCTTTGCCCTGTGTAACGATAGAGTCGATGTCTTCGAACGAGAGATTCTGCTTGTAGCCGTACTCGGCGGCCCAGCAGCCCGTGCAATGCAGGTTGCAGGCGCTCGTGGGATCGAGCAGGATGGCCCACGGAACGTTGCACTGGTACTTTTCGCGGTTCTTTTCCTGCTCTGGCCAAGCAAGCAGGTTGGCGTCGACAATGAGGGTCTTAAGCAGTTTGGTTCGCATCTGGGGATTGAGGCTGAACACACGCATGATCAGGTCATACCAATTGCCGCGGCTCTTGATGACATTGGTGAATGCCTCTCGCTGTATAGGAAATACGCGATTGGGGACCAGCTTGTTCACGAGGTCCATGATTTTGTCGATGTTTTCTTGCGGGTTGTCGTCGAGATAATCGATGAGCTTGTTAAGCGCTGCACGCTCTGCTGACTGTGTAAGCGACATGGGTATATCCTTTCACGTGTGCTTAATGTGTGATAATACCCACTTGTAGATTAAACGAAGTCTAAAGATTTGGAATGTGTCTATTCAACGAATCAATTTAATTTGGGGTGAAGCGTTATACCTTACGTTCTCTAAGTTGCGGTGAAATAGGGTCAGATAGGGGGTGCGGACGATTTCTTGGACCGCGCCTAGGCGTATCCATTGGAGTGGGAAGGATAAACTGGACTTTCTTTTAAGGATCCTCAAGCGTATTGCCGCTCGTATTCCACTGGAGACATGTAGCCCAGGGTGGAATGCATGCGCACCCTATTGTAATAGAGCTCTATGTACTTGAAGATGTCCTGCTTGGCCTCGTCCCTCGTCCCATAGCTCCTCTCTTTCACCAATTCCCTTTTCAGCGTCTTGAAGAACGACTCGGCCACCGCGTTGTCCAGCGGCGTGCCGGGCCTTGATACCGACTGGACTATGCCATGCGAGTCCAGACACCGCTGGAAGGAACGGGAGGTGTACTGCGCGCCCCGATCGTCATGGAAGACGAGGCTGCCGTCATCTGGCGGACCCTCCCTGCCGACCGCCTGCTCCATCGCGTCGATCGCGACCTTCTCGGTGATGCGCTCGGACATTGACCAGCCCACGACCTTGCGGGAGAAGGCGTCTATCACGGCTGCGAGATAGAGCCACCCTTCTCTTGTGGGTATGTAGGTGATGTCGCCCACCCAAAGCCTGTTGCGCTCGCCCACGGTGAAAGCGCGCTCTACCAGGTTCAACCGAGGGTCTCCCGGCTCGACCTTCTTCTGGATGCGGTGTTTTCGGGTCGCGCCCTTTCCGGCAAGTCCGAGCTTCTGCATGATGCGGAGCACGCGCTTCTCGCTCACGACGATGCCGCTTTTTCGCAGTTCGCGGTTGATGCGCCGGTAGCCGTAACGGCCCTTGTGCCGCTCGAAGGCCTCGGCGACGAAACCTTCGATCGCCTCCCGCTCTATCTGGGCGTCGGACTTCTTCCGGCCGAGATACTCGTAGAAACCGGATTTCGAGACTTTCATCAGCCCGCATGCCTTCTTGATGGGGCCGATCTCGCCCCTATGCTCTTTGAGGAACTCGAACCTCACGCATGGTCTTGACTCAAGAAGGCCCGGAAATTTTTTAGTATCTCGTTCTCGCGCTCGAGCTCCTCGACCTTCTTCTTGAGCTTCACGATCTCGTAGTCCTTGTTGATCTTCGGGGAGCCGTTTCCGGGGAACGCGCCGTCTCCCATCTCCTCGTATTCGCGGGCCCACCTTCTCAGCGTCGAATCCTTTATGCCGAGTTCCTCCGATAGGCCTTTGACCGTCATTTCCCCGGACAGGACCACCTTTGCCGCCGAGACCTTGAACTGCCTGTCGTATCGCTTTCTTCTTTGGGTCATCTTGAACACCTTTCGCTCTTAACTAGGTGTCCAATTCATCATACCCACTCCACATTGGAATCCTCCGATGCGCCTTCGCACGCTTGCATGACCTCGATACCATGCGATCGTGCGAACTCGACGAGCTCTGCGTTGCGGGCGTTTATGGTGCCGAAGGCGGCGGGGCACACGATAAGGCGCGCGCAGTGGACGAGGAGCTCTTTGGCGCGGGCTATGGTTTTATCCCCGATCGGCTCGAAGGCGCGCTCGGCCACGCATTCCGTCGCCAGGTCGCGCGCGAGCTCGCAGTCGATGTCCCCTTCGTGCAGAACGCCCGCGTAGAACGCCTTGCCCTGCCGGATGAGCTGGCGAAACACAGCCGACCCCGTACCTGCGCCGGCGATGACGAACGTGTGCGCATCGCCGTGTGGGCGCCCAATTTCCACGCTGCCGAAGTGCTCGTTGAAGGTGCCATGTTGAAGGCCGTAGAGCTCGCCAATCGTCTCGCGCGTGAATATGTCCTCGGGTGCGCCGGCGCGGAAGACCCGGCCGTCCTTCACGCAAATCACCTTGTCGGCGCTTTTCTGCGCGAGCTCGAGTTCGTGGATGGACATGATGACAGCCACATTCCGCGATTTCGCAAGGTGGCGAAGTATTCGCAGCAGGTCGATCTGGTAGCGGATATCGAGATACGATGTGGGCTCGTCGAGCACGAGCACACGCGGATCCTGCGCGATGGCGCGTGCGAGCATGACGCGCTGGCGTTGCCCGTCGCTTATCTGCATGAAGTCGCGCTCGGCGAGCTCTTCCACATGTGCGGTTTTCATGGCCTCGTCGACCCGACTATGGTCGTCAGGCGAAAGTGTTCCCATTCGCCCGGTGTAGGGATGCCTTCCCGCCTCTACGATATCGCGGCAGGTGAGGAGCTCGGTCCGGGGTCGATCTGTCAGCATAACGGCAAGGTTCCTTGCGAATTCCGCCGTCTTCCATCGGGAAATCTCGCGCCCGTCGAGCTCGACCGCGCCGGCAAGCGGTGCCAGATGGCGCGTGATGGTTTTCAAGATGGTCGACTTGCCCGAGCCGTTCGGCCCGATGAGCGCCACGACGTCGCCCGCGCGAACCTCCAGATCGACGCCTTCGACTACGACCTTCTTGTCGTAGCCCGCCGACAGGTCGCTTATGCGGAAAAGCGGCGCTCCGTCAGCCTGCGTTTCGACCGGGGTTTCGAGGTTCGACTCCCCTCTGAGCATTTTGGGCCGCGGCACGAATTTCCCCATCTACCTCACCCGCTTCTTCAACATGAGTGCGATAACCACCGGCGCGCCGAAGATGGCGGTGACGGCGCTGATGGAAAGCTCGACGGGGGAGAACAGCGTGCGCGCGATCAAATCGCAGCCCGCGCAGAAGATGGCGCCTCCCAAGAAGCACGCAGGAATCACGCGGATGGGCTTCGACGACTTCAGCGCCGACTTAACGAGATGCGGAACCGCGATGCCTACGAACGACACCGGACCAGCGAACGCGGTCACGCAGGCGGAGAGCATGCTCGCTAGAAGGACGAGCACCACGCGGAAGCGTGCGACGTTCACGCCGACGCTTTTTGCGTAGGCTTCTCCCAGCTGGAAGGCGGAAAGGGGCTTCGATATCGCGAATACGCATGCGCTCACGGTGATCACCACGACCGCGATGACCGCGACGTCGTCCCAGCTCGAACCCGAGAAGCTACCCAAAGACCAGTTGTGCAGGTTCACGATGGACTGGTCGTCGGCGAAGGCGATGAGGAAGTTCGTCGCCGCCGAGCAGATGTATCCCACCATGACGCCCGCCACGATGAGCATGGCCATGGAACTTATGCGCCGTGCGATGAGGAGCACGAAGCCGATGGTGATAAGCGAGCCCAGAAACGCTGCGGCCACCATGGCCGGCGAGGACATGGCCTGGTTCGCGCCCAGAAGTACGATCATCGTAAGCGCGACGACGAACTTTGCGCCCGAGGAGACGCCCAAGATGAACGGGTCGGCGATGGGGTTGTTGAAAAACGTCTGCAGCAGGAACCCGGAGAGCGAAAGTGCCCCGCCGAGAAGCACGGCTGAAAGCACGCGCGGCAGGCGAATCTCCCAGATGACTTGGCTTTCCATGGAATTGGCCGCGCCGCCCGAAAGGATGCCGGGGATGTGGTCTGCGGGCACGAGCACGCTCCCGATGCACAGGTTGGCCCCGACGAGCACGATGAGGGCAACAGCGAGCAGCGCCGTCACGACGCGACACCGCGCGGCGCGCCCCGATTCGTCGTATGCCATGGAAAGTCGGCTTCTCATGGTGCTAGCCGAGCTTCCTCAGATAATGGAAGTCGCTCGCGTCATCGCCGGTGAACGCCCCGTGCAGCTCGTCGATAATGTCGGCGGTGGAAGTCATCTGCTGGTACATGTCGGCGCTTGTGACCCAGACGTTGCCGTTCTTCACGGCTTTGAACTGCGACAATAGCGCGTTTTTGCCTACGAAGTCGTTCAAGGTGGCAACCGATTCGTCGATGGTGCCGTTGTAGACGATGATGTCGGCATCCTTCGCCGTCGCGTAGAAGCGCTCCATTTCGAGCGTTACTGACGAACCTGACGTCGACGCCGTCTGCGCGTCATCGAGCGCGTAGCTGCCGCCTGCAAGCTCGATCATCTGCGCCACGTAGTCGCCCGCCCGCCGCGTGACGGCGGCCCCGTTCGAGTTAATGTAGAAATACGCCACGGTTTTACCTGACGACGCGAGCCTCGACGTTTGCTCGACGCGGGCCTTCTGCTCGTTGAACAGGTGCGCGGCCTCGTCTTCCTTGTCGAACAGGACGCCGAAAAGCTTAATCCACTCGACGCGCCCGAGTGCTTCGGGCTCGCTCGACGACTGTTCGGTGAGCACGACGAGCCCGAGCTTCTGCAGCTTTTCCTTCACATCGGGCGTGTGGTTGATCATGGTGTTCTCGATGGCGAGCGTGCAGCCCGAGGCCGATATTCGCTCGTAGTCGGGCGCGCTGTACTTGCCGCCGTAGGCGATCGCCCCACTTTCGAGCGCGCTTTTGAAGCCCGCGACCGAGCAATCGTCGGCCTTCGTGCCCGACATGAGGATATTGTCGTTCGCATCGAGCGCGTCGACCAGGCACATCGTCGCCGACGACACGAGGTACACCTTGTCGGCGGGGCGCCTTATGACCGCGATGTCGGAGCTCAACCCATCAGGTACCTTCGCATCTTGCGGCACCACGAGGAAGCGCTCCCCGTTCGAAACGCAGATAAGCCGCAGGCCGTCTTCGAACTCGTCGACAGTGAAGTGCTCGGCGTATTCAAGCTGAAGCGCCCCCGTCGGCTCCCAGCCGCAGCCCAAATCGGCGTTGTGGAAGTCGGCCGCGGCGCTTGAAGCCGTTCCCGCAGGGGAGCCGCCGCTTGCATCGTCGCCCGATTTCTCCTTCATGGTGGATGAGTCGAAGTAGAGCGTGTAGTCGATGGTGTGCGGCGTCGACATGGCGACGGTCTCGGCCGACACGGCGATGTCCTCGTCGAGCGTGACGGGTATCTCGAACGTGGAGTTGCCGCCGTCGTTTACGGGCGCGTAGTCTACGCCGTCGACGGTCATCTTGTCGTAGTTCGAACTCGACCAGGTGATGGTCGCGGTGTAGGTGTCGCCATCCTTCACAATTGTGGTGGGTGAGGCGATGCTTGCGCGCCCTGACCCACCGGAAAGCGAGACGCTCACAGTGTATTCCTGAGAGCCCGCCGTGCCACCGGTCGCGTTCGGGCTCGCACTGCACCCCGCGAAGGGAAGCGCGAGCAGGGCGACGAGAACGCAGGCGATCGCGCGCACCGCGATGCTGCGACGCTTCCTGCTTTCCCCCTTGGGAAGAATCGACCGCATGGCGTTACTTCAGTGCGTCGGCGCGCAGATCGACGCCGGCGGATTCGAACACGAGCGTGCGGTCGTACCACTGCTCTTTTCTAATACTCCACGCGGCGCAGGCGGTGTCCTCGTCGAGCGCTTCAACGGGCACGTCGTAGGTGTACTTGCCTTCCGCGTTTTCCACATAGGGGATGAAGTCGGCCTCGCTCGCGGCGGCAGCCTCGTCGCCCGTGCCCATGAAGAGCTTGCCGTAGCCCGTGCCGGAAAGCGTCATCACGCAGTGCATGGAGCCGTTTTCCACGATGAGCTGGGCGTCCACAATCCTGAACATGTTCGAGCTGGAATCTACGGTGATCGGATAGGTGCCGTCGGCCACCTTGTCGGCGGTGATGGGGGCAGCGCTTGCGCCCTCGGGCGCATCGGCCGCCTGTTCGGTCTTTTCCTGGGAATCGGCATCGCTTGCCTTTGCGCTGTCGATTGAATTTCCGCCGCAGCCGGCGAGCGAGAACGCGAAAAGCGCCGCTGACAGGGCGAAGGCGAGGGTTTTCTTCAACATGGAGGGGGTTCCTTTCAATCGCTTCGACCGCCCGCGCCGTGCGGTGGGCTGACGGGATGCGAATGCAACGGGCATGCGCCGTCAGTCGGGGAAGGCGCATGCCCGTTGCACGGGGACGCGACCGGCGCCCCCGTGCGCGGCGAGTTTACAGCTTGGCGATGGCGTCGTCCACGTGCGAGACGTAGATGTCGTCGACCGCGACGTTCTGTCCCAGACCCTGGAGCAGGCACGTCACTTCGAAGCCGGCGGCCACGAACTTCGCAGCCCAGCTGTCGGGGTCGGTCTCGTCTGCCATGTCGTTGTTCGCGTGGTCGCCCGCGACCACCATGAACGGCGCGAGCACGGCCTTCTTGTACCCTGCGGCGCTCGCGGCGGCGATAACATCCTCGCAGGTCGGTTCAGCCTCGACGGTGCCGACGAAGAACTGCGTCAAGCCCTCGTTCTTGAACACTTCCTGCATCTTGGCATAGTCGGCGTTGGAATCGGCTTCGGTGCCGTGGCCCATGAGGCACAGCGCCGTCTTGCCGTCGTCGAAGGACGCCATGTTCTCCTTAATGGCTGCGGCCACCTTCTTGTAGTCGTCGTCGGAGGTGAGCAGCGGGTCGCCGAGCGAGATCTTGTCGAACTTGTCGACGTACTTGTCGAGCTCGTCTTTCACGTCGGCGTATTCCAGGCCAGCCATGAGATGCGTCGGCTGCACGACGATTTCCTTCACGCCGTCTTCCACGCAGCGGTCGAGCGCCTCGGTCATGTTGTCGATCGTGATGCCGTCGCGCTTCTTCAGCTTGTCGATGATGATCTGCGCGGTGAAGGCGCGGCGGATGTCGTAGTCCTGCCAGTACTTCTCGCGGATAGCGTCTTCGATGGCGCCGATGGTGATGTGGCGCGAGTCGTTGTAGCTCGTGCCGAAGCTCGTGACGAGGATGACCGGCTTCACGGCCTTCTCCTTTTCGCTCGATTTCTCGGAACTCGCGGAGGTGCTGGAGCAGCCCGCGAGCGCGACTCCGGCGAGCGCGAAGGCTCCGGTTGCTGCGGCGCCCATGAAGCCGCGGCGTGACATCTGGTCGGACATGGTTTTTCCTTTCCTCAGTTTGCCGGTCCCCCGGCGACAGTTGCTTGTCGGCACAAGCGAAAGAAAAGCGCACCCCTCGGGGTTCACAAGGAGCTAACGCCACGGCGATGCCGTGAGGAAAAGGCGAAGCAGTCTGGCTTGGGGCGCGAGGCGGTTCGCCCGTGCGTCCTATACAGTAATGTCCCTTGCCCAGGATTCCCACCTGGTTCCCTCCGCAAGCCAGCGCGGGCTGTGCGGGCGCCGCGCCGGTCATTTCCTTTTATCCGATTGTCATATGCTCGTTGCCGAATCTTTTACTATGATAGTGGGCACTTTTGAACGTGTCAAAGCCAGGGCGGGCGGCATTGCGCCTCCTGCCTGCGTATTTGCGCCGATTGCCGCTGCGGGCGCCGTGTTTTGGCCGCTGCGCGAATGGCAGCGTAAACGGTTGCGATGAGAAACGGGAAGGGAAGGCTCGGATGATTCATATCGTTGGCGCTGGCTCGGGCGCCGCCGACCTTATCACGCTGCGCGGGGCGCGCCTTTTGCGCGCGGCCGACGTGGTCGTTTGGGCGGGGAGCCTTGTGAACCCCGAGCTGCTCGCCGAGTGCAAGGAATCCTGCATCGTCTACGACAGCGCGCACATGACCTTGGAGGAAGTGCTCGACGTGATGTGCGCGGCAGATGCGCGGGGCGAGGAAGTGGTGCGCCTGCACACGGGCGACCCGTGCCTGTACGGCGCCATCCAGGAGCAGATGGACGCGCTCGACGCGCGCGGCGTGGACTACGAGGTGGTGCCCGGCGTGTCGAGCTTTTGCGGTGCCGCGGCGGCGCTTCGCCAGGAATACACGCTGCCGGGAATCAGCCAGTCGGTCGTGATCACGCGGCTTTCCGGGCGCACCCCCATGCCCGCGGGCGAGGGCATGCGCACCATGGCGGAAAGCGGCTCGACTATGGTCATCTTCCTGAGCTCGGGTATGCTCGCCGAGCTTTCCGCCGAGCTTTTGGCCGCGGGCCGCAGCTCCGATGAGCCGGCGGCGCTCGTGTACAAGGCGACCTGGCCTGAGGAGCGCGTGGTGCGATGCACAGTGGGCACGCTCGCCGATGCGGGCGCGCGAGAGGGCATCGACCGCACGGCGCTCGTGGTGGTGGGCCGCGTGCTCGGAGCTCGCGGCAGGCTTGCACACAACGGCGCGCAAGCGGAGTCGTACGAGCGCAGCAAGCTTTACGACCCTTCGTTTTCCACGGGGTATCGGAAGGCGAGCAGCTAGCGTGGCCTTCGAGCACTACATATATACCGGGACGACCCGCCTGCGCTGTGGCTACACCACGGGGAGCTGTGCCGCGCTCGCGGCGAAGGCGGCCTGCGAGATGCTCTTGTCACGAAAGCCCGTCGGCCGCGTGTCGATCGTCACCCCCGGCGGGCTGCCTG
>OLQB01002399.1_pt1 | contig 12172 bp, 13 predicted proteins | sample 1672681 | NCBI WGS metagenome assembly OLQB01 (sample SAMEA3136713, study PRJEB25190) | human gut metagenome | reverse complement strand
ACTCTTTAACCCGATACCGGATCATCTGTGGGAAACGTTCCTTGTACTCATATCCGCGTGCCGCCATGGTGTGCGAGACTGTGGATGCAAGATTTTAATTTCTTGTTTAGCAAGAGTTATTTTATTATACAGATGTTTATACATCTAAATGAGTATCTTTGTTAATTTTATAAAGAGGAAATTATTATGAGTATGTCTCCTGCGATAGCTAATACTTTCTTGTTTGAAATGATGAAGGATAAATCAAAAGACGTTACACTTGCTGTGATCTATGCATTAGGTGAAGGTCGATGCCAGGCAGATAACATAAAGAGGGAATTACGTAGATTAAGTGAAAGTGATGATATGGAAATTAAAGTTGCAGCTATCAAGGCTCTTGGGCGACTTTATCGATAACGACATAAGTTATCTGTTGCAGTAAAGAAAATCCGGTTCAGATGAACCGGATGTATGAGATAACCGTCTTAAAACACTTCTGCAACAGGTACACCGGCAACTTTTTCCCACTCTTTAACCCGATACCGGATCATCTGTGGGAAACGTTCCTTGTACTCATATCCACGTGCAGCCATGGTGTGCATGGTGTTGGCCAGCGTCCTTGATGAGATGCCGGAGATCTCAAGAGGAATCATCGGCAGACTCACATAGGTGGTGTGGATTTCCAGCTTGCCGTCCTCAGCAACCGTGCGGGTAAAGTTGTGAATATCCAGACCAATTACATCCATCACATTGTTTGGATAAATACGCACATACAGCATGGTGCCGTTTTTAATGTCGATCCCGAAATAACAACTCTTCGAGAATGACAGTTGCTCATAATCGCTGGTCGGCGCAAAGAGACTGCTTTCTTTTATCTGCTGAACAACCTGCAGGACTTTCTTTTTCTTCGCTCTGGTTCTCAGATATAGCCAGAGTAATGGGATAATTATTAATGCCCAGCATCCATATGCAAAAACAAAATCCATTGTTTGAGATAAGGCTGAATCATGAACAATTAGTGTTCCGAAAAAAGCATAAAATAATAAGCATGGTATGCCAAATATGAAATACGCATTGCGAACAAGGTAATAATATGCCCACCAGGAAGGATATCTGTTTTTTGTTGTACTCATAATAAACCTCCATATTCACCTGAATGTATTTTAATCTCTTCAGGTGAATATGGCAATGGTGTTTTAGTGGTTTTTCGATATTTTCATTTATTGTTTTATTCCGTCTTTATCATCTCTATTAATATTTTTCAGTTTTTCTTCACGAACGCCAGGTGTTCTGCGCATATTGGTATTACCTCCGGCAATAATATCTTTGACTGAAGAAACCATATTCCCCAGCATATTAACACCGTCACGTCCGCCCAGAAAATTAATTACATGGTCAGGCAGATAAGCCTGAAGCGCAAAAACGGCTGCAACCAGTGTGGTACAGGCGCGGGCATAAATCATCAAAAATCCCGCCATGCTGAACACGCCCGTCACAGAGTTTATCTGGACATTCATCAGTGCAGCAGCATACAGCGCATTCAGGATTGTGCCGCCGGCCACGATGGCGACTGATGCAAAAAAGAACCCGAACACCATCAGCAGCGGTCTGATCATGCTGTCTATCAGGTAGATGTAACCGTAAGCGGCCCGGCTTCCCCGGTCCTGACTTGTTCCCAGATGGGTGGCGGCCCACAGGGGGCCAGCAGCACATCCAATCAGTACGCTGACTATCCAGTTGCCGATGCCGGTCATCCAGAAGATAAACGGGATAAACGGCAGGTAAATGGATAACGAAAAACCGGCACAAAACAGCAAAAACAGCAGGAAGTAGAGTGGTGGTGCGGATGCTTCCAGAAAAGCCTTTGCGGCGTCAGATAATCCGCTGACGGCATTGACCAGTCGACCAAAAACGGAGTTGCTGCCGGCCGTGGAAAGTACCCTGACGGTGGTATAACCCGCCCAGATGGTTTCGGTCGTAACCATGGTGTAATCGCCAATGTTTTTCATTTTTATCAACGGATTTAGTTGATTAGTTGTGGTACCTGTACCGCTCAGATAAGTGGCTGTCCAGTTAGTCATTCTTGTTAGGTTAAACCCAATCAATTTTAAGATTGCTGATTGAGGGTCTTGAGTTTTAGATGCGTGGTATTCACTGGCAGAGGTGGCTGTTCCCAGTGCAGGAGTATACGCTGAGTTCTGTAGCTGTGCCTGGTAAGCCCCCTTGACTTCCTTCAGGAATTCCGTATCCCCGGCTTCGCCCAGTGACGAGACGCCACTCACGGTAGGGGCGCGGTTGGCCAGGTCTTCCAGTCGCTGGTTGGCGGTGGCAAAGGTCTGGTACCAGGCACCCAGGGCAACCCAGCCGTAGGTGGTCAGGTAGGATTTCAGCTGCTCCCTGCGCTCAGTTTCTGCGTTATCTGCCGGCAACGCCTTCTGCACCGTTTCTTCATACCGGTTGGCTGCCTTCTGAATACGGCTTTCAATATCCGGCAGGTTGCCGTTACCCGTGTCGCGCCGGGCCCGGTATGCCGACACAAATTCCTGCGCCGCGCTGTCCAGGTCACGGAGCATGGTATCCATGGCGGAGCGCTGTGCCGTCAGAACCCCCTGATATTCCGTTTCAATGAAGGGATTGAAAAAATGGGCCAGCGCGGACTGCTTGTTACTGCCGTTTCCTTTCACGGAGAGACTCACACTCCCGCAGGTGGCGCTGCCATTTGAGACGGTGACGGTATATCTGCCATTCTCTGTCCGTGAGGATTCGCTCATGGGCGGCGTGGATGAACGTGCGGTACGGTTAAAGTCATTGAGGCCCGTATTCATGGCGTGTTTGCACAGTTCCATCTCCAGAATTCCCCGTGCTGCCGTGCGGGTGGAGACATGAACTGGCTGTACGGTCATTGAATAGCCTTCAGCAATGTTTTCTGCCGCTGTCTGAACCATGATATTGGCGGAACCGATGCCCATGATGGATGCGCCCCACAGCATGACCAGTTGCGCCAGACTCCAGCCGGAAGCGGTGGGCACAATCATCAAAAATCCACTCACGACACTGAGTATGCCGACGACGTCCCGTCCGTTGTTAAAGACACTGCCCTGGTGTCCCGTGTGGACAGCATGACGGATACCAATAAACAGAAACCAGACTATCCCCATCGTGGCGATAATTGCGTTAAACACCATGAACAGGTTACCAATGATGGTGTTGCTGCTGGCTGTCAGGGGATTTGTGACCACATCACCAAAAATGGTGACCAGTGCCTGGCGCGACAGGTCATCCGGATTGGTGGCGGCACTCACAATGTCCTGATAGGTGACGAAAGCCTGTGCAGGTACGGCAGCCAGCGCCAGACCTGCACTCAGTGCTCTGGGTATGATTTTCACGGTAACTCCGGAACCGAAGGGGATGCCCGGGCATCAGCCCCCGGAATGAGGAAAAGAAATTGCAGACCGGACAGTCAGTACTGCCGGTGGGTAATGGCCAGCCATGTGGCCTGTTTCCAGCCGTGCCGGGCCTGCAGGTAATCGGGGAATGTGCCCTGTTCGTCCTCGCTGACCCGACGTTCATTCAGCTGCCAGAGGCGGTATGACGCAATCAGGGCTTTTGAGGCACACAGTGCTGCAATGGCACTCATCAGTAACAGGCAGGCCAGTATACGTATCAGGGTGATGGCCGGAAGCGCTGTGGCAGCAAGGGCCATGCCGCACAGCAGAAGTACCGGTATCATCATCAGCCAGAATCCTGTCCGCCAGAACATCCTGCGGCGTCGCAGACGCCGATCCAGTTCGTTGACCGTAAGGCCACTGGCCCTGACGGCTTCTTCCCAGGTCATACAGACCGGACTCTCCGGTTGCCGGTCGGGCATGAGGCGCTTCAGGCGCGTTTTATGCTGGCCCAGCATATGGCGGCAGCTGCGCAGCATCCACCGGGTTTCTGCCAGTGGTGCGAACAGGTTTATCCCGATGTCACCGATGCGGCGGAGACGGGGGGCCGGTTTTTTTTTGTCGGTGCTGTTGTCGTCTCTCATCTTACGCTCCCCTGGCTCATGGCCTGTGACAGTTCACCGAGACGCTGTCCGTAATACTGTCGTGCCGCCAGTGCCAGCTGCTGCCCGGCGATAACATTACCCTGGCGTATCTGCTCTTTCAGGTCGTTCATCTGCCAGTTCAGCAGGGCGGTAGTGCGCAGCAGTTCACGGAGAAGGTTATCGCCTTCCATGCCCTGCAGATCCTGCTGCCAGTCGGTGTTTGCATAGCGTCTGCCGGCTTCAAAGGCCTCAAACTCCCGCTGGCTCATGTGACCACGGGTGCGGGCCTCTGATGATGCGGTCCGGTCAAAATATGCCGCAGCGGATGGTGACTGCAGGGCTTCAGTCAGCGCTCCACGGGTGGCCTCATTAGGGGTACTGTCAGCTATCAGTGACAGTTGCGGATGAGAAGCAGCATCGATGATGCCGTTGTATTCATTCTGCAGGCCCACATACGTGCGCCCGGTCTGTGTTCCCACTTCACCTTTCCCCGGGGCACGACCCGCTGACGGTCTGGCGGTGTTTTTCATGTAAGCCGTGGCAGCATCAATCTGTTTCTGATCCCCATCGGACTATGGAAGCGTAACCGCTCAATACTGGGATTTGCCTTCTTTGTGGCGCCGCTCGGCGCGCTGATGGCGCTGCTCTTCCCGGAGCCGCTCTTCTCCGGCTTTTCGCTGTTCCTGCCGCGAATTTTTGGCTACTATGTGACCCACGCGCTCCTTGTTGTCTGCGGCCTGAGTCTGGCGACGATGGGCTTTTACCGCCCCGACCCCAGGGATATCCCGCAGATCCTCAAGACCTTTGGCCTGCTTGCCGTAGGTGCGCACCTTATCAATCTCCTGTTGCGCCTCACGCTCTGCCCGGAGGCGAACTACTTCTTCACCTACGGCGCAGATATCAGCGTGCTCAAGCTGTTTTGGCGCATCATCCCGGTGCCGCTGCTCTACGGGCTGCCGGCACTGCTGATCCTTGCAGCCTATATGTACGCGGTCTGCGCGTTGTCCCGCCTGACGCAAGGAGAGGAAGAGGTGTCTTTTTCATAGGTTGGATAAGTCCCACGGTGCAAAAAACAGGAGGATAAGACATTGCTGAATAGAAATGTAAGAGGAATCGGAATCGCCCTGTGCTTGTTGACTCTCTTGCTATCCCTGTCCGGGTGCGGTCCATTGAAGGATGACACGCTTCTGACCGTCAACGCGGTGATCACGGAAGTCGATACAGAAAAGCAAACCATAACGGTAAAAGACGATGCCGGTGAAAGAACTTTAGGCGAAGATTGTCTGATCGACTGTTCGTCCATTCCTGTGGCCTATTGCGACTTTGCCACGCAGAAGGTTACAAGGATTTCTTTTGAGGAATTGCAGGTCAATGATAAGGTTATTGTGAGTATCAGAAGCTCGGAAATGGAGAGCTTCCGAAGCGGCGGCGGTGGCGAGAATACGATTAAGGTCGAACAATTGCAGTTGTATACGCAAAGGGTGCTTCGCTGACTACGGTTTTTCAAAAAGGGAGCCGTCGAACCTCAGACGGAAAAATAGTTGAAAAAATATTCTTCGATCTTTGTAACTTTTTGGCTTGCTGGGAGTCTAATATATAGATTTGAAGAGATGGGAGGGATATGTGTGGACGGATTTGAGGTCATCTATTCTAAATACAGCCCTCTGGTTTTTCGATATTTGCTTTCCCTTGGCGTGGATTTTCTGAGTGCTGAAGAACTAACAGCAGAAACCTTTTATCGAGCGTACATCAATTTCGACAAATATAAGGGAGAGAGTAAAATTGAAACCTGGCTCTGTGCAATCGCAAAAAATGAGTATCGTAAGGATTGTAAAAGAAGAGAAAAGGCAACTGCTACGGAAGAAATGGAGCGAGCCGCAGACCAGACAGACTTGGTTGACCGCCTACTGGATAGGGATCAGGCGATTGACATATATAAAACAGTTCACAGCATGGCTGAGCCGTACAAAGAGGTTTTCCTGCTTCGGGTTTTAGGGGAACTCAGCTTCAAGGAAATATCACATATTTTTGGGAAGTCTGAATCATGGGCGAAGGTCACTTTTTTCAGAGCAAAGATCAAAGTAGTAGAAAAGAGGGAGGAATCTATATGAATAATGTCACTTGCAGTATTGTAGAGGATCTGCTTCCTCTTTATATGGACGGCTGCTGCTCTAAGGATAGCCAACAGGCGGTTGTCGAACATATGAAAACCTGCGAAAAATGCAGGGAAACATATCGCCATTTGCAGTGTGATTTGCCCACTATCGCAAATGAAACGACCGATATGCGCTCCGAGGAAATTGCGCGTTCACTTTCAAAAAGAATCAAGAAACGCAAAGCGGCGGCTGCGGTGTTTGCGGTAATATTCTTTGTGTTTGCAATGATCTCTATCTTCTTCGTAGGCAAGGCAGTCATGATAATGAGAGGGCAGGGTTCACAGGTATCTCTTGGCAGTCTGGAAAGTGCGGTAAATCTCTCTGAGGGCGATTTCTCCTGTTCCGCCCAAGATATAGGTGCTTACAGCTTTTTTACCAATACAACGAGAATCATTATTAGAACCGACGCTCCCTTAGATGAGACGGTGACGGTTCGTCTTTGGAATACAGAAAATATGAGCGAGAACATTCTGTTGGCCCGCCTTGACAAAAAACAGAAAATCTGCACCTTTACGCATCTATCCAGCCGGAACCGCTATGCGATTACTGTAGACAATATGCCCGATATAAGCATATCTGTCAGTAGTCGTCTTACATTTTGGGAGGCACTATCCCGGGCCCTGCAAAATGAATAAGCGTTTTGAGGCCGGGGTATGGGGCGCGGAGCCACGCAAAGCCAACAGCGGACGCCGTGCAAGAGCAGGCGGCTCCAGCTGAAGAAAACGAATTGCCGAAGCAGCCTGATCCATTTCAATCTATCAGTCTAACAGAAGCTTGAACCATGGGCGGCGGGACAGTAAACTGTCCCGCCGCTCTGATTTTCAGCGGGCATGGTCTTTCTCGTGCGTAATGGTTCTCCACGCCGAGGCTGTCTCTGCCAATATTTTACATGGCAAGGCGGTGCGTTTTTTCGGAATATGACAGAATGACGGTATAATTCCTCCGAAAATATCTTGACAAGATTTATCAAGATTGATAGAATGGATATATAACCCAAAAAGGAGATGCAGGGATATGCTCATCACAAGGGAAACAGACTATGCGCTGCGGATGCTGCGGGTGCTGCTGGACGAAGAGAAGCACTCCGCCGCCGAGATGGCGGAGACGGAGCTGATCCCCATGCAGTTTGCCTATCAGATCCTGCGAAAGCTCTCCGCCGGGGAGCTAGTGCAGGTGAGCCGGGGCGCAGCCGGCGGCTGCCGGCTGTCCTGTGACCTGCGTGGCGTTTCCCTCTACGACCTCATGGCCGTCATGGGAGAGCATGACGTCCTGTGCGCCTGCATGGAGCCGGGGTATGACTGCCGCTGGCAAAGCGAACACGGGAAATGCGACATCCACTGCCAGCTAACGGAGCTGCAGCGAAAGCAGGACGAGGCGTTCCGCGCCGTGAGCCTGCACCGGCTGCTGACCGGTGAAGCAATTAAAAAAGAAGAAGTGACCCAACAAACGTGACATAAGGAGGTACACCGTATGCTGTTTCAGACCACACCCGCGCACGAGGAGCTGCGCGCCAAGATCCGGGCCTTTGCGGAGGAGGAGATCAAGCCTCTTGCCTTCCTGCTGGATCAGAACAACGAGTTTCCCGACGAGGCTGTTCAAAAGATGGGACAGCTGGGCTGGCTGGGGCTGCCGTTCCCCAAGGAATACGGCGGCGCGGGCCTTGACATTCTCAGCTACGCCATAGCGGTGGAGGAGCTGGCCCGTGTGGACGGCGGTGCAGGCGTGATCCTCTCCGCCCACGTGTCCCTGGGCGCGTGGCCCATCTTCGCCTACGGCACGGAGGAGCAGAAGCAGAAGTATCTCGTGCCGCTGGCAAGAGGCGAGAAGTTGGGTGCCTTCGGCCTTACCGAGCCTAACGCAGGGTCGGACGCCGGCGGGACGGAGACCACGGCACTGGACAAGGGCGACCACTACCTGCTCAACGGCGGTAAGATCTTTATCACCAACGCGCCCAAGGCGGACACCTATGTGGTATTCGCCGTCACCACGCCGGACATCGGTACCCGGGGCATCTCCGCCTTCATCGTGGAGAAGGGCTGGAAGGGCTTTGAATTCGGCGACCACTACGACAAGATGGGCATTCGCTCCTCCTCCACGGCGGAGCTGATCTTCAACGACGTGAAGGTACCCAAGGAGAACCTGCTGGGCAAGGAGGGCGACGGCTTTAAGATCGCCATGTCCACGCTGGACGGCGGCCGCATCGGTATCGCGGCGCAGGCACTGGGTATCGCCCAGGGGGCCTTTGAGCACGCACTGACCTACGCCAAGGAGCGCGTCCAGTTCGGAAAGCCCATCGCGGCACAGCAGGCCGTTTCCTTCAAGCTGGCGGACATGGCCACCAAGCTGCGCTGCGCCCGCTTCCTCGTCTACTCTGCGGCGGAGCTGAAGGAGCAGCACGCCCCCTACGGCATGGAGTCCGCCATGGCGAAGATGTACGCCTCGGACATCGCGCTGGAGGTCACCAACGACGCCGTGCAGATCCACGGCGGCACCGGCTTCCTCAAGGGCATGGAGGTGGAGCGCGCCTACCGCGACGCCAAGATCACCACCATCTATGAGGGCACCAACGAGATCCAGCGGGTGGTCATCGCCTCCCATCTCATTGGCAGGCTGGGCAAGAGCTCCGGCGGCGAAAGCCGCTCGGCGGCTAAGAAGCCCGCACCCATCACCGGTATCCGCAAGCGCACCATCTTCCGGGAGGGCGACGCCGCCCAGCAGGTCAACGACCTTGTGGCGGCACTGAAAAAGGACGGCCACGACTTCTCCGTGGGCATCCCCATGGATACGCCCATTCCCAAGGCGGAGCGTGTGGTCTCCGCCGGTAAGGGCATCGGCGAAAAGAAGAACATGAAGCTGGTGGAGGGCTTGGCCAAGGCCGCCGGCGCGGCGATCGGCTCGTCCCGTCCCGTGGCGGAGACGCTGAAATACCTGCCCCTTGACCGCTATGTGGGTATGTCCGGGCAGAAGTTCACCGGCAACCTCTATATCGCCTGCGGCATCTCCGGCGCCACCCAGCACCTCAAGGGCATCAAGGATGCCTCCACCATCGTGGCCATCAACAAAAACGGCAACGCACCCATCTTCAAGAACTGCGACTACGGCATCGTGGGCGACGTGATGGAGATTTTGCCTCTGCTCACTGCCGCGCTGGACAGCGGCGAGAAGCAGCCCGCGCCGCCGATGGTGAAGATGAAGCGTCCCACGCCGCCCAAGCCCACGCCCATCGGCGACACCTATGTGTGCGGCGGCTGCGGCTACGAGTATGTGCCGGAGCTGGGCGACGAGGACGGCGAGATCGCACCGGGTACGTTGTTTGAGCAGCTCCCCGCCGACTGGGTATGCCCGGAGTGCGCGGAGGGCAAGGATCAATTTGTGAAGGCTTGAGCCGGGAGGGTATGAGATATGTATTGTGTGCGTAATGTGACCAGCGACCTCTACTGGGTGGGCGCCAACGACCACCGCCTTGCCCTGTTTGAAAACTGCTTCCCCATTCCCCGCGGCGTCAGCTACAACGCCTACTGTCTGCTGGACGAGAAAACGGTGCTGTTCGACACCGTGGACTGGTCCGCCTGCCGCCAGCTGCTGGAGAACCTGAACCACGTCCTGGCAGGGCGTGAGCTGGACTATCTGCTCATCAACCACCTGGAGCCGGATCACGCCGCCTGCATCGAGGAGATCCTGCTGCGGCACCCCAAGGTGAAGGTCATCTCCAACGAAAAGGCCTTCATGCTCATGCGGCAGTTCGGCTTCCATGTGGACGACCATGAGTGCATCGAGGTGAAGGAGGGGGACACCTTCTCCTTCGGCCGGCACACCGTCACCTTTGTGGGCGCGCCTATGGTGCATTGGCCGGAGGCCATGGTGACCTTCGACCTCACTGACGGCGTGCTGTTCTCCGCCGATGCCTTTGGCACCTTCGGCGCGCTGGACGGCAAGCTGTTTGCCGACGAGGTGGACTTTGAGCGGGACTGGCTGGACGATGCCCGCCGCTATCTCACCAACATCGTGGGTAAGTACGGCCCGCACATCCAGCTCCTGCTGAAAAAGGCCGGTGGGATCTTAGATCAGATCAAGTATATCTGCCCCCTCCACGGCCCGGTGTGGCGGGAGAATCTGGGCTGGTTCATCGGGAAGTACGACACATGGAGTCGGTACGCGCCGGAGGAAAAGGGCGTGCTGATCGTCTACGCCTCCATGTACGGCAACACGGAGAACGCGGCGCAGGCACTTGCGGCAAGGCTCTGCGACAAGGGCATGAGCCGTGTGGCACTGTACGATGTGTCCTCCACCCACGTGTCCCAGCTGATCTCCGAGGCGTTCAAGTACAGCCACATCGTGCTGGCCTCGGTGACCTACAATCTGGGCATCTACCCCGCCATGCACGACTTCCTTATGGACATGAAGGCGCTGAACCTGCAAAACCGCACCTTCGCCCTCATTGAAAACGGCTCATGGGCGGTGAAGTCCGGCGACCTCATGCAAAAATTCGTCAACAACGAGCTGAAGAACATGACGGTGCTCAACGAGCGGCTCAGTCTCGCCTCCGCGCTGGATGAGGACAAGGCCGTTGAGCTGGAGACGCTGGCGGACGCGATTTTGGAGTCCGTGCAGTGACCGGCGCGGGGAGCGGAAGAAAGAAATAGGCTGCCGGAAGGCTCTGCCGCCTCCCTGCCGGGGAGACCGTATTCCGCGAGATGGGGCGGACAAGCACGATCCCGCGCTTGTCCGCCCTTTTTCCAAAAGAGGCACAGCGAGTCAGAACGTAACAAAACGAGTTTCGGAAAGGAGATGCTACTATGAATTACAGTGCTATGATCCAAAACCGCAAGTCCGTTCGCGCCTTTCGCGGAAAGGAGGTGCCGAACGAGGCACTCGCCCAGCTTCGCACCTACTATGAAAAGACCTGCCCCCGCCTTGTTCCGGAGATCGCCACGGAGCTGATTGTGCTGGACAAGGACGCGCAGCCGGCACTGGAAAGCTCCGCGGGCTACCAGCAGTTCCTCATCGGCGCGCCGCACTATCTGCTCCTTATGTCCGCCCGGCACATCCACGCGGGCGTCAACGCCGGGTACATGATGGAGGATCTTGTCCTCAAGCTGACGGAGCTGGACATCGACACCTGCTGGCTGACCTTTACCGACAGCGACAAGATCAAAAAGGCTCTGTCCCTTACCACCCCGCTGCAGGTGGCGGCCATCGTGGCCTTCGGCTACGGGGAAAAGACGGCGAAAAAGCTGCGGATGAACATTCAGAGCATGTCGCAGATCGATGTGCAGGCCGAGCAGCAGTACTACGCGCCGAAAAAGAGCGTGCATGAGCTGGTCCACATGGAAAGCTGGAGCAACAAGTCCGGGCTTGATGAAATGATGGACTTCTATGACGATATGCTCTGGCAGGCCTTCTACGCCGCCTCCCTGTCCCCCAGCTACCTCAACCGCCAGCCCTACGGCTTCCTTGTCCGCGGCCATAGCATCTATCTGGTGCAGCAGGAGGACGCCTACACCGACAACCTTGACGCCGCGCTGGATCTGGGCATCGTGCTGCTCCACTTCTCCGCCGTCGCCTCCCAGTGGGCGGGAAGGGTGCGCTGGGAGCTTTCCCCGGATGCACCGGACGGCCTGCCTGCAGGGCATCGCGCGGCGGCCGTGTGCCGGGTGTAGAGGTGCTGCTTTCAGCCCCTATTGGGAGCATTTGCTTCAGATAGAAAAACCGGCCAATGCCGGTTCAAAACAGAAAATCAGGAGGTGTTTTTCCGATGGCCATCCGAACGGTAACGGATGCGATCCGCTATGTAGGGGCGGACGACAACACATTGACACTCTTTGAAAACCAGTACCCTGTCCAGCCTATGGGGGTGAGCTACAACTCCTATATCATTTTGGATGAGAAGATCGCTGTGATGGACAGCGTGGACGCACGGGCGGCGGAGGAATGGCTTTCCAATGTGGCGCAGGTGTTGGAGGGGCGCAGCCCCGACTATCTTGTGGTCACACACATGGAGCCGGAT
>OLQB01002398.1_pt1 | contig 12184 bp, 10 predicted proteins | sample 1672681 | NCBI WGS metagenome assembly OLQB01 (sample SAMEA3136713, study PRJEB25190) | human gut metagenome | reverse complement strand
CTTGCGGCGGGACCGCCCTTTTTCTGTTACCACTTATTATATACCTTTTCCGCAAAGCCCAGCAGGTTCTCTATCTTCAGCACCGTACCGTCATCCAGCGTCGCCGTGCCGTTAAAGTAGCCGAACACCTGATGCTGGTCGCTGCAAATAATACCTACATTGGTGCAGCTCGCACGGTCCAGCACCGGGGTAAAGTCCATCTCAAACCGCCCATCGCTGCTGGTGAATTTCCACGGGCTCATAAAGTCGTCCTTGCCGTCCTTCTGCGGGATCAGGAAGGTCAGCTGCTCCAGCTTGTGCGCCGTGCCATCGTAGAACAGCATATTCTCGCTGGCGGCACTGGTATCGCCAAAGCCATACCCGATATTAAAGCCAAAGGGTCTGCCCTCCACTGTGCCGTTGCCGCTGCCCCAGTACCAGGTGTTTTTGTAGGTCCACACGCCCCGCCCCCAGTCCAGCGTGGCATAGCTTTCCTCGGGGTCAAATTCGATCACCTGCCCGTCAAATTCCACCCGGCCGGCGGCTCTCATGCAGTTGATCTTCTGGTTGTAGTAAAAGGCCTTCTTATCCTCCGCAAAGGGGGTGACAATCACCATGGAATCCTCCGGCTCTTCCGTCAGGGTAAATTCCGCCGCGATCGGCTTTTTATTCATAAAATTCTGCACCCAGGCCGTCAGCTTCCGGGTACCGTCCGGCAGCACCTTAAAGCAGAAATCAGCGTTTTTGCGCTTCACCGCCACATCTCCCTCGGCGCTGCTGGCAGGGAAACCGGTCTTTCCGCCAGGGAAAGGATAGATGATATTGCAGGTGTGTTCCCACGGCCGACTAAAATCCAGCAGCGAGAAGCCCAGCAGTCCCATGTAGCTGTTGTCGTCTATGGTCAGCGCCACACCCCACCTTCCGTTCATGATCAGGTAGTAGTCCCATTCCTTGATGCGGTGGGCCGCCGCCTTGATCGCCCGGCGGTCGTATGCCTTGATGAGACGGCGGGCATAGCCCGCTTCGCACAGCTCGCCCCGTTCGTTCAGCAGCGGGCCGGCGTTGGTCAGTTCTTTCTGCATGGGGTGCCTCCTTCGTTCTGTCATCAGTTTTAGCGGAGAACCGGTTTTTCGCGGGGGTGCCTTTTCGCAGAACCTCTGCAGGGAGCCGGCCCCACCCGCCCCCTGCATCAGCTCCAGTCAGATCTTACACCTTGGCGGCAGCCTTGTTCAGCGCCTCCATCAAGGCAGGCACATCAATGCCATGGGCCAGGGCGCCCTGTTCAATGTTTTCAAAGTGGGCGGCGGCGCAGCCGATGCACCCCATGCCGAAGCGCTGCAGTACCTCTACAGTAGCAGGATATTTCTGTACGATCTCCATGATGCCCATATCTTTTGTAATCAGCATAATTTATTATCTCCTTGCAGTTAAATTGGGGGAGGCAAACTCCCCTCCCTTAGTATAGTTATTTTTCCCCTATTTGTAAACAGAATCCGAACTTTTTTGCAAAGTCCCCCGTTCTGCCCGCCCGTTCATTGACAAGCGCCGCCGCCATGGTGTAAAATGATGCGGAACAAAGCCCCCGCCGGGGCCAATTTACAAGAAAAGGCACGAGGAACATTATGAAAACGACAACACGCCTGCTGGCCCTGCTGCTGGCACTCTGCATGGTATTTGCCTTTGCCGCCTGCGGCAAAGACCCCAGCGACCCCACCGATCCGACCGATCCCAGCAATCCCACTACCCCCACCGATCCTGATAACCCCAATCCCGATGAGCCCTCCAAGGAGGAGATCCTCAAGGAACTGCAAAAGACCATGCTGGAAAATACGCTGGCCATGCAGCAGAAGAACAAGGATACCATCGGCTGGCTGTATATTGATGGCACCACCGTCAATGATGTGGTGGTCAAGGTCAATTATAACGATGATAACAAGTACTACCTGCGCCGCAATGCCAATGGTGAGAACGATAACGACGGCTGCTACTATGCCGATTTCCGCTGCACCAGCGGCAATCGCTCCACCATCTCGAAGAATACCGTCATCTACGGCCACAATCTGGGCCGGGCCGAAAATGCCCTGCTGACCGATTATCAGAACCACGCAAACGGCCCCAAGTTCGCTCAGCTACTGAAGTATCAGGACGAGGAATTTGCCAAGACCCATCCTTATATCTACTACTCCACCATCGAAGAGGACATGGTCTGGCAGGTATTTGCGGTATTCTACACCGATATCAAGTTCGACTACATCAACCCCAACCCCGCCGATGCCACCTTCAATAGCCTCATCAAAAAGGCCCAGGATCTTTCCTTCTACGATTATGATGTGGAAGTGACCAGCAACGATAAGATCCTCACCCTCTCCACCTGCACCTACCGTCTGGCGGATGATACCAAGCTGCACTATCCCAATGACTACCGCTATGTTGTCATGGCCAAGCTGCTGCCCGCCGATGCCGTGCTGGAGGATACCGTTTCCCTCACCGTCACCAAGAACGCCCCGGTAAAACCCGCCGGCGAATAATGCCCCATCCAATAAGGCCCCTTTCCCACCGGGAAAGGGGCCTTTCGCGTTCCCCTAAAGCCTCCCCAGTGTAAGGAGTGTGACACTGCACCATCCAAAAGCCTCCCCTGTGTAAGGGAAGGTCTCAGCCGATCGGCTGACGGAGGGGTTGTTGGCGCAAACTATGGCCAAGTTTCTTTTCGCCTTCGGCGTCGCATTGTCACCACAGGGTAACAGCCTGTACGCCTCGCCGGCGTGGCCCTACTTTTCTCTGAAGAAAAGTAGGCAAAAGTCATTTAGGGCTCCGCCCTAAAAACCCGACGCTCGTCGGACGCAACCTCCGCTTGAGTCGAGCTGACCCTGCGCTTTGCTTCGGGCAGCCCTCCCCGCTGCGGTGCGTCCTCCTCTCCCCATTTACCCCGCCCGGAAGCGCTACGCATTCCCGGAGCGGGATGAGACGACGCTTATAAGGTTGATTTTTAATTCGGTTCCTGCTGAATCCAAAATAAAATGCGCCGCAGGCCCCTTGAGAGCGTATCTGCGGCGCTGTACGGACGATGCTTTGCATCGTTCGTATCCAGCCGCAGCTTAAGCGTTAGGGGGCCTTGGGGCACAGCCCCAAGTGTGTTTTGCCTACTTTTGTACACACAAAAGTAGGCCCCCGCCGGGTAGGCGTACAGACTATGCCTTTGCAAAAGGCTCCATGCCGCCGAAGGCGACTACAATCTTGACCCAAAAATTCTTTTACACACTTTCATCCGAAAAAAGCAGCCCCGCCGGGCAGGCGTGCAGATTAAAACCTTTTATAAAACTATGCGCCGCCGCCAGGCGACTACAATCATAGCCTAAATATCTTTTGCCTGCTTTTCTTCACAGAAAAGCCCCCGCCGCCGGGCCGCCGCAAAAAAGAAAGCCCCCGCCATACGGCAGGGGCTTCGCTTGTCTTTTGTGGTTTGGGAATTACAGCTTGCCCAGCTTGGTGCGGCAGCTGCGGCAGACATACTTGTCGTCATAGGTAGCCAGCTCTTCCTTGGAGCCGCAGAAAATGCAGCAGGGCAGGTACTTCTTAAGAATGACCTGATCACCGTCTACATAAATTTCAACATCACTGTGGATGTCGATGCCGAGGGTGCGGCGAAGCTCTACAGGGAGAACGATACGGCCGAGGTTGTCAACTTTTCTTACGATGCCGGTGGATTTCATGGTACAGGTTCCTCCTTAATAAAGTTAGGTGGTTTGCTGGCGGTTTACAATATCTTCTAATATTCTCGCTTTTTCTCTACCTTGCTACTAAGTGTACTATTATTTTCCATGAAATTCAAGAGGTAATTAGCACAATTTCGCAAATCTTGTGGATAATTTTTGCCCCTAATTTGCCGCTTTTTTGGTTATTGTTGCTAAAATTGATAAAATGCGCACAGATTCCGTTATTTTACATAATTCGATAAAACACATCAAAAAAGGAAAACATTAGCGCAATACGCTCCCGTAAGGAGAAAAAGATGTTGATAAATCATCTCTACTCCCTAAAAAATGAAGAAAGGAGCTCCGCCCATGATGAACGGTATCCTTACCGCCCTGCTTATTTTTTCGGTCGTCACCGCGGCCTTCACCGGCCGGATGGAAGCGCTCTCCGCCGCGGCGCTTTCCGGCTGCGGGGAAGCCGTAAGCCTGGTCATTACCCTAACCGGTATGCTGTGTCTGTGGAGCGGCCTGATGGAGATTGCCCGCCGCTGCCGCCTTACGGAAGCATTGGCCCGGCTGCTGCGTCCTCTTACCCGGTGGCTGTTCCCCACGGTGCCGCAGGGCAGCCCCGCCATGCAGGCCATCTGCATGAATCTTTCCGCCAATTTGCTGGGTCTGGGCAATGCCGCTACTCCCTTGGGCCTTGCCGCTATGCGGGAGCTGCAAAAGTTGAATCCCCATAAGGACAGCGCCAGCAATGCCATGGTCACCTTTGTAGCGATGAATACCGCCTCCCTCCAGCTCATCCCCACCACCTGCGCCGCGCTGCGGCAGCAGGCCGGCTCCGCCGCCCCTATGGAGATCCTGCCAGCGGTATGGCTCACCGGGCTTTCGTCCCTGGCTGTGGTCCTGCTGTTGGACCGCCTGCTGCGCGGGAAGTCCCGCCGGCCGGAATAAAGGCAGGCCCGTGCGGGCGCCCTTCACCCCATCCGCGAATTTCATCAAAAGGGAGGGCATTCCATGTCATTCAGCGCCTGGTTCATCCCGCTGCTCATCACCGGCCTGTTCAGCTGGGGCCTCTGCTCCGGCGTGGATGTGTTCGATTGCTTTTTGCAGGGAGCCAAAGAGGGGCTCAAAACCGCCGCCTCCATCACCCCGGCCTTGGTCTGCCTGCTTACGGTGGTCACCATGTTCTGCCACAGCGGCGCCCTGGATGTCCTCACCGGCTTCCTTCGCCCCGTGACTCAGCTTATCGGTTTCCCGGCGGAGGTACTGCCATTGGCCCTGCTGCGGCCGATCTCCGGCAGCGGCGGTACCGCCCTGCTGCACCAGCTGCTGGGGGAATACGGCCCGGATAGCTTCATCGGGCGGGTAGGCAGTGTGCTGGCCGCCGCCTCAGAGACCACCTTCTACGCTATCGCGGTCTACTACGGCGCGGTGGGGATCCGCCGTACCCGCCACACCATGGCCGCTGCCCTCACCGGGGATCTGACCGCGGCGCTGGTCAGTGCCCTTGCGGTCCGCTTGCTGCTGGGGGTGTGACCTGCCTCATCAGAGGGAAACGGTATCCAGATAATGCAGGAAGAAGCTGCCGTCCGGCCGTGTCATTACGGAGAAACGGGTCCGGAAGTCCCCAATTTTATAGGGATTTTCATAATATACATTGCCGTGCAGTTCGTAACTGACGCTTACCTCGGATTTTTCCCGATCAATTTGAACCTCCGTGTTCCTGCACTCCGGAGTATTCCCCCATCCAAAGCCGGACCAAAACACATACTCCCCGGTTTCGGGAACATAGGTATCTTCACCAAACTCATAATCCGGAATATCAAACACCTCCTCGGCCATCTGCTGTATCTTTTCTTTTGGAAAGTGGTAACACCCCTCATCATCCATGGTGACAAAATCATGGTACAGGTATTTCTCCTCCTCCATGAACATTACCGTACTCAAAATAAAAAGATGGACCTGCCGGTCCTCCAACGGATAGGCGGAGCTCCCCAGGATATCTCCAGAGTAAAAGGCAAAGTTGGTCAGCTGCGCGGTCAGAACCTCCGAGGAGGCCTGCAGTTCCTCCTGCATTGCGTCCCAGTCCAATGCGGACTTTCCCTGCGGGGCGTTGCCGACGCAGGCGCAAAGGCTAAAGCAAAGTGCCAAAGCGATTGCGAGTGATAGCATCTTTTTCATGGCGTTTTCTCCTGTATGTTTTTGCCGCTGCGGCAGGTTTTCTATCATTTTACCATGGGCGCCGCAGGTGGGCAACGGAAAATTTCAGGGCGGTGACGCCTGTTCCTTGCCAGCGTCCGCCCTCCTCACAATTTTTTAACAAAATCGCCACATTCGGCGCTATGCAAAAGACCCCGCCGGTGCTATAATGTAAATTAGAATACTATGACCTGTAAGGAGGAAATAGCAATGATGGACAAGATCCTGGTAGCCGATGACGACCTGAATATCTGCGAGCTGCTGCGCCTGTACCTGGAAAAGGAGGGCTTCGAGGTGGTAATGGCCCACGATGGCGAAGAAGCCGTGGCCAAGTTCGAGAGCGAAAAGCCCTCTCTTATCCTCCTGGATATCATGATGCCCAAGCTGGATGGCTGGCAGGTTTGCCGGCAGATCCGCCAAAAGAGCGATTGCCCCATCATCATGCTCACCGCCAAGGGGGAAACCTTCGATAAGGTGCTGGGCCTGGAGCTGGGCGCCGATGACTATGTTGTCAAGCCCTTCGATACCAAGGAGATCGTGGCCCGCATCAAGGCCGTGCTGCGCCGCAGCAGCCCCGCCGGCACCGCCGAAGGTGAGGTCAAGGAGGTCAGCTACGATAAGCTCACCGTCAATATGACCCGCTACGAGCTCAAGGTGGATGGCAAGGTCGTGGATGCCCCGCCCAAGGAGCTGGAGCTCCTGTTCCACCTGGCCAGCCACCCCAACCGCGTATTCACCCGCGATCAGCTGCTGGATGAGGTCTGGGGCTTTGAGTACTACGGCGACAGCCGCACCGTCGATGTCCACATCAAGCGCCTGCGCGAAAAGCTGGAAGGCGTCAGCGATCAGTGGAGCCTCAAGACCGTTTGGGGCGTCGGCTATAAGTTCGAGGTCAAGGAATAAGAATGAACAAATCGCAGAAAACCCTGATGGGCAAATACTACTCGGTATGCTGCGCCATCATTCTGCTCAGCATGGTGCTGGTCGGCTCTATCTTCATGGTGCTGGCCAATGACTACCTGCGGGAGGAAAAAATCAGCCTGCTGGAGAAAAATGTGACCCAGGCCGCCCGCCTCACCATGGAAAATTACGCCGCCCACGAGTACCGCTATGTCAGCAGCGATACCCTGCAGCCGGTGTATGCCGTGCTGGGCTCCGCCATCGAGGCCGACATCTACCTTTCCGATAACAAGGGCAATATCCTCATTATGGCCCATACTACCGAGAGCGCCATCCCCCAGTCGGTGCCGCAGGCTGTCCTGGATAGCCTCTCCAAAACCGGCAGCTATCAGGGCTCCGTGGTCATGGCCGGCACCGGGGAAGACCCCCAGTACGCCGTGGCCACCCCCGTGGTGGATGAAAACGGCCTTCTGGTGGGTGCCGTTATGGCCACCGCCCGGGCTGCCAACCGTGCTCTGGCCGGCGATATGCTCCAGATGTTCCTCATCGCGGCCATCGTGGTGCTGGTGGTCAGCTTTATCGTCATTTATTTTGTCACCACCAGCCTGGTAAACCCCCTGCGGCAGATGGCTGCCGCCACCCGTGCCTTCGCCAAGGGCGATTTCTCGGTCCGGGTGCCGGTGGAGGGCGATGATGAGATCGGGCGGCTGGCTTCCGCCTTCAATAACATGGCCACCGAGCTGGCCCTCACCGAATCGGTGCGCCGCAGCTTTACCGCCAATGTCAGCCATGAATTAAAAACCCCCATGACCACCATCGGCGGCTTTGTTGATGGTATCCTGGATGGCACCATCCCGCCGGAGCGGCAGAACCACTATCTGCGCATTGTCTCCAGTGAGGTCCAGCGCCTTTCCCGCCTGGTGCGCAATATGCTCACCCTCAGCCAGATCGAGGCCGGCGAGCGCACCATCCAGCCCACCGAGGTGGAGATCACCTCCCTTGTCACCAATACGCTGCTGGGCTTCGAGCAGCGGCTGGAGGAAAAGCACATCGAGGTGGAGGGACTGGATACCGACCGCTACTGGGTGCTGGCCGATGCCGACCTCATCCAGCAGGTGGTGTATAATCTCATCGATAACGCCGTCAAATTCGTCAATGAAGGGGGCAAGCTCTCCTTCGACTTTTATACCGAGGGCGAGAATATCATGGTAGCGGTGCGCAATACCGGCTCCGGCGTCCTGCCGGAGGAGATCCCACGGCTCTTCGACCGGTTCTATAAGACCGACCGCAGCCGCAGCCTGGATAAAAACGGCGTAGGCCTGGGGCTTTCCATCTGCCGCACCATTATGAATGTCCACGAGGGCGAGATTTTCGTCCGCAGCCAGCCCGGGGAATACACCGAGTTTGTATTCGGCCTCAAGGCCGACCCCGCCCACTACAAAAAAGGCGTCAACCGCAAAGCCCCTATGGTAGATGCCAGCTTTACCACATTGCCGGCGGCCCCCGCTGCCGGCCGGGAGGAGAAACAGCATGAGAAACCGCAGCAATGACAGCAACTACCACTGGGATTACCAGGATTACCGGGGCAACTACGGCCAAAGCCCCGCCCGCGCCCGGAAAAGCAGCGGCCTGAAGTACTTCCTCATCGCCATGGGGGTGGTCATCCTGCTGGTGGGGGCGCTGTGCGTCGGGGCCTCCGTCTGGGGCAGCAAGCCTGCCCCGCAGCCGGATCAGGATCCGTCCATCGGCAATGAGCTGGAGCACCTGCCGGAGATCGACCAGCAGAACAAGCCGGAGGATAATGTGCCGGATACCACCGAAGACGGCCTTTTGACTCCCGCCGGCATCTATAAAAAGTGCGCCCCCTCGGTGGTGGGCATCATCACCTACGGCAGCAGCGCCACCGCGCAGGGCAGCGGCATCATCCTTTCGGAAAACGGCTACATCATCACCAATGCCCATGTGGTCAGCGGCGGCGAAAAGTTCGAGGTCGTGCTGCAAAATGGCGATAGCTATGATGCCACCGTCATTGGGACGGATAACCAGAGCGACCTGGCTCTGCTTAAAATGCAGAACCCGCCCGAGGGGCTGGTCGCGGCTACCTTCGGCAACAGCGATGAGCTGGAGGTCGGCGAAATGGTGGTCGCCATCGGCAATCCCGGCGGTCTGGCGCTGGCCTCCACCCAAACCGTCGGCTACATTTCGGCGGTGCAGCGCACCATCACCACCGAGCTGGGCTACACCATGGTCTGCATCCAGGCGGATGCCGCCATCAATCCCGGCAACAGCGGCGGCCCCCTCATCAATACCTACGGCCAGGTGGTGGGCATCACCTCCAGCAAGCTGGTGGAGGAAGGCTACGAGGGCATCGGCTTCTCCATCCCCATCAATACCGCCCTGCCCATTCTGGACGATTTAATGCAGCACGGCCGGGTGACCGGTCGGGCACAGCTGGGCATCACCGTGGTGGAAGTAGGCAGCAATGAAGCCAATTATTACGGCATCCCGGCGGGTCTGCGCATCATGTCCATCAATGAGGACAGCGATGTAGGCCGTCAAGGCGCCGAGGTCGGCGATATCATCACCTCCATTGATGGCTGGGCCATCACCAGCCGTGCCGATTGCAGCGATATCCTGGCACAGCACAAGCCCGGCGATACCGTGGAAATAAGCCTGTACCGGGCCAGCCGTACCGGCCGTGGCCAGACCTTCACCATCACCGTCACCCTGCTGGGGTCCTAAGCATCCCACAAAAGCCGCCTGCGGGCGGCTTTTCTGCCCCTTGTGCCATATTGCCCATAAAGCCGTGTCATTTCCGGGCAAACCTGCCAATGGCATTTCGGTCGGGAGTGATGTATAATTAAAAAGAGGAGGAAAGCAACCCGCATCGATACAGTTAAGGAGGTGCCGAACAATGAAAAAGAGGATATCAGCCGTACTGCTGGCCCTGACCATGCTGCTCGCCACCGCCCATGCCATGCCAATTTATGTGGATGGCAGCGCCCTGGGCTGGCAAGAACCGCTGACCCTGGAGGTGGAAAGCGGCGACAGCATCGATAATGTCAAGCAGAAGATTCAGAACATGGGTGTTTCGGTAGATGGGAAATGCCTGTATTTTGGCAGCAGATTTTTGGAGAACGGCCGCACCATGGCGGATTACAATATCCAAAAGGGAAGCGCCTTGCAGCTGACCACCTTTCGGGAGGCAGCCACTTCAAAGAACCTGTCTGATGCTCTGACTTCCGATACCGCGGTCATCCGCTTGACCGGGGATATTGAGATTACCGCCTATATGACGGTACAAAGAGCGGTGACCATCGATCTGAACGGCCACTTACTGAAAACAACTGACGAGGGCAGCAACTTGATCCATGTCACCCAAAATGGAGAGCTGACGCTGATTGACAGCAATCCCAATGCCGTTCACAAGTTCGATAAGAGCAACGCCCTGTGGAAGCTGGCAGGTGAAACCACCGCCGAAGAAAATATCATAGAGGTAAAGGGCGGCGCCCTCACCGGCGGCAACAGCAAAGACGGCGGCGGTATCTATGTGAGGAAAGGCGGCACGCTCCTCATGCGGGGCGGCAATATCGTGGGCTGCACGGCGCGCGAGGGCGGCGGTGTTCATGTGGAAGATGGCGGCCGGTTCGAGATGTCCGCCGGGACCATTACCGGCTGCACGGCTGGGCAGGAGGAAGGCAAGACGGCCAACGGCGTCTTTATCGCGGCGAGTGGCCGGTTTACGCAGTCACCCGGCGCCCAAATCACCGGAGAAGTCATCGGGGCCTATACGGTCACCTTCCAGTCGGAGGGTGGAAGCGAAGTAGCATCCCAGATTCGTGCCAACACCCCTGCCGACCGCCCTGCCGACCCCACTAAAGAGGGCTATACCTTCATCGGCTGGTACAACGGCGAAAGCGAATGGAACTTTGCCGATGCCGTGACCGAAGCCCTGACCTTGACGGCAAAGTGGCAGCTCAACCAGTACACTATCACCTTTGATACCGCCGGCGGCAGCGAGGTCGCTCCCATTACCCAAGATTATGGTACTACCATCACCGCCCCGGCCAATCCCGCCAAAACAGGCTATACCTTTGCCGGCTGGGACCGGGAGATCCCCACCACCATGCCGGCCGGGGATATGACCATCACCGCCCGGTGGACCGAAAACCGGGTCATTGTGATCATCCGGCCGGATGACAGCAAGGATGAGCCGGACCCCGGTACCATCCATCAGTGGGGCCCCTGGCGCTCCAATGGGGATGGGACCCATACCCGCCGCTGCACAGCCAGCGGCTGCTTCGACCAGCAAAACGGGAAGTGCTGCGGCGGCACCCCCAATTGCACCCAGCGGGCAAGCTGCATCCTGTGCGGCGCCAAATACGGCAAGACCGATCCCACCCGCCACGCCTCCCTGGAAAAGCTGGAGGCGATAGCCGCCACAGCGGCGGCCAATGGCCGGGTGGAATGCTGGCACTGCACCGCCTGTGATAAGTACTTTGCGGACGCGAGCGGCAAAACGGAGCTCACCGCGGAGAATACAGTAACCGAAAAGGTGCCGCCGAGCATCATACAGGGCAGCGATGCCCGGTGGAAAAAGGGCGAAAGCAGTACACTTACCTTCCGCTCCGATGCGGCGTTTGAGGACTTTGCCGAGGTGTTGGTCGATGGCGCGGCGCTGCCCTCCGAAAGCTACGAGAAGCGGAATGGGGAAGGCAACATCATCGTAGAGCTGCGGGAAAGCTACCTGGAGCAGTTGGCCGAAGGGGAGCATACTTTGGCCATTCGCTCGGCAAGGGGAGATGCCACCACCCACTTTACCGTGGAGGCAGCACCCGATGAAACCCATCCGGTGAGCTGGTGGGTTTACGCGGCGGCTCTGGGGGCTTTTGCCATCGGCACCTGTGTCGCGGTGATCTCCTTCCGGCGCAAAAAAGCCGGATAAGTGACAGCAAATAGCAGAGATTCCGGATCTCCTTCGTACCAAGTGTACGGGGGAGATTTTTTATTCAATTTTCAAGGTACTGGTGGGAGGCAGGTTCCCGCTGGGGCAGACCCCCAAATTGCCCGATGAGGTCTGCTGAGAAATTTTGGACCGGCGCCCCTGTTTGACCGGTGGGGCGAAAAGGCTCTCGATTTGTTATTCGGGGAGAGAAGCCGACACGAAAAGATTTTTGCCGGTGAGAAAAAGTCCTTTCACTAATCCCTGCAAATCGCCCCTTTTTTGCATGTGAGAGGTTAATATTTCACTTTTTTTAATGGAAAGTTTACATTTTGGGAAGATATTGGGCGAGAATTGTATAAATAGTGGGCTTTATTGGGAAACAGAAACTGGGGTTTGTTGTGCGAATTAAGGGCGGGTTTGTGGGCGCCTGGCGGCGGGGCGGAGTCACCAAAGGGTGACGGCT
>OLQB01002387.1_pt1 | contig 12239 bp, 14 predicted proteins | sample 1672681 | NCBI WGS metagenome assembly OLQB01 (sample SAMEA3136713, study PRJEB25190) | human gut metagenome | reverse complement strand
GGCTTTTCTTTTACCTTTCACACCCCAGCGATGGGGCGGGGCGCAGCCATGCGCGAAACCAACAAGAATGGCCGTCAACTCGCCGGCGTCAGGCGTGGAAACCAAGAACAAGCAAAGGAGCCACCAACCATGGCAGAAGAAAACCAGACCGGCGCGGACGGCCAACAGGAGCCGGAACAGCACTCTCCGGCCCCAAAGGACGTGAACAACGCGAAGCTGAGGACCTTCACCCAGGAGGAAGTCGACCGCATAATCAACGAGCGTCTCGGCAGGGAACGCGGCAGGAAAAGCGACTACGAGGAGCTCAAGGAGAAGGCCGGACAGACTGCCGACCTCGAATCGAAACTCTCCAAGGCGCTCGAGGAGAACGAGAAGCTCAAAAGCGAAGCCAAACAGGCCGAACACGAGAAGGAGCTCTCCACGATACGCGCCAACGTCGCGGCCAAACACGGCATCACCGACCCGAGCGTCCTCGCGGGCGACGACGAGAAGCAGATTGGCGAATACGCCGAGAAACTCATGAAGGTGTTCGCCGACATGCGTTCCCGCGGCACGGTTGCGGACCAGAGCGCCCGCACCGGACAGGCCAAGGCTAAACATTCCAGCCGCGAGGACTTCGTCAACGCCATGAGCAACACGCTCCTGTGAGCCAACCAGCAAACAACATTCATTTGAAAGGACAAACCATGACAGATCCGTCCATGACCCGAAAAAGCAACGGTCTAGACCTCACCCCTGAAACCCAGGCGGAGATCTTGCAGACCGCAAAATACAAGAGCGCGTTCATGCAGCTCGTGCCGGAGATGAAACTGCCCGGCAACGGTGCTCGCGTGCCGATCATCATCGGCGACCCGGAGGCCGCATGGGTCAATGAGGGTGCGGAGAAGCCGAAGAGCGGCGTCACCTTCGGCAAGAAGGACATGCTGCCGTACACCATCGCGGTCATCATGCCGTTCTCCAACCAGTTCCGCCGAGACTTCGGCGCTCTCTACGACCAAGTGGTCGCGAAGGGTCCGGGAGCCATCGCCCGCACGTTTGACAAGACCATCATGGGTCTCGTCGACGCTCCGGGTGCGGACTTCGACACCCTGAAGAGCGCGCAGACCGTCAGCATCGGCAAGGACGTGTGGAAGAACCTGAACAAAGCCGACGACCTCGTGTCCGAAGCGGATGGAACCGTGGACGGTTGGGCGTTGAGCACCCAGGGTCGCAGTGTGCTCCGGCAGGCGACCGACAACAACGGACGCCCCCTGTTCCTCAACGGCACCGCCGCCTCCGACGTGAGCACCGTGCTCGGCAACCGCACCTACATCAGCAAGGGCGTTCACGTGCCCGCCGTATCCGAGACACCGGGACCGGCCAAGGCAGAGATCCTCGGCGTGTGCGGCGAATTCTCCTCCGCCGCATGGGGTTCCGTCGAAGGAATGCAGACCAGCATCTCCGACCAGGCGTCCATCACCATCGACGGCAAGCAGGTCAACCTGTGGGAGCACAACATGTTCGCCGTGCGAATCGAAATCGAGGTCGGCTTCCGTATCCGCGACATCAACCGCTTCGTCCTGCTCACCGCCTGACGGAGTCCGACATGACTGTCGAACTAGACGTGTTCGCCACCTCCGTCGACCTCGAACAGAGGTGGCACAAACTCACCGACGAGGAACGTGAGAAGGCCGACACGCATCTCGCGGACGTGACCGACTACATCAAGGAACGCTCCCCGAACTGGCAACGTCTCCAAAAAGAACGGCCACGCCTGCTGACGAAGATCACCTGCGACATCGTCCGCAGAATCATGCAGGCCGACCCGTACGACATTCCCGGCGGCATCACGCAGATGAACCAGACCACCGGCAGCTTCAGCGAACAATACAGTTTCGGAGCGCCCACCGGCGATCTCTGGCTGCGCGACGACGAGAAACGCATCCTTGGCATCAACGCTCAGCGCGCGTTCAGCGTCGACATGGCAACGGGGGAGACGTCCTAGTGGAAACCATCGAAGTGTGGCGCGGCCAGTCCACCACCGACACGGACGGCAACCCCATCCAGGGCAAACCCGCCCGCGTCGGCACGTTCCAGGCGATGGTCGCGCCAACCTCCACCACCGACCAGACCGAGGAGAACGCCAGCCCGCAGACCACCGAATACACGATCCACATCCGCGGAAACCAACCGACCGGCATCCAGGCCACCGACCTGATCGAAGTCAGGGGCCGGCTGCTGCCCGTCAAGGGCAAGCCGCAGGTGTGGGACAACCTCCACGGACGCCACATCGGCGACGTCATCACCGTGGGCGAACGGGAAGGATAAGCATGGCCAAACGATGCAGATTCGTATTCAACCGCAAGGCGTTCAGCCAACAGGTCCTCAAAAACGAGACATTGCGCTCGCGCATGAGGGACGCGGCCGAAGCCGCCGTAGAGGATGACCGTTGCATGGTCCGCGACCATGACGGCAAGAACCGCAGCGGCGTGGCGATCATCTGCCCGGCACCGGTGGAGAAGGCGCACGGCACGTTGGAGGACACGCTCGGAAGGATGCGCGTATGAGCATCCCGGTCACTCCCCGGCGCACGGAACCCCTGCTCCTGTCCAAACTGAGGACACTGTTCCCGGACGTGACGTTCGACACCATCGAACGAAGCGACCTCGAACCTCCCTTCACCGAAGCCACGCTGGCCGACTCCATGCAAGGCATGAGCACCCCAATCTCGCAGTACGTGCGGCTGCGGCTGAGCGTGCGCTGCATGAGAGAGGACCATACGGGCGACTGGGACAAGGCCGCACGCCTGTGGGCCGACATCGCGAGGGAGATCATCGGGCTCGGAACCGTCGCGCCGCTCATCGACGCGTCACTCGAATCCGGGCCGGTACGCATGACTGACGAGGACAAGAGGCTGGTGTGCGCGTACGGAGTGCTCCTGCTCGAGGTCACCGTCAACTGAAACACAACCAAAGACAACGTGCCGCCACACGCGAAGAACGGAAAGGTGCAGACGAATGTCTGACAACAACGAAAAAACCACCGTCGCCGCGCAGGGCGCGACCGACTACGGGTACGTGTCCAGCGGCAACACCGCAGGCAACGTGCGCCTGATCAAGAACTACGCGCTGTTCCTGTTCCCCAAGGGCGACAGCACGTTCGTGGCTCCGACCGGAGTGGCCTGGATCCCGCCGGCAAGCAAGAAGCCGATCGGCTACTCCACGGAGGACGGCGCCGTACTGCATCCGGAACCGGGCGACAGCACCGACTACAAGGCCCACAACGGCGACATCGTGCTGTCCGACACGGATCCGGGCTACTGGACCCTGCAGCTCGCCGCCATGGAGGGCCGCAAGGATGTGGTGTCGGCCTACTTCGACGTGGACGTCGATCCGGACGGCGGCATCAGCATCAAGGGCGCCGGATTGAAGAAGGAGTGGATCCTCGTGCTGGTCGCGCTCGACCAGCAGGACCGTCCGTTCATCCTGTACGGCACCAACGCGAAGGTGAGCGACCGTGACGACGTGAGCCTGAAATCCAGCGAGATCATGAACTTCAGCATGACGTTCAAGATGCTCAAGGGCACCAACGGCGAACAGTTCCACGCATGGGGCCTCGTCACTGAAGACGCCAAGTGACCCATTGATTCTTCCCGTGCGGCCGATGGCGGTCGGCCGCACGGGACACCCATTCAACCGCCAACCATTAGAACGGAGCCAACATGAGCGACAAAGAATACCATGTCGTGGACGTAGACCTGACCGAAGCGGAAGAGCTCAAACCCGACGTGCACCTCGAGGTCGCCGGCGTCAAACTCGACCTGCCGAACCTCAACAACGCGGAACTGCCCATCGAACTCGTCCAGGCCATCCTCCTGATCAAAAGCAAGCCCGCATTGTCCGACGAGGAAACCACGGCCTGCGTGAGCACGTTCCTCGCCTACTTCCAGACGATGCAGCCGAACTTCTGGAACGTGCTGCGCAAGACCAAACGTCCGATGGCCTACCTCACCGCGACCATCAAGGCGTGGGCCGAGGAATCCGGACTGGACCCAAAAGCGTTTACCTCGCCCACCTCTGGAACAACAATCGCGCGGCACTAGCCTACGACTGGATCCGAGCGTACGGGCAGATCTACAGGCCCGTACGCTTCCGGGAATGGGTTGAAGGCCAACGTCCACGAGTCGATTGGGGACTCGCCTGGGCGTTGACCCGCGAAATCCTCAAAGACCATACGAGCCACTCGTGGATGGCGTTGCAGAACGCCGTCTACGCGCCCGACGGAGCCGAACAGGCGGTCTGGACGCTGTCCGGACAACGCAAACGCCCATGGTTCGACCACGAGCACGACCCGCTCCGCCCGCCAACCCCGACGCACAACCTCACCCGCCGTCAACGCGAGGACAGGGAACGGCTCAAAGCCTACTTCCACATCAACGACGACCTCTGACTCCGACCGCCATCGGAATCCCAACCTACGAATAAGGAAACACGATGGCAGCACAGGACATAGGCGTCGCATACGTCCACGTCGAACCATCCGGCAAAGGATTCGGCAAAAGCATCGAAGGCGACATCGGCGACGCCGTCAACAAAGCCTCCAAGAAAAGCTCCAGCACCCTCATCTCGAAGATCGGCGGAGCATTCGGCAAAATCGGCAAGGTCGGCACAGGCGCGATCGCCACCCTCGCCGGCGGCATCACCGCATTGGCCGCCAAAGGCGGCTTCACCCGCGCCCTCAACATCGAGAACGCGCAAGCCAAACTCAAAGGCCTCGGCCACGACAGCGCGAGCGTCACCGAAATCATGAACGACGCGCTCGCATCCGTCAAGGGCACCGTGTTCGGATTGGGCGACGCCGCGACCGTCGCGGCCAGCCTGTCCGCCTCCGGCATCAAGGAAGGCGACCAGCTCACCAAGATCCTCAAGACCGTGGCCGACACCGCGCAGATCAGCGGCAGAAGCCTCACTGACATCGGCATGATCTTCGGTTCCGTCGCCGCCCGAGGCAAACTCCAGGGCGACGACATGCTCCAGCTCATGTCGAGCGGCATCCCAGTCCTCCAAATGCTCGGCAAGCATCTGAACAAGACCAGCGCCGAAGTGTCCGACATGGTCTCGGACGGCAAAATCGACTTCCAAACCTTCGCCGACGCCATGCAGGAAGGCCTAGGCGGCGTCGCACTATCCGCAGGCACCACATTCACCGGCGCCCTGGCCAACGTGAAAGCCGCGTTGAGCCGACTCGGAGAAACAGCCGCCACACCAGTCCTCGACGGCTTACGCGGCCTGTTCAACCAAGCCATCCCACTCATCGATACATTCACCGCAGCCGTCACACCAACCCTGCAAAAAGTCGGAGCGGCACTCCAACAAGGTCTCGAGAACGCGATACCCGCCACACAGGCGAAACTCAAAAACCTTGGCGGCACGATCTCCAACATCCCCGGCTTCCAGATGCTCGCCTCGGCGACGGCCAGCCTCAAAAGCCAACTCACTGGCCTCTGGAACGCAATCACATCACTCATAGGCGGACTCAACAATGGCGGCGAAGCCGCCACAATGTTCTCCACAACCGCCGGCGCGCTCGCGGGAGTGGTCGCTTCGGTCGCGCAGGCGTTGTCGAACGCGGCGGGATGGGCGAAGACGTTCGTCAACACGTTCATCGAGACGGGCGCGTTGCAGCCGTTCCTTGAAAGCCTGACCGGCGTCATCTCCGGATTGGGCTCGCTGGTTTCCGTATTGGCGGCCGCGGTCTCGCAGGCCTTCGGCTTCAACGACAGCGCGCGCACCGCCAGTTCCGCGGCGCAGAGCTTCGCCGGACTGTTGAACACTTTGACCGGCGTGCTCATGACGGTGGGAGGCTGGCTGCAGTCGGTCGGACAGTGGGCGCAGCAGAACGGCGCACTGGTATCCGGCGCGTTGAAAGCCATCACCATTGCATTGCTCGCGGTCAAAGGCTGGGATATCGTCTCGGCCGGGCTGAAGACAGTTTCCGGTGGACTGAAGGCCATTTCCGCGACTGCCTCCGGTGTGGAGAAGACCGCTACGGCCACGTTCGATTTGATTGGCAAGATCTCCGACGCGGGAAGCGCGGCTGGAACACTGAAGCAACTCGCCGGCTCGTTCAATATTGTCAAGGCAGCTCAATCGGCGTGGAGCGCGGTGACCAAGGCTGCTACCGCCGTGCAGCTGGCATTCAGCGCTGCCTTGGATGCGAATCCGATCGGCATGCTTGTCGTGGCCATCGGCGCGGTCGTGGCCGCGCTGACATGGTTCTTCACCCAAACCGAAACGGGCAAACGACTCTGGAACAGCTTCGCCACATGGTTCATGGGAATCTGGAACCAGATCAGCACCGCATGCCAGCCAATCCTGCAAGCCATCGCCATATTCATCACCCAGACCATGAGCCAAATCCAACAAATCTGGCAAACCGGATGGACACTCATCACCACCGTCCTCCAAAACGTCTGGAACACGATCGGCCCCATCATCATGACCGCGCTCACCGCGATCATCACCGGCATCCAAACATTCATCACCACCATCACACCACTCCTGCAAGCAGGAATACAGAACATCCAAACCATCTTCCAAACCGCCGTCACAATCATCAGCACGGTCTGGAACGGACTCTGGAACACCATATCCACCGTCGTACAAGGCGCATGGACCATCATCGCCACAGTCATCAGCACCGCACTCGCCGTCATCCAAGGCATCATCCAACTGGCGCTCGCGGTCGTCAACGGGAACTGGAGCGCCGCGTGGTCGGCCATCCAGGGCATCGTGTCGGCAGTGTGGGGCGGCATCCAAGGCGTCGTCTCCGCCGGCATCGGCATGGTCAGCGGAGTGGTATCCGCCGCATGCTCGACAATCCGGAGCGTGTGGGCCGCGTTGTGGAATGGCGTCGGAAGCATTGTGTCGAGCGTCTGGGGCGGCATCGTCGGCACCGTAAGCAACATGGTTGGCCGTGTCGGGAGCGTCGTGAGCGGGATCGGCGGAACCGTCCGGAGCGCGGTGTCCGGCGCGGGAAGCTGGCTCGTCAGCGCGGGACGCAACATCATCCAGGGATTGATCAACGGCATCACAGGAATGGTCGGCTCGTTGTATTCCAGCATCACCAACGCGTTGTCGGGCTTGGTGGACAAGGCCAAGAACGCTTTGGGCATCCATTCCCCGTCGCGTGTGTTCCGCGACGAGGTCGGCGTGATGGTCGGACGTGGCATGGCATTGGGCATCGACGATTCCGCGCATGTGGTCAGCCGTTCCATGGATTCGCTCGTCTCCACGATGAGCCTCTCCGACGCGGACTGGTCGAAGACCGGCAGGCTGAACGTCACGGCCGGCACCGGCGCCAATGCCGGCGACGGCGATCTGCGGGAACTCATCACGGCTGTCGAATCGTTGCACGACGACCTCGGATCGATCATCGCCAGGTACACGCCGACGATAGGGGACCGCGACTTCGCAAGGAAGGTGAGAAGTGCAATCGCTTGAATACGTGTGCGCGGCCACAGGTGAGCGCATCGGCTTCGAGGGGCCGCTGTACGGCGAGACGCTCACGGGACTGCGCGCCCGCGTCTGGGACTACAGCCTCGCCTCACGTGGCATGACGGGCATCACCCGCAAGGCACGCGAGGCGACAGTCACCGTGAAGATCCACGATTCTCCAGCCACGCTCGACCTACTGCGCCGCCTCGCGGACGCCGACATGGCATCCGGGAACCCGGGCACGCTCGTGGCCGACGGCGAATGGGAAGCCAAAGCGTGGATCACGAAAAGCGAACCGCAATCCATCACGCCCACGATGGTCGAGACGCAGTTGACCATCGTGCTGGCCGATGGCGTGTGGCGCCGTCCGACCATGACGCATTTCACGCCGCGATACGATTCCGGAACCGCCGACCTTGACTATCCATATGATTATCCGCATGATTTCGCCGGCATGGCATTGGGTGCCGAGATCGTCAACGACACGTCCATCCCGCAGCCGGTCAAGCTCACGATATTCGGACCATGCGCGCAACCGTACGTCATCATCGGAAACAACCGGTACGAGGTCGACGTGACCGTGCCATCCGGCTCGCGTCTGGAAATCGACGGCACCGGCGATGTCAGGACCGTCACCATGGTCAGCGGCACAGGTCTCGCCACAAACTGCTTCGCGCAGGCCGTGCGAGGGTCGGGCAAGGATTCCGGCCGGTACGTGTTCCAACCGCTCGCGCCCGGAACACAGCCGATCAGCTGGCCGGGAGGATTCCAATTCGACTTGACGGTCTGCGAGGAAAGGAGCGAACCGCCATGGACCTGATCGTCACCGACGCCACAGGCAAACCCGTGGCGAGCCACGCCTCATACACGCTCGACCTCGCGTTCGGTAGCGGGGAGAACGACTTCGACCTGCAGGTCGAAGACGCCGCGCTCAAGGCGGGGAGCCGCATCATGATCGACGGCACCGAGTACGGCGGCATCATCGACGACACGGATGTCGACGTGGACGGAGGCCTGTCCACCGTCACATGGCATGGCCGCGACTGGCATGGAGTACTCGCCTCGAAGATCATCGAACCGGACAGGAACAACGATTACCTCACCCTGTCCGGCACGATTCCCGTCATCATGCGCACACTCGTCAGCCGTGCGGGATTGCAAGGCCTGTTCACCGTCACCGACGAAAGCGCCGACCACAAGACCACCTGCCAGTTCGACCGGTACGTGGACCTGTACAGCGGTCTGGTCAAGATGCTCAGGGCAAGCGGACTCAAACTCCGGTTGCGTAATGACGGCGACAAGGTATCCATGAGCGCCATGCCCGTCCGCACGATCGGCGACAGCATCGACTCGGACCTCATCGACTTCACCGCCAAACAGGCGGCGCACCCGATCAACCATCTCATCTGCCTGGGCAAGGGCGAACTCAAGGACCGTACCGTCATCCACTGGTACGCCGACGCGAACGGCACGTTCAGCCACACGCAGACCCTCAAAGGCCTTGACGAACGCACCGCCACATACGAGTTGTCCAACGCCGAAGCCGACGAGCTCGAGGACAAGGGCAGGCAGAAATTCCAGGAGCTTCGGAACACCAGCACCATCGACGTGGACATTCCCGACGGCATCGACGCGGACGTTGGCGACCTGGTCACGGGTCGTGACAACAACACGGGCCTCGTCGTCACTGCCGAGATCTCCAAGAAGATCGTCAAGGTTTCGGGAGGCGTGCTCACCGTCACCTACGAATCCGGAGGCGCCAGCGCCGGCGGCAACAGCGGAGAATCCTCCATCGGGGATGGTGGCCACGCCTACTACGCTGGAGCCGGCCTCAAACTCGACGCCTGGACGTTCAGCGCCGACGTGACCAGAAACGACATCGACTCGCTCAACAACGCATTGTCGGGTAAACAGCCGAAAGGCGACTACATCACCGGCCTGAAAATCGGTTCGGTGGACACGCTCGCCCCCGGTGCACAGGCAAGCGCGTCGCTCACGGGCGCCGGCAGCGACAAAACCTTGAATTTGGGGCTTCCGAAAGGCGACCAGGGTCCGCAAGGGGAGAAGGGCGACAAGGGCGACACAGGACCACAGGGGGCCACCGGAGCGACCGGACCCACCGGTCCTCGGGGAGAGAAAGGAGCGACCGGGGAGCGAGGGCCGCAAGGCGTCGCCGGTCCCGAAGGCCCGCAGGGACTGCAGGGGATACGCGGCGAGAAAGGCGATAAGGGTGATGCCGGCGCGATCGGCGCGGCGGGACCGCAAGGCCCGACGGGTTCCACAGGTCCGCAGGGTCCCACGGGTCCACAGGGAGCGACCGGCCCCCAGGGCAGACAAGGCATCCAAGGTTCCCAAGGCATCCAGGGCCCGCAAGGGGAGAAGGGTGACAAGGGCGACAGCGGCGTATCCGCCCCCTCGAACGGCTTCTTCACGCTCAGCATGGAAGGCGACGGCGACCTGTACGTGAACTATCCGGACAACACGAACTCACCCTCGTTCGTCTGGGACTCCGAGAGCGGGAACCTGTACGTGGACATCCCGGAAAGGTGACACATGGCGCGACTATTGATCGGCAACATCAAAGGCCCCAAAGGCGACAAGGGCGATACCGGGGCCACCGGCCCGCAAGGCAAGCAAGGAGCGCAGGGCGTTCAGGGAGCTAAAGGCGACGTCGGCCTTCCGGCGCTCGTGATGAAGAAATCCCTCGTCGGCGAATATCCGGTGGGATCCACTTTCACGGGGAACGTGAGCGAATGGTTGAACCGAACACCACTCGCCAACGAATATTCGACCGCATTGTCAGGTGGCGGAAAATACAGCATCGTCTGGCAGTGCGTTTCACAGTCCGGCAGCCTATTCACGGGAAAGACGATTTCCCGTCAATTCATCATCGGAACGCAAGGCCCTGCCGGACCGCAAGGTCCAAAAGGTGACGTCGGCCCACAAGGCGTGAAGGGCGATACCGGCGAGACCGGGCCTAAAGGAGCCACTGGAGCTGCCGGCCCTACCGGCCCGCAAGGTCCTGAAGGGCTGAAAGGTGACAAGGGTGATAAAGGCGATGTCGGACCCGCCGGAGAAGGAGGCCCTACCGGCCCGCAAGGTCCGAAAGGCGGCACCGGCCCTGCCGGACCTACCGGAGCAACAGGCCCCACCGGGCCGCAAGGCAAGCAGGGAATACAAGGTGCGCAGGGACTGCAGGGCCCACAGGGACCGACAGGACCGCAGGGTGCCAGCGGCGTGACGGCGCCAACTTCCGGATTCTTCACACTGCAGGTCGACCCGAACGGAGACCTGTACGCCGTGTACGCGGATACGACCACCGCGTCGGCGGCTCCCGTCTCCTACGATCCGGCGACGGGCGACCTGTACTACATGATCAATGACGGAAAGTAAGGAGCGCATATGACGAAGATTCTGCTCGGCAACGTCAAAGGCCCCAAAGGCGACACCGGACCGCAAGGCAAGCAGGGAGTGCAAGGACCGCAGGGCCCTGCCGGCGCCACTGGCGCGACCGGGGCCACCGGAGCGAAAGGAGAGGCCGGCCAACGCGGCGAGACCGGGTTGCCTGCCTTGATCATCACACGCATACTATCCGGATACTGGACGTCCGCATGCTCGGATTTTGACTGGCGGGCACTCAGTTTCAACCGTGCCCCGGTCGTAGGCGAATACTTCTTCGCCATGACCAATGGCGGCAAGAACCTGATGTACGCGCAGATCACAGCCACCGGGAAAAACGTGACGTTCAAACCGGTTTCCAACACAAGCCTCGTCGGACCGAAGGGCGACAAGGGCGAGACGGGCATGAGCGCAAGCCAGGCGTTCATCGCCGCCCACCCGGTCGGCTCCCTCTACTGGACCACCGCCACAACAAATCCGGGAACCACCTACGGCGGCACTTGGAAGGAATGCAACACCATCCTTCCAGGACACATCTACCAGCGCACAGCCTGAAAGAGAAAGGAACATCAATGGCACGAACCACGAACATCACCAGATACACCTGCGACCGATGCCACGCCTCCGCATACCTCGCCGACGGTGACCCACGCACCTCCAGCGACTGGCACGACATCACACACACCACCGTCGACGGAGTCGCACAGGGCGCGCTCGTCTGTACCGCATGCTGGCAGACGTTCAAAGCGCTGGCAGCCACGCAGGACGCCGCCTACGCCGCATACCTCAACAACACAACAGATAGGAAGGAATGACCATGACCATGAATCTCATCACCGGCAAGGCCGGCGCTCCGCACATCACATCCAGCGACCAAGGAGCCATGCAGGCCGGACTGGTCGGAAACGGCAACTACCTGCTGCAAGGCAGCGACGGCAAATTCCCCGCCGTGACCATGCAGTCAGCAAACAAAGCGCTCATCCCGGTCCTCAACCTTGTGATCGAAGGACGATACGCACGCGTCACCGCGGCGGAAACCGTCACCATCGAAAGCGGAGTCACAGGACGGAACCGCAACGACCTAATCTGCGTGAAATACACGCGAGACTCGAACAACATCGAAACGATCGCGCTCGCGGTGCTGAAGGGCACCGCCACCAGTGGCACGGCGGCTGACCCCACGGTACCGTCGGGTAGTATCCTGAACAATTCCGGCACCGTATGGATTCCGATCGCCCGTATCCCGATCAGTGGCATCACCGCTGGAACTCCTGTCATGCTTGTCAAGCAGTTGCCTCCGATGAGCCAGCTGTGGGATTCCGTAACCCAGCCATGGAAACCTCCATACACGAACAGCAGACTCAC
>OLQB01002380.1_pt1 | contig 12282 bp, 7 predicted proteins | sample 1672681 | NCBI WGS metagenome assembly OLQB01 (sample SAMEA3136713, study PRJEB25190) | human gut metagenome | reverse complement strand
GTCTGCTGGAAATACTCCAGCGCCCGGATCACCCGTTTGATATTGTTGGCATGGATCTCCTCCGCAGAGACGGGGTCCACTTTTCTCAGCATCTCATGAAGCGTTTCCGCTCCCTTTTCCTCCGCCAGATTCTCCAGGCTTTCCCGGTAGGACATGTCCTCGCCGTTTTCCGTAAAATCGATATCGTAAAGGACCGCCTGAATATAAAAGCCTGTGCCGCCGACAATTATCGGAACATGGCCATTGGCTCTGATCCTGGCCATGGCCTCCCTGGCCATCTGCTGAAAAATAACAACATTAAAAGATGCATCTGGTTCCAGCACATCCACAAGGTAATGGGGTATTCCCTCCATCTCCTCCGGACGGATCTTGGCTGTGCCGATATCCATCTGCCGGTAAACCTGCATAGAATCCGCAGAAATAATCTCACCGCCAATTGCTTTGGCAAGTCCAATGGAAAGTGCTGTCTTCCCGACTGCCGTCGGGCCGGTCAGAATTACCATGGGATTTGGTTTCATTGTCATACAATCCTCTTAAACTTCTTCTCAATCTCATATTTGCTCATAGAGATAATGGTCGGCCGCCCATGCGGACAATGGTAGGGATTCTCCAGGGACAGCAGCTCGTCGATCAGCTGTTCTGCCTCCGCCCTGCTGATGGAATCGCCTCCCTTGATCGCCGCCTTGCAGGACATGGAAGCCACCTTTTCCAGGATCAGTTCCGGTGCTTCCCTGCCGCTTATGTTGGTAAAATCGTCCAGCATGTCCAGGAACATGCCTTTCATATCGACCGTCTCAAAATCGGCTGGAATCGCCGTGATGGCAAATTCCTTGCCGCCGAACGGCTCCACCTCATAACCGAACAGACGGATCTGCTCCCCGTAGCGTGTAAGCATTTCCTGTTCCTCGGCGCTCAACGTCAGAATGATCGGCGGGCTTAAGGTCTGCGAGGCAAAATTCTGTGTGCGGACGCGCGCCATGGTGCGCTCATAGAGCACTTTTTCATGGGCGGCATGCTGGTCGATAATGAACAGCTTATCCTCGTATTCAATCAGCCAGTAGGTGTCAAACACTTCGCCGATGATCCGGTGCCGGCTGGCTGCATCCGGCGTGAAAAATCCGGTGTCCGCCGCCTCGAGCGTCTGCTGCTCGTACACGACCGTGTCCGCTGTCTCCTGCGGATTCTGCGTCTCCTGCACATTCTGTGTGTCTGTCTCCGGCATATTCAGATTCTCCGGCATATTCAGATTCTCCGGCGTATTCAGATTCTCCGGTGTATCAGGAGTTCCCCGCACGGCCTCTGCTTTAGGAATCGGCTCCGGCTGCACATCCGGCTGTTCATCAACCGGTTTTGCCGGCTGCCCGGTATCCGCCGCCGGTATACATTCCGCTTCCCGTGACATCTCCTGCATCCGGCTGCCGTCTTCGTTCGAAGCAGAACCCGCAGATGCGGAATCCGTATGATAGCTGCTCTCTTCCCGCACCAGAAGCTGCCGGAACACGTCCAGATTTTCCGGTGTTCTGACAGGTTCCGGCGTCACGTTCTGCCCCTGCGGCAGCACCTGTGTCTGCGGCGGGATATGCAGACGTTTTGTCTCAAATGGCTCCGGCAGGCTCCCTGTAATGACCGGACGCTTTTCTTCTTTCTTTTCCTCCACCGGGACAGCCGGAATAAATTCCTTGTGAGTCAGCACATCGCGGATCGTCTGATATAGCTTCCGGTACACTTCCTCATTGTTGGAAAAACGAAGCTCCATCTTGGTCGGGTGCACATTGACGTCCAAAAGCTCCGTATCCATGGTAAAATACAGCACGCAGAACGGATACTGATGCTGCATCATAAAGCCCTTGTACGCCTCTTCCACCGCTTTGGAGAGCAGTGCGCTTTTGATGTAGCGTCCATTGATAAAATAGCTTTCGTAGCTGCGGTTTCCGCGGGAAATCATCGGTTTTCCGACAAAGCCCTTTACCGAGAAATATTCTGTCTCTGCGCAGACCGGAAGAAGCGCCGCCGTAATATCGCGCCCGTAGATATGATAGATCAGATCTTTTTCATTGGAGTTGCCGGAGGTATGCATCTTGGTCTGTCCGTTGCTGATAAACTTAAAAGAGACATCCGGATGGGACAAGGCAAGGCGCTCCATCAGGTCACTGATATAATTTCCCTCCGTCTGCGCGGTTTTTAAAAACTTTTTCCGTGCCGGCGTATTGTAAAAGAGGTTTCTGACGATGAAGGTCGTGCCGTCCGGCGCGCCGATCTCCTCGTTGCTCATCTCCCTTGAGCCTTCAATGACATAGCGCGTTCCGGTCAGATCGCTGTAAGTCTTGGTAATCAGCTCCACCTGCGATACGGCAGCAATGCTTGAGAGCGCCTCACCGCGGAACCCGAGCGAATGGATGCATAAAAGGTCTTCCACACTCTTGATCTTGCTGGTGGAATGGCGCAGAAACGCGAGCGGTACCTGCTCACGCTCAATTCCGCAGCCGTTATCCGTAATGCGCACGAACGTTGTGCCGCCCTCCTTGATCTCGACCGTGACGGCGGTTGCCCGGGCATCGATCGCGTTCTCGACAAGCTCCTTGACCACCGAGGACGGCCGTTCCACCACCTCCCCGGCTGCTATTTTATCGATTGTTTCCTGTGAAAGCAGTGTTATCTGCGGCATTCCATTCCTCCCATCTGCCATTGCCAAAGGCGCTTCCGGTTACCAGCGGTTCTTTACCTTGTTCTGAAGTTCGTATAATTTGTTTAAAGCCTCAATCGGCGTCAGATTTCCGACATCCACATTCCGCAGTTCCTCTATGATGTCATCGTCCCGCACGGTATCAAACAACGACATCTGCGTCAGATCCACCTCGTCCAGCTTTTCTTTTTTCTTTTTGCTTCCCGTATCGACGGAGATATTTCTCGCAACTTCCGTGATGTCGTTGGCACTTAATTCCTCCACGATCTCCTTGGCACGCGCAATGACAGAATCCGGCACGCCGGCAAGCTTTGCCACCTGGATACCGTAACTCTTGTCCGCGCCGCCCTTTACGATTTTGCGGAGAAATACAATGTCATCGCCCTTTTCCTTTACCGCCACGCAGTAATTGTTGACGTTGTTTAATTTGCCTTCCAGCTCTGTCAGTTCATGATAATGTGTGGCAAAAAGCGTCTTGGCACCGAGGAGCTTCGGGTTGCTGATATGCTCCACCACCGCCCAGGCGATGCTCAGCCCGTCGTAGGTGCTTGTGCCGCGCCCGATTTCATCCAAGATCAGCAGCGAGTTGGAGGTGGCGTTGCGCAGAATATTGGCAACCTCATTCATCTCCACCATAAACGTACTCTGCCCGCTGGCAAGATCATCCGACGCTCCCACACGTGTGAAAATGCGGTCCACGATACCGATCTTCGCGGATGCCGCAGGCACATAGCTGCCAAGCTGCGCCATCAGAACGATCAGCGCCGTCTGGCGCATATAGGTGGATTTTCCCGCCATGTTCGGTCCCGTAATGATCGAGATGCGGTGATTGCCGTTGTCGAGGTACGTGTCATTGTCAATGAACATATCGTTGTTGATCATCTTCTCGACCACCGGATGACGTCCGCCCTTGATGTCAATGATGCCGTTCTCGTTGATTTTCGGACGGCAGTAATTATTCTGATCCGCGACAAGTGCGAGCGACACGAATACATCCAGACCGGCAACCGCCTTGGCGGTCCGCTGGATGCGCACAACCTCCGCAGCGATCGTACTCCGCACCTCACAGAAGAGATCGTACTCTAATGTGACAAGCTTGTCCTCCGCGCCGAGAATCATGTCCTCCAGTTCTTTTAATTCCGGCGTGATATAGCGCTCGGCGTTGGCGAGCGTCTGCTTGCGCATAAAATAATCTGGAACCAGATCCTTGTAGGAGTTGGTCACTTCCAGATAATAGCCGAATACCTTGTTATATTTGATTTTTAAATTCTTGATGCCTGTCTTTTCACGCTCTTTGGCTTCCAGTTCCGCCAGCCAGGTCTTCCCCTCCGTCTTCGCCTTGCGGTATTTATCGACATCCTCGTTGTAGCCGTCCTTGATCAGACCGCCGTCCCGCACCGAAATGGGCGGTTCCTCCATGATAGCCCGGTCGATCAGTGCGCAGAGCTCCTCCAACGTATCCATATCCTCGCGGATTTCTCCCAGCAGCTCGCACTGAAAATCACCCAAAAGACTCTTGATCGGCGGCAGCATGGCAATCGAACTGCGGAAGGCAATGAGATCCCTGGGATTGGCGGTCAGATATGTAACACGCGTAATCAGACGCTCCAGATCGTAGATCGGATTTAAATATTCCCGGAGTTCCTCTCTGGTAATCACGTGCTGATTCAGCTCACAGATTGCATCCTGGCGCTTCTCGATCTCCGCCTTGTCAATCAGCGGCTGTTCCACATAGGAGCGGAGCAGTCTGGCACCCATCGCCGTCTTCGTCTTGTCAAGCACCCACAGGAGCGATCCGCGTTTCTGCTTCTCGCGCAGCGTTTCCACAAGCTCCAGATTCCTTCTGGTCGAGCTGTCGATGATCATGTATTTTCCGGTGGAATACGGATGAATCACGGAAATGTTGTTGAGATCGTTCTTCTGTGTCTCGTACAGATACTTTAACAGTGCTCCCGCAGCAATCATGCCGCAGTCATAATCGGCAAGTCCCAGCGCCTCCAGGCTCTTTACCTTAAAGTGTGTAAGCAGTGTTGTCTCTGCAAGCTCATCCCCAAAATACCATGTCTCCAGCGCATAAATTGTAATCTTGAGTCGATGCCTTAAATCTTCTATATCGACACCGCTCATATAAAAACTTTCGTTGCATATAATTTCAGATGGCGAAAATTTTGTGATCTCATCGAAAAGCTTCCGCTCCGAATCCACCTCGGTGACATAGTAGTCTCCGGTTGAGACGTCCGCAATGGATACGCCGTAGCGGTCTGCCAGATACACGATGCACATAATATAATTGTTCTTGGATTCGTCCAGCGCCTGCATATCCAGGTTCGTTCCCGGCGTCACGATCCGGATGACCTCGCGCTTGACCAGTCCCTTTGCCAGCTTCGGATCTTCCACCTGCTCGCAGATGGCAACCTTGTGTCCGTTTGCCACAAGTTTATTTAAGTATCCCTCCACCGCATGGTACGGGATGCCGCACATCGGTGCGCGCTCCTCCATGCCGCAGTTTTTTCCGGTCAGCGTCAGTTCCAGTTCTTTGGACACCAGTTCGGCATCCTCAAAAAACATCTCGTAGAAATCTCCCAGCCGGTAAAACAGGATACAGTCTTTATATTCTTCCTTCGTCTGCAGATATTGCTGCATCATTGGTGTAAATTCAGCCACGTTGCTCCTCCATATCTCTCATAATCGCCTCTGCCACTTTCAGTCCGTCCATCGCCGCGGACATGATGCCGCCTGCATAGCCCGCGCCCTCCCCACACGGATAGATGCCGCCTGCAGCCACAAGAAGCTTCGGATCGCGCACCAGGCGCACCGGTGAGGACGTCCGGCTCTCCACGCCGGAGAGGATGGCGTCTTCCCGGTCAAAAGCCGGAATCCGGCGGCTGAATGCGTGCATCCCCTCGATAAAGGACTCTTCCAGTGCCTGCGGCAGCAGACCTCTTAAATTGCCAAGCACACATGCGCCCTTTGTGGCGCTCTCAAACGCCCCGTAAGACACCGAGGCACGATTGCTGCAATAGTCTCCAAAAAGCTGCTGCGGAATCCGCCCTTTTCCGATAGCGAATGCCCGCTCCTCGAGCATCTCCTGAAAACGGACACCGGCTAGCGGATCTTTCCCCGCAAAGTCGTCAGGAGTTACCGCCACAATAATCGCACTGTTTGCGTTTTTCCCGTCACGTCCGGAATAGCTCATTCCGTTGACCGCAAGCCTGCCCTCCTCGGAGGATGCGTTTACCACATATCCGCCCGGACACATGCAGAAGGAATACACGCCTCTGCCGTTTGCGAGGTTCGCTGTCACTTTGTAGGGGGCTGCCGGAAGTTCGTGTGCATGCAGCGCTCCATATTGCTGCAGATTCATCATCTCCTGCGGGTGTTCCACGCGGAAACCAACCGCAAACGCTTTTGCCTCCATGACAAGATCCTGCTTCTGATACAGCATCCCAAACGTGTCCCGCGCACTGTGACCGATTGCAAGAACGAGTCTGGAAGTCTCGATCCACTCCTTGTGGTTGACCTCAACAAACATCTTTCCGTCCGCTTCCCTGCGGTAATCTGTCATACAACTCTCAAAGCAAAACCTGGCGCCGCGCGCTTCCATCGCCTGCCGCATGTTTTTGATGACTCCGGCAAGAATATCCGTTCCGATGTGCGGTTTGTTTTCGTACAGAATCTGCTCCGGCGCTCCGAATTTTACAAAGGTTTCCAGAACAAACCGGTTCCTGCCGGTGGGATCCTTGACCAGTGTATTCAATTTGCCGTCCGAAAAAGTTCCTGCGCCGCCCTCTCCGAACTGCACGTTGGAAACCGTATCCAACACTCCGCTCTCCCAGAAGCGCTCCACATCCTTTGTGCGCTCCGTCACTGAACGCCCGCGCTCAAGGACAACCGGTGCACAGCCGCTCATCGTGAGCGCATACGCGCAGAAAAGTCCCGCAGGACCCGCACCGACAATCACCGGCGGGATGGACGGCGTTGGCGAAACCGCCCCGGGCAGATGATAACCGGTCTGCTTTACGATCGTAACATTCGGATCGTTTGCCCTTTTTATGATTTTCTCTTCTCCGGAAGTGGAAACCTCCACGGAATACACCAACGACAGTTCCGGTTTCTTTCTCGCGTCAATGGATTTTCTGAGAATCCGGTAGCGAAGCTCCTGGCCTCCCGAAAGTCCCAGACGTTTTCTGATTTTCTGTTCCAGTGCTGCCGCATCGTGATGCAGCGGCATTTTTATCTGATTGATCCGTATCATCTCTGTTCTGACATTCCTTCCTCTGCTGCATGCATCCCCGCCACAAAGCCGCTCGACCACGCCCACTGCAGATTGTAACCGCCGCAGGTGCCGTCAATATCAATGACCTCGCCCGCAAAATAGATACCGTCTGCCAGCTTTGACGCAAGCGTTGTGGCTTCAATCTCCTCCGTGTCAACGCCCCCTGCGCATACCTGCGCCGCTTCCATTCCGTTGCTTCCGGTAATATCAACCCGGAAATTCTTGACACACTTCACCAGCCGGTGCAACGTGGCGCGTGCCACCTCCCCGGCATAGAGTTCCGACCGTATGCCAGCTTCGGAGAGCAGTACCTCGCTCAGCTTTCTGTTAAAGAGACCGATCAGTGCCTCCCCGGCGCTCTTGCCATGTGTATTCTCGTAGAAGCGCTCTGACAGCAGGTCAAAAAACTCTTTGTCCGTAAGATCCGGCGCAAAATCAATCAGCACGTAGGGATGCTTTTCGTCCGCGAGCGCTCTTGTCGCATAACGGCTGATCTGAAAGACCGGGATACCCGAGATTCCGGAAGCCGTAAGCTGAAGTTCGCCCCGCTCACTGCACACCACGTCAGGCTTTTCTCCCCGGGCTGTCCCACGGCTGCCTTTTGGTTGAAATTGCGCATTTTCCAGGTAGAGTGTTACCTGCATTTCTGCACGAATTCCTGCAAGTTTCTTGAAAAATGCCTGTTTTCCATGCAGTTGCACGAGAGCTGGCACCACATCTACAAAATGATGACCAAGTGCTTCTATATATGGAAATGCACTTCCGTCGCTTCCTGTCTTGGGTGCTGCCAGCAATCCGGGCGCAAAAATCACTGTTTTGGTTGAAAACGCGCCTTTTGTGGTGCGTATTTCATACCCGGTACAGGTTTTTTGAATGGATTGCAGTCCGCAGGACGTCCACAGATCAACGCCGAGGTAATCGCATTCCATGCCAAACACTTCCACGACAGACACCGCCTGCTCACTCGCCGGATAATAGTAACCGTTTTTGATCTTCGGATAGATTCCAAGTTCTTCAAACAGGCGCACGGTATCCTCCTGCCCGAACTGCTCAAAAACAGGCAGCACAAAAGCAGGGTTCTCTCCACGATAACAGGAAAGCCCCTGCACTGCATTTGTGTAATTACATTTTCCGTTGCCGGTGGATTGAATCTTTTTCCCAATCCGGTCCATGTGTTCGATCACCCGTGTTCTCGCGCCGCACCTGGCTGCACTGACCGCCGCCATAAGTCCTGCCGCGCCGCCACCGATCACCGTAACATCTATATCTGTCATTTCAACCTCTTATCTAACCGCTGTATCATTCTGTCCGTTCTTCTTAACCGTAACAATTTTACCACACAGCCCTGTAACATTCAATGAATAACTTCTCTTACGTCAGCTGGAATAGCTTTCGAGCAGATCGTACAGTTCTCTCTCATCGTCTACCAGAATTCCGTCGGAAAGCTGCTCCCTCGTCTGCACGGAAAGCCGTTCCGCACGGATGTTGGTCTCAAATAAAAGGGTTATCCCGTCCGCCTCATAGACTTTTAAGATGCCGTCGTCATCCATGCGGAGCAGATAGCGGCAGGTTTTCTGGATCTGCATGCTCTCCGCAGTCCGCTCCGTCTGTGCCACTGCGGCATCTTCCGTGACCGCCTCCGTCTCCTCTGCCGTACGGATCCTTCCTGCATCAAATGCGGTTTTCCCGCACAAGCCTCCGACAAGCAGCATCACTGCCGCAAAAAGGCAAATACCTATCGTCCGTTTCATAATGTCCTCCCATTCTCTGCGATAAGTATCTGCCAGTTCTTTCCTTTTTATTCAATTAACGCAAAAGATGCATCTTCCGCGCGAGTTTTACAAGCGTTCTGCCTTTCGGGAAGCGCAGGATTTCCTGCTCGGTCAGTCCCTTAAGCATCAAAAGCAGCGTCGCGTAGGTAAAGACGCCTGCAACAATCGATACAAGCGTTGCGATCAGATTGCTCCGAAGCAGATAGAGGAACAGACGGTAAACAAGCCATACCACCACGCCCATTCCAGCCGCTGAAACCGCCGGCACGAAAAACGTGCGCCGCACTTCCTGACGGTATCCGCTGTAACGGCGGATCGAGCGCGCATTTAGAATACACATGATCAGTCCGAAGCATGCATTTGCGATGATCACCGCAAAAATGTTCAGATCCAGCCCAAGCATCAGCGCCACCAGAATGATCAAGTGAAGCGCCAGTGCAATCACTGCATTCTTGATCGGCTCCTTCATCCGATTCATCCCCTGCAGCAGACCGTTGGAAAGGGTCGACAGGGAGAAGAAAATGATGGCCACGGAACCGGTCTGCAGCATTCTTGCCGCAAGCTCGGAGGAATCACCAAACAGCATCTGAAGAATCGGGGAGGCAAGCACGCCCATTCCGACTGCACACGGGAATGCCACGACCATGATAAAGCGTGTGGCAAGCCCGATCTGCCGTTTCGCCTCGCCTCGTTTTCCGCTCGCATAAGCAGCAGAGAGCGCCGGCACACTCGATGCCGCAAGGGAGGATGCAATGGCCAGCGGCACATTGATTAACACCTGGTATTTTCCGGTATAGATACCGTTCCAGGTACCGTAGTCCGTCTTGGAATATCCCTGCCATGCCGCGATATTCTTGTAGACCGCCTGGTCAATGGTGGCGTTACAGTTGTAGATCGTGCTGCTCACCAGCACCGGAATAATGGTGATGATCAGCAGTTTAAAAATCTCTCCGTACGAATCTGCGCATGTCTTTCGCTCCTTGCGAAGCGTCTTTTTAAACACCCGCAGATAGACAACAAGGACAAAACCCGCAAACAGCAGCGCACTCAGCGCTCCGGCAGCGGTTCCGATCGTTCCGCCCGCCGCACCGTAGGCTGCGCCGTAATCCTCGGCATTGCCTAAAAGCGCTCCGGCTTTGGAACCGTAGGAAAAAAGGACATACGCCGCCCACACGCTGACAATCGCATTTACAATCTGCTCTAAGATCTGGGATACGGCACTCGGCATCATCGTGCCAAGTCCCTGGAAAAAGCCTCGCATCACACCTAAGACCGCAACAATTACAAGAACCGGCACTAAAACCTTTAACGCAAAGATACAAAGTGGGGTTCTAAGCAGCGTACCCGTAATAAAATCCGCTCCGAAATAGAGAATTGCCGCGGCAGCGGTTCCGGACACCAGCGCAAAAATCAGCGCGCACTTTAAGATGCGGTAGACATTGCGCCTTCTGCCCTGTGAGATATTTGCCGAGACAAGTTTGGATACCGCGAGCGGCAGGCTGTAGGACGAAATAATTAACAAAATATTATAGATGGTATAGGCACTGCCATAATAGTCGTTGCCGGTATCCCCAATAATCGCCGTCAGCGGCATGCGGTAAATCAGGCCGATCACACGGCTGATCAGCGAAGCCGCCGCGAGGATTGTGCCCTGCGCCAGAAAACTTGTCGTATTTTTCCTTTTTTTATTGCCCATAAAAGTACCTCAAATCCTTTCGGAAGCGCCACGGCGCCGCCGTTCGTTAATCACGCGAGATGTTCATCTCCTCCAGAATCTGTCTCTGCTTCGGCTCCATGACTGCCGCGTCCTCCGGCGTCATGTGGTCATACCCGAACAGATGAAGCATGCTGTGCACGATCAGAAACGCAAATTCCCTGCGCTCGCTGTGTCCGTAGGCGGCAGCCTGCTCTCTCACCCGGTCCACCGAGATGACAATGTCTCCCAGCATGATCTCCCCGGTATCCGGATTAAAATTATCCTCATAATCCTCTTCCAACGCCGAGAAATCGCCCGCCTGCTCATAGGAGAGCATCGGGAAAGACAAAACGTCCGTCGGTGCATCAATCTGTCGGTACATCCGGTTGATCTCATGAATTCCTTCATTGTCCGTCAGCGTCAGATTCACTTCCGCCTCATAAGGAAAACCTTCATGGTCGATGGTAAAAGCGACAACCTCGCCCGCCAGCGCTTCATAATCAAATGTAAATGGCACGTCCACTTCGACTTCTAAATTCAGGCTCATACCAGTAATGCCTCCTCGTTCACAAGATATTCCCGTATTTTCAAAAACATATTCATGCTAAGCCCGGAACGGTCATACAGCCCCGCGGCAGAATATTCATTCAAGGTCTGATAGATCACCATATCCTGGTTCCAGTTGCTGCCAACGGTATCCTCATCCAGAACCTCCAGTTTTTTCAACAGCCCGTCCACCATATGTACAATCGCCGACTCGATGGTGGATGGCAGGGCCTCTTCCCCGTTGTATTCCCCGATAATGCGGATTACCTTCTCCGGGAAGCAGGCTCTCTGTGCCATTTTCACACCGTTTTTTGCAAGCGGTGCGCCCTCCAGTACGCCGATACGGTAATACATCCCCGCGGCGCTGCACACACGTTCGTCTGCCCCGACCACAGCAGCACATCGCGCCGCCACAAGCATTACCCGCCTTGCATGGCTGTAGTCTGCCCTGGAAAAACTCGCCAGTTCCCGCGCCAGCGGATAGGATTCATCGGTGATGTCGACCATGACCTCATCGACTTCCGCATTTCTTGCATCCGCTAACTTCCGGTAGCACAGATGCAAAAACAAAAAGACGACCACACCGTCCGCCACGGCAGATACCATGATCCGGACACTGATCTCCCGGTAGGTCAGATAGTAGAACAGAACCGGAAGAAGCATGCCTGCCATGCCAGCAAACCATTCATACCAGAACTGCTTTTTGCTGTTTTCCACTGCGTCCGCTGCCACCGCTCCGATCAGAACCAGCAGGATATACATGGAGAATTCCTGGATGGTTCCACCGCACAAAAGACCGAGCAGGCTGCAGAAAAAGAGTCCGCTGCACAGGGAAAGCTCGATATTCCCCACACCGAGCATCAAAATGGCAGATAGCATCACAGGTCTTGAAAATTCCGGAAGTACAAGACAGACCGCCGTCACGCCAAGCGACGCCAGATACCCTGCAAAAATACGCCGGTAGCTTGTCTCACGGTTTCCCGCAATGCTCCGCTTCATCCGGCAGTGCTCCAATAAAAAGAACCACAACGCCAGAAATACCAGATTGATGATAACAAGGACGATCCACTCGTCGAGATACTGTCCCCTGATAAATGCCGCCGCTGTCGTAAACAGGATCGTTGCGGCAGACATGCCAAGCAGATATATTACTCTCTTTGCCACATAGCGATCATCCATTCGTGTTCTCTCTCCTGCTTCTCGCACCGGTTCTGCCCGCTCCGGTTCTGCTCGTGTTCTTTCTCGTGCCGGACGTCTTACCGGCGCGCTTCTCATAATCTCGTATGCCGTCTTCTGCTTGAAAAAAAAA
>OLQB01002365.1_pt1 | contig 12323 bp, 8 predicted proteins | sample 1672681 | NCBI WGS metagenome assembly OLQB01 (sample SAMEA3136713, study PRJEB25190) | human gut metagenome | reverse complement strand
TGGTTATCTCTATTTATACGGGAATTGCCCAAGGCATTCAGCCCATCCTCAGCCGCAGCTATGGCGTTGGGGACCGGGACCGGCTCTCCGCCACCCTTCGGTACGCGGTGATTGCTATGCTGGGGGTCTCCGTGGCAATCTACGGGGCTGTGCTTGCCTTTGCCCCTCAGATTGCGGCCGCGTTCAACAGCGAGGGAAGCCCCACCCTGCAGGCCATCGCCGTCCAAGGGCTGCGGCTGTACTTCATCGCCTGCCCCTTTGCCGGGTGCAACGTGGTGATGGCCATGTACTTCACCTCCACCGAGCGGCCCCTGCCCGCCCACGCTATCTCCTTGCTGCGGGGGTTCTTCATCATCTTGCCCATGGCCTTCTTGCTGGCCGCTGTGGGGCAGATGGTGGGCATTTGGCTGGCCTTCCCTGTGACGGAGTGTTTGGTGGCGCTGCTGGCGGTGGGACTGTTTCTCCGCAGCCAGAGGAAAGCCGCGCAAGTTTAATCAGAAGCAACAAGAAAGCCGCTCCAGCGCTGTTGCCGGAACGGCTTTCTCGTTTTGCATGAAGTTGGGAATACATCCCACGGCGCAAGCAAGATTAGGGCCGCAGCTGGGCGGTAAAGCCGTTCTCCTCGTCGCCGGTGAAAAGGATGGTGTAGGTCTCGCCGTACTCCGCGGGGATGGGCACCTGCTCTGTGGTGGCAAGCTCCACGGTATCCCCTGTGGGAATACCATCAGGCACGAATCCAACGAATTCGGGCACGATGCCCACGAACCGAGTTCTTTCTTTTCGTCCTGCCATAGCACTTCCTTTTCTGACATATGTCACTATTTAGTCTAGATAGGCAGTCGTACCTGTCAATCCTATTTTCGACATATGTCGGTTTTAATCCACAAACGGCGGGTTGGGCAAATTTGTACCGAGTTATAAGGAATGCTGTAGTCGCGCCTTCGACGAAACAATCACGGGATTACAATGTTCGCCAAACATTATCTGCAGAAAGCAGGACACTATGACCCAATCACGCTATTCGATTCTATTCAGCAGCAACACCGGAAACACCAAGCTGCTTGCGGAAGCCATCCGCAAAGCATTGCCCGCAGCGTACTGCGACTATTTTGGCGATTGTGCGGCAAATGAACCCGAGTCGGACATGGTCTACGTAGGTTTCTGGACCAATAAAGGCATTGCCGACGACAACGCCTTAAGTCTCTTGAAAACGCTACGAAGCAAGAAAATATTCCTGTTCGGAACCGCAGGATTCGGAGGCAGCGAAGCCTATTTCAAGCGCATCCTGGATAAAACCAAGGAATCCCTCGATACAAGTAATACCGTTGTCGGGGAATTCATGTGCCAAGGCAAGATGCCCCAATCGGTACGAGAGCGCTACGAGAAGATGAAAGAGCAGCCCGATCATATGCCTAACATCGATGCAATGATCGAAAATTTCGACAAAGCGCTAGCCCATCCCGACGATAACGATCTGAATGCGCTCAAGCAACTTGTGGCAAACAACGCGCAATAAGCAGCAAATCGACCAGACAAGCAAGATCATCAGCGGCGGCTAAAGGATTCCCTTAGCCGCCGTTTTATACGATTCGCCAATTAGGACGACCCCAATCTCGACCATCACGCGCTAGAGGTTCCAGCTGAACAGCAATCGTTAAGTTAAAGCGTTATCCAAATGCATAACGCGTATCAAACCCAACAGATGTTGGATTTCCGCTCCTCTACCCAGCAACCGTTACGATATCTATCCGTTGGGGCAATCCTCCCATCGTGAAAACAAAAATTGAGGCATCTTTGCAACTTTTTTGCGATTAGGGGCTCTTTTCCGTCCCCACAAAGCGAAAACAGGCCGCCATGAAATCGATTTACCTGCGCTTTTGCACCTCAATCCCTGGTTGGAAAGCTCGGAACAATCCCTAATCGCAAAAAAGTTGCAAAAAATTCGAGGTTTTTGTTTCTGAGCTCTCGGAGCAGCTTCAACATGACGATTTGGTCAGGGCGGACCCAGCGTAGCATCGCGAGCGGCTTCGCGGCGGATCCTGTGGGTGGCAACCGCATACTGCACAGCATGGTGCTGGACGCGCGGCGCGTACCGTACAGCGCGACGGCGCCCACAGGAGCCGTCGCCCCCCCTCAAAGCGCCAAGCGGAAACCATGCGCTTCGGGCTATTTCACGGAATAGCGCTTAAGGCGTCCAACGGCCACCACCAAACAGAACAGAATAGCGACCATGCCGATGATGCCGCCCGCATAAAACACGCTCGCGATGCCCAGTGTGTTAACCACCTGACCGCCCAAAAGCGCACCAGTGCCGATGCCGAAGTTGAAGATGCCCGAGAAAAACGCCATGGCAACCGTTTCCTCTTCATCGGAAGAAACATTGATGATCTCCGCCTGGTACACAACGCTCACCGAAGCCGCGCTTATGCCCCACAGAACAACAACACCAAGTATTGCCGCAAGGCCCAAACCCGCCGCCGCATGCATCAGCAGCAAGGCTACCGGCACACCGATGGTGATAGCCCTAAAGAACGGGAAACGGAAACGGGGATACAGCTTTGAACACAATATACTGCCAATGATGCTTGCAACACCAAACACGGAAAGGACTAAGGTGACCACGTCGTTTTCCAACCCCGCCACCTGTAGCAAGAATGGCTCGATGTAGCTATAGCCTGTGTAGTAGCCCCATGCATACAACGCCGTAAGAATAAACAGCGCCACCAAGCCCTTGTTTTGGAACAACCCCGGCAACTGCCCAATGCTGAAGGGCTCTGCGCCAGGAACCCAAGGCAAAGTGATAAGCAGGTACACCAGCAAAAGCGCAGAGATTACCGCAACAATGGCAAACGTCAGGCGCCATCCAACCGCCAAGCCAATAGCTCGGCCCAATGGCAAGCCAACAATAGCCGCAACAGCAGTGCCCGTCTCGACAACGCTCAGAGCAAGAGCGCGCTTGTTTTTCGGCACCAAACGCACCGCAATAGGCGCGGCAATAGCCCAAAATACCGAATGCGCGCAAGCAACTACCATGCGCGCCGCCATGAGCATCCAGTAGCTTGTCGACAACGACGTAAGAACCTGCCCAACCAGGAACACCACGATAACCACCAAGAGCAGCCTACGAAAGTCCAGGCGCGTTGCGATAATCATCAATGGCACGGAAAGAAGCATTACCGCCCACGCATATACCGAAACCAACATGCCCGTTGTAGCCTCGTTGGTTCCAAACGTCTTTCCGATATCGGTAAGCAAGCCAACTGGCATGAATTCCGAAGAATTGAACACAAACGCCGCAACAGCGATGCCTGCGAGGGCGAGCCATTGCTTACCTGTCATTTTGTGGGTCACCAAGCGCTCCTGAAATTCCGCTCTTAAACAAAACGAAGCCATTCTAAGCCGAAGCGAGCCTTGTCGCTTTCCCCTTTCAAGCTATTCGGGAAAGATTTACAAAACGGAAGAAGCGTGTGCTGGTTCTCTTGATCGGCAGCCTCAGGCAGGGCGTTTTCCCCTTCCTTCAGCGCAGCAAACTTCGCCTTCATCGTAGGGTTCTTACGCGTAAGCTTTTTAATGGTAAGGTCTTGCGCCTTGTCGTTTGCCAGGCGTAAGTTCCTCTCGCTACCCAGCAGTGCCTCTTTTGTTTTCTGCAGATGGTCAATCGTCTTATCGATTTCATCTATAGCCGTCTGGAACTTACGGCTAGCAAGGTCGTAATTGCGCGCAAACTTTGTTTTGAAATCTTCCATCGAGTTTTCGAAGTTCGTGATGTCGATATTCTGATTGCGCACTTCGGCAAGCTCGGTTTTGTACTGCAGGGCAGACAGCGCAGCGTTACGCAAGATGGAAATGATGGGTATGAAAAATTGCGGACGGATAACGTACATCTTTTCATATCGGTAGCTCACGTCGACAATGCCTTCGTTATAGAGCTCGTTTTCGGGTTCAAGCATGGTGCATAGAACCGCATATTCGCAGCCCTTCTTCTTGCGGTCGGAGTCGAGCTTGGCGAAGAAATCCTCATTCTTGTGCTTGGTGCGCGTTTCGTCGTTTTCATTCTTCATCTCGAACATGATGGAAACCACTTCTTCGCCCGTTGCGGGATCGGTTTCGCGGAAGACAAAATCGCCTTTGGTGCCATCGACCACATCGTTGTCTTTTTCGAAATACGCATGTGGGAACGCCGTAGCACGGATTTTGTTGAATTCGGTCTCGCAATGACGTTCGAGCGATTCACCAACCATCTTGGTGGAAAGGCGCGCCTTCATTTCCTTAACGCGGGCAATTTCTTCGTCCTTGTACTTGATGAGCTCGTCTTTTGCGGCAAGCTCGTTGGTCATTTTCTCACGCAAGGCAGCCCGCTCCTGAGCCGCTTGGGCTTCCTGGAGCTTAACCTGGGCAGCCAGCTCGTCGCGCTGACGCTCAGCTGCGGCACGGGCTTCGCTTACCGCAAGTTCTTTTTCGGCTCTGAACTGCTGAGTTTGCGATTCCAGCTGCTGCTTCTGCGCAACAATGGTTTGCTGGAGCTTTGCCGATTCCTCGGCGGCCACACGAGCACTTTCCGCTTTATCAGCGGCAATCTTCTGGGAGTACTGCTGAACCTGCGATTCAAGCTGCTGCTTGAAGGCGCTTTCCTGGGAAGAAATCTGCTGGCGCAATGCCGCAATTTCCGCATCGCGCTGCGCGGTTGCGTCAGAGAGCAAGCGCTCATGCTCTGCCTTGGCAATGCGATTCTGCGCATCGTGGTCGGCCGATAGCTTTTTCACGTCCGCCTGCAGCTGGACAATTTCGGCTTGCTTCTTCGCAAGCGCCGCTTCAAGTTCGTTGGTATGTTCAATCTGAGATGACTTTTCGGCCTGTTCGCGTTCGCGCTTTTCGGCAGCAAGGCGCGTTTCCAGCTCCGCGATACGAGCATCGCGCTGGGCGGTTTCCGTCTGAGCGTCCTGTTGAGCCTTAGCAACGGCAAGCTTTACCGCCTGGGCATTCTGCTCTTGCAGCATGCCTTCTCGCTGGGCTATTTCCTTATCGAATTCAGCAGTGCGCACCTGACGTAAAATATCGGCAAAACCGCGCTCGTCAACCTGGAACACCTTTCCGCAGTGTGGGCATTTTATTTCGTTCATGCGTAAGCTCCTTAAAGCGCAGATTCTTTTCGTTCCATCATACCAACCCATCGCCACGCTGCGTGTACAGCACAGGGGACAGAGAAGTGACACATCCAACTCAAATGCACCGTCCAACGAAAGCACGGTAACGCTCCCCGACCAGTGCCCCACACGTTCGTCGAAACGTCATACTGAATATGTTGCGCCTGTGTTCTCAGCTCTCTTTGCTTAGCGCATAACGCGCATTACGAATAAACTCGGGGCAACCCGCTTACTACGAGAAAGAGAAGGAATCATGACTGATTCGACCATGCAACTCGTCTTGGTTCGCCACGGCGAAAGCGAATGGAACAAGCTGAACCTTTTCACCGGCTGGATGGACGTCGACCTTACCGATACGGGCCGCAAAGAAGCATCCGATGGCGGCCGCGCCCTTGCTGAAGCTGGCTTTGACTTCGATGTGTGCTACACCTCGTACCTCAAGCGCGCTATCCACACGCTGAACCACATTCTTCAGGCAATGGATCGCGAATGGCTGCCCGTCAACAAGACGTGGCGTCTGAACGAGCGTCACTACGGTGCTCTTCAGGGTCTGAATAAGGCTGAAACCGCTGCAAAATACGGCGAAGACCAGGTTAAAATCTGGCGCCGCAGCTTCGACGTACGTCCTCCCGCATTAGAGGAAGCCGACGAGCGCAATCCTCGCCTTATGGCTCCTTACCGCAACGCTCCCGCTGATGAAATGCCTCTGGCAGAATGCCTGAAGGACACCATCGCTCGCGCATGGCCTTACTTCGAAGAGGAAATCGAACCCCAGATGCGCGCCGGTAAGCGCGTGCTCATCGTTGCTCACGGCAATTCTCTGCGCGCTCTGGTAAAGCAGTTCGACAAGCTTTCCGACGATGAAATCGTAGGCGTAAACATCCCTACGGGCGTGCCGCTGGTTTACACCTTTGACCAGGATTTCAACGTTCTTGACAAGAAATACGTTGGCGACGAAGAAACCATCAACGCCAAAATCAACGCTGTAGCAAACCAGGGCAAGGCCAAGTAAGTTTCATTTTCCTCAATCCCGGCAAGCTAGCACATGAAAAGGCAACCTTTTTCGAGGTTGCCTTTTTGTTTATTCGTATCTTCAAGCTTTTCGATTGCCGCTACTGCACCGCTGGGCTTTGTTTTTGCTTAGCACCAAACCAAAGCAGTCTCGGGAGTCCCAGCCAACATAAAGAGGCAGCCCCAAAGGAGGCTGCCTCTGTTTTCGAGCGTTCGAAAAACTAGCCGCTGAACACTAATCGCGCGTAAGCTTGCGATGCAGGCGATGGGGCTTTGCGGCTTCTTCGCCCAGGCGTTCGATCTTGTTCTTCTGATAAGAATCGAAGTTGCCTTCGAACCAATGCCAATTGCCGGGGTTTTCATCGGTACCCTCCCACGCAAGAATATGCGTGGCAATGCGGTCAAGGAACATACGGTCATGGCTGGTGATTACTGCGCAGCCGGGGAACGCCAGCAACGCTTCTTCGAGACTTTCGAGCGTTTCTACGTCCAGGTCGTTCGTGGGCTCGTCGAGCAGGAGCAGGTTGCCCCCCTGCTTCAGCGTGAGAGCGAGGTTCAAACGATTGCGCTCACCGCCAGAAAGAACGCCGGCGGGCTTTTGCTGGTCAGAGCCCTTAAAGCCGAAGTTTGCCACATACGCACGGCTGGGAATCTCGGTTTCACCTACACGGATATAATCCAACCCGTCGGAAACCACTTCCCAAAGCGTCTTTTTCGGGTCAAGACCTTCACGATTCTGGTCAACGTAGGAAATCTGTACGGTTTCGCCCAACTCAAGCGTGCCGCCAGAAACCGGCTCTTTGCCCACAATCATCTTGAACAGGGTCGACTTGCCAACACCATTGGGGCCGATAACGCCCACGATGCCGTTGCGCGGCAAGCTGAATGAAAGATCGTCGATAAGAACACGATCACCGAACTGCTTGTGCAAATGCTCGACTTCAAGGACCTTAGAGCCCAAACGAGGACCAACGGGAATGGTGATTTCGGTGAAGTCGACGCTCTTGGCGCTGCGTGCCTCAGCCTCCATTTGCTCATAGCGCTCAAGGCGGGCCTTGTTCTTTGCCTGGCGCGCCTTCGGGCTGGAACGAACCCATTCCAACTCGTTCTTCATGCGCTTTGCCAGCTTAGCCTGCTGCTGACCCTGCGATTCCAGGCGGGCAGCCTTGGTTTCCAGGTAGGTAGAGTAATTGCCCTTGTAGGGATACAAATGACCACGATCAACTTCGCAGATCCATTCAGCGACGTTGTCGAGGAAGTAACGATCGTGCGTTACCGCAAGCACCGCACCAGGATAGCGATGAAGGAATTGCTCCAACCACAGCACCGATTCGGCATCCAAGTGGTTGGTAGGCTCGTCCAAAAGAAGCAGGTCAGGCGCTTCAAGCAGAAGCTTGCACAACGCAACGCGACGGCGCTCGCCACCGGAAAGCACCTTTACAGGAGCATCGGGGTCGGGGCACTGCAGAGCATCCATTGCCTGGGAAAGCTGACTGTCCAGATCCCATCCGTTTGCAGCATCGATATCGTTTTGAAGCGCGCCCATTTCTTCCATCAGAGCATCGAAATCGGCATCAGGATCGGCCATTTCCGCACCGATGGCATTGAAGCGCTCAACTTTAGCAAGCACGTCGGCAAATGCCATACGGATATTCTCGATTACCGTAGACTCTTCGTCGAGCGGGGGCTCCTGCTGAAGAATACCAACCGTGTAGCCGGGAGTAAGGCGTGCGTCGCCCGCGGAAACCTCTTCAAGACCAGCCATAACCTTCAGCAAGGTAGACTTGCCCATGCCATTAGGGCCTACTACGCCGATTTTTGCGCCAGGGTAAAACGAAAGCGTCACGTCGTCCAAGATAACCTTGTCGCCGTGAGCTTTGCGCGCTTGATACATCTGATAAATGAATTCAGCCACAAAGATTCCTTTCACGAGGGATGCTGGTGGCCAGCAATGTGCATACTTATTTTATTATCCTATATTCGATTAATTTCACCAAAGCACATCTCTGATCGAGGCGTCTTGCACGGCAAAAGCAACAGGCAAGATCATTGGAAGCCCAACAGTTGCAAAATTGCAGCGATACGGTTTGAGCCATTTTCGGATAATCGTTTGCAACGCAGCATCGCAAACAATACAGCCCTCACCAGGATCACGGTATCATGTGATTCAGGCATCGAAACGAAACGGGGAACAATGAAACTGCAACAGCTTATCTATGCCGTTAAAGTGGCGGAATGCGGAAGCATTACCGAGGCGTCCCGCAAGCTGTTCGTATCCCAGCCGTCCATAACCGCTGCCATCAGCGATCTGGAGAAGGAAATGGACGTGCGCATCTTCGATCGCACCAACAAGGGCGTCACAGTATCGGAGGAAGGCGAAACATTTCTGGGGTATGCGCGGCAGGTGCTTGAACAGGCCGACCTGCTGGAATCACGCTACAAGGACAGGTCGCAGCAAGCTCCACATTTCAGCATCTCATGCCAGCACTATTCCTTCGCGGTAAACGCATTCGTTGACGTTATCCGCGAATTCGACTCAGCAAGCTACGACTTCACCATTCGCGAAGAACAAACGCACGAGATCATCGAAGACGTCGCCCATATGAAAAGCGAACTGGGCATCCTGTACCTTTCCGCGCGAAACCGCGAGGTTATCTGCAGGATGCTCAACGCCAACAGCCTGATATTCGAATCCCTGTTCAAAGCAGAACCACATGTATTCATCTGCTCGGACCATCCTCTGGCAGAACAGAAGTCGGTAACGCTTGAAGATATGGCAGATTACCCCTTTCTCTCTTACGAACAGGGAAGCTACAACTCTTTTTATTACTCAGAGGAGCTCACCTCCACGCTCGACCGCAGCAAGAACATCCGAGTCCGCGACCGCGCCACCTTGTTCAACCTGCTCATAGGACTAAACGGTTACACCGTTTGCTCGGGTGTTATCTCGGCCGAGCTGAATGGACCTTCCATCATATCGGTGCCGCTCGAAATCGATGAGCACATGGAAATTGGAGTTATATACCGCAAAGGAACGCAACGAACCCGCTACGGTTCCGTCTATCTCGAAGCCCTGAAGCGTCATATTCCACAATAGGAAATACCTATTGCCATTGCTATATTATTGGTATTTCACAATCGCAAACTCTCCCGCCATACTTTGTTTCGTTATCTCAAATCAAACGAACAAGGAAACCAACATGGCTATTACTTTTGGAGAAAACGCACCGTTTCGCTACGATATAGTTGGCAGCTTCCTGCGGCCCGATGTGCTGAAGCAAGCACGTGCTGATTTTGAGGCGGGTGCCATCGATGCCAATCAACTCAAGACCGTCGAAGACATTGCGATCCGAGATTTGGTGGCAAAGCAAAAAGCCGCTGGATTGAAGGTAATCACTGATGGCGAATTCCGTCGCAGCTATTGGCACCTCGACTTCATGTGGGGCCTCCAGGGCATCGAGCGCCGCGCTAGCCGCGAGGGCTATCAATTTCACGACGAGGAAACCACGGCCGACACCGCAGTGGTAACTGGCCCTGTCAGCGGCGAAAACCACCCCTTCGTTGATCACTTCAAATTCGTCAATGCCCTTTCCGACGAAAACCACGTTGCTCGTCAGACCATACCCGCCCCCATCCAAACCTTCGCAGAAGTAACGCTTGATAGGTGCGACGGACAGACCGAAATCCTGCGCGCTGTCTATCCCACCGATGAAGCACTCGCTGATGCTATAGCAGCAGCATATCGCCAGGTAATTGCCGACTTATACAAAGCGGGATGCCGCAACATCCAGTTCGACGACTGCACCTGGGGCATGTACTGCGACACCACCTTTGCAGCGCAAATCGGCCTGAAGCCCGATGATATCCAGAAGATTTGCGAGCTTGGCGTGCGCCTGAACAACGCAGCCATCGAAGATCAACCTGACGATCTGGCAATTAACACCCATGTATGTCGCGGCAATTACCATTCTACCTATGCCTTCGAAGGCAGCTACGACCCCATCGCGCCGTATCTGTTCGCTAAGGAAAACGCCCGTGCATTTTACCTAGAATTCGATACGCCGCGTGCTGGCGGATTCGAATCTTTAGCGCATATCGCCGATGGCAAATACGTTGTGCTCGGCCTGGTCACTTCAAAGCAGCCAGGCCTTGAGGACAAAGAAACGGTAAAGGCCCGCATCGCAGAAGCATCGAAGTACGTTCCACTCGACCACCTCTGCCTTTCCCCACAGTGCGGCTTTGCCAGCTGCGAAATCGGCAATAAGCTCACCGAAGAAGAGCAATGGGCTAAAATCGCCCTGGTGCAGGAAATCGCCAAGGAAGTTTGGGGCTAGCCGCTTTCTTATACCGCAGCAACAGAAAGGGCTGGCACCCATCGGGTGCCAGCCCTTTCTTCGAAATAGCGGGGATTAATCCCGTTATCTTACGGCCTTACTTGAAGTACTCTACGCCGCCTTCGAACAGAGGCTGGTATAGATTGCCAGGAACGTTCTTGTACAAGCCGTTGCCGGAACGCTCGGTATGACCCATCTTGCCCAGAACGCGACCATCGGGGCTGGTGATACCTTCAATTGCCAAGATGGAACCGTTAGGATTAACCGAAAGATCCATCGAAGGGTTACCCGCCTCATCAACATACTGCGTTGCAATCTGGCCTGCCGCAGCAAGCTGAGCAACCGTTTCAGGGCTTGCCACGAAACGGCCCTCGCCGTGGCTGATGGCAACCGTGTGGACATCGCCCACGGTGCAGTGAGAAAGCCAAGGAGAAAGACTCGAAGCAATCCGCGTGCGAACCAGGCCACTCTGATGGCGACCGATGGTGTTAAATGTAAGCGTGGGAGCCTCGGGCGTTGCAGGAACGATGTCGCCATAGGGAACCAAGCCCAACTTGATAAGCGCCTGGAAGCCATTGCAAATACCCAGCATCAGACCATCGCGCTTCTGAAGCAGCTCACGTACCGCTTCAGTAACGGCGGGCGCACGGAAGAAAGCCGTGATGAACTTCGCTGAACCGTCGGGCTCGTCACCGCCGGAGAAACCGCCGGGAAGCATAACGATTTGGCTGTTGTTGATAGCCTTCACCAACGCATCGGTGCTTTCGGCAACCGCTGCTGGCGTAAGGTTGTTGATCACCAGGACCTCAGGTTCGGCACCAGCGCGCTTAAAGGCGTGAGCGGTATCGTATTCGCAGTTGGTGCCAGGGAATACCGGGATGACAACGCGCGGCTTCGCGAACGATTCGCCGCAAACCAAAGGAAGCTTTTCCGACCAGCTAACCTGCTCAACCTTTTCGCCTTTGCCGCGATACGGGAATACGGACTCGATGCCGCCCTCCCAAGCTTCCTGCAGCTTCGCCATGTTGATAACCTCACCGCATGCCGCAAACTCGTAGGCTTCGGTGGTGCAGCCAAGTTCGGAAACGGTTACCAGATCGGTATTGGCGGGAATCTCAGCATCGTCAGTGAGCTCGACAATGAAGCTGCCATAAGCCAGGCTGAACAGATCGTCTGCCTCAACTTCATCGGAAAGCTTTACACCTGTGCCATTGCCAACGCTCATCTTGAACAGAGCCTCGGCAGCGCAGCCGTAACCCAACGTTGCCGCAGCGGAAACCTTGCCTTCACCGATAAGCGTTTCAACCAAGCTGAATGCGGCATTCATGCCGTCCGCTTCGGGGACCAGGGAATCCATATCGTAGAATGCAGGCGCAATGCTGATGATGCGCGATCCAGCACGTTTGAACTCAGGGGAAACCACGCGGTCGATAGAGCCAGTGGAAACCGCAAAGCTGATGAGCGTAGGAGGAACGTGAATTTCGGTATCGCCCTCTTCGAAGCTGCCCGACATGGAGTCTTTGCCGCCGATGGCACCAATGCCCAAATCAACCTGAGCCATCAAAGCGCCCAGAACGGAAGCGGTAGGCTTGCCCCAACGCTCGGGGTTGTCACGCAGACGCTCGAAGTACTCCTGCAAGGAAAGATAGGCCGATTCACGAGTGAAGCCCGTAGCAAGCAGACGCGCCACGCTTTCCACAACGGCAAGATAGGCACCCTTGAACTGGTTCTTCTCGGAAAGATACGGATTGAAGCCCCAAGCCATAGCGCTTGCTGTGGTGGTTTCGCCATCGACGGGGAACTTGGCAACCATAGCCTGCGAAGGCGTGAGTTG
>OLQB01002361.1_pt1 | contig 12342 bp, 15 predicted proteins | sample 1672681 | NCBI WGS metagenome assembly OLQB01 (sample SAMEA3136713, study PRJEB25190) | human gut metagenome | reverse complement strand
ACCAAGCTGGATGTGCTCAGCAGCCTGAAGGAGATCCCGGTCATCACCGGTTACAAGCTGGACGGCGCGGAGGTCCCCGCCTTCGACCCGCTGTCCGACCTGGACCGTGTGGAACCGGTGGTCACCATGCTGCCCGGCTGGGAGCAGGATATTTCCGGCTGTACCCGCTGGGACGAGCTTCCCGAAGCAGCAAAGAACTATGTGCAGTTCCTGGAAAAGCAGCTGGACCATGAGATCCAGTTCGTTTCCACCGGTGCCGAGCGCGAGAAGTTCGTGTTGAAAGGAGCATGGCTGTGAGACATTTCATTGAACCGAACAACTTTTCACGGAACGAGCAGCTGGCCCTGCTGGACCTTGCCGACCGGATGGAAGCAAACCCCGCACCCTACGCCCACCTGTGCGATGGGCGCATCCTGGCCACCCTGTTCTATGAGCCATCCACCCGCACCCGGCTTTCTTTCGAGTCGGCCATGCTGCGGCTGGGCGGCAAAACGCTGGGCTTTGCAGGGGCACAGCTTTCTTCCGCCAGCAAGGGCGAGACGGTGGAGGACACCGCCCGCGTGGTGAGCAACTACGCCGATGTGATCGCCATGCGCCACCCCAAAGAGGGCGCACCGCTGCGCGCTTCCCGCTACTCCCGCATCCCGGTGATCAACGCGGGCGACGGCGGCCACCAGCACCCCACCCAGACCCTGACGGACCTCATGACCATCCGCCGCCGCATGGGACGGCTGGATGACCTGACCATCGGCCTGTGCGGCGACCTGAAATTCGGCCGCACCGTGCACTCCCTCATCAAGACCATGGCCCGCTGCAAGAACATCCGGTTCGTGCTTATCAGCCCGGAAGAGCTGCGCGTGCCGGACTACATCGTAAAGGACGTGCTGGAGGCCAACGGCATCCCCTACCAGGAGACCCGCAGTCTGGAGGAATCCATGTCGGAGCTGGACATCCTGTACATGACCCGCGTGCAGAAGGAGCGCTTCTTCAACGAGGAGGACTACATCCGCCTGAAGAACAGCTATGTGCTGACCCGCGAAAAGATGGCGCAGGCCAAGCCCACCATGGCGGTGTTGCACCCCCTGCCCCGTGTGAACGAGATCGCGCTGGACGTGGACGACGACCCGCGCGCCGCTTATTTTGAACAGGTGCAGAACGGCGTTTATGTCCGCATGGCACTGATTATGACTCTGCTGGGGCTTGCAGACCCCAAAGCACCGAAGGAGGAAAACTGATATGTTGAATATTGACGAGATTCAGAACGGTATTGTCATCGACCACATCAAGGCAGGTACTGCCGTTGGTCTGATGGATCTGCTGGGCATTGCGGGCAACCGCACTGCCAGCGTGGCGCTGATCCAGAACGCCCGCAGCAAAAAGACGGCCAGCGGCCGCAAGGACATCATCAAGGTAGAGGGCGATGCCTCCTGGCTGAACCTGGATGTGCTGGCTTATCTGGACCCGAACATCAGCGTGACCATTATTGAAAACGGCAAGGCTGTCCGCAAGGAGCAGCCCAAGCCCCCCAAGCGTCTGGTGAACATTGTACGCTGCAAGAACCCCCGCTGCATCTCCAGCATTGAAGAGGAGTGCGACCAGATCTTTGAGCTGAGCTCCAACGGCAAGTACCGCTGCATCTACTGCGAGCAGGAGCTGCAGGTAAAGCCGGAGTAACTGCGCTTTTTACGATTTTAGTTTTGCAGCTCAGCCAAGCCTGCGGGCTTGGCTGAGCTGCTTTTTCACGGGAGGGACGCAGAGGGAAACCGCAGCTGCCGCGCTGGTTTTCTACCGAAACAGTCGCGCGGCGGGTCGGCTTTCTGCTGACTGGCAGATACGATGATTTAATAGATAAAAAGGACTGCTATCCTGGGCAAAACCCATGTACAGCAGTCCTTTTTGGTGCAAAAGAAAACTGACGGGACTCTTTGCAGCGCACGACACCCCGGCTTGCCTATGTCATTCCCGTACAGCAGGCAGCGCCGGAATTGCGACGCATCGAGAAGCTTTATCGACTGCAACCCCCAAAAGGCCCGCCGCAGAAAGTCCCGTCAGCAAGGTACTGTGCATTCCTGCACAGCCCAAAAAAGCAAAGGTAGGCAGCCTGCTTACACGCACCGCAGGCTGTTTTTCCATCCAGCAACAAAGCTCTTAAAAAGAGGGGTGTAACCCTCCCACCGCAACGTGACCATGTCCGCACGGAAGGCTTCCTTTACTGACCACAGTATAGCAGAGTTACGCTTCTGTTGCACAAAAATTGTCATATTCTGACGGTGCAGATGTCATGAATTGCCGGTGGGCACCGCACAGGTAAAGCGGAACCAATTGTCCCGGCAGCTCAGGGTATACTCCGCGCCGTGGCGTAGCAAAACATCCCGCACGTTGGAAAGCCCCATGCCGTGGCCGGGCTCCTTGCGGGTGGTGCGGGGCAACTGCCCATCCGGCGGCAGCTCCACGTCCCGCTGCACCCGATTGCGCACCGAGAGAAGGTATTCCTCCTCCGTTTTGCGCACTCGCACGTAGACCTCCGGCGGGTACGCCTGCGCTGCGGCACAGATGGCGTTATCCAGCAGATTGGCCAGTACGGTGACCATGTCCACTCCGCTTAGCGGGAAATCCCGCAGGTCGCAAAGATCAAAATACACGCTTACGCCCTGCCGGGTGGCTTCCTCGTACTTGCGAGTCAGGATGGAGTCCAACAGCGGGTTGTGGGTGTCCATAATGGTAGTGCTTGCCGCCACAGCCTTATCCACACCGGCAATATAGTCCTGCGCACCGGCCACATCTCCCTGTGCCAGCAAGGCACGCAACGCACCGATATGGTTGGTGAATTCGTGGGTCAGGCGGCGCTGAGCGGTGTAGGAATCCAGCAGAGCCGAAGCCCGCTGCTGCTCCAGTTCGGCCTGAAAATGCAGGCTGCGACGCTGCATGACCTGATCATTGAACATTGCCACGATGCACAGATGCACCATGACAGCCACCGTAAGCCCCACTGTCATCCCCATTGTGGCCATGGTGGCCCTTTTGTTGTTATCTGTGAGCATGAGCAGGATGTTCAGCACCACGACCACGCCCGGAAAAAAGCTCATGGTCAGCGCCTGCAAGGGCTCCAGCGCATTGCGCCTGCGCCACTTGCCTACCAAAAAGGCCACAGCTGCGCCCACCACCATATTTGCCACCGCTATGATGATCAGACAGTCTGCGCGTTGGATGACCTGCTGCAGTTCACACTTCAGGATCCATGATATGACATACCGCATACTGTTTTCGACCAACAGGCACATGGTACCGTTGATCAGGCAGGCGGTAAACTTCTGACCCGGTGTGCCGCCAAATAGCATGACGGTGATGAGCAGAAAAAGGATCGTGAGAGCCACTGCCCTCGGCGTAAAAAATCCAAAGTTGTACACGACCGAGAGGGTCATCGTAAGCATGGTTATAACACAGGACCACACCAGCGGGTGCTTTACCCTGCCCTTGCCAAGGTAAGCATATTCCACCATGATAAAGCCGAGCCACTGGGCAATGCAGATCCAGTGACCATACATATACCAGCGCCAGAATTCTTCATTCATCACCGAACTGCCCCTTCCATTCCAGCCATGCGCTGCGGATGGCTGTATAGTACTGTCGGCTGACGCTCAGTTCTACCCCGCTGCGCAGCTCCACCTTATAGTTGCGGATGGAGCGCACATATTGCAGATTGACCACATCGCTGCGCCCTACCTGCAAAAAGCCGTTTTCGTACAGCATGGCGGGCAGATCAGCGATCTTGCCGTAAAAGGTGCAGATGGGCTGGTGCGGGATATCGCCGTAGACGTTGATCTGCCGCAGATCGCTTTCCAGATAATAGATCTGATCCAGCGGGATCTCACTGGTGGTACGGTTGTGGTGCACCTCCAGCGTTTTTCGGAGGTCAGACATGCCGGAAAAAATATCCTCCAGACAGCTGGGCAGCTGGGCGGCAATATCCCGCTTGAGTAGGTAGCGGTAAGCGTTGACCGTGTAGCCCTGCGGGGCAAATTCCAGATAAGCCGAAATGTACACCAGCACGATATCCGGGGCGACCTGCCGCAGCTTGCGTCCCAGTGCAATGCCGTCGGTGGTTTTCAGGTCTACATCCAGAAACGCCAGCTGGTAGCGTTCCAGCTCCGGGGTAGCCAGCAGCTGCTCACCGCTGGTGCAGACGGTGCTCTGCACCTGAATCTCCCGGGCGCGGAACCATTCCGAGATGTACTCGTCCATCCGCGCAGCGAAGGCCGCATCATCGTCACAGACCAGAATGTGCATGGGTGTGTTTCCTCCTTTTTGAATACAAAAAAGCATATAGCAGTGTTCCCCGCCGGGAGAAGCACCCTATATGCTTTTATATTACACTTGTTCCGCCTGTTCGTCAATCAAAGACGGAGCAGACGCTGGGATCACTTATGCAAGGAATTTGTCGTAGAGACCAAATGCAAAGATGAACACCACGATGAGCGGCAGCACATAAGTCAGGTAGCCGCGCATCCAGTCCTGCACCTTGAGACCCTTGCCGGTGTTGACCTCTTTTTTGTAGTTCTGCCAGCCCCAGCCGTAGCGGGTAACGCAGAACAGCAGATATACCAGGCTGCCCAGCGGCAGGAAGAGGTTGCTGACCAGAAAATCCTCTACATCCAGCACAGCACCGCCGAATACCGCAAAGCCGTCCCATGCCCACAGGTTATAGCCCAGCACACAGGGCATGGACAGCAGGATGATGAGCACAAGGTTCACCAGACTGGACTTTTTGCGGCTGCAACCGGTCAGTTCCATGCCGCAGCAGATGATGTTCTCGAATACTGCCAGCACGGTGGACATGGCTGCAAAGGCCATGAACAAAAAGAACAGGCTGCCCCACAGCCGCCCCATGGACATATTGGCAAAGATGTTGGGCAGGGTGATAAAGATCAGGCTGGGGCCGCTGGTCTGGTCTACATGGTAGGTAAAACAAGCCGGGAAGATGATCAATCCGGCGGTGATGGCTACGAAGGTATCCAGAACCACGATACGGACAGACTCGCCCAGCAGAGAGTGTTCCTTGCCGATATAGCTGCCAAAAATGGACATGGCTCCGATGCCAAGGCTCAGGGTGAAGAAGGCCTGATTCATGGCGGAGACCAGTGTGTTGACCACGCCCACCTCCTGCATCCGGGTAAAGTCCGGCACAAGGAAGAAGGAAAGACCCTCCTTTGCCCCGGGCATGAACAGGCTGTTGACGGCAAGCACCACCATAATGAGGAGCAGGGCGATCATCATGCCCTTGGTCACACGCTCCAGACCACTTTGCAGACCCTTGGCGCACACCAGAATGCTCACTACCACCACAAATACCATCCAGAAGGTCATAGTAGCGGGGCTGGCCAGCATTTCGGTAAACTTACCAGCCACCTGCTCGGCGTTGAGGCCTGCCAGCTTTCCAGCAGCGGTCATGTAGAAATAGTGCAGCATCCAGCCCGCTACGGTGGTGTAGAACATCATCAGCAGGTAGCAGCCGATGAGGGTAAAGTAGCCGTGGATGTGCCACTTCTGCCCCGGCTTTTCCAGCGCCTGATACGCCCGCACCGGGCTTTTGCGGGAGGCGCGTCCCACGGCAAACTCCATGGTCATGATGGGCAGACCCAGAATGACCAGAAAGATCAGGTAGAACAGTACAAAAGCACCGCCGCCGCCCTGCCCGGCAATATACGGGAACTTCCATACGTTGCCGATGCCGATGGCACAGCCTGCAGAAAGCAGAATAAAGCCCAGACGGGATTTCAGAGTTTCTCGTTCCATAATCCGATAACTCCTTACTTCTGCTTCCGGGGTGCGTTTTTGCCCACAGGGCCGCGGGGACGGCGCTCAGCAGCCTTGGACTGCTGGACAGCAGAGCGGGTCTGTGCACGACCCTTGACCGCTGCGGCGCGCAGACCGTTCACCTCGGCCTTGGTGAGCTCGCGGTAGGTGCCGGGCTTGAGCATGCCCAGCTTTACCACGCCTTCTGCGTTGCGCTTCAGACGCACCACCTCAAGACCCACGCTCTCGCACATCCGGCGGATCTCGCGGTTCTTACCCTCTTTCAGGGTCATTTCCATCACGGTGCGGCCGGGCTCGTCGGTGACCACGTTGATAGCACAGGGCATGGTCTTGGTGCCGTCATCCAGCACGACGCCGCTGCTCAGCTTGAGGATGGTGGCCTCGTCGGCGCGGGGCTGCACGGTAACGCGGTACAGCTTGGAGATACCGCCGGACGGATGGGTGACAGCCTGTGCAAAGGCGCCATCGTTGGTCATCAGCAGCAGACCCTCGCTGTCCTTATCCAAGCGGCCCACCGGGTACAGGCGGGCGGGGATGTCGCTGACCAAGTCCATCACGGTCTTGCGGCCAAGTTCATCGCTGGCGGTGGTCACATACCCGCGGGGCTTGTACAGCGCCAGATAATACAGCTGCTGGTTTTTCTGGATGTAGATGCGCTCGTCATCCACATGGAGCACGTCACGGTTGGGGTCCATCTTGTCGCCCACCTTGACCGGGTGGCCGTTCACCTTGACGCGGCCCTCGGCAATGATCTGCTCGGCGGCGCGGCGGGAGCACAGACCCTGCTCGGCCATGATCTTCTGAATACGTTCTTCTGCCATAATATTACTCCTTGTGCGCCTCACGGCGCTCAAAATGCGCACCGCTCCCCTGCTTTTGCGGGGCACGGTGCGCGGCTATATAAACCGCAGGCCAAAAGGCCTGCGGCTGCGGTTAGGTTGCTATAAAGGGTTACTCTGCCTTAGGCTCCTCTGCGGGTGCCTTATCGTCCTTTTTGACCAGCGTGGTGAGCTTTTCCACCAGCTCGGGCAGCATGGTCAGGGCGCGGTCGATGCTGTTGGAGCTATCCGACAGCTGGATGGTGCGCACGCAGCCATCCTTGATGACCAGAAATGCCACCGGCTGGATGTTGACACCGGCACCAGAGCCGCCGCCGAACAGATCTTTGTTGGCAGCGTTCTTGCCGTTAAAATCGGTACCGCCGGAAGCGAAGCCGAAGCTCACCTTGGACACCGGCAGAATGGTGATGCCGTCCTCGGTGGTGATGGGCTTGCCGATAATGGTGTTGGAGTCTACCATCTGGTGAATCTTTTCCATTGTAACGTTCATCAGGCCCTGAATAGGATGCTCTGCCATAAAACAACTCTCCTTTATTCATCCGTGCAGGCAACAGGCCGCCGGAAAGCATTCTGAGATAGATTTAGTGTATCATCTTCAAATAAAAATGTCCAATACTTTTTTACGCCAGAACTCGTACAGCACCCGCACAGCGGCAATGACGATGAACAGCGCCTGTGCGCTGACCCGGAAGGACACCTTGTCCTGCACAGTAGGCTGGGCGCTGCCGAAGTCCGGCAGAACGCGCAGCTGGTCAAATTCCAGAAAGAAGAAATGGTCCAGCACGCCAAGGGTCGGGTACAGCCACGCTTGCAGCTTGCCGTAATTGCGGGCAGCTGCGGCGGGGTCGTCCCCGCGCACACCAAGGCAGACCGAAATCCTTGTAAAGCGGAGCGCGCCAAACACTGCCCGCAGCAGCGTACCCACGCCCCGCAGCATGGTGCAGATCACATCCAGCGTGATCTTTGCCTTTTGGCGGGGCGGCTTTTCAGCTTTGGGCTTTGCGGGCTGCGCAGCCTTTTTTTCAGCTTTTTTGCGCTTACGCTCCGCGCGCCATGCGCGGAATTTTGCTTTCAGTCTGCCGGTAAAGCCCTTGGGCTCCTCCGGCTGGGCGGGAGGTTCCGGCTTTGGGTATTGGAACACCGGAAAAGTGATGCCCAGTGCCCCGGCCTTTACGGTAAGCGTATCGTTTTGCCAGCAGACATCCGCGCAGAAGGGGCACAGCAGCAACAGCGCCGCCAGCACCAACAAAATCAGCAGCAGGATGCCCACCACCTTGAGGATGAACAGCAGACAAGCGCCCACTGCGGAAAGAACCATGCCCATGGATCAGCCCTCACTTTCGGTCGGATCATCTGCCGGTGCATCGCTGTGCACCGGCGGCAGGTCTGCCAGACTGGACAGGCCGAACACACGCAAAAAGGTATCGGTGGTGCGGAAGCTGACCGGGCGACCCGGCAGATCCAGACGTCCGGCTTCCTCGATGAGCCCCTTTTCCAGCAGACCGGACACGCTGGAGGAGGAATCCACACCGCGCACCTGCTCAATAAAGGCGCGGGACACCGGCTGATTATAGGCGATGACGGTCAAGGTCTCCATGGCCGCAGGGCCAAGCGGTACGGCGCGGCGGCTGTCCAGCACGCGGCGCACACAGTCTGCCCACTGGGACTTGGTAGCCAGCTGCCACCGGGTATTCAGATGCAACAGACACAGGCCGCTGTCCTCCCGCTGATAGCGGGTGTGCAGGGTCTCCAGTGCGGCATCCACGCTGGACTGGGGCAGCTGCACCGCCTGTGCCAGCTTATCGGCACCTATGGGGTCGCCGCAGGCAAAAAGCATAGCCTCCACGGCGGCAAGGGTTTGTTTCTGGTTCATGGGTTCTCCTTATTGCGTTCCGGGCGGGTGCGGCGCATGGTCAGCGCTCCCCGGTCGTCCAGCGCGATGCGTCCGCCGCGCACCAGTTCCAGCAGTGCCAGAAAGGTAGCTACGTTGGTGCTGCGGCTCTGGCTGCGGGAAAACAGCTGCTCCATTTTTGCCACGGTGCCGCCCAGCATCCGGCGCAGGATGTACACCACCCGGCTGGTGACCGATACCATGGGCGCGGTGACCAGCGGCTCAAACTGCTGCTGAGTGGGTACGCGGCGGGTCTTGGTGCGGCCTGCCAACGCCTGCCAGTAGTCCGCCAAGATCTGCGGGGCGTGGTGCAATGCGTAGGTGTTATCCCACTCCACTTCCATGGGACGGCGCACGAATACCGGGGCAGCCTCCCCTTTTGCGCGCAGCAGAGCCGCCATGCGGCGGCACTGGTCGTACTCGATGAGCTGACCGGTGAGTTCCTGCTTCATGCGCTCGCCCTCTTCGCTGCGGGGCAGCAACAGAAAGCTTTTCATCTCCACCAGATGCGCCGCCATTTCAATGAAGGCGCTGGCGGTCTCGGGGTCAGGGTCAGCCTGCTCCACGGTGCGGGTGTACTGGTCGATCAGCTGCAGGATGGGGATATTATGCAAGTCCATTTTATGTTTGGCCACCAGAGCCAGCAATAATTCCAGCGGGCCGTCAAAATCTTCCAGATGGAAGGTCAATTCCTCTGCCACTCAGATCACCGCCCCAAGGCTGCTGGCATAAACGGCGTAGGCGATCTTATCAATATACCCGGTGCCTGCGCCCAAAAGCGACCACACTACGTTGTTCAGGTAGTAGAGCGGCGTATCCAGAAAGCCGCCCCACACCGCTGCCAGCATGACGATCATAATATATTTTTCATACCGCATCAGGCCAAAGTAGATGCGCTGCGGCAGCACCACCAGTAGAATGCGGCTGCCGTCCAGCGGCGGCACCGGAATCAGGTTGAACACTGCAAGGCTGACGTTCATCAGCACCAGATAGCGCAGGAACATGGCAATGTAAATGGTAGCGTTATTGACCGGCGCCCAGTAGTACATTACCTTCCATGCCACCATGCCAAGGTAAGCTAGCACAAGGTTTGCCACCGGGCCTGCCAGTGCCGTAAGCGCCATGCCCCACTTGGGGTTTTTGAAGTTGCGGGGGTTGGTGGATACAGGCTTTGCCCAGCCCACGCCTGCAAACACCATGCACAGGGTGCCCAGCAGGTCAAAGTGCGCAAAGGGATTCAGTGAAAGACGCCCCTCGCGTTTGGCGGTGGCATCGCCCAGCAGCCATGCTGCCAGCGCATGGCCAGCCTCGTGGAACGGAATGGCCACCAGCGCCACCAGTGCGCGGATGATATAATAGGTTGCCTGTGTGGTCATGTAAATCTCCTGTCAAAACGAATTTCTTCTTTTATAATACTATTTTTTTGTGCCCTGCACAAGCCCCACAGCACCGGGAATGAAAAAAGCTGCAAGAAATTTTAAAAAAGGCTTGCTTTTTCTTTGTAACTCTGGTAAAATAGTCAAGCTGATTATTTTGATTCCATACTTCACTGTAGGAGGTGCAAGTACCATGGCTAAGTGTGAATGCTGCGGCAAGGGTGTTACCTTCGGTATCAAGGTCTCCCACTCTCATCGCCGTTCCAACCGTACCTGGAAGCCGAATGTCCGTCGTGTCAAGGCGGTCGTGGAGGGCTCTCCCAAGTATGTCTACGCATGCTCCCGTTGCCTGCGCGCTGGCAAAGTTACCCGCGCTGTCTAATTTGGTGTATGTGGCCGGTCACTTTGTCGAGTGGCCGGCTTTTTTATTTGCCGCAAGGAGTGGAATAAAATGTCTTTGCCTGTTGATCCCATCATGCTGCTGAGCGTGGTGAACCTGAAACTGCGGGATCAGTATAAAGATCTCGATGCGCTGTGCGAGGATCTGGAGGCCGACAAGGCCGGTCTGTGCGCAAAGCTGCACGCTGTGGGCTACGATTACGACCCGCAGCGCAACCAGTTTATCTGATTATAGCTTCCAAATCCGGCACCGGTGCGCAACGACTGTGCCCGGGCCGGTGAATGATAAAATAAGGAGTGCTTGATTTATGATCCAGGGTACCTATTACAAAGAGTGGAGCACGGTTCTTGGCCGTGAGATGGAGTTTAAGGTGTACGGCCATGCCGGTGTGCCGGTGCTGGCACTGCCCGCCCGCGGCGGCCGTTTTTACGACTGGGAGAACAACGGAATGCCCGATGCCATTGCCCAGCTGCTGAACGAGGGCAAGGTGCAGCTGTTCTGCGCCGACAGCATTGACGGCGAGGCCGTACTGAACGGCGACATCCCGGTGCGCCGCCGCGCCGAGATGGAGGAAAAGTACTTCGTCTACCTGACCGCCGAGCTGGCTCCCCGTGTGCTGGCCCTGAACGAGGCCGAAAAGGACACGAAACTGTGGTGCGTGGGCATCGACCTGGGTGCCGTGCACGCCGTGAACTGCCGCCTGCGCCGTCCCAAGCTCTTTGCCGGTGCCATCGGCCTTTCCGGCATCTACGATCTGGCCCGCTTCTGGGGCAGTGAAGCCGACGATCTGGTGCTGCGCTGCTCTCCCCTGCAGTATCTGGCCGAGAACGGCATCGCCGACAAGCTGGCTCTGGCCAAGGCCGAGGAGAACAGCCTGATGCTCTGCGCCGGTCAGGGTGCCTACGAGGACGATGCCAAAGCCGACACGCAGGCGCTGGCCGATGTGCTGGCCGCACAGGGCCTGCCCGCCCACCTCGAGGTCTGGGGCGGCGATGTCTCCCACGAGTGGTACTGGTGGGGCAAGATGCTGGGCCTGTTTGTGCCGCGGATTCTGGAGAAGTAAAAGTGATTTGATAGAGGGAAGGCATTTGCAGTGCCTTCCCTCTTTTTGTTTGTATTTTTCAATTCCCTACTTGATTTATCGGGTTTGCTGTGCTATACTCATGCTGTAAGACACATACCCCCTATGGGTAAAGGAGATATTTTATGGACAACGAGAAAAAGCCCTGCTGCTGTTGCGGCACGCCCGCCCAGCCCGAAGCTGCCACGGCTCCGGCCATTGACGCATCCGCTGTGCCCACCGAAAGCGTCACCCCCTCCTGCTGCCGCCACAAAGACCGCACCCCTGAGGAACACAAGGCCCTGCTGAACCGGCTCAGCCGCATCGAGGGGCAGGTGCGCGGCATCCGCGGCATGCTGGAAAAGGATGCCTACTGCGTGGACATCCTTGTGCAGGTGGCGGCGGCGAACTCGGCGCTGAACAGCTTTGCCAAGGAGCTGCTGGCCCAGGTGAAGGCGGGGTATGACTTTATTTTCATCGATTGCCCGCCTTCCTTGAGCCTACTAACCCTGAACGCCCTGGCGGCGGCGGACCGGGTGCTGATTCCCATTCAGTGCGAATACTACGCCCTGGAGGGCGTTACCAGCCTGATGAACACCATCAACCGGGTGAAGCGTACCCTGAACCCGGCCCTGGACCTGGAGGGCGTGCTGCTGACCATGCTGGACGGCCGCACCAACCTGGGGCTGCAGGTGGTGGACGAGGTGAAAAAGCACTTCCGCAAGAAGGTCTTTGCCACCACCATTCCCCGCAATGTGCGCCTGGGGGAGGCCCCCAGCCACGGGGAACCCATTCATCTATACGACCCCCGCTCCACGGGCGCGGAGGCCTACCGGTCGCTGGCGCGGGAAGTGCTGGCGCGCAACGGAAAATAATGCGTCAGGACGGCAGGGACCGGGTTGCGTCCCCCGGCGGACCTGGCTGAAGGAGTTGAGGTACAGGTGGCCGCAAAGAAAAAGGGG
>OLQB01002359.1_pt1 | contig 12346 bp, 8 predicted proteins | sample 1672681 | NCBI WGS metagenome assembly OLQB01 (sample SAMEA3136713, study PRJEB25190) | human gut metagenome | reverse complement strand
GTTTTGCGAAAGTGTCGGCTGGCCAATTTGGAGTCCGCACCCCCGAGACGCTCATAACCGTCGATCTCATGCAAAAACCGAGGGTTGAGTTGACCGACAGACCCCCAGAGGCTGAAACGCTCCAAATCAAGAGAAGAGCATCGAGAAAACCAGCTCTTGCTGTCGCAGAAGTGCCGCAGCCGCGATCTCGCTGTCTCAGAGATTCCGCAGTTGACGCTCTTACTATCGCAAACGCGGTGACAACCAAAGAAAAGGGAGCCCGGAGGCTCCCTTTTCGGTTGCGGCTCAAGGCGGCCGACAAGCTCTGGCGTACGCTCGCGCTACTCGGCGGCGTAGAGGTCCTTGAGCTTCTGCAGGTGCGACCAGCGGGCCATGGCGGCCTGCTCGTTCTCGGCGAACAGCTCCTCGGCGCGCTCGGGGAAGGAACGCGTCAGCGAAGCGTAACGGGCCTCGTTCATCAGGAACTCCTGATAACCGCCCGCGGGCTCCTTGGAATCGAGCGAGAACTTCTTGCCGGCAGCAGCCTCGGGGTTGAAGCGGAAGAGGTTCCAGTAACCGCACTCGACAGCCTTCTTCATCTCGGCCTGGCAGTTCTGCATGCCACCCTTCTTGATGGAGTGCATCTCGCAGGGGCTGTAGCCGATGATGAGGGACGGGCCGTCGTAGGCCTCGGCCTCGTGGATGGCCTTGAGGGTCTGAGCCGGGTTGGCGCCCATGGCGACCTGCGCCACGTAGACGTAGCCGTAGCTCATGGCGATCTCGGCCAGGGACTTCTTCTTGGTCACCTTACCGGCAGCGGCGAACTGAGCGACCTGGCCCAGGTTCGAGGCCTTGGAGGCCTGGCCGCCGGTGTTGGAGTAGACCTCGGTGTCGAAGACGAAGACGTTGACGTTGTGGCCGGAAGCCAGGACGTGGTCCAGGCCACCGAAGCCGATGTCGTAGGCCCAACCGTCGCCGCCGAAGATCCAGAAGGACTTCTTGGTGAGGTAAGCCTTGTCGGCGAGGATCGCCTTGGAAGCGTCGCAGCCGCACTTCTCGAGCTCGGCAACGTAGGCAGCAGCAGCGGTCTTGGAGGCCTCGGCGTCGTTGACAGAGTCGATCCAAGCCTGGCCGGCGGCCTTGAGCTCATCGGACGGACCATCGGCAGCGATGATGTCCTGGGTAGCGGCGATCAGCTTCTTCTGGACGGCCTCGTAACCGACGGCCATGCCCAGACCGTGCTCGGCATTGTCCTCGAACAGGGAGTTGTTCCACGCCGGGCCGTGACCGTCCTTGTCCTTGCAGTAAGGAGCGGTGGCAGCGGGGTTGCCCCAAATGGAGGAGCAGCCGGTGGCGTTGGAGATGAACATGCGGTCGCCGGCGACCTGGGTCACCAGACGTGCATAGGCGGTCTCGGCGCAGCCGGCGCAGGAGCCGGAGAACTCCAGGTAGGGCTGCTTAAACTGGCTGCCCTTGACGTTGGCCGCGATGAGCTCCTTCTTCTCGGAGACGTTCTCGACCATGTAGTCCCAAACGGGCTGCTGGTCCATCTCCTGCTCGGTGGGAACCATCTCGAGGGCGCCCTTGGGGCAGACCTTGACGCAGTTGGTGCAACCCATGCAGTCGAGCGGGGACACGGCCATGGTGAACTTCATGCCCTTGGCCTTGGGGCCCATGGCGTCAAGCGTGCGGGTAGCCTCGGGCGCGGCGGCAGCCTCGTCCTCGGTCATCGCGAACGGACGGATGGTGGCATGCGGGCACACATAGGCGCACTGGTTGCACTGGATGCACTTGGTCTCGTCCCAGTGGGGAACGACCACGGCGACGCCGCGCTTCTCGTATGCGGAGGCGCCCAGCTCAAACTGGCCGTCAGCGCAATCGACGAAGGCGGAAACAGGCAGGCTGTCGCCGTCCATGCGATCGATGGGCTCGAGCAGGTTCTTGACCTGCTGGGCGATAGCGGACTTGGTCTCCTCGGAGAGCTCGACGGGAGCGGCATCCTCGGCAGTTGCCCAGTCGGCCGGAACCTCGAACTTACGGAAGGCGGTAGCGCCGGCATCGATGGCCTTGTGGTTGGCGTCGACGATAGCCTGACCCTTCTTCATGTAGGACTTGGTAGCCGCGTCCTTCATGTACTGCAGGGCGTCCTCGGCGGGCAGGACCTTGGCCAGCGCGAAGAAGGCGGACTGGAGCACCGTGTTGGTGCGCTTGCCCATGCCGACCTTGGCCGCCAGGTCGATAGCGTCGATCAGGTAGACGTTGACGTTGTTGTTCGCGATGTAGCGCTTGGCCACGGCGGGCATGTGCTCGGCGAACTCCTCGTCGCTCCACTGGCAGTTGACCAGGAAGGTGCCGCCCGGCTTGACGTCGCGGACCATCTTGAAGCCCTTAACGATGTAGCTGGGGTTATGGCAGGCGACAAAGTCGGCCTTGGTCACGTAGTACGGCGAACGGATCGGGGAATCACCAAAGCGCAGGTGCGAGACGGTGACGCCGCCGGTCTTCTTGGAGTCGTACTGGAAATAGGCCTGGACGTACTTGTCGGTGTGGTCGCCGATGATCTTGATCGAGTTCTTGTTGGCGCCGACGGTACCGTCGCCACCCAGACCCCAGAACTTGCACTCGATGGTGCCGGGAGCTGCGGTGTTGGGCGCATCCTCGGCCTCGGGCAGGCTCAGGTTGGTCACGTCATCGACGATGCCGATGGTGAACTCGCGCTTGGGCTCGTCCTTCTTGAGCTCCTCGAAGACAGCGAACGCGGACGCGGGAGGCGTGTCCTTGCTGCCCAGGCCGTAACGGCCGCCGACAACCTTGATACCCGTCTTGCCAGACTCGTAGAGAGCGGAGACGACGTCCTGGTAGAGCGGCTCGCCGATGGAACCCGGCTCCTTGGTGCGGTCCATGACGGCAATCTTCTTGACGGTCTCGGGGAGAACGTCGACAAAGTGCTTGATGGAGAACGGACGGAACAGGCGAACCTTGACCAGGCCGACCTTCTCGCCGTGAGCGTTGAGGTAGTCGATGACTTCCTCGAGCACGTCGCAGAAGGAGCCCATGCACACGACGACACGATCAGCATCGGGAGCGCCGTAGTAGTTGAACAGACCGTAATCGGTGCCGAGCTTCTCGTTGATCTTCTTCATGTAGCCCTCGACGACGGCAGGGAGCTCGTCGTAGACCTTGTTGCAGGCCTCGCGGTTCTGGAAGAAGATGTCGCCGTTCTCATGGCTGCCACGGGTGTGCGGGTGCTCAGGGTTGAGCGCGTGGTCGCGGAAAGCCTGGACGGCGTCCATGTCGCACATCTCGGCAAGATCCTTGTAGTCCCACATGGCGACCTTCTGGATCTCGTGGCTGGTGCGGAAGCCGTCGAAGAAGTTAAGGAACGGGGTCTTGCCCTCGATGGCGGCAAGGTGAGCCACCGGCGAGAGGTCCATGACCTCCTGGACGTTGCCCTCGGCGAGCATGGCGAAACCGGTCTGGCGGCAGGCCATGACGTCGGAGTGATCACCAAAGATGTTCAGGGCGTGGGAAGCAACGCAACGCGCGGAGACGTGGAAAACGCCCGGGAGCTGCTCGCCCGCGATCTTGTACATGTTCGGGATCATCAGGAGCAGGCCCTGAGAAGCCGTGTAGGTGGTGGTCAGAGCGCCGGCGCCCAGCGAACCGTGAACGGTACCGGCTGCACCTGCCTCGGACTCCATCTCGACGACCTTGACCGGGGTGCCAAAGATGTTCTTACGACCCTGGGCCGCCCACTGGTCGACATGGTCGGCCATCGGGCTGGACGGCGTAATGGGATAAATCCCCGCCACCTCGGTGTACGCATACGAAACATATGCGGCCGCCTCGTTGCCGTCCATAGACTTAAACTTACGCGCCATATACCCCTCTCCTCTCATATAGGTATACAGGCCCCGGCGATTGCCGGGATGTTGGCGTGATGGGATTTTCGCTGTTGCTTCCAATCATCCGGCAGGCAGACTGAGCAGCAGGTACATGGCATGGAGAGAAGGCGTGCCAAGGCGAGAGGCGCTTGCGCACCGCAGGCCCAGCTACCCGTCTTGCACATGGCCGAGCGCCGCAAAGGCCGCATGCCGGATGCTCCCGGGCACGCCCCGGCGATGGGAAGCGCCCGCAACGGAAATCCGCATGCGGGATTATTGTACCCCGCCGTCAAGTGTAATTTCGGCAAATATAGGCGGGCGGTAAAGGTTTACCTCGGGTGACCGCCAAGGGCCAAAATGGCCCCTCCATCCCCGGGCGACCGACTCTGGAGCGCCAAGGAGTGTCCCCAGATGCCGGCAGAAAAAGAACGTCCCTATCTGCCGGCCAGAGAGCACCGAAGAGGATGGCGTAGGTAGTTGATTCGCCGAGCTTGAGCTCGTCGCCGGGATTGAGTTGGGCGGAACGGCCGGGCTCGACCTGAATGCAGACGCGCGTGGCCCCGTTTACCACCACGGTTCCGTTGGTGGACGACAAGTCCTCGACGTGCCAGATATTTTGAGCATCGCACCAGATATGGGCATGGCGGGCCGAGACATCGTCGCCGACGTCGGTAATATCGCCCTCACCAGTGGCCAGCGCGCCAATCTCAACACCCTGCTCACTCGGCTGAATCCAGCGCGGGGCGCTCACGACAAAACTGTTTTGCACGCGCAGCAAGCCCAAGGGGTGCGCCGGGGCGGGTTCGCGTTCGCCCGCAGTCAGCGACATGCCAAGCGAACGCGGCGTGGATGTGCCTCCGCCACAGGTCGCGTGTGCGTAGTCGATGGCATAGTTCACCGAGGACCGCACATCCGCCGAACAACCGACGGCGACAAACAGCACCAGCACGGCCTCGGCGCGCTCGGCGGGCATGAGTTCCGCCGCCTGGGACAGGCGATCGAGCGCGTTGCGATAGAGATTCGTGTCCTGGTGGCACTCTTCGAGCGCGCGTACCATCGGTTCACCTGCAGGACCGCACACCATATTGATCACAGCCGTGGAGTCCATGGGATTGCGCTGGCGCAGGGCCAGTTGCGACATAATACGCGCAGCCGAGGTACCGTATTCGGCAAAGTAGCGCTGCTGAAGCGTGCCGACCGGCGCGCGAACGATAAAGCGGGAAACCCAAGAGCGATCGGCGGCTCGGCTCTGCGGGCTGCGGCCGTCGGCGAGCGGACGGGACGAAAGCACCAAGCCGCACAGCTCGATATGGCTCAGATGCGCCGCGCGCTTAAAGATGTCAAACATGGCCCCGCATGGGGTGAGCTCAACTTGAGATGCCATGACCTAGGCCTCCTTAGTCGTAGAAATAGAATCGGACGATACTTCGACAGGTCCGCCAAAAGTACGGGCAGCTGCGGCTCCACCGGCAAGCGGAGTCGCCATCTGGGCTTTTGTGCGTCGTGGTGCCGAAACGGGAAGTTCAAAGGCAAAGCCCATCGCAAGCAAAAACCACGTAAGCGTATAGGTTGCAACCAGAGCGGCAACAAGGCCGCCCATCACGGCGCGTTGGGAAAATACGCTACATGCAGCCACAACCAGCACCGGAACCTCGCAGGCAGAAAGCGCAAGCACACCCTGCAGGAAGCCCGAGCGCCGATCGCGCGCAAGCGCCCCCGCGGCAACGCCGGCTATGCCTGGCAGCGCCAACGCCAGTGCGGCAATAATACCCGGTAGCGACCCAGACCACACGAGCGATCCCAAAGTCGCCGTCACGCGAGCGCCCGACGCCAGCAGCGCGGCCGAAACCACGATCACAGCCCAAACCACGCCACAAACGACCGTCGCGCCGACCATCAGCGCGCGACGAACCGCGCGGCCAGACGCATCCATGGGGCACGGCGTGAGCGGCTCGCCGCGGAGCGAACGGCCGACATTTTGCGCATAGTGGTCACAAAACGCTGAGAGCGCCGCCTCGACCGCCGCCGGCTCGGGACGATCTTTTTGATGGCTGGACAGACAGGCCATCACCACGTCGAACAGCTGGGCATCGACAAACGCCAGCGCATCGCGTAGCTCTTCGGAATCCGGCTCAAGCCCTAGCTGCTGGGCCTGCTCGGCCGCGGCGAGCGCCACATCGGGCTCACGACGAAGCAGCTGAGTCAAATCACAACCGGGCGCATGGGCACCAATGGGATAGTCGGGCCGCGTGTCCATCTTGAGACGGTAGGGGCTCGCGATGTCGCGCGTCTTTTTGCGCGAACCCGAGGTGCCCGAAGTGCTCGGCGCGGCTTCGTATGGCGCGACGCCGGCAATGAGCTCGTAAACCGTGCTTGCCGCGGCATAGACGTCAATCGCCGGCGACATACGCAAAGCGCGCAGGTCGGGAATATCGTCGGTGAGCATCTCGGGCGGGGCATAGGCAACCGTCGCGCGACGCAGCGTGGCATAGCGCTCGGTAAAGGATGCCTTGCCGCCGGTACCGGCCACGGCCGACGCAGGCTCAAGCGCCAGCGACGAGCCAAAGTCGATCAGGCACAGGTCAAAGGTACCCTCGGCAAGCTGCCGGTCAAGCGGTAGACGCGCCGTACGCACCATAATATTAGCGGGCGAGATATCGCGATGGACAAAGCCCTCGCCCACCAGACTCATACGGCAGAGCAGATCGAACAGGTCGCGACCCAGACGCGCCGCCACAAGCGGCGACAGGCGTCCGGCATCGTCCACGGCAAGTCGCGAACGCAAGCGGGCGAGCGTCTCGCCCTCGACCCATTCCATGACAATTGCAGGCACACCGTCGACCTCGCCCCAGCCATAGAGGCGGGGAAAGCCCTTAAGGCCCGAAAGGGCGCGATGGCATTCGTATTCCTCGCGAAATGCCGCTTTGAACTTGGCGACCAGCGACTCATGGGCGGCATCGTCGTCAAACTCATCGCGCGTCGGCAAGATGAGCTGTTTGAGTGCTACGTCCTCGCCTTGGGCGTTGACAGCACGCGTCACGCGGCCGATACCGCCACGGCGCATGGTGGCATCGTCGGCAAACAGTATCGTAAAACGACGCAGATAGGCAGGCAGTTCGTCCTGACCGAGCGCAATGGCCGGCTCAAACCCGTCGACACGCGCCAGGCGCAGGCCGACCATGGGATCGCGACCGAGCGATTGTGGTGTGGTGGATGCAAGATCGGTCATCATAGGGCAAGCGCCGCCACGTTATTGTTGAAGTTACCGAGCGCGACGTCATCATCGCCGTAATGGCCGACCCATTGACATAGGTTGGTGTAACAGCCCCACAGATTGGCATACTGCTGATACCACCTTGACCGGGGCGAGAATGTCTGACGACCGAACTCGGCTCGAATGACAAACATCTCCCCGACCAGGCTGTCGCACGGCCTGGGATCTCCCGTAGAGTTATAGGTCGAGACCACGTCATTGGCACGAGAAACATAGCCGTCGAGCATGTTGTACTTGGTCACAAGCCAACTGTGAATGCTCTCTTCCTCAGCAGCGGAAAGGCCGCCGGAGTTTGCATCGTTGTCAGTGTTGCCGCCCGTCGAGCCGCCGTTTCCAGGCCCTCCGGTAGAGGAACCCGACCCAGAGCCGCCGCCCGAACTCGATGAATCCGAGCCGGAGCCAGAAGTATCCGAGCTACCGGGCTTTCCGGACTGCTGGGCGTCCTGCTCCTTTTGCTGCTCGACCTTATTCACCGTTGCCGCCACGCTATTGTTGGACAATCGATCGATGATCTTGGTGTTGGTGAGCACGATGGTTTTGCCATTGGCAAGCGTGACTTCGTTGTCCGGGGCCTCGGCGCCGTCCGCATCGTCGGTGCCAAACACAATATGCCCGACCACACTTGCCCAAGCATATCCAGTCGTGGTACCCAGATCACTTTTGACCTCATGCCCCACGCGCGGTTCGCGTGCGGCATGCGCCTGCATCATGGACGGCACGGTCATGCCATAGGCAGAAACGCCAGCTATGACCAGCACCAGCGAGCAAGTCAGCAGTGCGTACGCCCGCGGCGCCAAGCCCAGTCGGCGTCGTATGCGCACCGCGGCGCCGCGCTTTGTCTGAGTGCCACCGGGCCGCATGCGTTCTCCTCCAACAAAAACACGCCGCTTGGGAGCGGCGCATTCATTCGAATCCATATTTGAGTGTATCAGCGAACCCAAAAGGTTGCGCAACGAATGGGCAAATTAAGGATGCGAGCGGAAGCATCCATGCGATAAGCGGATACGAAGCATCTTTGTTGCACAACAAACTCACAGTCGCACGGGGAAATTATGACTACCCCGTGCGTCGCGAGGAAAACATACGGCAGGAGCAGGCTCGCCACCTAAATCGCGCGACGGGCCTCGATGGCGCGGCCAAGCGTAAGCTCGTCGGCATACTCCAAGTCGCCGCCCACGGGAAGGCCGCTTGCCAGACGCGACACCTCGACGCCCAACGGCTTGATGGTACGGGCCAGATAGCTCGCCGTGGTCTCGCCCTCGATGTTGGGGTTGGTGGCGATGATGACCTCATGGATATCCTCGTGACCCAGACGCGCCAGCAGCTCGCGGATGTGCAACTGCTCGGGACCAATCTTGTCCATGGGGCTAATCACGCCGCCCAGCACATGGTACAGGCCATGGTAGCTGCCCGTGCGCTCGATTGCCTGGACGTCGCGCGGCTCGCCCACCACGCAAATACGAGTGGTATCGCGCATCGGGTCCTGGCAGATGGAGCACTCGTCGGCCGTGGCGTAGTTAAAGCAACGGCTGCAAAAGTGGACCTCCTGCTTAACCTCCAGGATGGCCTCGGCCAGGCGGCGGGCCTCCTCGGCATCGGCCTCGAGCAGGTAATAGGCGATGCGCTGGGCCGACTTGGGACCAATGCCCGGCAGACGGCCCAGCTCATCGAGCAGTTTTTGCAGACTGTGATTCGCACTCATATATATGCGTGTCTTAGAACGGCATGCCCGGGATGTTGAGGCCGCCGGTGATGGCGCCCATCTGCTTGTTGGCGAGCTCGTTGACGCCGCGGACGGCCTCGTTGACAGCAGCCATGATCATGTCCTGCAGCATATCGACGTCCTCGGGATCGAGGGCATCGGGGTCGATAGTGAGGTTGACAAGCTCCATCTCGCCGTTAACGGTCACCTTGACCATGCCGCCGCCGGCAGAGGCGTCGACGGTCTGGGACTTGAGGTTCTCCTGCGCGGCGGCAAGCTGCTCCTGCATCTTGCGAGCCTGCTTCATCATCTGCTGCATGTTCATACCGGCCATGATGGCTCCTTTACGTGCGGCCGCGCGACAAGCTGCAAGGGCAGCCGGAGCACGGCGGGACTTTCAAACTCAAAAATCGTACCACGGCGCGGGGCAAGCAAGCGGGGCGGACACACTACCTCAGTCGATATACATGTCCTGGAGCGTGATGCGCCCCCAAGATTATGCAAAGTTGAATAATTCGCATCTGCATAATATTGAAAGCTAAATCTCGTAGAGCCGGAATCTGACATTTAATGCGTACCACTAAATGGCTAAATGCCGAGCCACTACTCGAGGCGGCGCTCATGACGGCGAGGTATAATTTGATTGCCATAGATAGCAATTTGGAGGTGCCCCATGAACGCCCCCGACGCGCTCCAAAACATCCGCTCAAAACACCCCGTTGCATATTTGGTTCTCTATCTCTTTGTCGGCTGGGCATTGCTGGTTGTCATCACCCATGCTATAGCCTTTGGAGCAGAACTGCTGATAGCCAGCTCGGACCAGCCCATCGTCAAATGGGAGACGACCGATAAGTGCACCGACGGAAGTCGAACCATTTACTACAACAGCCCGTCCCTTTACCAAGAGCTCAAGGTCAAGATAAAAGATTCCAAGATTGTTGATGCCGAGCCAGGCTCTTTTTTGACAATCGGAGCAGTTGCCAACGACATGCAAGTCGAGTACACAGACAGTCGTGCGACGTATCGTGTCGACCTCAGCACCCTAGGCCGACCGTCACGCACCTGTCTGCTCGAATGCGATATACGCGGCACCACGTTGCACATGTCCGAAATACAGATGCGCCCGGACAAAGAGACCTCTTCTTGAGCAGCATACCCGCCCGCACGGTTACTCCACCGGCTTGAAGATGGTGGACTGACCGAAGACGCTGCGGATGAGGGCTTTGGCCTCGTCCTCGGTCTGCGGGATGCTCGGGGCTGCACCCTGATGGCCGAAGGGGCTGCCCGCACCGGGGTTGGACTCCCAGGGAGCTGCAGGAGCGTCCTCCTCTTTGGGGGCAGTTGCAGCGGACTTGGGCGCGGACGCCGCACCCGGCACGTCGAACGGAGGCAGATCGTCCCCACCAGCATCGGCAGCAAAACCGCCGACCATGGCATCGTCGTAGGGAACCTGCTCGGATTCCCACGGCGCAGACGACTCAGCAGGCTGACATTTGGGAGCGGCAGAGCGCTCGGGCGCACGGGGCGCGGGCTCAGTCGGGAGCTTACCCGTGGCAGGAGCGCCGGCGGGGTTGTCGGAGCGTAGCCAGGGGGCTTTGCCCAGGTCAGACGACCTGGGCGCGGGTGTCGGAGCAGCCGGTTTGGGCGCCGCGGGCTTAGGCGCCGACGGGGTCGATGCCGCTGCCGGCGCCGCTTGCTGCTGCGGCGCGCTGGCGTTCGAGGATACAGGGGCCGCCGAGGACACGGGTTGCGGGTCCGCAGATGCCGCAGCCCGTGCAGATGGAGAATGCTCCTCATGTTGAGGAGCCGGCGTGCCACCCCCATCCAGGACATAGTCGACGGTACGACGACCGAAGACCGCGCAGACCGTCGGCAGGACCACCGACTGCGTATCGGCTCGACCGAGCATCTTAATGGCAAAAGTCGAACCCGCGGGGAACGAGACCGTGAGCTTGGAGCCGTCGTCGGCCGTGGCGCGGGCGTTGAGCAAAAGCCCTGCGTAGGAGGCCTGACGAGCCTTGACGCGCTCGACGACCTCGGCCCATTTGCGCTGGAGCTCACCGGCGTCCTCGACCGCGGGGGTCTCGGCAGCACCGGCGGCGGCAACCTGGGCGGCGTTGTTGGGCTTGGACACCGGCACGGTCGATGCAGCAGGCTCGGGAGCCGGAGCCGCAACGGGTTGAGGTGCAGGCGTTACAGGTTTGGGCGCGGGAGCCGGAGCCGCAGACTTGGACGCAGACTGGGCAGCCGGAACAGCAGCGCCGCGGTCCCAAGGCATGCCACCCTGATGCGCGGACGTAGCAGCGGGGGCGGCGGTCGCCGTGGGAGCAGCAGCTCGGGCACCCGAAATCAGCGTCGGCTGTTGTGTCGTCGCAGGCGCAGCCGCGACAGCCGCAGGCGCACTCGCTTGAGCAGCAGCCACGCTCGCCGGAACGGCGGCGTTGGCAACCATGGCCTCCAAGCGTGCCACGCGCTCGGCCAAAGCCTCAATCGTTAAATCGGCCTCGGGACGCGCCAGACGCGTACAGGCGATCTCGAGCACCAGGCGCACGTCGCTCGCGCCCCTCATCTCCAACGCGGCATCGTCGAGCACCGTCAGCACGCGGGCCAGACGGTCGGCCGGATGCTCGCCAAAGGCAGCAGCCTCGGCAGCAAGCGCCTCGGCCTGCTCGGCCCCGCCCTCAAACAGCTCGGCACGGGCACCGGCAACGCAGGCCACATACACGTCGCGCACATGCGCCACCAGGTCGCGCGTCAGCTCAAGCAGATCATTGCCCTCCTCGACCTGTGCGCGAATGAGCCCATAGAGTTCAGCAATATCACGCTCGGCAATAGCGCGGGCAAACTCGCCCAGGATCTGGTCCGAAACCTCGCCCAAAAGCGAGCGGGCATCGTCCGCGTGCACGGCGCCGTTGCCAAAAACGCTCAGCTGCTCCAGCGTGGAAAGCGCGTCGCGCATACCTCCCTTGGCATGGCGCGCCACGATGGCGAGCGCCTCGTCGTCGTAATCGAAGCCCTCCTGCTCACACACGTAGGACAAGCGATGTTCGATATCCTCGTTGCTGATGCGGTGGAAATCGAAGCGCTGGCAGCGCGAGAGGATGGTCTCCAGAATCTTTTGCGGGTCGGTGGTGCACAGCACGAAGATCACGTGTGCCGGCGGCTCCTCGAGCGTCTTGAGCAGCGCGTTGAACGCCGCCGTCGTGAGCATGTGAACCTCGTCGATGATATAGATCTTGTACTTGCCGCGCACCGGGGCAAAGTTGACGGAGTTGATGATCTCCTCGCGCACATTGTCCACGCCCGTGCGGCTTGCGGCATCGAGCTCGTAGACATCGGGGTGGTTGCCCTCGGCGATGAGCTCGCACTCCTCACAGGTGCCGTCGGGCATGCACCCGCTTGCGCCCTCGGCGCGCGCCGCCTCGGCATTGCGGCAGAGCAGTGCCTTGGCAAGAATGCGCGCCATGGTGGTCTTGCCCGTGCCGCGCGGTCCGCAGAACAGGTACG
>OLQB01002346.1_pt1 | contig 12389 bp, 8 predicted proteins | sample 1672681 | NCBI WGS metagenome assembly OLQB01 (sample SAMEA3136713, study PRJEB25190) | human gut metagenome | reverse complement strand
AATGTCTTCTCCATCCCAGATAATTTGCCCGGATGTGGGCTTCATCAAGGTAGTAAGCATCCGCATCAGGGTGGTTTTACCAGCGCCGTTGACGCCAAGCAAACCATAGACGCCGCAGCGTAAATCATAGCTGAAATGATCGACAGCTTTGAAGTCGCCAAATTCTTTTGTTAAGTCTCTAATTCTCAAATCCATAAAGGTTTCACCTCCATAATCGTTTGCCATTTCCTCTGTCCGCGATAGAGGGTATATCCCATGAAGAAAACAGATGCAGCCAGCAAAGATACCCACGCAGGAACAGAGATGGCACGGAAAACAGCATCATTCAGAATGAGCACTGACCAGGCTCCAGCCCAAAGGACACACAGAAGCAGGGAAAGTGCCTGAGAATTGATCCGCTTGCTGTAAAGGGTTCCGAAGCAGATACAGCAGGTCACATTGAAGGGGAGCATAAACTGCGTAAGCATTTCCCAGAGAGTCATTCTGCTAAGCAGGGTTGCGACCGCATAGAAGGCTGACAGCAGCACCATATCTACCCCGGCAAAGAGGGTCAGCCGTGCCGCATAGATGGAACGAAGGGTATAAAATGTTGTACATTCGATTTCCAAGGCATCGCAACTTCGGCTTTTCCAGATTTCCGGATAAATCAGAATTACAAACAGCGGTCCGGTAAGCCCCAGAATACGGCGCACGGTGAAGTCGGTTTCTGAGTTGTTAATCAAGAAACATACAAAGGCAAGCAGCAGCCCTTGCATTAGCCACCAGCGTTTTTTGATGAACTTACACTGCTGATACAGAAATTCCATGTGGGATACGGTTTGTTCCGATTCCTCAGAAAGAAATGCTTCCTTGGAAACAGCAATGGTTTTCTGTATTTTGGATTCATCGCAGATCACATCGAAACGAAAGAGCGCCTTCATTCAAAATTCTCCTTCCCTAAATAGATCGTCAATAATTCTTTTGCGCGTTTGATTCGGTACTTCACCAGCGGCAGACTGATCCCCAAAATTCTGGCAATTTCCTTTTGTCTGACTTCCTGAAAGAAATACAGGATGGTTACTTCCCGCAGTTCCTGTGGAAGATGTTCCAGAGCCATATGGACATCCATCCGTAAATCCAGGGACTCCATCAGGCAGACTGGATGCTCCGGCAGTTCCTCCATCGGCAGTTCTTCCGGCTTTCTGTAATAATCCCGGCACAGATTGCCTGCAATCACATACAGATAATTTGCAGCCTTCCCATAGTGCTGGTACTGATGGAGCGTGCGGAAGAACCGGGCAAAGGTTTCCTGGGTTAAGTCTTCTGCAAAGCCGGAGTCCTTGATATGTAGCTGGCAGTAACGCAATATCTTTGGGTAATACTTCCGCACAAAGGATTCGATGGCCTGATCATCGCCATTTTGCATTCTGTGCAGGAGCAGGAAATCGCCGTCCATGTTTTCCCTCCTCTCCTGTGGATTAAAAGCGCTTTCAATTAGTATAACGAAGCAGAACGGAAAAAAGATAGTCTGAGATGAAATATTTTTACGCTGGAGCTGTTAAAAAAGCCCTCCCCAGAAAAACGCAGATCCTCTCTGGAAACAGAAAGGGTCTGCGTTTTTGGGCATCGAGGCTGTGGATAACTTTTTAATTATACTCTAAATGAGCAAATTCATAAAATAGACAAAACGCCCTTATAGCGACGAGCACTGACGTAGAGAGGCTGGGGAACTCCATCTTTGCACGTCAGGAAACACCGTTACAAGATGAAATTGGTCTTGTGTGCGCGTTGCCGCATAAGCAAGGTCTGTAATTGTCCTTTTTCCCAGTTTTAATTTTACCCCAAAGCAGGTGGAAAATCAACCGCGGGCTGTAATGGTCCACTTTTGATATTACGCATATGCGGAAAAATCCGCACCGACCGGCTGCTTCACCGCCATCTGTAAAGAAACGTTGTTTGCGTTTGTGTTCAGTGGAAAAATACGGAAGTTTTTCGCTGTAATTCGCAAAAATGCACGATCCCCGGCAAGCGTCATTTGCCTGCCGGGGATGTTTTCTTTTCAAATGTCTTGTCCACGATGGTTCTGCATTACAAACGTCAGGCTATCCCGCAGTTCCTGGCTATGGCTCCTCGTCATCCCAGCCTGGGTACTGGGCCGGCGAATCTCCAACAGATTTGATCACACGGGAGTTTCTCGTTTTCTCCTCCAATTCCTGCATCACTCTGCACTGAAAACGCCATTCATCTCCAAAATCAAACAAGTACTTAAATTTATCGCCTTTTTCCAGTCCAAGTCGTCCAAGTGGCATCTTGTAGGACATTCGGCAACCCTCATCCATATCGTCGGAATAATAGGCACAGAAATCGCTCCAATACCGGTCATCCATAAAGAACGCATGGCAATGGTCATCGTCAAATTCGAAAGCACTCAAAATCGCTTCACTCAATGCGCCAAGGGTTTTCTGCTTGCCGATTTGAATGTACCGGTAACAGCTGCGTCCCAGAGATACCTTGATCACATAGCTTTCCACCGTGCCGGTTTCTTTTTCCTTGTTGGGACGACGTTCCGGTTCGCCGCCGCTTAAGGAAAAACGAATCGTATTGTCCTCCTTGGCCTTTCTGTAAATATCCTTAAACGCTTCGCTGTAACCACGTCCGAAGTGGAACGGATAGGCCCTGACTAATCCATCCGAAATAATCATATCCTTAAAGGGGATCAACACGGCATCCAGCAGTACCGGACCTTTTCCCATCATCTCCTCCCAGGTGGAAAACAGCCCCTCGACCATATAGACCGTCTGGTCATCCTCTGAAATGAAAACGGTTCCCTTTTTTAAATGCCGTTCCATAATGTACTTTCCCGGCTTGCACTGCGCCCACCCCGCCACAATTTGGGCCTGCTCCTCTGGCAGCTTTGCATAGGCAATGTATTCCTGAAGCACCTGCGTGTGGGACCACAAATAATCTGCAATCTTCTTCGCATCGGCAGCATCGACGCCTCGGCTCCGGTCAATGGTCCCCGTGCCGGGACATACCCGGTATTTTTGATTTACGAAGTCCAGCAAAGGGAACCAAAGCTGATAAAAAAGCTCCGCATCTTGTTTTTCTAATGTCATATTCCGCTCCTTATCTATTGCGCTATTTTTCTTCCCGCAGGATGTCCATCAGATGGTCCAGAATAAACCGCTGTGCGTTTGTCCCATAGTACACCGCCTGAAAAGGCCCGGTCTTCCCCTGCATCTCCCGGACAGACAGGCCCAGCTGCTCTCCTGCCGCCGTTGGCAGCCGCTTCCTAGCCGGATCGCTGTATCATTTCCAGTTCTGTCATAATAGTCCCCTCCTCGTTATATTTTTAGCTTAGCACCTTTGCGCCAGACAGGCAACGGAAATCGTCAGTTGAAACGAATATTCGTCTTTTTCACCTAGATCTTTTTTTATTTCTGTGCAATATGACATAGATAGTCTTTTATCCGATAACCGCCCTATTCTTTTCCCATTGCACTTTCCAGTCGCTATTCGTTCTACTCCCTCTAGCCAGCGGACTTCTCTTTCTTTGCGAACCAACTTTTCAATATCTTTTCGGCTTATTTTTCAAGACTTTTCAATAAATATATCGGCCCCAAAATCCCACTTTTCAAATATTCAGGTGATAACCTCCTAGCCTTCTGTCCTCCACCCATAGAGAAGCCCCAGCAAGCAACCTTCGCCTGCCGGGGTCATCCATTTTCAGTTCAGCACCACATTCCAGTAAATTCTCGCACTGTGGTCGCAGTACACAGACAGGTACACCCCATCCGTCCGCCACACAGGGTTGCTGCGGGCTTTAGCAGTTCTTCATAATGTGCGCCACCAGCCGCAGATTTCGCTCTATTAGAACATTCCTCGCTTCCAGATCCCCCTTCCCCGCCAAATCCAGATAGTACCGTTCCTCTTCCTCCGTCAGCGGGCGGGGAAAGCTGCCCGAGGACAGCTGCAGTGAATAAAATAATGAACTGAGCATCAGCCAGGCCGCTGCCAACATGTTCGCCACCTCCACTGCCACTGTATTCCCCATTGCCCGTCCTTTTTCCAACAAAATACCGCCGGAGCATTTTGCCCCGGCGGCGAAAACTGTTATTCCTTTCAGGCGCTGCGGTATTGGTCGAGAAAATCCTCCCACAGATATCCGTTGATCGTTCCGTTCTCAGACATATCCAAAACAATCATTACTGCCATTGTATCACAGCAAACACCCGGTGTCATCAAAAACCGGCACATTTCCGCGCATCGATAACGGGGCAGTGGAACTATGGTCATCATACACCATAACTCCCCGGTGTGAGGTGCGCGGTGCGCAACTTTTTTCAAAATTGTCGCACGCCGCGCGACCATAAGTTGAAGGAATCTGCTATACTAAAATCGCCAAATAAGCAGTGGACAATAGCATGAAACGGTGATATTATTTTACCGTAATGGTTCCAAAAATCGGCGGGGAAGCCCCCGAAAGAAAGAGGAATGGAAAATGGAAGTACGCAGATGTATGAAATGTATGCACCCGCTGACGGCGGGAGAAACCGTCTGCCCGGAATGCGGACGCGCCTACGGCAGCGCGAACGCGGAGACCTTCGCCCTGAAACCGGGAACGATTCTGGAGGGAAAGTACCTCGTGGGCGAAATGCTGGGTCAGGGCGGTTTTGGCATCACCTACATCGGCTTTGACCTGCTGCTGGAGCAGAAGGTCGCCATCAAGGAATACTATCCCATGAGCACCGGTATGGTCAGCCGGGAGGGACACTCCACCGTGGTGTGGAGCAGCGCCATGATGGGAAAAACCGGCACTCAGAAAGGCTTCGACAGTTTCCTGAAGGAAGCCCGGAAAATGGCAAAGCTTGGGGGGATTCCCGGCGTCGTGGGGGTGAAATCGGTTTTCATCCAGAACGAAACGGCCTACATCGTCATGGACTTCATCGAGGGCGAGACCCTCCTGAAAAAATTGCAGAAGAACGGCCCCATGGACTTTGACAGCTGCGTCAAACTCATGACCCCCATCATGCAGGCACTGGAAGAAGTCCATGAGCACGGCATTATCCACCGGGACATCAGCCCGGACAACATCATGGTGCGGCCTGACGGCAAGCTGATTTTGCTGGATCTGGGCGCGGCGAAGGATTTGGACATTCAGGGAAATGACGGCAGCGTCCAGTCCTCCCAGATGGTGGCCAAGCACGGATTCAGCCCCATTGAGCAGTACAGCAAGAGCGGAAAGGTCGGTCCGTGGACGGACATTTACGCCATGGCCGCCACCATCTACTATTGCTGCACCGGCATTCTTCCGCCCCCCGCCACCGACCGCACCATAGACGATACACTGGCCTGTCAGCCGCTGCTGACGCAGGCGCAGTTCGACATTCTGGCGGACTGTATGCGTATGCGCCCGCAGGATCGTCCGCAGAGCATGGACACGCTCCTGCAAATGCTCACCCACCCGCAGGGGGAAGTGAAAGCGGAACCATTTAAGGTAGTCCCGGAAGCGGAACCACCGAAACCGGTCGAACCGAAAACAGCCCCTCCCAAACCGGCAGAACCCAAAGTGGAACCGGCAGAGACGAAACCGGAGTCAAAGCCCCAGCCCGACGCAAAACCAAAACGGTCGTTTCTCGCATGGTGGGCAGCGGTAGTTGTTATTGTACTGGGAATTATCATCGGCGTCACAAGAACATCATCCGTGACACCGTTCACCGCCGCAAAAACACCGTCCGCGGATGCTTATACAATGGTACAGACCTCATATTCCCCCAGCGACGTATACTTCTGGAGACAGCAGAAATGGAAGCGCAGTGACGTAAAGACCATAACCCTCCGAACCGTCCAAGATGCAGAGAAAGATATCCCCGTCACGGCATGGGACGTGTCATCTGCAAGGGATAGAAGTGTAGTTGCATGGATGGTCAGCGGCAATCTGCATGTGGCAGCCACTGGAAAAATCGTACTGAATTCCAATGCCTCCGGTATGTTTGCGAGCTTCGCCAATTTAACGGAAATTGACTTTGGGCACGGTCTGGATACTTCCAAAGTAACAAATATGCGCAGCATGTTCTATGACTGCGGCAGTCTGACCAGTTTGGATCTCAGCGGCTTTGACACCTCCAATGTGACGAATATGCAAGGCATGTTTTCTTCTTGCAGCAGCTTATCCGAATTGGATTTATCCGGCTTTGACACCTCCAAGGTGACGGATATGGCAAGAATGTTCTCTTCTTGCGGCAGCTTGTCCAAACTGGATTTGTCCGGCTTTGATTCTTCCAATGTCGGGAATATGGAAGATATATTCTACGGCTGCAGCAGCCTGAAAAGTCTCACATGTTCCGACCGCAAGATTCTTGCGAAATATTCCGCCTCCGCTGCATCTCTTTCCACGGATGTCCATGTAATGGCAAGGACATTTTATGCTTCGGGGAGAGAGGAAGAATGCTTCTGGGGGCAAACGCAGTATAAACGTAAGGATGTAAAGACTCTGACCTTCCAAAGCTCCCTCAGTGGTGTCCCCAGCAGTGCTTGGGACGTGTCAGAAGCCGGGGACGGAAGCGTACTGGCATGGATGGATAATAGTAATCTGTACGTAGCCTCTGATGGGGAAATTGCGCCGAATTCTCACGCTTCTTGGATATTTCAGAATTTCGTGAATCTGAAGGCAATCGATTTTGGGAACTGCTTTGTTACCTCCAATGTAACAGACATGAGCAATATGTTTAGCTACTGCAGCAGCTTGACGGAACTGGATTTATCCAATTTTGATACATCCAACGTGACAAATATGAGAGGCATGTTTGACAACTGCGGCAATCTGACCAGCTTGGATTTATCCAATTTCGACACTTCCAACGTAACAGATATGAATTCCATGTTTTACTATTGCCAAAGTCTGACCAGCTTGGACTTATCCGGCTTTGAGACACCCCCCTACGTGCGAAGCATATATAGAATGTTTAAGGGGTGCGACAAGCTGAAGAATCTCATATGTTCCGACGGCAAGATTCTTGAGGAATACAAAAATCGCTAACACTCACCCCGCCCGGCTCTGCCATCCAGAGCCGGGCAAAATTTTTCAAAATTGTCGCGTACCGCGCAACCGCAAATTTTGTAAATTTGCTATAATAAAATCACCAGATAGACAGTAGACAACATCATCAAGCAATGATATTATTTTACTATAGTGGTTATCACCGGGAACACGGAACCGAACGTCAGGCCACTGAAAGAGGAGAGAAAGATGAAATTCAACCGCTGTTTTGGCTGTATGGAGGAAATTCACGGCTACCCCTGCCCCGTCTGCGGCTTTGACCCCGCGCAGGCCGCCGCACCCAATTATGTGCTTCCCTATGGTGCGATTTTGAACGGCAGATACATCGTAGGAAAAATGCTGGGTCAGGGCGGCTTCGGCATCACCTATATCGGCTGGGACCTTGCCATGGAGCGGAAGGTCGCCATCAAGGAATACTACCCCTCCGGTCAGGTCAGCCGGAATCCCGGCTCCCGGGATTTGACATGGTATACCAACGAGCAGTCCCGGCAGGCAAGGCAGAACGGTATGCAGATGTTCCTGAAAGAGGCCCGAAAAATGTCCAAGGTGGACAATCTCACCAATGTGGTGCGGGTGCGGGATATTTTTCAGGAAAACGAGACGGCCTATATCGTCATGGACTTCGTGGAAGGCGAAACGCTGAAAGCACGGCTGGATAAGACCGGCCCTCTGACATGGAAGCAGGCGAAAGACATTTTCCTCCCCGCCATTCAGGCCATGGAGCAGGTACATCAGGCCGGTCTTGTCCACCGTGACATCAGCCCGGACAATCTGATGCTGACGCCGGACGGCAGGGTAATGATCCTCGATCTGGGCGCAGCAAAGGATCTGGCAATCAATAAAGGTGCGTCCTCGGCGATGGTCGTGAAAGGCGGCTTCAGCCCTCCGGAGCAGTACGCCCAGCAGGGCGGGTCCGGCTCATGGACGGATGTTTACGCCATGGCCGCAACCATGTACCACAGCCTGACCGGCGTCGTTCCCCCCACCGCTGTAGATCGTATGCAGGGAGAACCCGTAAACTGGGCATTGCTGGAAACCGGCGGCGTTCCGAATCATGTAATTGCGGCCCTGCAAAATGCAATGAAGCTCAACGCCAGAGAAAGAACGCAGACCATGGCAGAGCTTCTGAGCCAGTGCCAGTCCAAATCCGCCCATGCATCCAGGCCGGGGGCAAACCATTCCGGTTCGCAGAAAAAAGTAAATGCTGTGGTGATTGGTCTGGCTGTCGCCCTTTGCGCGATGACGGCGGTATTGGTAACTCTTTTTGTAAAAGCAAAGCCCGAGCCGCAGCCTGCGCCTACCAAAACCGTAGTACAGGCGGAACCCACTGTAAGCCATGTTGAACCGACTATAGCGTATACGAAACCAACCGCTCCAAGCTCCAACCCGACGAAGCCAACGGCATCTACCGTGCCCGAAGAAACTCAGGCAAAGAAACCGGCCGTGAACGTGAATGATATCGTCAGCTTTGGCCATTACGAGCAGGATGGCAATCGCAGCAACGGCGCTGAGGCGATTGAATGGCTGGTGCTGGACGTTCAGGAGGACAGGGCGCTGCTGCTGAGCCGTTATGCGCTGGATGCTCAGCCTTTTCACAAGAAGTATGAGTATGTCACATGGGACACCAGCACAATTCGGCAATGGCTGAACGGCACGTTTTATAATTCCGCCTTTTCCGAGGATGAAAAAACAATCATGGAACGGACAACCCTCCTGCCGGACAGGAATCCCTATATCAAATGCGATTCCGGCAGGGAAACAGCGGACTATGTATTTCTTTTGAGTCTTGAAGAAGTGGATGCGTTCATTCAATCGAATGGGAATATCGATAAGGACGCGCTGCTTTGCTATCCCACGGATTACGCGGTACAGCAGGGGACATACAAAAACAAGGATACCGGCGGATGCTGGTGGTGGCTCAGAACCTCCGCAGATGACAACCTTGCCGTGTGCAGTGTAAACAGTGACACCATAATCGACTATCACGACGGTACAGTAAACTCTCCGAAAGCCGGTGTCCGTCCCGCCATATGGGTATCTATCGGTTAACATGCAAAACAGGAAGCAGAAATCTGGAACAAAGAGGAGCATGAGAGTGAGATGGAACTGAACAAATGCTTTGGCTGTATGGAGGAAATTCAGGGCTATCCCTGCCCCCACTGCGGCTTCGACCCGCGGCGGGTCACGGGAATAGAATATGCCCTGCCCATGGGAACGATCCTCGCGGGGAAATATCTGGTCGGCCGGGTGCTGGGGCAGGGCGGCTTCGGCATCACCTATGTCGGCTGGGATATCGCGCTGGAACGGAAGGTCGCCATCAAGGAATATTACCCTTCCGGTCAGGTCAGCCGGAATCCCGGCTCCCGGGGACTGACGTGGTATACCAGTGTGCAGTCCCAGCAGGCGAAGCGGAACGGCATGGAGATGTTCCTGAAAGAAGCGCGGAAGATGTCCAAGTTGGACGACATTCCCAATGTAGTTCGTGTGCGGGAGTTATTTCAGGAAAACGAGACGGCCTACATCGTCATGGACTTTGTGGAAGGCGAGACGCTGAAAGCGCGGCTGGAAAAGACCGGCCCGCTGACATGGGCGCAGGCGAAAAACATTTTCCTTCCCGCCATTCAGGCCATGGAGCAGGTGCATCAGGCTGGCCTTGTCCACCGGGACATCAGCCCGGACAACCTGATGCTGACGCCGGACGGCAAGGTAAAGATTCTGGACTTGGGCGCGGCAAAAGACTTGAGCGTCAACAATGGCGCGTCCTCCATGCAGGTCGCCAAGGGCGGCTTCAGCCCCTTTGAGCAGTACACCCAGCGGGGCAGCTCCGGCCCATGGACGGACGTCTATGCCATGGCCGCCACGGTCTATTACACCCTGACCGGAAAACTGCCGCCCGTCGCCACTGACCGGGTGGTGGAGGACACCATCTCGTGGGAGGAACCCAGCCTGAAAGCGTTGTCGGCGCAGGCGCTGGAAGCGCTGCAAAAGGCCATGGTGATATCCGCCAAAAACCGGATGCAGAGCATGGAGGAACTGGAAAAGGGTCTATACAGCACAGCGGTGGAACCGGCCCCCACGCCAGCACCTCAGCCGGTGCAGGAAACCCAGCCGGAACCTCAGCCCGCACCAGAAACCAAGCCGGAATCTCAACCAGAGCAGGAGGTCAAACCGGAACCCAAACCGGAAGCGGGTAAGAAATCCGGGAAAAAGCTCTGGATTGCTGCGGCGGCGGTCATTGCCGTCGTGCTGTGCGGTGCGCTGGTATGGGCAAACGCCGGTAAACCCGCTGATGATACCGATACAGCCGTATTGCCCGCAACCACTCCGGCCACAACTCCGACCGTTGCCACAACCGCTGCCCCGACTGTTGCCCCGACTGTTGCCGCAACCGCCGCCACGACCGTTGCCCCGACCACAACTGCCACAGTTGCGGAGGAAGCGTCCTCCCAGCCTATGTTTTATGGCATAAACATGACGCCGGAGGAATTTGAACAGGAATTTGATCTGCTGCTCGATGCCGCAAAGTCCTGGACAAAAGCAACTGCACCTCAAAACATCAAGGATTTCCCCATTTTCCCCGAATCACTTTTTGAACTGTTTGACACCTTAGAAGGTGCGCAGTCAGAGATAGAAATTGCAGATTCTACACTGACTTGGAAATCTAATATATTTGAGCTTCTCCCAGAAGACTTGGCAAGCGTCGGTACAATAGAACGATCTTTTGACTATTGGGATAAACAGGACGAGCTGCAGGAAGTAGCATTCGAGCCAGTAGGAGATGGCATGTATTCTGTTCAGGCTTCTGCAGATGCGTGGACATTTCGCGCCTGCCCGGGTCTGTATTTCTGTTGTCGCAGCTATCTGGAAGGATGAACCGAGACTTTACAGGTGTCATATGATATTACAAACAAGCGTATTGAGGGTGTGCCCTCTGCTAGTTTGACCATGTTTAGTGCAGAGTATGGGATCGGGGTATATCGCGATACTTTTAACGGAAATAACTATTGTATTGAGATATTTTTAGGTACAGATGGTACCTCTACAACTACGATTTGTTTTCTGGAATATGCCGCAACCAGCGGTAACCTTGTTCGGATATCAAAATAAATGATTACCCCCATCCCCAAAAAACAACCAAGGAGTACACCATGAACCATTGTAAAAAATGCGGCCACGAGCTGTCGCCGACTGCGGAATTCTGTGGAAACTGCGGCGAGCCCGTGCCAAAGTGAAAAACGGCATACAACGCAAATTCTCTGATATTGCCCGGTCAAAGTTATAGTTGTCATATATTTTGAAAATAAAGGAGAGAGGAACATGTATTGTTACAACTGCGGCAAAGAAATCGCGGAAACCGTGAAATTCTGCCCCTATTGCGGAGCAGAACAGAAGCAGCCTCAGCAGCCCGTCCAGCAGCCCCAGCGGCAGGAACCCCAACCGCAGCCCAGCCAGCAGCAACCCGCCCAATGGCAGAACCCCCAGCAGCAGGACACTCAATGGCGGGCCCCTCAGCAGCCCACCCAGTGGCAGAACCCTCCGGCGGCGAATAACAGCGGAAAAAACAATTCCTGGCAGTCCAGACTTCCCATCATTCTGGCAGCCGTCGCCCTTGTGGTCGTAGTTCTGCTTGCAGTGCGCGTGTTCCATAACCGCACCGATGCCCAGAACGAGCTGAAAACGATCGCGACTACAGAACCTGCCGCTACCGAAGCCGCCCCCACCGAAAAAGTCACATACACCGAGCCTCCCGCCCCGACGGAAACAGAGGCCCTCACGGACGGCTGGCACACCATAAACGGAAAGCGTTATTACATTCAGGATGGCGAAAAGTATGTAGATCTTCAGGAAATCGACAACGCGCTGTACTACTTCGACGAAGACGGCGCACTGGCTGAGAATGAAGACGTGGACTATTATGGGGCTACTTTACATGCAGGCCGCGACGGTATAATAGAAGGAATTACTATTGATGAAATTGGGGGAGAATGGTCAGATGAGTACTACCATTACGGGAATAACGGACGTAGTTCTGTTCTGGAATTATCCTTTGAAGTAGAAGACTGCGATTCCTTCCGGTTCTATCTGGAGGCAGGCGGCTTGCATGGTGCAAAGGTGAATGGAAAGTGGAAAATCTATGTCAGGCACAACGGCAACTGGGAATTTGTACAGGATATCAATTACACAGAGCCAAATGGATATTTTGACATAAAACTCGACGGTTACAAGAACTTTGATGCCATTACTGCTTGCCCGATGGTGCAGGGCAACGCCACCTACTCCGCGGTTTTCTACCTGCAAAACGTACATTGCGTACTGTAATCGTGATCCGGCCGCAAGAAGACAAAAAAAT
>OLQB01002334.1_pt1 | contig 12430 bp, 9 predicted proteins | sample 1672681 | NCBI WGS metagenome assembly OLQB01 (sample SAMEA3136713, study PRJEB25190) | human gut metagenome | reverse complement strand
AGCGCATGGAAAAGGGCCTGTCCTTCCTGGAGTTCAACTATATGATCATGCAGTCCTACGACTTCTATCATCTGTTCCAGCACTACGGCTGCAACATGCAGTTCGGCGGCGACGACCAGTGGTCGAATATGCTCGGCGGCACGGAGCTCATCCGCCGCAAGCTCGGCAAGGACGCGCACGCCATGACCATCACGCTCCTGACCGATTCGCAGGGCAAAAAGATGGGTAAGACCGCGGGCAACGCCGTCTGGCTCGATCCGAACAAGACCAGCCCCTTTGACTTCTATCAGTACTGGCGCAACGTCGACGATGCCGACGTCATGAAGTGCATCCGTATGCTGACCTTCCTGCCGCTTGAGCAGATCGATGAGATGGACAAGTGGGAGGGCAGCCAGCTCAATAAGGCCAAGGAGATTCTTGCCTACGAGCTGACGCAGATGGTCCACGGCGAGGAAGAGGCGAAGAAGGCGGAGGCCAGCGCAAAGGCCCTCTTCGGCGGCAGCGGCAGCAGCGAGAATATGCCGTCGACCGAGCTGACGGACGATGACTTCACTGACGGTAAGATCGACACCCTGACGCTGCTCGTCAAGTGCGGCCTTGCCGCATCCAAGGGCGAGGGCCGCCGTCTCGTGCAGCAGGGCGGCATCAGCGTCAACGACGAGAAGGTCACGGATTTCGCGACTGCGTTTGAAAAGGCAGTCTTTGCAGGCGACGGCGCGATCATCCGCAAGGGCAAGAAGGTCTTCCATAAGGCGCTTGTGAAATAAAACTTATGTCAACCGCCCGGAACGCTCCGGGCGGTATGCACAAAGCAAATTCAAAAACGCCGCAGGATTTTGTCGCTTTCACAGTTGACTTTGTGCATTTAAAGCAGTATAGTAGCAAACATAAAAAGCTGGACAGTACGGCAGAAGGGAGTTCATTATGATGCAGATCCGTTCCAACGATTTCATTATGAATATGAGCTTCCGCTTTACCATGGCCCGCGAGCTGTTTGCGGGCCTCTATTACCGTACCCAAAATGAGAAGCTGTCCGTATAAGACCGGTGTTTTCTTCGTAAGTAAGAAGAAGGCTCTGTTCCGCGGACAGAGCCTCCTTTTTGTTTTAAACAATCAACTGTTATCAGAGAAAAGGAGCAATTTATCATGAAAAAGATTCTTGCAATGCTTCTGGCGCTCGTGATGGTCCTGAGCCTGGCCGCCTGCGCCTCCACACAGCCCGCAGCTGAGCCTGCGGCCTCCTCCGACGCACCCGCCGAGAGCGGAAAGACCTACACCGTCGGCGTCTGCCAGCTCGTGCAGCATGAGGCGCTCGATGCCGCAACGCAGGGCTTCGTCGACGCGCTGAAAGAAGCGCTCGGCGACGCTGTGACCATCGACGTGCAGAATGCCTCCGGCGATTCCGTCAACTGCGGCACTATCGTCAACGGCTTTGTCGCCAAGGGCGTCGACCTCATCATGGCGAACGCCACTCCGGCCCTGACCGCTGCCGTCTCCGCCACGGCTGATATTCCCATCCTCGGCACGTCCATCACGGCCTACGGCGTTGCGCTCGACATCGACGATTTTAGCGGCACGGTCGGCGGCAACGTCTCCGGCACGTCCGATCTGGCCGACCTGCAAAAACAGGCCCAGATGATCCTCGACTGGTTCCCCGAGACAAAGACGGTCGGCCTGCTGTTCTGCTCCGCCGAGCCGAACTCCCGCTACCAGATCGACGAGGTGCGCAAGGCGCTCGAGGCCCAGGGCGTGACCTGCGAGGAATTCGCCTTCACCGACAGCAACGACGTTTCCTCCGTCACCCAGAAGGCTGCTGATTTCTCCGACGTCGTCTACATCCCGACCGACAACACCGCCGCTTCCAACACCGAGGCGATCGCAAACGTTCTGATTCCCGCCGGTGTTCCCGCGATCTGCGGCGAAGAGGGCCTCTGCCGCGGCTGCGGCGTGGCGACGCTGTCCATCAGCTACTATGATCTCGGCGTGACCACCGGCAAGATGGCCGCGAAGATCCTGAAGGGCGAGGCCAATATCTCCGAAATGCCCGTCGAATACACCGACGCGACCCCGAAGTACAACGCCTCCATCTGCGACCAGCTCGGCATTACCCCGCTGGACGGCTATGAGGCCATTGACGGCTGATTTCAGCCAGCCGGTCATGGACATATGCCCATGACCGGCCCTGTATGAAACACTGTTTGCCCCTGCAATCGGCCGATAACCGGTTTTCTTTACCGGTCGATTGCAGGCGCAGACCAAGAAGGAGAATGACTATGAATTTCCTTTCCGCGCTACTAAACTCGCTGCCCGGTGCAGCGGCGCAGGGCCTCATCTGGGGTCTGATGGCCATCGGCGTCTACATTACCTTCCGCATTCTCGATGTGGCCGACCTGACCGTCGACGGCTCCATCGCCACCGGCGGTGCGGCAGCTGTCATGCTGATCCGCGCGGGCATGAACCCGTGGCTGGCGCTGCTGTGTGCGTTTGTCTGTGGGATGCTCGCGGGCTTTGTCACGGGGATGTTCCACACCAAATGCGGCATTCCCGCGATCCTGTCCGGCATTCTGACGCAGCTTGCGCTTTACTCCATCAATCTTCGCATCATGGACAGCAAGGCCAATCAGGCCGTCGGCGTGGATAAATACCCCTTGATGGTGTCGCAGCGCTTTGTGCGTGACCTGAGTCTGAAAAATCCGCTGCCAGTGCTGCTTCTTTTCACATTCGGCGTGATCGCGCTTCTGTACTGGTTCTTCGGCACGGAGCGCGGCTGCGCCATCCGCGCCACCGGCGCGAATCAGAACATGGCCCGTGCACAGGGCATCAATACGAACGCGAACGTTGTATTTGGCCTCATGCTTTCGAACGGTCTTGTCGCCCTCTCCGGCGCGCTGCTCGCACAGTTTCAGGGCGCGGCGGATGTCAACATGGGCCGCGGCGCGATCGTCATTGGCCTTGCTGCCGTTATCATCGGCGAGGTCATCTTCGGCAAGCTGTTCACGAATTTCGGCCTCAAGCTTCTGGCCGTGTCCATCGGCGCTGTGATCTATTACTTTGTGCTCCAGATCGTGCTGCAGCTCGGCCTGAACACGAACGACCTCAAGCTCATCACGGCGCTGATCGTCGCACTCTTCCTCGCCATTCCGTATTGGAAGGGCAAAATGTTCCATGGAAAAGCCAAAAAGGAGGAATCGCGCCATGCTTGAGCTTATCAATGTCTGCAAAACCTTCAACCCCGGTACGGTCAACGCCAAAACGGCGCTGAATGACCTGAATCTGACCCTGAACGACGGCGATTTCGTCACTGTCATCGGCGGCAACGGGGCAGGGAAGTCGACTATGCTGAACGCCATTGCGGGCTCGTTCCAGATCGACAGCGGCAAGATCGTCATTGACGGCACGGACGTCACCGGCCTGCCGGAGCATAAGCGTGCCGCGCTTCTCGGCCGCGTGTTTCAGGATCCCATGATGGGCACCGCGCCCACCATGCAGATCGAAGAAAACCTCGCCCTCGCCGCCCGCCGCGGGCAGCACCGGGGATTGAAATGGGGCATCACAAAGGCGGAGCGCGCCGAGTACCAGAAGCGCCTGCATGCGCTCAATCTCGGCCTTGAGGAGCGCATGACCGCGAAGGTCGGTCTGCTCTCCGGCGGCCAGCGGCAGGCACTGACGCTCCTGATGGCGGCGCTGCAGCAGCCGAAGCTGCTGCTTCTCGACGAGCACACCGCCGCGCTCGACCCGCGCACGGCAGCCAAGGTGCTTGACCTGTCTGACCGCATCGTGCAGGAGCACGGGCTGACCACGCTGATGATCACGCATAACATGAAAGACGCCATTGCCCATGGCAACCGCCTCATCATGATGGACGCCGGTCAGGTCGTCGTGGACGTGTCCGGCGAAGAAAAGAAAAAGCTGACCGTCCCGGATCTTCTCGCCATGTTCTCCCGCGCCAGCGGCAGCGACGAAGCCAACGACAAAATGCTGCTGTCCTGAATATTACACCGTAGGGGCGGACGACTCTGTCCGCCCTCCCTTTTTTACAGTATGCCTCCCGCCGGCCCCTACGATCCAGCGCGGAGGTGCACCTGAATTCGCCGAAGATTTCTGTAGATCCTCTGCTTTCTGCGGGCCGACAGAGTCGTTGGCCCCTACAGAGATTCTGCGCGTTTTAGAAACGCGCCCCGCCTCCGCAGCTTTCCCGGCTGCGGAGGCGGTTTTTGCCCGGTTTTGCAGCGAAATACGGTTGAACTCCGGAGAAAAGCGCGCTATACTGTAAGCAGACAGATACAAGAAAAGGAGCCTGAACCATGAAACGAGTTGGAAGATGGACATGGATGCTGCTGACGCTGCTTCTGCTGCTGTGTGGAACAGTGCTTGCGGCAGCGCCTGAGCGAACCAGCATTGAGCTTGAGCAGCCGATAGAGATGACGTTTGAGGAAGATGGGATATTCCGCTATACGCTCACAGCACCGATTGACGGTATGCGTGTGCAGGTTGAATGGCTGACTGAAAGCAAGGATTTTACCTCGTTGAAAATCGCCGGACGCACAGCCTATGGAACAAATGGCATATATAACTTGGGAGAGCACGGCGAAAAGAATGTTGATCTGAGCGCGTCGTCATCGGCAAAATTTCCGATGACGGTTCGTTTTGTTCTGCACGAATACAGAAATGACGAACAGGAACCCAATGATGTAATTCCAACCGAACTGCATGACGGCGACATTGTAAAATTTGCACTGGACTATAGTGACTGGGATTCTTTTGTAATTACAACAGACAAGCCTGGACAGGACATATCATTGACCTTCGGTGGTTTTAATTATGCGGATAGAACTGTTTTTCGCCTGCATTGGAATGGCTCATATGATATCCAAAAGAATGGGACTATTTTTTTGCATACGGCACAGCCGGGGGCGCACCACTTTGACCTTGATATGACGGCGTCCAAAGACATATCTCGCTCCATGGAGATTCGTCTGCTGGACGGTGATGAAAACGAGCTGAACGACACGAAAGAGACTGCGACTCCGCTGCCAATCGGCACAGACGCGGCGTTCAGCATTGGTGGAATCGGCGATGCGGATTGGTTCAGCTTTGAAGCAGTGCCGGAGGAAGGACAATCAAAGTTCTATACGCTCCGTTTATTGAATGTTGAACCGGGAAAAACGGAGGAAATAACCTATGAGGTTTACGCGCCGGATGGAACTGTTGTAGCGTCGAAAGTTATATCTCCTCGACATTCACGCATTCTTTCCTGCAGCCAACAGGGGCAGTACACAATTAAACTGTCCGCGAAAGGCAGTAACATCCAGCGTGTGCCGCTCCGCATCCGCGTGGAGGAGGGCGGCGACGATCCCTATGAAAGCAACGATACCTGGCTCGACGCAGCCTATATCGAGCCGGGGCAGCTGATTTCTCATGTCCTAAACAGCGGCGACACGGATTGGTTCTGCTTTACTGTTCCGGAGGATCACATGACGCTGCACGTCAGTTCCGACTGCGCGGGAATACAGGCCATGGTTTATACCGGGCAGGCCCTTGTGGAATACGGAGATAAGGCAAAGTCAGTTTGGCATGAAGATTCGTTCGGAAGGAAATCGGCTTCTAATTTTTATTGGAAATTTGAAGAAAAAGGACTTTATTATATCGAATTGACCGGCGGCTCCAGTGAAAAAATTTGCTCAACGACGATTTCACTGATTCCACCAGAAGAAATCGAAGATAATGATGTATGGTATCGTGCTACACCGCTTTATGAGGATTTTACGCAAGCATTTGATATTTCTGCGCCGAATGACATGGATTGGTTCCGGTTTACTGTGCCGGAGGGTGAGCAGAAGGTATTGCTGCTGAATGTCTCTAAAACAGACACGGGCGGACAATGGGAACGTGTGTATTTCAAACTCTACCGGGAGGCATATTTCGACAATCAGGATGATGGCAGTCTCTATAAATTTAGTATAGAAAGTTCAACTTCGAAAACTACGGAGAATTATGCTTGGAATTTGGAACCGGGCACCTATTATTTGTCAGCCGGGGAGACAAATACTAGTGCTAGTTCGCCTTCTCGTATGCAAAAATTTAGTATCCACTACAAGCTGGCACCTAGGCTGAATAACGACACAATCGCCACGGCTGCACCTCTTCTGGAAGGGGAATGGCAGGACATATGGCAGGAGGGGTATTTCTCCATCGGTAAGCGCAAAGCCGGAGAGGTCATCCAGTTCCAGCGCGACAAGGGCGGAGAGTATTCGTGGCATAGCGCAACTATTTATAATGCCAGCGGGGAATGCGTTAGCGGTTTTGACAGAAATTCCAGCTTCCGGATTCCCACAGACGGAGTCTACTATATCAAAGTACCTGTGATATTAGAGTTTCCTCAAAATGAACCTGCATACACAACGCGCATCCGGTATTTTTCCCATAGAGATGTGCTCGGATCAGTAGGTACCATAACTATGCTCCCCAATGACTCTGTGTTCCTTGATTTATGGTTCAGCCCGGAAACGCGCGATCTTATAAAGATCGAATCCGAAGATGAGAATCTGACATACAACTGGAAAACGGGATATCTGACTGCGCCCAATACCCCAGAGGGAAGTGCGGAAATTGTCTTCTCCAACGGATACCCGGTTGATGATGAAAGATGGTATGACGCAAACGTCCGTGTTACCTGGTCAGAAAACCCGGTGACGGAAATTTCGATTTCCGATCTTTTTGAGCCGCTTTCGGTCGGCGATTTGACACAGCTGGAAGTAATCACAGAACCGTATGATTACGTCGGCCGCATTACATGGAAAAGCTCTGATACCTCCGTCCTGCGTGTGCTGTCCAACGGCATGGTTGCTGCCGTCGGACAGGGAAAAGCAGTGATTACAGCAAGCGTTGGCAGCGCCTCTGCGTCTCTCCCGATCACCGTTTCGGCCAAACAGCCCAGTGAATTCGACCTGACCGGTGTTTCGCTCGACCGCTATACGCTGACGCTTTACGCCGGAGAAGAGGCCGAACAGCTGACCGCGACGCTGAAGCCCGAGGGCACAGAAGCGACCATCCGCTGGACGTCCAGCAACCAGACCGCCGCGACCGTCAGTCAGGACGGCAAGGTCACGCCGCTTGCTGCGGGCGTTACCGTCGTAACGGCGGCAGCGGGGGACTACCGCGCCAGCTGCATCGTGACTGTCCAGCCAAAACGCGTCCGCGTGACCGGCATCCGGTTCGAAGAGACGACGCATACGCTCATGATGGGCAGCACCGTCACACTCCAGCCCATCATCGCCCCGGACGACGCGACCGTCAAAAACCTGACCTGGGTAAGCAGCGACGAGCAGACCGCGACCGTCTCCCGCACGGGTATCGTAACGGCTCTGTCCGTCGGCGAAACGACCATCACCGCCACAACGGTTGACGGCGGCTATTCCGCAGAGATCAAGATCATCGTCACCGCCGCCGCCCAGCTGGGCGACGTAAACGGCGACGGCTATATCGACGCGGCCGACGCACTGCTCTGCCTGCGCGCCTCCGTGGGTCTCATTACGCTCACGCCGGAGCAGGAAGCCGCTGCGGACGTCAACCACGACGGTCTGATCGACGCGGGCGACGCGATCCTGATCCTGCGCTACGATGCAAGACTCATCCCGAGCCTCAACTGACGGGGGCCGCGCCATGAAAAAAAGACTTTTCCCACTGCTCCTCGTCCTGACGCTCCTGCTCACCCTCTGCACGCCCTTCGCACAGGCCGAGGGCCGCGCACTCTCGATCACCTCGGCCAGCGGCCGCGCAGGCGAGACAGTCTCGGTGCAGGTGCGCCTGACCGGCAGCGTGTACAGCGGCAGATTTGAGCTTGCCTACGACCCGGCTGAGCTTGAGCTGCTCCAATGGAGCGGCGCAGACGGCGCAATGTGCGTCTTCAACCACGAACAGCCCGGTCTGCTGCTCGTGACATTCGTGTCGACGACTGCACTGGAAAACACCAGCCTTTGCACGCTGCAATTCCGCGTTTCTGCGGCGACGCCGGAAACTGGCAGCGCCCTCACGCTGAAAAGCATCCGCCTGTATGACGAAACCGGCACGTCCGTCCCGGCAACTGCCGAAAAGGGAAGCATTTCCCGCAGCACCGCACGCCTGACCCTCAGCCGCGAACGGACAGTGGAGAGCCGCTCTGTCCGCATGACGGTCAGGCTGGAAGGGGAGTTGTCCCCGGCAGGCGGAAATTTCACCCTGCAATATGACCCGGACTGCCTGCAGCTGACCTCGGTTCTGAAGCTGCACCCGGCCGTCGAGCTTCTGACATGGAACGAGCCGCAGCCCGGTACGGTGCACGTCAGCTTCAGCGGCACGCAGCCGCTCTCTACAGGAGAGCTTTGCGCCGCCATGTTCCGTACCGTCGGAACGGCGGGGGATACGTCCGCCGTCACGCTGACGGACGTGCGTATGTACGACACAGACGGAAAATCGATTGACGCGTCCGCCGAAGACGGCAGCGTCGATGTGGTGCTCCCATCCGACCGTGCGCCAAAGCTCTGGGCTGTCGGCGGTGCGATCCAGCCGGACGGCTCTGCGGTTGTATCCGTTGTTTTACAGGGGCGCGGCATCGTCTGCGGCGGAAGCTTCACCCTGACCTACGACCAGTCGCTTTCCGTGCAGGCCGAGCCTTCCGGTACTTGTCAGATCAACGCTGAGCCCGGCAAGCTCCGCGCCAGCTTCGCCTCGGCTACGCCCGTCGCCGATCAAGTCAGCCTGCTGAAACTCACGATTCAGAACGCCGTTCCCGGCGCAATTGACCTGTCAAACGCGATTTTCCGCGACGACAGCGGCAGCCGCATCGCCGCCGCGGACGTGCGGCCCACGACGCTGAGTTACACCACTTCCGCTGCGGCCTTCGCCGGAACGCTGCGCGCCGACACGTCTGCCGGTCAGACGCAATATCTGCTGGACGTGGACGTGAGCGATATGCGCGCCGGGACCCCGGAGGCGCGAACGGAGTTTACCTGCCTGCTGGCGCTGTATGACAGCGACGGTCTGATGGAAGGCCTGTCCGTTCAGAAAATCGCCGCGTCGGATACCGGCGTAAACGAGCTGACGCTGACAGCCAGCGCGTCCAAGACACCCGCATATGCTAAAGTCTTTCTTCTTTCAGACGCGTCCGCCGGCCTTCCGCTCTGCGGCGCACTGCAGGCCGCGCTGGAACGCAGATGAACCGCAGCGCGCGGACGGCGGAAACCGTCTCCGATGTGTACCTTGCGCTGATGCTGAGCGCATTTCTCCTCTGGACGGGGCCGGACGGCTACACCAAGATTCTGGAGGCCAAATACCGGCTGTTTTTGCTTATGACGATCGTCTATTGCGCCGCTGCGGCGCTGTCTGCACTGCGGCAGATCAGAACGGTCTGCTTCTGCAAGCTGCTGCGTGCCGTCCGCCCGGCTGAATGGCTGATGCTGGGGTACGTGCTGTGCAGCCTGCTCTCGACGTTCCTTTCACCGTGGCGCGCTGACGCGTGGCTTGGTCTTTCACGGCGCGAGGGACTTTTGACGCTTGCGCTGTATGGCGCGGTCTTCCTGCTGCTGGGGCGGCTTGCGCGCCCGAAAGCATGGCTGCTTGACGTCTTCGGCGCGGCCATGAGCCTATGCTGCCTGCTGGCGCTCTGGCAGCTGGCGGGCGGAAACCCGCTTGGCCTGTACCCGAAGGGGCTGGCCTATTCCGATGCCGGAACCGCCTACAGCGGCGCATATCTCGGTACTATCGGCAATACAGACCTGCTGGCGGCTGTGATGTGCGTGGCCGTACCCGCATTTTTCTATGGCGCGTGGAAGCTCCGCCGCTGCTGGCTGCTTGTGCCGCTGACGCTGTGCGTGACTGTCAGCGTCAGGATGAATGTCTCCGCCGGACTGCTCGGTACTGCAGCCGGCCTTGTTCTGCCGCTTCCGCTGGCGCTGGACGAAAAAAAGCGCCGCGCAGCGACAATCATCATTGGAGGTGTCCTGCTTGCGGCGTTCCTCGCGGTATTCCTGCTTCCGGGACTGCCCGGAGTGCTCGGTGAAGCGCACGCGCTTCTGCATGGCCGCGCGGAGGACGATTTTGGCTCCGGCCGGATCTATATCTGGAAAAACGTCTGGCAGGCAGCAAAGGAGCGACCGCTGTTCGGCGGCGGCCCGGATACGCTGTCCCGCCGTATTACGGCGTATTTTGAGCGGTACGACGAAGCCGGACACATTGTACGCCGTACTGGGATCGATACGGCGCACAACGAGTATCTGAACATCCTTGCAAATCAGGGCCTTTTCGCCCTGATCTGCTGGCTGGGCGCGCTTGGCTGCTCCGCTGTCCGCTTTGTACGCAGGGCAGGGGAACGGCCCGCAGCTCTCATCTGTGGCAGCGCAGTGCTCGGGTACTGCGTGCAGGCGTTCTTCGGGATCTCCATGTGCCTGTCAACGCCGTTTTTCGTGATCGCATGGGCAATGCTCGAAACCCGGGAAAATTAAAATGACCGCGCTGGCAGCGCCAGCGCGGTTTCTGCATATCGTGGAAGCCCTATTGTGCGCAGCGGTAGCAGACCTCCGGATCCGGCGCGGCTTCGCCGCGCTTGAATTTCAGAAGATTCTCCACCGTGGCCGCTGCAATGTTGTTTAACGCCTCGCGGGTCAAAACCGCCTGATGAGACGTGACGATCACATTCGGCATGGCAATCAGCCGCACCAGCACATCGTCCTCAACAATGCTGTCCGAACGATCCTCGTAGAACAGGTCGCTCTCTTCCTCGCAAACGTCCAGACACGCAGCACCGATCCTGCGGCGCTTGAGGCCGTCAATGAGCGCCTCCGTGTCGATCAATGCCCCTCTGGAGGTATTCACGATCACGACCCCCGGCTTCATTCCGGCAATGGCAGCTGCGTCGATCATGTGCCGCGTCTCGCTTGTCAGCGGACAGTGGAGGGAAATAACGTCCGCCTGTGCCAGCAGCTCCGGTAGCAGTACATAAGACAGCCCATTGTCAGGAGACGGAAATTTGTCGTATGCCAGAACGCGCATACCGAAGCACTTACAGATTTCAGCAAACGTGCGCCCAATTTTGCCGGTTCCCACAACACCGGCTGTTTTGCCGTGCAGATCGAAGCCGGTGAGGCCGGAAAGGCTGAAATTGAAATCGCGGGTGCGGATATAGGCCTTGTTGGTGTGCCGGTTGACCGTGAGAAGCAGTGCCATTGCGTGTTCGGCCACCGCGTAAGGCGAATACGCGGGAACGCGGAACACCCGGATTTTTCCGAAGCAGGCCCAGATATCTACATTGTTGAAGCCCGCGCAGCGCAGGGCGATGACCCTGTTCCCAAGCGTGTGCCGCCCACTGATGAAGGCTTCATTCAGCGTAGCTTTGTGAAATACGAGCTTAGTTTTTGTTATAGCCGTACTGTCTGGTACAAAGCGTGCCCTTCCACCACGCTTCGCGTCTTAATATATAATGATCATCCATTTTGGCGTTATAGTTTTCCAGTACGGAATACTGAAAGTTTTTCTTTACATAGTCAAATCCCTTTGTATCAACAATACGCTTGAGTTCGGTATTCCCGCCGTGACCGTTGACCACATAATTTGTCCATCTTTGAAGTAGCATTCCATATTGCGCGGTTGCCGAGCCAACGTATAGCTTGCCATTTTTGGTATCTGTAATCAGGTACACTGCCTTTTGATTCCGCAGCGCATCGAGCCATCCGCTACGCTTGTTGCAAATAATGGCTTCCAGCTGCGAGAAGGAGAGTCTGATATTTTCATAGCCGGGAAAATCGTCACCATCATACGCTGTTGGCAAAAGCTCTATTACCTCCAGCTCATCCATGATTGACATATAGGTTCTCCCCATACCGCGTTTTGTATTGTGATATTTCAGAACCAATCTGCCAAAGTATTTTCGGTACACATCAATCTCATTTGCTTCAAAGCCGACATTATCAACAACATCTAATTCTTTTACAATCCGCTTGATCGTCGTCAGGAGCCACTTATCGTCATGGAGATATAGCAGGCAAATGGCGATCTGCCCTGTATGAAAGTATCTCCTTTGGTTGTGCCATAAAAACCATTCCGTGTTAATTTTATCGGGATCTTTTTTATACTCTTCCAAGGGGTCGGTATTTCCGTTAAATACATTGAGCTTTAATCGAGTATTGCTTATATCATGGGCAGACAGCCGCAGCAGGTCGTTTATAAGAATTTTATCCATTCCGTGTCTCCGTATTTAAACAGTAAACCTGAAGAGTGCTGTAATGTTCTTTAAACAAAACAGTTTGGGTATCTGCTATCATTTTGCTATCAAACGGAAAATGAGAATTTCAAAAAGTGAGTGTTTTCAAGGCTTCGCAGCCCCTCATGTTCACTTTTTCTCATTCCCACTCAATCGTTGCCGGGGGTTTGCTGGTGATGTCGTAGCAGATGCGGTTGA
>OLQB01002333.1_pt1 | contig 12435 bp, 12 predicted proteins | sample 1672681 | NCBI WGS metagenome assembly OLQB01 (sample SAMEA3136713, study PRJEB25190) | human gut metagenome | reverse complement strand
CAGCAGCCCGGTGCATACGGCTCCAGAGAGCCACCGGTCCAGCCCAGCTGCTGGGCCTCTTTTTTTGTAATGAAGTTGTCCGGCAGATGTCCGTATAAGTGGATATACCGTGCTACATCCTCTTTGGTGGTGTATGTGCCGTCCTCCGCCAGCTGCTCCTGCTTCTGGTTTGTGGGCTGCTCCGGATCCATGGGCAGCGCTACGAAGCTGCATGCAGCCAGAGACAGGGACGTTATCAGCGCCAGCAGCAGCGCCGTCAGCTTTCTCATGAAACACTCCCCCTTCCGTGTTTTGCCAGTATACCATATTTCATTCCATTGTGCAACCAAAACAATTTTCCAGGCAGCAAGTTCTTTCTTTTGCCGCACTTCGCACAAGGTAGCGTGATGAAGTTTTTCCGTCTGTCCGGAGGCTATTCATTATTTCCTATCCCACGCCTTCAGGTCCTTCAGCTCGTTATACAGCCGCAGGTAGCTGGCATGGCGGCTGCGGGGGATCCGCCCCTGCCGGACGGCCTCCAGCACGGCACAGCCCTTCTCTTTGGTGTGGCTGCACCCTACAAACCGGCAGCTGCCGGTGTAAGGGGCAAATTCCGGGAATGTCTCCGGCAGGTGCTCCTTCAGCTCCAGGTCCAGCTCCTCTGTGTCAAAGGACGCGAAACCCGGTGTGTCGATGACATAGGTATCCTGTCCCAGAGAAAACAGCTCCACATGGCGGGTGGTATGGCGCCCCCGTCCCAGGGCCTTGCTGACCTCTCCAACGGCCAGAGAAAAACGCGGGGCCAGTGCGTTGAGGATACTGGACTTGCCCACACCGGAGTTGCCGGTAAAGGCGCTGAGCTTTCCCGCCAGCTCCTGCCGCAGCTCCTCTATCCCCTGGCCGGTGGCGGCACTGACTCGCAACACCCGGATAGCGGAGCCCTGATAAATGCCGTACAGCTCCTCAGCCGGGTCCAGGTCACACTTATTCAGGCACAGCAGCACCTGGCAGCCCTTCAGGACGGCGATAGCACTGATGCGGTCGATGAGATACGGGTCCGTCACCGGCAGAGCAGCAGAGGCAATGATGACCAATTGGTCGATGTTGGCTGCGGCAGGGCGGTCGAAGGCGTTGCGCCGGGGCTCGATAGCCTCCACAAAGCCCTCGCCGCCGCCCAGCTCCCGCACCTGGACCCAGTCTCCCACCAAGGGGGACAGCCCCTCCCGGCGAAACCTTCCCCGGGCCCGGCACTGAAGCGTCTCCGTTCCGGTGTTGACATAGTAGAACCCGCTGAGGGCCTTTTCAATGCGTCCTTTGATCAAAACGTGATCTCCTGGCTCACGGCCTCGGTGCCGTTGATATACAGCTTGATAGTGGAAGTAGATCCCTGGCTGCCGCGGAAGGTATAGGTGAAGGAGGTGGTGGAGCCATCCACATAGGTGGAGTGGATGATGCTGCCGTCCTGCATGACCTCGATTTTCAGATTGCTGTCGCTGTGGTACTGGTCGGGAATGTCAAACACCACCACCCGCTCAGCGGAGCTGCTGCCCTTGCTGACAGTGAACACGATCTCTGTGCCGGACTGCACCTCGGTGCCCTGCTCGATGCTCTGACCAATGACAGTGCCCTCGGGCTTGTCGCTGTACTCATACTGATGCTCACCCACCTTGAGTCCCATGGCCTCGGCCTGGGCGGCCGCGTCGTCGATGGTCATAGTGACAAAGCTGGGAACGGTCAGAGGCTTGGTTTCCGGCCCCTTACTGACGGTCAGCACAACCGTGTCACCCTTCTTCAGCTGCTCACCGGAGGCAGGAGAGCTCTCCATCACCTGTCCCTCGGGAACGTCGGGGGAATAGGCATCCGCCCGCTGGATATCCAGATCCAGGTGCAGGTTGTTCAGCTCTGTCTTGGCCTGCAGGAACTCACTGCCCACTACGTTGGGCATCAGCGTTCCATCCTCCTCCGCGCAGAGGTAGACCTTGATGACCAGATTGTTCTTGCGGCTGCGGCCGCCGGCAGGGTCCTGCTCCACGATCTGGCCGGGCTCGTATTTGTCGCTGGGCTTGGTGCCCACCACCTCGATGCGGAAAATATCCTTAATCTCCGGCATGGCCTCGGCTTCCTCCAGGGTCTTGCCCAAAAGGTCCGGCACCTGGTGAGAGGCGGTGCCATTGCCTGCGTTGAAGCCGCCGGCCACCAGCTTGAACACCACAAAAATCAGCACCAACGCCAGGGCAAACCCGCCGATGACCAGGCCCACCACCTTGCGGCTTTGCTTTTTCTCCTCCTCATCCTGGGCCACGGTGCTGTTGGCCTTGCTCACCGCTGCCACCTGGTTGGTGGGCAGAGGCTGGGTGGGCTCCTGGCACACCACGGCGGCCTTCAGATCCTCCCGGATATAGTCCATATCCACGGCAGGGTCCTTGCGGAACTTCTCCAGATCGTCCAGCATGGCGTCAGCGGTCTGATAACGCTTGGAGATGTCCGGGCACATGGCCTTCATGCAGATCAGTTCCAGGGCCTCGGGGATATCCGGATTCAGCTCCCTGGGGGCCTTGGGAACAGCGCTCAGATGCTGGATAGCCACGGACACGGCGGAGTCACCCTGGAAGGGCAGTTTGCCGGTGAGCATCTCGTACAGCACCACACCAGCGGAATAAATGTCCGAGCGAGCGTCCACCCGGTCGCCGCGGGCCTGTTCGGGAGAAATGTAATGCACGGAGCCCAGGGTCTCCTGGGTCAGGGTCTGCCCCTGGTCTGCCAGACATGCGATGCCGAAATCGGCCACTCGGACGCTTCCATCCCGCAGGATCATGATGTTCTGGGGCTTGATGTCCCGGTGGATCACGCCGCGGCTGTGGGCATGGCTGAGGCCGCGCATGATCTGGGTGATAAAGTGCAGCGCTTCCCGCCAGTCCATCTGGCCCCGGCGCTCCATATACTGCTTCAGCGTCACGCCGTCGATGAGCTCCATAACGATGTAATCGATGTCATCACTGCACGACACGTCGTAAACCGATACGATGTTGGGGTGGGACAGCTGGGCCACAGCCCGGGACTCATCCATGAACCGGCGGCGGAAATCGGCGTTCTGGGCCAGGTCACTGTGCAGGATCTTTACCGCTACCAGCCGGTCCAGCCGGTGGCACTTGGCCTTATAGACGTTGGCCATGCCTCCCCTGCCGATCAGCTCCAGTATCTCATAGCGATTATCCAGCATTTTCCCAATGTAAGGATCCATATCGTCAATTCCTCCTTCAGTCGTTCATCAGCAGGATAGCCGTCACATTGTCCGGCGCGCCCCGCTGCTTGGAAATGGCCATCAGCCGCTGCAAGCAGTCCTCCGGCTGTCCGTTATGCAAAATTTCAAACATGATCTCCTGGTCCGTGACCGTATTCACCAGTCCGTCGGAGCACAGCAGCAGAAAATCCCCCGCCTTCCACTGTATGGCAAAGTCGTCTGCCTCCACAGCGGGGTCCGGACCCAAAGCCCGGGTAATGAGATTGCGGCGGGGATGGCTGCGGGCTTGGCCGGGAGTCAGGTCACCCTTTTCCACCATGTCCTCTACCAGGGAATGGTCCCGGCTGATCTGCCGCAGGCCCTGAGCTCCGGCCAGATAGGCCCGGCTGTCGCCCACATTGCTGATGAGTACCCGATCTCCCTTGACCAGGGCAGATACCAGCGTAGTGCCCATGCTTCTCAGCTCCGGATGTCCGGCAGCCCGTTGTCGGATAGCGCTGTTGGCTGCCATTACGGCGGCACGCACCGCCTGGTCCGGGTGGTCGGAGTCGGACAGGGTGCGGATATACGTCTCCACCGCTACGCTGCTGGCGATGCTGCCCCCGGCCACACCGCCCATGCCGTCGCACACCACAGCCACGGTATAGCCGCCGGACAGCTGGGCAAAACCAAAGGCATCCTGATTTTCCCGGCGCACCAGGCCGGGATCGGTGATCTTCCAATGCTTCACGCGGAATCACCCCCCTTTCTTTCCTCCATAGCGCGGCGGCGCAGCTGGCCGCAGGAGGCGTCGATGTCCCCGCCCAGACTCCGCCGCACCGTGGCGGTGATGCCATGTGACTCCAACCGCTTCTGAAACGCGGCCACACGGCGGCTGGGCTTGAAGGGACTTTCCACCACGTCGTTAAGCGGGATCAGATTCACATGACCCGGCATGCCGGCGATGCGCTTGGCAATCAGGTCCGCCTGCCAGTCGTGGTCGTTGACCCCGTCGATCATGGCATATTCAAAGGATATGCGCCGTCCTGTCCGGCGAAAATACCGGTGACAGGCGGCAAACAGCTCCTCCACATCCCAGGCCCGGTTCACAGGCATGATCCGGGAGCGTGTTTCGCTGTCCGGTGCATGGAGGGACACCGACAGCGTCAGCTGCAGATCCTCCTCCGCCAGGGCGTCGATACCCGGCACCACGCCGCAGGTGGAGAGACTGATGTGCCGCATGCCGATGTTCAGCCCGTCGGGATGGTTCACCAGGCGCAGGAACCGCAGAACGTTTTCCCGGTTATCCAGGGGCTCTCCAATACCCATCAGCACGATATTGGAGATCTCCCGGCCAGAGTCCAACTGGGTAAACAGCACCTGGTCCAGCATCTCTCCGGCGGTCAGGTCCCGGACCTTTCCGGCGACGGTGCTGGCGCAGAAGGCGCAGCCCATGCGGCAGCCCACCTGTGAGGAAATGCACACTGTGTTTCCATGGTGATACTGCATCAGCACCGTCTCGATACAGTTGCCGTCCGGCAGCTCCCACAGGTATTTTATGGTGCCGTCCAGCCGGGATTCCTGCTTTCGGGCCACGGTGGGCACGGAAATGGTGTAGTCCTGTGCCAGCTGCTGGCGCAGGGATTTGGATAGGTTGCTCATTTCGTCGAAGGAGCGCACCCCCCGGTGCAGCCAGGTGAACACCTGCTTGCCCCGGAAGGCAGGCTGTCCCATATCCCGCAGGACCCGGGTGATCTCCTCCTCCGTCATGCATCGCATGTCCGTCAATTTGCTCAGTCCTTTCTGCGCATCCGGCAGATATAAAACCCGTCGGTTCCGTGGCGCTGAGGCCACAGGGTCACCTGACCCGGGCAAGGCCCCACCGGCAAAGGAAACACTGTCCGCACCGGCTCAAACTCCGGGTGCTGGTCCAGGAAATCCCCGGTGACGTCCTCGTTCTCCTCAGGCAGCACCGTGCAGGTGGAGTACACCAGCGTGCCGCCGGGGCGCACATAGCTGGCGGCGTTTTCCAGGATGGCCCGCTGGATCAAAGGCAGCTGGGCCAGCTCCTTGGGACTTTTGTAGCGGATGTCCGGCTTTTTCCGGATGATACCCAGCCCCGAGCAGGGCACATCGGCCATGACCACATCGGCTTGCTGCCGCCAGGCGGCGTGATTCTCCCGGGCGTCGGCGGTGGTCGTGCGGATACAGGTAAGGCCCAGGCGCTTTGCGCCGCTTTCGATGAGCTTCACCTTATAGGGATGGACATCGCAGGACAGGATCTGTCCCCGGTCGCCCATGTCCATGGCCATAGCGAAGGATTTTCCCCCCGGTGCGGCACACACGTCCAGTACCCGGTTCCCCGGGGCCGCTGCCGCCGCCATGGCGGCCAGACGGGCGGCCGCATCCTGGACCAGGAACCGTCCCTCCCGGAAGGCGGGCATGCTCCGCAGATCACCGGTGCCGGTGATCTCCAGGCAGCCCTCCAGCCACGGGTGAGGCTGCACCGCGGCGCCCGCGCCCCGAAGCTCACGCTCCAGCTCCTCTGCGGTGGTCCTCAAAGGATTCACCTGGATACAGGTGGGCACGGTGTCGTTATCCAGCCGCAGAAATGCCTGGGTCTCATCCGGCCCCACCAGGTCCAACAGCCGCAGCACCAGCCACTTGGGATGGCTGTACCGCAGGGAAAGATAGTCCGCCGTGGACCCTTTCGGCAGGTCCGGCATATTCATCCAATGCTCCACGAACCGCCGCAGCACAGCGTTGACCATACCGGCGGCCTTGGGCCGTCCCCGGCGGCGGGTCATCTCCACCGCCTCGTTGACGGCAGCCCGGTGGGGTACCTTATCCATAAACAGGATCTGGTAGCCGCCGATGCGCAGGATGCCCCGGATCACCGGCTCCAGCCGCTCCGGCTTCTGGGCGCACCAGCAGCCGATGTAGTAGTCCAGCAGCATGCGGTTCTGCATAACGCCGTAGCACAGGCGGGTGGCAAAGGCAGCGTCCCGGTTGTCCAGCCCGTTCTGGGCAATGAGCCGCCGCAAGGCCTCGTCGGACCAGGCGTTGGCCTTATCCACCTGCATCAGCGCGTCCAGGGCTACATCCCGGGCGCCGCACTTCTCCCGGGGCGTCATGCCTCCACCTGCAGGGGATGGCCCCGCAGATAGTCCGCCGCCGCCATCCGGCGGCCGCCCTGGGGCTGAAGCTCCAGAATACGCAGCAGCCGCCCGTCGCCGCAGGCCACGTCGATGCCCGCCTTCCCGGCAGACACCACGGTGCCGGAAGCCTTGGCAGTCTCGCTGCCTACCTCCGTGCGGAATATCTTCACCGTAGCCCCACCCAGCTCCGTGGACGCACAGGGCCAGGGAATCAGGCCCCGGACCTGGTCATGAATGCGCTGAGCAGGCTTCGTCCAGTCGATCATGCCCATATCCTTGGTGAGCATGGGGGCGTAGGTATAGGCGCTGTGATCCTGAACCGTGCGGTGAGCGGTTCCGGCACGCAGCTGTTCCACAGTTTCGGACAGCGCCTGGGCCCCCAGCTCCGCCAGCCGCGCCGTCAGCGCCTGGGCGTCCTCCTGGGGGTCAATATCGGTTTTCAGCACATGCAGAATGTCCCCGGCATCCAGCTCCTTGGCCATATACATGATGGTGACGCCGGTCTCCCGCTCCCCGTTGAGGATGGCCCAGTTGATGGGGGCCGCTCCCCGGTATTTGGGCAGCAGGGAGGAGTGGACGTTGATGGAGCCATAGGGCGGGGTATTCAGAATATCCTCCGGCAGGATGCGGCCATAGGCCGCCACCACGATCAGCTCCGGGTGCAGCTCCCGCACCAGGGCCAGAGCCGTGCCATCCCGCATTTTCGTGGGCTGATACACGGTGAGCCCCTGGGACAGGGCGTATTCCTTCACCGGTGAAAAGGCCAGCTTATGCCCCCGGTTTTTGGGTCGGTCCGGCTGGGTGAACACGCCGCAGATCTCGTGTCCGTCCTCCACCAACCGCTTCAGGGACGCCACCGCGAATTCCGGTGTGCCCATAAACAGGATTCTCACTCCTCGTCGTCTCCCTCTTCCTGCCGGCGGATGTACTCCTCCAGCTCCTCCTCGGTCAGCAGATGGTCCGTGTGCTCCACAAACAGATGACCGTCCAGATGCTCGATCTCATGGCAGAAGCAGCGGGCCGTCAGTGCCTCATCCTCCACCTCGAAAAATGCGCCGTCCCGGTCCTGAGCCCGGACCCGCACCGTGTAGGGACGGGTCACCACGCCATACTTTCCGGGAATGCTGAGGCAGCCCTCCAGGCCGGTCTGTTCGCCGTCGGTGGCGATGATCTCGGGGTTCACCAATTCAATGATCTCGTCATCCTCGTTCATCACCACGCACACCCGGCGCAGAATGCCCACCTGGGGCGCGGCCAGACCTACGCCGCCGGAATCCAGCAGCGTGTCCTTCAGGTCGTCCAGCAGCGTGTGGAGCCGACCGTTGAACTCCGTCACCGGGCGGCACTTCTTCGTCAGGCAGGGCTCCCCCTGCAGCACGATATTTCTCAATGCCATGGTCATATACCTCTTTTTAATCCATTAAATTGCAATCGGTGTAAATATGAAGCCCCTTGTGCTCCGGCCGCCGGGCAAATTCCTTCATAAACGCCGCCAACAGGCCCCGCAGGATCTTATCGTTGCGGCCGATCACCGTTACCCGATAGCGGTAGCGGTTGTTGACCTTCACCACGGGAGCCGGGGCCGGGCCCAGAATATCCAGGGCCATGTCCCGGTACGGGTCCCGTTCGGCGGCGGCTCGCAGACCGTCCCGCAATCCGGCGGCGGCCCGGCGCACCGTTCCCTCCTCCGGCCCGGTGACGGTGATGAAGAACTGGTCGGCAAAGGGCGGGTCCCGCCGCAGCTGCCGCAGGCGGATCTCGCCGTCGTAAAACCGGTCATAGTCCTGGTCTGCCGCCGCCAGGATCACATCATTCTGGGGCGTGTAGGTCTGGATCACCGCCCGACCTGGCTTGTCCCCCCGTCCGGCCCGGCCCACCACCTGGGTCAGCAGGCTGAAGGTCCGCTCCGAGGCCCGATAATGGTCCACATACAGGGACATATCCGCCGCCAGCACGCCTACCAGCGTCACATTGGCAAAGTCCAGTCCCTTGGCCACCATCTGGGTGCCCAGGAGAATGGGTACCTGCCGCACCTGGAAATCCCGGAGGAGCTTCTCATGTCCCTGGCTGACGGTGTCCGCATCCATGCGGAGAACCTCCGTCCCGGGGAACAGAGTGCGCAGCTCCTCCTCCGCCCTCTGGGTACCGACGCCAATGTGCTTCATGGCGCCGCCGCAGGAGGGGCAGGTCTCGCTGCTTTTTTCGGAATAACCGCAGTAATGGCACATCATCCGCCCATTGGCGGAGTGATACGTCAGATACACGCTGCACCGGGGACACTGGGGCACATAGCCGCACTGGGGGCACAGCAGCTGGCGGCTGCTGCCCCGGCGGTTGAGAAACAGAATGCTCTGCTCCCCGGCCTCCAGGTTCTTCTCCAGCTCCTGCATCAGCTCCCGGCTGATGCAGCCGTTGTTGCCGTCCCGCAGCTCCTGCCGCATATCCGCCAGGATCACCCGGGGCATCCGGTGCGCGTTGTAGCGCCGGCGCAGCAGCGCCAGCTGATAGTCCCCCCGGCGGGCCAGGTATGCCGTTTCCACCGTAGGGGTGGCCGAACCCAGCAGCAGCCGGGCATTTTCCCGGAAGCAGCGGTATTTGGCAATGTCCCTTGCATGATAGCAGGGAGGATTTTCGGATTCATAGGAGCTCTCCTGCTCCTCGTCCAGAATGATGAGGCCCAGGTTCTCCAGCGGCGCGAACACCGCCGATCGGGTACCCAGCACAATATGTGCCTCTCCCCGGCGGATGCGCTTCCACTGGTCGTACCGCTCCGTCAGGCGCAGGCCGCTGTGCAGCAGCGCCACCTCATCCCCGAAATAGGCGGAAAACCGCGCCATCATCTGGGGCGTCAGGGCAATCTCCGGCACCAGGATCATCACGGAACGGCCCTCCGCCAGCAATGTCTGGGCCAGCCGGATATACACCAGGGTCTTGCCGCTGCCGGTAACCCCCTGCAAAAGCGTCACTCCGGGGCAGCCGCTGCGGGTCTGAGCCAGCACAGCCTCATAGGCCCGCTGCTGCTCGTCATTCAGGCGGATCTCCTCCGCCGCTGCGGCATAGTCCTGCCGGGTGATGCGATACTCCTCCTGGCTGCGCAGGGACAGAAGCCCCGCCCGCTCCAGACTGCGGACACCCTGCCGGGACACGCCGGTGTAGTAGCAAAGCTCCTGCACCGGGGCGTCGCCGTATTTGGCCAGAAAGGCAACCGCGTCATACTGCCGGGCGGCGGACTTCTTTTTTCGCTCCATCTGACGCAGGGCCTCCTGGGGAGCCAGCGACAAAGCCGCGATCTGCACCACCTTATCCTGGACCTTTCGGGTGCCCTGGGGCTCCATTTGCAGGATGCCCCGCTTTTTGAGTCCCGCCAGCACCCGGCTTCCGGTCTCACCCAGAGCAGCGCACAGGTCGTCCCGTTCCATGGGGCCGTCCTGCAGCAGGCGGCAGGCCGCCGTCTCCCGCTCTGAAAGGTCCTCCGGCAGGGGCTCCCCGGTCAGGGACCACATCTCGCGGTAGCTATACCACACTGCAGCGGGCAGGATGGTGCGGATGGCGTCGTAAAACGTGCAGAAATACCGCTCCCGCATCCACAGAGCCAGGCGGATTTCCCGCTCTGTGATAACGGGCTCCCGGTCCACTAAAGACCGGATGGGCTTGATGGGTTTTTCCGGCACCCCCTGCCCCAGGGTCAATACGACCCCCTCGCTGACGCGGTTGCCGCGGCCAAAGGGCACCAGCACCCGCATGCCAACGGCCATGTCCGCACCCTGGGGAACCAGGTAGTCATAGGGCTTGTCAATGGCGTAGGTTGCCGCCGCCACAGCCACCTTTGCGATCTGCGGCATGGCGATCCCTCCTGTCAGATCACGCCTCGTCGGAGATGGCGGTGTCAATGGACTTGGCGTCGAAGCGGCCCTCAGCCACCTCATTGATGGCCAGGGTCACGGGCTTCTCGTCCAGGTGCTCCTCGTGGCGCTGGGCCTCGATGGCGATCTGGCGGGCCCGGCGGGCCACCACGTTCACCATCATGTAGCGATTGGGAATGTACTGAGTCAGCTTGTTCATAGCGGGATAGAGCATCATAATAGCATTACCTTCCTTTTGAGAAAAATTGTTAATCCTTGACCAAATGTATCCGCTCGGTGGGCTTGAAATGCTCCACCCGAAAGATGTCGTTGAGCTCGGCGGCGGCGCGCTCCACGTCGTCGTTGATGATGAAGTAATCATAATCCGCAGCCAAGGCCATTTCGTCCCGGGCCCGGCGCAGACGCTGCTGTATTTTCTCAGCGGAGTCGGTGCCCCGGCCCACCAGACGGTGCTCCAGCTCCGTCCAGGACGGAGGAGCCAGGAAAATACGCACGGCGTCAGGCCGCTTGGCATAGATCTGCTGCGCACCCTGCACGTCGATCTCCAGCATTACATCCCGGCCCTGAGCCAGGGCCTCATCCACGGGGATCCGGGGTGTGCCGTAAAAATTCCCGGCATAACCCGCATGCTCCAGCAGCTCGTCCCGCTCCACCATCTGCAAAAACGCGTCGTCACTGATGAAGTGATAGTGTACGCCGTCCACCTCGCCGGTGCGGGGAGGCCGGGTAGTAGCGGAAACAGACAGGAACATGTCCGGGTGGTTCTTCATAGCGCTTTTGAGCACCGTACCCTTTCCGGACCCGGACGGGCCGGAAAGAATAAAAATTTTGCCTTGCTTTTCCAAAGTCAGATCTCCTCCTGCATGAAATCCTCCGCCGACAGCCCCAGACGGGGGCCCAGCTTCTCCGCCGGCAGGGCGGAAAGCACCACATGGTCGCTGTCCATCACCAGCACCGCCGCCGTCTTACGCCCGTAGGTGGCGTCAATGAGCATACCCCGGTCCCGGGACTCCTGGATCAGCCGCTTGATAGGCGCGGAATCCGGACTCACCACGGCGATGAGCCGTCCCACGGACACCAGATTGCCGAAGCCGATATTCACCAGCTGCACAGCGGTTCCTCCTTTACTCGATGTTCTGGACCTGTTCGCGGATCTTTTCCACCTCAGCCTTCATGGCCACCACGTCCTGGGTCACGGCCAGGTCGTTGCACTTGGAGCCGATGGTGTTGCACTCGCGATTGAATTCCTGCATCAGGAAGTCCATATCCTTGCCGGTAGGGCGCTGAGCCTCCAGCATAGAACGGAGCTGGGCCACATGGCTGCGCAGGCGGACGGTCTCCTCGTCCACGGCCACCTTGTCGGCGAAGATGGCGGCCTCGGTGAGGATGCGCCCCTCGTCGATGGTGGTGGAGGCCAGCACCTCCCGCATTTTCTTCTCCAGCCGCTCCCGATAGGCGGACACGGTCTGGGGAGACTGCTGCTCCACCCGGCCCACGGCGGTCTCGATGGTCACCAGGCGGCCCGCGATGTCCTCCGCCAGGCGGCGGCCCTCCACGGCACGCATGGTATTGTACGCGGCCAGGGCCTTATCCAGCACCTGGCAGATGTCGGCGGCCACGGTCTCCAGGTCCTCCTCGGCCTTGGTGACGGTGAGAACGTCCGGCAGCTTGGCAAGGGTCATGGGGGTCACATCCCCCTCCAGGGAGAACATGCTCTTCAGCTGGGTCAGGGCCTGGAAATAGCCGCGGGCCAAGGGCTCGTTCACCGTCACCACGGACACATCCGCGGCGCTGGCGTCGAACACGTCCACCTTGCCCCGGGACACGGCGCTCCGGACACGGGTCTTGACGGCGTCCTCAGCAAAGACGTAGGCACGGGGCATTTTCACCGTGCAGTCCAGGAAGCGGTTGTTGACAGACCGCACCTCCACGGTAATGTCCCGCTGGTGCAGAGTCTCTCTGGACCGGCCATAGCCGGTCATGCTTTTGACCAATGTAAACTCCTCCTATCTATGGTCCGTCAGCAGCAGAAGAAATATCCGCCGCTGCCAAACAGGCAGTTCATACAGGCGCAGGCAGCGCACAGGCTGCTGCAATTGTCCCCGGCGCAGTTGCCGGTGGTAACGTGCCCGTAGCCGTTGGGACGGTATGCCGCACCGTTTCCGTTGAGCATATCCAGGGCCCGCTGATACTCCGCATTGCCCGGGTCCATCTG
>OLQB01002324.1_pt1 | contig 12464 bp, 9 predicted proteins | sample 1672681 | NCBI WGS metagenome assembly OLQB01 (sample SAMEA3136713, study PRJEB25190) | human gut metagenome | reverse complement strand
AGGCTAAGGGCCAACTTTGGCCGACTCGCGCATTCTATGCAGAATACGCGCAGTACATGCCGATAATGTCACATTTGTTAATAAATACCGGTCGGCGGGGCAGCTGGTGGCTGGTGGCGCCGGTCGGCGCGGTGGCTAGTTGCTAGTAGCTGGTTGCTAGTTTCTGGTTCCTCTAGATACTAGATACAAGCTACTAGACACTAGATACTAATCATTACGCTTATCCCTCTCCGCCGGTGAGTAATCATCGGGCCGGATGGCAGCCACCGTTTTCCCGCCCTTCTTGATTTCCAGGGTATAGCCCATGAAGCTTAAAGCCCTTAGAAAAACAGAGAGCTTCACACTTCCAGTGGAAACAGAGCGGTTCAGGGAGTACTGCAGAAGCCCCAGCTTTCTGGCCAGGGCAGATTCTGAAATATGGGAATCGTTCTCTCTCAGGGTTTGAAACAGCTGCTTGATAAACTTATCCATCATGTCACTCCCAAAATCCAACATCTTCTGTTGATAGTTAATACATTTTTGTAGTATAATGTGAGAAGCAAATCAAATGTTTGTCCTATAAAAGGAGAAGAAAATGGACCTGGAAAACATCCGACAGGCAGTCATAAAACGGCTTCACACCTACACATACAACGTGGCCTATTACAGACGTATCTACGTATGGTCTCATTTTGAAGAAACCTGGGCAAAGGATCAGTGGTCCAGTTCTTCTGGCCAGGCAGAGGCATTGAAAGATATCCTGCTTCACGTTCTGCATACAGAGCCGGATAGGATTGAAGAAGTGGAACACCATGCCAGGGAAAAGGCCTATCAGGACTTTGCGGAAGACTATGCGCCGCTGGATTAATATTTAGGCGGATTTTCTGCAGACTTACGACGGTCAATTCGATAAGCATTGACTTTGTGAGGACCATAGGCGGCATGTTCTTCATTGGCTGAAAATTCCTGTTCTTCATCAGGCATGTCGTGGACGTCATAGTACACCACATCGTCAGGCAATTTAATGTTTGGTACCCAGACTTGTCGCCCAGCCCATCCTTTTTCGGAGTTACCATTCATTTTGTACATGGTAAGAACCACTTTTGAATGAATACTGCCGCCTAAATCCCAGTCATCCGGGGACAGTAATGCGCGGCTTCCTTTGCGGATATCGCGATTTCTTCTAACAATGAGTATACCCTGGGCAGTCGGAAGTTTAGCCATATAGCTGTCAAGGAACGTTTTAAATGCTTCCAGCGGGAAGTTATCTGTTTTGATATGGTCCAGAACCTGCCGCATCAGTTTAAGGCTGACTTGATAGGTTTTTACTTTTTCATCAAATGAATGGAGAAGTGCATCTACGGCACTGATATCATCGTTATCCACTTCCGTGGGAAAAAAGTTCTGTCCACCAGGAATGACTGAAACTTTCTTCTTATCCAGTACATTGTTCCTGGTAGGTTTAAGGTTATTGGGATAGAAGATATGAACGTTGTCCAAGCCTCTTTCAATCTGGGCAATCATTGCATTATTGGTATCATTAATCTGATGGAATAAGTCATATAGTCTCTGGTCAATGTAAACCCTCACAAGCCCCTTGTCCCTATCATAGCCAAACATCCGGCTATGCTGCCACATGGTATCTGCCTGCGGTGTTTTTGAGGATCTGGTATAGAATACAGTTTCCAGAGCATCAAAGGTCACACCGCGGCCCAAAGTATTGCCTCCAATGATAATATTGGAACCCTGGGCATACTCACAGCTGTCAACGTCATTTTTTCCATTAAGGATAATAACCTTAACTTTATCATCAAGCAGCAGGGATTTAACAAAAGCATAGACTTTTTCAAAGCTCTGCACTGGAGTGTTTGCGGGGAGTGTTTGGTCATACATCTCTTTGAGACTCTGAATAAAACTTTCCTGTTCTACTACAGCTTCAAATCCGCCCAGAATTTTGCAGACTTTCTGGCTGTACTGACTGTGCTTAGCCGTCCTTACACTTGGATGAATCATAAAATTGCATACTTTTCTTCCCCCCAGCATAAGCTGTGCAGAGGCTGTCAGATGGTGAAGAACGGCATCAGAAAGCGCAGAGTTTTCATCTTTGTCAATAATTGAAATATGTTTCTTGTCAGGCTCAACGCTTTTAAAGAAGAAGTCTCCTCCCAGGTATCCTTTCCCCGGCTGGAAATAGTAGGTAAAGCTTGGGTGCCAGCCAGTAGCTTCTGCCTGAAGAAAAAGAGCCTGCGGCGTACCGGTAACCTGTAGATACAGGCTGCTGGTGGAGCTGCTTTTGATATGATTCAGAAACTTATTAATGGATGAATAGGAACGCTGATTGACTTTTGTATTCAATGAAGCTGCGTCTGCTTCGTCATCTACGATAAAAAGCGGATTTCCCTTCATAAAATCAGTCGAATGGAAAATGGTATCCCATAATTTCAGCATTCTGGCATTTTTCTTCAAGACTACGATAGTTGGCTTACGAAGATTATTGCTTGAAAACAGTTGTGCATCATTTTCCCCACAGATACAGAAATTTCCTAAATCCTTCTGTACACGCTCAAGCGTCTGCTGCTGGAGTACCACATTATCAGTGGTAAGCATAAGAAATACGGGAAATCCTAAATCCGCCGCCTTGCACACAATGCCAAACATCTGCCCTGTTTTACCGGACTGGATGTTGCCCAGGAGCAGTCCAACTTCATGAGTTATGAAGGTGAATTTTTCAAGATAATTTTTTCCAATGTAATCTGCCGTTTTCTGTATGGAATCCGCTAAAGCACGATTGCCCCGATCTCTTATTTCATTGACATACGTATCAAGATATCCCATAGATCCTCATCCCTACTCATCTTTTTTCGCTTCAAATGAAAGTGTCCAAACATCCAGTTCATCATTCTGGTCTGGATTATTTTTGCTGTCACCATCCAATGCCTTTAGATCAGTCTTAGTTAAAATCAACGTATTGCGGCCATAGGCATCCAGAATTTCTTTTGTAATCATGCCGGTCCGATTTTTATCTTTCTGTGTATCGTTAACCGGTTCAATAAGCCCGGCAGCTGCAAGGCGCCCTTTCAGCCAGCGGCCGATAAGCAGTTCATTTCCCACCGCATTCAGCTGTTTATTTCCATCACTGGTCGTATGTGCTTTGAACCAATACCCATCGTCAGTCACGATGAAGAAAGGGTGTTTCTTTTGCGGATAGCCAGGGAGGGTCGTTATACTTTTATTTACAGTAAGTTGGATTTCATACCAGTCCCTTGATTTTCTTTTGGACCGGGGAGCAGCATAAGCTACATTGATATTTGATTTCGTGAAATGCTTATGTTCATCATCAAATTTTTCTGCTTCTGTAGGTACTTTAAGAGGAATTTCAAAAGAAATATCGGTCTTATGTTTAAAATATAAATCTACACTGTTAGGAGGCAGCTGACTGACTTCCTGCACACCCACAAGGGCATTGTTCTGCTCCGCTATAAGCGGAACATTTTCTGCATCAATAATATCGCAGGAGCAAAGGGGACTTGAAAGTTCTTCTAAAAATTCTGCGATGGCCTGCAGTTCCTCAGGATCATCTGTCATAGCAGAGATTTCGTACTGACGCCTGTTTTCCGCAGTTAGTTTAATGGCGCTTAAATTGTGTGAACCTATAAACGCTTTAACCGGCTTCCCATTTTTAAAGAATGCATACACTTTGCCATGATACTTAAAAGGCCTGACCAGGCTTATTTTTCCCTGATTCTTTTCCCGCATCTGATGGGCAAGCCGCAGCGCTACTCTGTACATCCTTTCCGGCATACCTTCAATGTAGTACATACCCAAGTCAATCTGGAATTTCTTACCTGGATTTTCAGCCAATATATTTTCTATTTCAATGATAGAGTCCGTGGACGCATAGCCGGATGCAATTTCAATAAGATCCGATGATTCTACTTCCCTCTGAAATTCATCCAGAAACTGGATCTGTCCTGGTCTTGCTCTCATTGGCAGTATATTTGAATATAAAAGCTTCATATACATTCCCTCCATATGTATATCGAATAAGGTCTTATTCTTTCAGGTTAGGTTCCACAGAAGGATAATCAATATGATTAAAACTGTCGAGAACAGCCTGGACAATAATGCGGGCCAGTTCACAGGGGACTGCCATTCCTATCTGCTTGCGGACAGAGTTATAGGCCTTTGCATTATATTTTTCACCATCATCAGGATAGAATTTATAGTCATTGGGAAAAGTCTGGATTCTTGCCCTTTCGCGGTTTGTCAACTCCCTGTTTTCTTTCCAGTGGTACATAAATGTTCCGCCGCCGCCTGCAGCTGTTACCGTATATGCCGGCTTTGAAGGGTCCAGTTTGCGATAAATCTGACTGATTCTTGTTTTGGTATGAATCTTCAGTTCTTCCGGGAAATCCGGATTTCTCGCTTCTGCCTGCCATACGTTTTCCCCAGGCTGGATATAAGACAACCTCTCAACTACCTTCTTCTGCATCGGTCTTGCCAGGCTGTTAGGTGCGCCTTCCGGAATATCGGCCAGCGCTTCCCCCACTGATTTATAGTTTCCGGCCTGGTTTGTAGGAGCAGGAACCTTGAATTCCACGTCTTTTACCTCGTTGGAAATTCCAACAATAATAACCCTGTGTCTTGTCTGAGGAACGCCATACTCTTCCGCTTTATAAAGATTTACAGTCAGTTTATACCCGGCTTCCCTCATATCCTCCAATATTTTCTTGAAATCACCGCTGCCGGCACTTCTGATACCACTGACGTTTTCAGCAATAAACCACAGGGGATGATGTGTTTTCATGACTTCTATGCCATATTTGTACAGCTGTCCGAATTTTTCATTAGCAAGGCCCTGATGTTTACCGACGCCGGAAAAAGAATTGCATGGAAAGCCATAGGCAAAGGCATCAATAGGCGGCAGTGATGCAATGTCCAAATCTCTTACATCACTGCAGATAACTGATTCCGGCTGGTCAGGGCAGATATTGCGTGTATAGGTTCTACATGTATCAGCATCATAATCATTGGCCCAGGCATGAACCACATGGGAATTTTCCTTTCCGCTTCTTGCCTGCAGTGCGCCCCAGGCAATGCCGCCAGGTCCGCAAAAAAGCTCTCCCAGCCTGTATTCATTCACTTTATTCGCCATTTAATCAACCTCATTATTAATACTTATTAAACTTCAATTTTTCAACTCATGAATCAATTCTTTGATTTCAGAAACGCAGGCATCTGGATTTTTCTTAATTTCCTGTCCCCAGAAACGTATAACATGCCAGCCATCCATTTCCAAAGTATGAGTAACTTCCTGGTCTCTCTTGATATTTCGTCTGATTTTCTCAAGCCAGTAGGATGAATGATTACTATTCTTTAAATGCTCCGATAGAACTTTCCAATTTTTGCCATGAAAAAACTCTCCATCGCAAAATATGGCTATGCGATATTTTTTTATGACAATATCCGGTTTCCCCATCAGGTCCTTGCAGTTTTTCCGATATCGTATGCCGGAATGCCACAAAGCTTTTCTTAAGATAACTTCAATGGCCGTATCCTTTGAACGAATCCGCTGCATATTATGATGTCTCTGGTTCGGTGTCATATCATCCATAGTTTTCACTTTCTTGCTGAAGCAGTCTGCTTTTATTTTATTACATTGCAGAATGAAATAAAAGTCCGCCCCCTACGCCAGTAAGCCGGTCATTTTAAAGGTATGATTCCGCAGGAAATAAGATAGTTGTAAATGTCGTCATAGAAATTATGGTTCCTCGTAGGATCCACTTCTTCATCTACACCTTTCGGCACGAAAAGGATCATTCCCTGCCTTGCCCTTGTCAAAAGCACTCGATAAGAATTCAAAAGATATCTCTGCTGATCCTCTCTATTGCGATGGACCCATTTAGACCCACGGAAATTATAGTAATCCCAATCATTCTGCCCTTTACGGCGCCTCAAATCAGCGTCCCAGCATACCAGAGCCCAGTCAATTTCCAGTCCCTGTACTTTAAATTCGCTGGCCGCAATTTCAAGCATATTAGAAGACCGCATATCGTCACTTGGTGCCAGAAACCAGTTTTTGACATCAATGTCTTTCATTACGTAAATTCCTTCCGGCTTCAAGCGCTGTGCACTGCTGCATGCCAAAACGCCGCACCGCTGAGAGCCTCGAACCTGCTTTCTAACCCATTCTTTGGCTTTTTCATAATTCCTAGTAATAAATACTGGGTATTTGGCATGAGTAGCATCATACACCTTTTGGGCATGATCCGGCTTATTGTCTAATAGGCTGTCCACGAATTCACTCTGCTTATCTGCCCTGAAAGATCTTACTGATGTTTTTAAATGCAGTGCATTAACCGGATGGCAGCGGGTACAGCTTTCTATCATAGTACGGTTTATGCCTTTATCCTCCACCTGTCTAAAGATATCAGGGGAATAGAATAATTCCCAGTTTTTAAAATCTTCAACACCGCAGCGGAACCACTCATTAATTCCCACTTCACCATCGTAAATATCCTGGCCCAAACCCACAAGGCAAATCATAACGGCCCAGTCCTGATGAAGATCCATGATGCTGTACATAAAATGAGGTTCACTGACTTTCATTGTTTCCTCATCATGCTTCTTGGTCATCTGTTCTTTATTCCAGACGCGCTGGGCTTCATCAAATATCAAGATATTTTCAGCAGTAGGCTGGGATAAAGCCGCATTATCACGTTTAAAAGCATAGCTGCTCTGGATTAAAGCATCAATAGCTGCTTTAGTTTCATGATTTAGATTCTTTTTATTTTCATATTTAACACTCTGTTTCAGTGCTTCCCGCAGTACTTCAACAAGAGGCCCATTACCGGAGAGGTAGACACTTAAATTATGCGTGCCATGAGTTTCCCCTTCTTTCAGATTTTTAGCAACTACGTCTAATCCGACCAGCGTTTTTCCTGCCCCCGGTACACCGGTAACAAAGCAGACGCATTTCTTTTTATTAGAACGGGCATAATGAATAATCCTGTTAATTTCATTTTCGCATTCATCTATATTAGCCTGTCCAGCTTCTGAATTGGCAATCTCACTAATATCATGAGTTTTGTAAGCTTCTACTGCAGCCGCGATAATGGTGGGCGTCGGATGATAGGGAGAGTTAAACCACTTTTCAAAATCAATAACTTCATCATCCCCATACATACCAATAAGCTGAGACACTTTAGGAATCAGAGTTTCTATATTCTCTCTTTGTAAATGTATCTGTTTATCCGGATAGGAACTTAAGGTCTGTTCTTTTGCGTATTTTTCCGCCTTTGTAGCCACCAGTATGGGGCATACATATAAGTTTTCGGACTCTTTATGGAAATTCTTTATATCAATCGCATAATCTTCTGCCTGCTGTGCATCCTGGGCAGTAAAGACTTTTTTCCCATTTTTAAACTCCAGAGAAAATACCATATGGCGAATCAGTAAAATTACATCAATTCTTTTTCCCAGGCGGACAATATCATACTCAAATATAATGTCCCCTTCCATCTGACAGGCTTCCAGCCTTTTCTGCAGCTCATTAATCTGATTATCCCAGGCATCTCGCTGTTCCGTATTAATTTCAAAAGCATGTTTTACAAGTTGTCCAATGATGGAAGTCGAATTATCCTTAATAAATCCAGGTATGGAATTACAATAGTAAGCTTTACCAGTTTGTGTAGAAAAAGTGTATTTATTCATTATAGGACTCCCATGTTTTTGGAAAAGATCAGCATAGTTTCGTATCACATATAAATTCATTATATTACATCATCAAATACATCATCAAATATTTCTGTAGGCTATTTCAACTGCATTTGTTTTATATAAAAATGCGCCCCTCCGATAGAAGGGCGCTGCCATCAATATCCATTTACAATTCAATAACTTCAGCTGCCAGCTGCCAAGCCCCATTCTGCAGGATGATTTCTTCACTCTCCTGCGGCCGAAATGACAATGAGGCCAGCCGCCCCGCCGACTGGTATTTATCGGCATTTCACTCACTTATCATTCTTACCGAGATCCTTCGCTTCGCTCAGGATGACATTGAAGGCGGGGCTCTCCGATCCCGACCTCGATCCCAATCCCGGTCCCGCTTCCAGCCACCAGCCACTGGCCTTTATGCCCTCACATCTTCCTATACTCCCTCGTCTCATATCCGTCCGCTCTCAGCAGCAGTCCCTGCCTCTGAAAGCCAAGCGGAGCCAGTATTCATCCTTGCCATCCGAAGATAATGTGAGTATATTAATAGGTAGGTTGGCAAGACCACGTATATATTGGCAGAATCAGTACATTCCATGAAAACCACGTAATAAATATATCCATAGCATTGAGAGATCCTTCACGGCGCATCTTCTTTTTGCGCTGATTGTATTAAAGTCTGTGAAAGTCTGCTATCTCATGAGAAAATACCGCATGGTTTAGCAGACCTGGAGGCAAAGATGGATAATATTCGCATTGAAAATTTATGTATATGCGTAAATGGACACAAGTTTAGAATGTCTGAAAACTTTGAGTTTATAGCGCAACAAATTAGAGCAGTGGATTTTAAGCATCGGCCTATGCCAAGAGACAAGAAAGTAGAAGCTTTAACGAATATTCCCAGTATGGCCGCCCCGTTTCTTCTTTGCTTGCTTCAAAATATAGTCAATCGTAAAGATATTATCATTCCTTCTTTAGAGGATATAAGCAAAGTATATGTAACCGGTGGAAAAGAGCCGGTTACGGGATTTATTTATCAATCCCCTTTTGAGAAGTTTGTCAATGGGTTTGTTATGCTGAATGGGCGCTATTATGACGCCCGCTTCGTGACGGATCGAGGAATGAGGCAATATACGGAAGTGCTTAGAAATTTCTATTTTGCTTTACAGCTGGATAATCATCTTCGAAGAAGCGGCATGGAAGGCTGGGCAGATTTAGATTTGACTTCTGCACTGAAAAATCACGGCGGGATAGAAGTCCATATAGGCAGACTGTGTTATCCAATTGGTATTTTTACTTATAGCCCAGAAAACATGAAGAAAATTGAAGAGATAAAAAGAATATCTGAAGCGAGGGACGCAATAGATAGCTATTATGCGTTTCATATGCCATCCCAAGGAAGCCAGTTGCTGGTATATCCCGAAAAAAGGCTAGAGGATGTTCTGCATAAATTAAGATGTCAAGGGTATCCCAAAGGGCAGGTGTTTGAATTATGATAGCCAGACGTGATAGAAGACCTTACATTTATTCTATTATCATATGTCGTCCGTATAATGAACCTTCTAGAGAGCTATTAGAATATTTGTGTAAACTCCAAACAAAAACACTTCTGTTTGTTTCACCTGTTTTTGATATAGAAAAACACTATGATTCCAATCTTTTAAAGGACAGTCGAAATCTCCAAATCTGCGTGTTAAAGCCAGAAGATCAGGAATATATAATGGAAAAATATAACGACTTGATTTATTTAGCTACAGGGACCAATTTTTCCAGAAAGGAACATATAGAATATACAAAACAGAAACATCATCAAGCATTTAAAAGAGACTATTGGGATAAAACGAAAGATGCTCCTTTTTTTTACATTATAAATGGTAGAGAAATTGGCGGGTACTCAGGTCAGAGAGTAGGGCGGGATGACTATTTTGTAAAGCGCATATTAGAGTACATATTAGATAAATTCAATTCAGATAAATTCAATAAAGAACAACTCGCAGTTGAACAGGCGGATACAAAACATAAAGTGTTAATTGTTAAAGCCAGTGCCGGAACCGGAAAAACAACGGTTATGATCAACCGCATTATTTACCTTCTTTTTGAGTACAATTTAGAATTAAAAGATATCTGCATGCTCACATTTACTAACGAAGCTGCCAAACAGATGAGGGAAAGGCTTCAGTCAGCTATTTTAAAGAGATATGGAGAAAGTCCCAGCCTGATAGATATGCTGGAAGCGCTTCCTTCTATGAACATCAGTACCATTGATTCCTTCTTTAATGATCTGCTCAAGCAAAATGGATTTCAGCTTGGCTACAGTCAGGGATCGAAAATTCGTGGGTATGCAATGGAAAGGAAAGAGATTGTACTTGAGTCTATCAATGAAATTGTTAAGGAAGAGTATGCCGAACAGAATTTACCAATCGAGTTGTTATATCTGGAAAAATTAGTTTTGAATTTATGGAATGAAATGGATGCCAAGGGGTTCTTTTATCCCGTAGAACATCTTAGGTTTACAGACGATACAGAAGAGTACGATTCTAAAGTACGAATGATCAATCATTTTCTCCCTAAAGTACTGAAGCGGGCACAGGAAAAATATAAAGAACTGACAGTACGAAATAATGCCCTTGGCTTGTCAGATATTAAGGGCGAGCTGATAAAGATGAAGGATAAATTGTCTGAAAAAGCACCTTGGAAATTTATATTTGTTGATGAATTTCAAGACACCGACGATAGCCAAATTCAAACTTTGGTTGAGATTGCCAAAAGCAGTAAATGCCGCCAGTTATTCGTAGTAGGGGATGAGAAGCAGAGTATTTATCGCTTTAGAGGAGCGACTGATGCTGCATTTACCGAGTTGGAAAGACTGGTGGATGACCCGTTGGAGTTTAAACTCAATAGAAACTATCGGACTGCAGTGCCTGTACAGGAAAAGCTGAATCAGATTTTTTCGAGGCCGGCAGAGCGGGGATTGCTGGGCTCAGACAAGGATATAAATACGGTTTCCATGAAAAAGGGAAATGGTTTGGTAGAAGTGATTCCTTGTGCGTGCAATGCAGATAATTATGACAATGTACGGCCTTTGTTATTGGATAAATTGCGCAGAGTAGTGAAAGCAGATAAAAATCAGAGCATCTGTATATTAACCAGAACCAACCGGCAGGTACAACAAGTGATGGATTGGTGCAGAGAAGAGCATATTATCTGTTATGCCAAAACTACTGGAACATTTTATACATCAAGGCCTGTTATGGATTTATATTTTGTGTTGGGAGCTCTGTTGTATCCAGAAAATCAGGTGTGGTCTTTCGACGCGGAAAAGACGGCCTATGCGGACAGCGGATGCGAACAGTATAAAGAGCGGATTGGGTATGAGCCTGTATTTAATCTGTTAAAAGCCATGGCAGACAAAGCCAAGCCCTGGGAAAAGATTAAACATCACTATTGGCGCGAGCATTACAAATTAAATTTGGAAAAGCTATTCAAGATTTTATACGAACGATTTGCAGGAGATTATGCTTCGCTTTCCGTTATTTTTAGTTTTTTACAAAATAAAGTACAGTTTACAAGGGACTACACAGGGTAGGTATCTGACGGGAGGGGTGCCGCCAGTCAGATTTTCCATGTGATGTTCAAGCTGTCGCTTGTGGCGGCTATGGTGGTGATCATCAAATCCACCACACGCCGCTTGTCATCAAAAGATACATTCTCCCAGGTATCGAGGTAGCCGGAAATCTGGCTGACCTGTTCCGGGCTGATGGCCTCCACAGTCAACTCCGCTATCCTTGCCAGAAGTTCCTGCTTGCGCCCGTCCAGTTCCGCTATCTTCACATTCACATAGGAGAACAGGACATTGTTTGCCCCCGTCAGACTGTCCACCAGCTTTTCAATCTCGCTGTCTACATGGGCAAGTTCCACTTGCAGGGCGGTGATTTTCGGGTTTGCCTTTGCCGCTTTCTTTTTTCCTGTCAGCGTCTTGTAGCTTGCCAGCTTCTTTACCATCTGCTGATAAACAACCGCTTCCAGTTCCGAAGTGATGATTTTCCCACAGCCAGGACAGCTTTTATTGTCCAGCCGTTTCGTGCAGCGGAGATACTGTTTGCCGGAGGGATTGTAGATACTCATAAGAGCATACCCGCAATTCCCGCACTTGATTTTTCCTGCCAGCCATGTGTGGGTGGCTTTCCGGGCAGACTGGATTTTCATGTTGTTCATCAGCTTCTTGCGGCAGGTCAGCCAGGTGTCGGAGGGGACGATACCCTCATGGGGAGCCAGTACCAGCATTTGGTCTTTTAAGTCGTTTTTCTTGCTGGCCTTTACATCTCGCCCTTGATACAGATAGCAGCCGTTCATGCCCGTAAAATCGGCAACGTCATTGACAATGACTGTACCTTGACTTTTGAAAAATTCGTACACATCAAGGTCTGCCTGCACATAGACAGGATTGCGTAACATCTGCGCCAGCGTGGGGCGTATCAGCTCTTTGCCATGGAACAAAATCCCCTGTTCGGCAAAGTACCGGGTAATGTCCCCGTAGGAAGTTGTGGGCTGGGCGTACATCTCAAACATCAGCCGGATATTGGCCGCTTCCTCCGGGTTTACCACCAGCTTCTTTGTGTTGATACCGTCCATCTTGATAGGCTCCGTATGGAAGCCGTAAGGGGCTTTCCCGCCCATCTTAAAGCCCCGCTGACTGCGGGAGTAGTAAGCGTCCGTTACCCGCTTCTGTATCGTTTCCCGTTCAAGCTGGGCGAACACGATACAGATATTCA
>OLQB01002316.1_pt1 | contig 12488 bp, 5 predicted proteins | sample 1672681 | NCBI WGS metagenome assembly OLQB01 (sample SAMEA3136713, study PRJEB25190) | human gut metagenome | reverse complement strand
CAGCTGCCGGAGCGGTGCTTAAGCCGCAAGGCGGGAATTGTGCGGTGTTGCCCTAGGTCTATCTGAAATTAAAAACGCCGGATATTTCCATTTCTCAGCTGCACCCCAACAAAAAAGCAGCGGCCAGCAATCTGCCAGCCGCTGCTTACCTTATTATAATAGCGCTCCCGGATGTTCCGCTCCGCTTCATCTCAATTACTCTTCGCTGTCATCCGGGATATCTTCCTCAAAAGCATCCATCCAGCTTTCGTTGTGCCACTTATCTTTTTCACCTTTTTCCTTGGCGTCAACCTTCTGCCGTTGTGCCTGGTCGTTCATTATGGTGCCGATCGGGTTCAGCGCGCGTTCTTCAATAATGTGGTAGAACAACCCCATCGGGTTATTCACGTTGGGGTCCTTGGCGGCCTTTGCCCAGAACACATCAAAGTCCAGTTCATGCGCCATAGCTTCCATCAACGGGGTCAGGCTGCCATACTTTTCAATCACTTCATTCATGCAGGCCAGGTAATGCAGCCGCATTTCGTCTTTCAGCCCATTGCGCAGGCTGGAAGGCGATGGCACGCACCGCGCTGCCAGGTGGCGGTAAATTTCGTGGTAAGCGCCGCGCTGGCCGCTTGTCAACGTCTTTTCCAGGTATCCATCATCTACAAACTTTGCAAACTCTTTTCGCATATCCTGCCGTTTTACAATCGTTTCGGGAATCAGTTCTACCTTTGGCGGCTCAGGCTCCGGCATCGTTTGCTGCACCGGCTCGTCCATCACATGGTACTCCGCTTCCAACAGCTCCTCTTTGGGTTCTGCTGCCGGCTTTGCCTTGCGGAAAATATAAATGCGATAGTTATCCATATCCTCGCGTAGCACCTTGTTCAGGTACCGCGCCGGGCTGCGCATCGTCTGCGACCGGGGAATGATCTCCTGTGCATAGCGGGGTGCCACACCGGCCAGCCAACTGGTCAGCCCGCCGCAATCGAGGATGATGGCATTCATCTTTCCAAACACCGTTTTGTTGCCGCCGTCCTGCTCGCCATCGCCTGCCTGGATGGTGCAGCAGGCATCAGCCAACACATCAATGATCACTTCCACCGCGTGCAGCTCTTCGGGCGTAATCTCCGCGCGCAGCTGATCCATGCGCGCTTTCACAACAATTTCCTCCCGCAGCTCGGTGCGGTGGCGTCCAAAGGAATAGGGGATCGTTGTTTCCGGTGCCGAAACATAATCAAAGGTGATCACGCTGGGGTCGTCCAGCAGCGAATCCTCAATCGCCACGGTGGGGCGGCCCTTCTTTTTGCTCTTTTTGCGCACTGTGCTGTTGATGCTGTCCAGGTTAGCCTGTGCGGCGGCATCATCCACCGGGTCAATCGTTACCACCAGCGAAAGAACCTTCTGCCCTTTTTTTTCGTACACATCGTAATTAAAAATAATATCCGTCTTTTCGTTAATTTCCGCCTTTGCCTTTTCCAGTGCCAGGCGGCGGAAATCCGACCATCGGTTGGCCGTATACGAAAGCTGTTCATACAGCATGCTCAGGTTCCATACCAGCGGTTCCCCGGCCGCTTTCTTTTTCAGGTACAGGCTCTGGTAGCTCTTGCACAGCTCGTAAATGCGGATGGAATAGGTGGACCGCATCAGCATGGTGTAGGTCACATCCATGGTGGTATACAGGGTTTTCAGCTGCACCAGGTGCGGTTTCAGCACCGGATCCAGCGTGATGGTCATACGCGCGCGGCCCTCATCAATGCGCACTTTATCGATCCAGCGGAATGTTTCCACCGTAGAAGTTCCGTTATTCTTGATCCACTGGATGGGCGCGTTGGCCAGCTCCTCAATATTTTTGCGCACCTGCTTGTACAGCGCCCCGCTGTGCGGGTCCATGCCGGTCATCTTGATAAAATCATAAATGCTCAGCTCATAAGAGGGCAGGTCCGTATCCTCCGGCTTAATCATCGAAAAAATATGCAGCATCAGGCGCTGCTGGCTCAGCGTCAGGTTGTTGCGCGTCATCTGTACAAGGTCATTGGATTTGCGAACGATGGTCTGGTCCCCGCGTTCTTCAAACGTAACGACAAACGGATCATCTTTTTTCTGTTTACTTGCCGCCATAAGCAGGGGCCTCCTATATCGGTTGCTGTATCCCGGGTGGTCACGCACATCATGCTAAACATTATAGCACATCCTGTTGTCCAGCGCAAGAATTGCAAATTTACACAGGGTTTCACCGCCATTACCCTGTGCAAAATGCAACACCCGCGTTGTGGTTTGCCATATATCCTGTGGGGGTTGCAGCCCGGGTGCAGGTTACACAGGGTTTTATTGTGCTTTTCTGTCCTGCTGTTTCAGGGTTCTGTAACCTGATGGAATGGCAACACCAATTTTTTCCCGTTCTCCCCCATCTCCCGGCTTACCTCTGGTTGTTATTATGGCTTAGATGTTTAGTTCTATATTAGTAATAAGTAGAGCCTGTGTAATTTAACAACGCAAACCTGTGTGCTCAACCAACTGCAGCCTGTGCATTCCACCACCATTTTCCTGTGCGGAAAGCAACCTGCGTAAAGTTGCAAATAAGCCAAAAACAGCCAAACCTGTGTAAATTGCAACACGGGGAACGAGCCTATCCTGTGTGGTTTTCCAACAGGTACGCGGGTCACGGCGGGGCAGGGGAGCGGGAATACCCTGTGTAAAATGCAACTGTTCCGGGGGTAACCTGTGCGTTTTTCCAACGGTAAGCGGCATAGGGAAACAAGGCAATCCTGTGCGTTTTTCCAACACGTTTCGGGAATGTTCGGCACAGAATGCGGGCAATACCCTGTGCAAAATTGCAACAGCTCATAGCTGCTTCAAATAGATCAGTTGCAAATTTACACAGGGTAGCACCCCTTATATTATAAGGTAAGTGCCGCACAGAATGGCGCGTGAGGGGTTGCAGTTTACACAGGATAGATTGAAAGCTGGGAGCTGGAGGTGTATCTGAAAACAAAGAAAATGACGGATATTTCGCAAACACAGCAGGATTTAAGGCAGAGAGCCGCAGGAATCCTTTGTGGATTCCAAGGCGCTTTAACGCAAAATCCCGCTGTGTTTGTAGAAATAGACTAAATTTTCGACTTTTCAGATACACCTTAGTCCTATCTGAAACGTCAAAAAGCTCGTCTGTTTCAGCAAACGCAGCCGGATTTTGTGCTTGCGAAAGATCCGCTATTTTCGTTGCTCTCAGATGCATCTCAGGAGCTGGCGCAAATAGAAATCGGCAAGGGGGAACCGGGAATCAGGGGCGGGGCAGGGGGGACAAAAAAGCGAATGGCATATCTGCAGCAAACCCGCACCCCGTTGTAAAGGGAGAACGGCGTCCCGTTGGCGGGCGTGCAATCCAGCAAACACACACCCGCCGCCGCAAACACCGCAAACCGTTTGCAGGGGCGCGGTGTACCCATCGCGCCGCAAAAAAACGGGAACTGTGCGCCGCAAACCTGCCATCCCTCCCACAAGGCGCCCACCCAGCCGCCAGGCCCCGCCGCAAACAGGCGCATGCGAAACAAATAATTGCGCAAAAACAGGGAAATGCAACAAAAAAGGTGAATTTTGCCGCAAAGTTGCGCTCTGTGTGCGCAGAGGATCATAAACGCGCGGTCAAAGTATATAAAAGGGACCGCTGCCAAAAAGAAAATCAGGAGTAAATTATACAAAAGCTTTGAACACATTATATAATTGGAGGAAAGCGCAATCAGTAAAAGTGCTGAAAAACAGGAATTTGCGTGGATTGTATTGTCTTTCTGGTGTAAAGGTGCTATATTAAGAAAATAAAAAGTAAATGCGCAATGAGAAGACTCGATGCGGTTTTTTTTTGAAAACAACATGGCAACGGTTGCGCAAGTAAAAGAAGCTGGCTTCCTTTACTCTTTCACAGGGATCCCCTGTGGAACAATGTGCTTCCATCAAGCTAGCGCGAAAGACGGGTGAGCAGATTGAATAGAACAGGAAAAAACACAACAGGTTGGGCGCGCCGGCTGACAGCGCTGCTTGTCACCGCTTGCCTGGTTATGGCAATGGCCCTGCCTGTATACGCCGAGGTGGATCCTCTGCCCGGCGCACCTGACGAAGTAGAGCTGCTGGAGGATGGGCAGGGAACGGCCTCCGGGGAGGATACCGTTCCGCCGGAGCAGAACGCCGCCACCCCGGTGCCGGATGCCGCCACCCCGGAACCGGAACAAAGCGCCGAGCCGGAGCAGCCCGCCCCGACCGAAACGCCGGAGCCCACGGCAGAACCCGCCCCGACCCCGGAACCGACCGAACAGCCGCAGATGGACGCCGAGGAAGCGGAAGATGTGGATGGGGCGCTGGAGGTTAGCACACAATCTAATCAGTTTACCGTTTACTTTGCAGTCCCGAGCAGTTGGGAAGTAACAAGAGATTCTAAAATTACCTTTAATGCACGGCGCGGAAATGGCGGCCAGGCAAATGACGGAGAGATTGGCGAACAGCCAATGTCCCTTGTTCCCGACAAAATTACTTCCAAAGGCCAACGCATTTATAAAATAAATGGCGACAAGACGATATGCCCCTGGGGCGGATATGTCTGGATGCAGTTTACTTTAGATGAAAGCCATAAAGTAAGAGTAACAGCTCCACTTGAAGGGGACAATTTTGTAAAAGTTGAAGCATTTAATGACAGATATTATGATGGCGATGCAAACAGCGAAAATGGTGATGTAGCTTGGAATGATGCCAACTGGGCAGATGCATCAGCATTACCTGACCTTGCTGTCCACACCGCTTTTGGCGGCCAGAGGATGGTCTTTGAAAACCTGAGTGATTCTGACCTGGCAAATGTAACCGCAGTATTTACGGAACAAGAATCTTCCGGAAATACAACGGAAACGGTAACGATCGGTGCTGTTGCCAAAGACAAAAAGCAGGGTTTTAAAATTCCTACAAGTGCCTGCTCTTCTGTTCAATTCTTTGCCGAAAATGGTAGCAAACCGTTAAGTGAGAGCTATAACTTCTACGAACAGGGAACAGACGAAAATACATTCCTTTATAACGCAAGCAAAAAATATTGCTTTACGTATAAAGGAAATAACCAATCCACCTGGGGAACCCCGCAAGGCAAGCAAGGCAAGCAAGTTGTTTACTTCGATGCAACTTTCTCCTGGCTTTCTTATGAGAAAGAAACAAGTGAAACACATGGCGCGATTGGATGTGGCATGCCGACGAACGACGGTAAGCTTTGGTGCTATCTGACGGGCAATGGTAAGGATCCTATAGCAAAACAGGAGATGAATCGACTAAAGGACACCAACATCTGGTATTACGAAGTGCCGGATGGTTATACAAAAATCCGTTTTGCTTCTTGGGCAGTTGAGAACGAAAACGCAGCCGATAACGGTAATGGTACGGCCATGATGGACATCCCAGCCGACCTTTCCGAACCGTGTTTCTTTGCGGATGCCAGCGATGATGTAATTTATAAAGGTGGCAACCGCAGAGGCTACTGGGCCGAAAAAGGTAGCCTGCGTGATGCCGAAAAGGGGAAGAGTACTGGCACTAAAGTAGTAGATATTAAATCCGCTCCTTTTACGGAAGAAGCAAACACAAAATATGTTACCAGTACGCTGTATGACTATTATACAGATTATGAACTGAACGGCAATAACCGTGGCAGTTACGATCAAACTTCTCCTACTGTAAGTCACCGCAACTGGGTACCCTTCCGCCAGTTCGATCAGGCGCTGAGCGGTTATTATGAGAAGGCAGGTGCCCAATACCCGATTTATACCGGACATTTCCAGCCTGGAGGAGGAACTAACTTTAGCGATATTGCTACTACATTAAATTTGTTTGGGTACAGCAACGACGACAACGTCAAGTTTAATCGTTTTATGGCAATCAATAACTCTCAGCGTAATGACGATAATACCAATGGAAGTAATCATACAAACTATGCCTATCAGGGATTGGTTGCGGATAAAACATCCACCGGTAACGCAGATGGAGCACCGTTGTTAAACGGAACAGAAAAAGCAACAGTAGAGCCGCACTTTAACAAAGAGTTCCTCTTAGGAAAGAATAGTAAAAATGCAAAGCTTGGTGATGTGTACGACAACGTTGCGTTCCCCTTTACCAAGGAACAGATTTTTAATGAGGATCAGGGCGTTGATTATTGGTACTTTGACAGCAAGGATACAACCTTGTATCTAAAACAAGATTCGGAACAAAATTCGGATTCAAAATATTTTCTCAAAAAAAGTACCGACAGAGGGCGTTCTGAGAATGTGAATGCGTCATCGGGCCCGCAAGGCCACTATGGCTACTTCCCGTTCAATGAAACAGCAACCGGTGGTAAGGCTTCTACCTACAATTACGGCTTTGGCACCAAGCTGCAGATGGATTTTACCCTGACGGATGACGGCATGGTGGAAACCAATAAGATTGGTAAAGATGGAAAAAAGGAAAAAACCAACATCAAGTTCTTCTTCTCCGGTGACGATGACGTTTGGGTATTCATTGATGGCCAGCTGGTGCTTGACGTTGGCGGTGCCCATGGTAAGGTTTCCGGCCTGCTGGAATTTGGCGAGACAAAAGATGGGAAAAATAGTGTAACAGCCTATGTCAGTAAGGTCAAAAAAGGCGGAACGGCAAAAGATAATGATATAGATGAAAAAACTGTCAATTCCGCTGTCAAGACCGTGAAATATAATGGCAATGACATTTATTTCTACGCGAAAAACACAAATCTTGAACCACTCGACAAAGGCAAAAAGCACACCCTTACCATGTACTACATGGAACGCGGTATGTGGGAATCCAACATGGCGGTGGCGTTCAACTTCCCGGATAATAACGAGCTGCAGGTTCAAAAAGAGGTCGATCTGAGCAAGGTTGACCCGGACTTCCAAAAATGCTTTACAAACCAGAAAATCTTCAACTTCACCATCCAGAACCAGGCAACCCATTATGGAACAAAATTGGCCGATGGCCCGGATACAAACGGTACTCAGTCCCAAGTGGTGAATTTGGAGGCAAGCAAGATTGAACCCGCAACCCCAAAAAACGATGCCTACATTTTCAAGTTGGATAAAAACCCCCTGCCAGATTCCGAGGCGGATACCAAACAGGTCCTTCACTGGTACGCACGCTATATGGATACGGAACCCGTCAGTAAATGGCGTAAGAACCGTTATGGCATCCTGACGCTGGAAGCCCCCATCAATATCGAAAACGAGCGCTTCCTTACGTTCGAGGTTTACGTTGACCACAGTGATGGTGGTGACCTTTCCCTCAACAACCTGTATCTGGAACTGCTGGATAATCAAACACCTAACCCCGGCCAAAAAGGCAGCCTTGGCACATCAGGCATTAACGGCGCAACGTATGGCTCGGTCGAACTGAAGACAGACCAATGGGTCACCGTAAAGCTGGACCTGAACAAGATGAAAGAGCAGGGCGGTTCGAACGGCAAATTTAGCGGCAACGTTACAACCATCCGCGTGGGCGATAACTATAGCCGCAACATCTATTTCAGGAACTTTACCTTCATTCCCAAAGCGAAGCCACGTACGATGTCCGGCTTTACAACCGATCAGAAGGACATCCCGGATTACGGCTCCGCCGAAAGCGGTAAGCTGCAAAACGCCGAAAACGCACAGTACACCTCCAACATGGACAACGACACCCAGTTGGTGGAAGGCGACGGACGCTTTGTTCTGGAAGATGGAGAAATCGTTACCTTCAGCGACCAGTTCCGCCGCGGCAGCTACATTTCGCTCAAAGAGGAACTGAACGAAAAACTGTACGACACCACATGGACGGTGTACGAGAACAGGCAGGTGGTTAAGTCGATGAAGGGCGGTGGCGAGGTAACGTCCGTGGAAGTTGCCAACACGAACAAGTCGCTAGATGGGCAGAATGATCCCCCCAAAGGCCCCGATGATGGCCGAACGGAAGTTTATGTCCCTGATGAAAATGTGAAGAATGAGGGCTACAAGGAGAACGCGAAGCCCGACACCAACACCATCGTCTTTCGCTCCTATAAGGATCCGGACGAAAAAAGCTCCACGCTGACAAAGCTAAAGGTAAAATACGTCAACAAGGTCAAAACCGGCGGGCTGAAAATCCAAAAGAAGGCCGCAGATGATGAGGAAGATAAAATTAAAGGCATCTACACCTTCAAAGTTACCTTTAGTAATGTTGGCGGTGAGGGTCTGGAAGATGGGGACATCATAAGAGAATATACGATTAACATGAACGACCCCGAAAACCCGGAACACATCTGCACCATCACCGGTATCCCCGTTGGCACCCGCTATACCATCGAGGAAGTCGGAAGCACCGATGGTGCCAAACTGCAAAGCGTAACTGTTCCGCCTGGTTGCGATTCCGCCCATTTGATCAAAAACAACACCATGGTGGAAGGCGTGATTGAGAAGAGCGAAGATCCGGAACTTACCGCAATCTTTACCAACACCCGGCGCACACTGATCAACATTGAGTTCGACAAGCTCTGGAGAGATGCAGACGATAAGGAACTTAAGAACCAGCCGGAAGCGATTTACATCCAGCTCCAGCGCCGCCTGGAAGGCAGCACAAATGATAAAGATTGGAAACCGGTAAAATACCCGGCTGACAACACGCTGGACTATGTTACCATTAAGCGCGGTGAAAACGTCTGGCAGTTTACCTTTAGCGGTTTGGATCAGTACCAAATCAATACGGATAATAAGCACATCAATTATGAATACCGCATTGTGGAAGGTACGGTGACAGGTACCGGGGAAAATAGCAAATTTGCCCCGGCAAACGGAACCATTACGATTAAAGGCAATACGTATGTTGTAACGGCTAAAGCGGAAGCAAAAAGCGAAACGAGCAGCGAAACGAACAGCGCGGGCAGCTCAACAGGCAATACAGCCACAGTAACCCCCGATGGAACCATCACCGGCGGCAGCGGCAAGATTGAGCTGACCAACACGCTGCAGAACCCGAAGTTTGTACTGGATATCATCAAGCAGGACGCCAATAACGAGAAAAACCTACTAGATGGTGTTGAGTTCAAGCTGGAAAAGCTGAAAGCCGAAACAACCGGAGGAGAACCGCAGGTAGATACTACCTATAAATTCAGTAGCAACGAAAACAAAAATTATTTGACCGGTATAACCGGGGCGGACGGCAAAATCACCAATATGTTCACAGATCTGAAACCCGGTACATACCGCCTGACGGAAACCAAGGCACATCCGGGGTACAACCTGTTGGCACAGCCAATTAAGATCCAATTTACCCAAGACGGCAAGTGTTATATTGATGGGCAGTTAATTCCGGACAAAGAGCTTACGCAGTCCGACAACACCTACACCATGACCCTTACCGTTCTGAACCGTAAAACGCCTGAGCTGCCCCACACGGGTGCAGACGCGCCAAGCCTGTGGCTGCTGATCGGCATGCCGCTGGCGGTGGCAGGGCTGTTGATATTCACATTCCGCTACAACAGGAAAGGGGGCCGGCGACATTAACCATCCCCCGGAAACCCAGCAACCCCCAGGATACAGGGCCTGCCCGCCCGTGCGCGCCCGTTTACGGCAGGGCGCAGCCATAAGCCGGGGTGTGTAACTGAAAAGCGGAAAATATCGCCTATTTCTATAAGCGCAGCCGGATTTTGTGCTAAGGCAACACCGCACAATTCCCGCCTTACGGCTTAAGCACCGCTTCGGCGGCTGCGGCACGGCATCTGCGTTGCCAAAATGCTCGATAAGACATCCAGTATTATCTGCGCTTTTGGCTTAGCATCTGCCGCACCTCGCTCGCCGTATCGGCACTTAGAATTATGCGGCATTGCCTTAAAAAGCCTTGGGATCCGGAAAGGATTCCGGCGGCTCTTTGCCTTACATCCTGCTTGTGGCTGCGAAATATCCGTTATTTCCTTTGGTTTCAGATGCACCTTAAGCCAAGTGGGCAAGCGGCCCAGTTTTTCCTCCTTTTTTCTTCACGGCACAGTGCGGGCGGCGCGGCAGCGTTTCCCCGCTGCAGCGCCCCGCACTGCACGCCGTGCTGATGCAGAACCCTTAAGCCGGGCGGCCCCGCCGCCCATCCGATGATGATTTTTTTAAGAGAAGAGGTACTGAAATGAAAAAAGCAAAACGTTTTCTCACAGGCCTGTTGAGCGCCGCCCTGGCCCTCAGCCTGTGCGCCATGCCAGCAATGGCGGAGGATGTAACAGGTGAGACTACACCCACAGCTCCCCTGGCTAGCGCTATTGATAAAGGTGCAAAGGGTACCATCACGATTCACAAGTATGAATATAATGGTAACGATGATAAAAACGGCACAGGTGTAGCAGGAGACGCGAACAATGTGCCCACAGATGCAAAAGACTTGGAAGGTGCAACCTTTACCTATTATCAGGTAATGACTGCGGATGAACTGGTCGAGTACTATAATGGTAAGAGCACAGAGAAGGTAGGCATCGACACTTATGTTGATAAGAATGGTCAGATTCTTTCTGCTTATGCTAATAAGCCAAATGGCTCTGGTAAGACGGGCAAGAATGGCATTGTAAAGTTTGGCGATGGCGAGACGGGCCTGCCGGTTGGCTTGTATGTTATTATCGAAACTGAAACCCCCGCTAAGGTAACGACCCCGGTTGAACCGTTCCTGGTATCGCTTCCTATGGCAAATCCAACCAATAAGGCAGAGTGGATGTACGATGTGTATGTATTCCCTAAAAATGCAACGACCTACGGCAAAGTGACCTTGGAGAAAAAAGGCCGCGTGGGCGGTGGAACTCCAGAGAATCTGAATGGCGTTACATACAAGCTTGAAAAGAAGGTAAAAGATGATCCCGAAACATGGGAAGAAGTAACCAAAAATGAGCAAACGGATGAAGATCTTGGAACGTTAAAGACGACTGATGGCAAGATTACTGTAAGCGGTCTGTCTCAGGGTACCTACCGTTTTATCGAACAGAGCTATGATCCAGATACTGGTTATATTCTTGATCAGACTCCGATTGTGTTTGTAGTTGACAGCGAGGGCAAGATTACGTATGGTAGCAAAACGGAATCAAATGTTACCATTGAAGTTATCAATGAAAAGCCGGATTTGGAAAAGAAAGTAATTGATAAAGACAATACCGAAACAGAAGATACAGATTACAGCGTAGGCGACCATGTTCCGTATACGATTACAGTAAGTGTTCCTAATAACATTACGAAGCTTAGTACCTTTGAAGTAACGGATACGCCTAACAACTTGAAGTATGATGGGAATGCTACATTGACCTGCGAAGGCATTGCTGTGGATGAAGCGGTATATAGGATTACTACCAAGGGTGAAGATGTTCCTGCAAATGGCTTTAAGATTACATTTACCCCTGCTGCTATGGAAAATTATGCAGGGAAGAATATTGTGATTTCTTATACTGCCGAAATGACGGCTGCTGCTAGCACGCCGAAAGATGGTAATCACAATACTGCAAAGTTGAAGTATACCAATAAGATTAATGTCAATGGTCAGCCGGATGACGGCTCTAACAGCGAGATTCATGACGATACCGTTGTTTATAGCTATACAATCAATGTGCATAAAGACGGTGATGATAAAAAGAATCTAGTCGGTGTAAAGTTTGACTTGTACAAGCAGGTTCCGGAGCAGGAAGCCGGAGATAAGGCTTTGACAGCGGATGAAGTGAAAGCATATGGTCTGCCTACTGCAGAAGCTGGAAAAGTGTGGGTTAAAGTAAACACAGATACGTTGGTAACAGATAGCGAAGGTAATATTCATCAGGATGGCTTAGCAAATGGTGATTACTACTTGGTTGAGAAAGAGACTCTTGATAGTTATAATTTGCTGAACGGTCCTGTCAAGGTTACGCTGAACATTAGCGAAGAGACGTCTTGGAATGAAAACTTTGAGTACAAAGATGGCGTTTTGACAAAGCATGATTGGGATCAGAAAACAACGAAGTTTACCGATGATAAGGGAAAAGACGTTACTGACACTGCTACAATCACGGTTACTGTCATCAACCGTAGGGGCTTCGACCTGCCCACCACCGGTGGTTTCGGCACCCTGCTGTTCAGCGGCATTGGTGTGCTGCTGGTTGTGGCCGGTGTTGGCGTGCTGCTGAGCCTGAAAAAGAAGAACCGCGCCTGATGCGCCCGCCGCAAGGCAAAACAATGTTACAATTCACCAATAGGGTATAGAGGGATAATCCATCATACACAGGGGGAGGGCCGGATTTGGCCCTCCCCCTATGGTGGGTTATTGGGGAATAATTTTTTTTGGGTGTACATGGCCGTTGTTCGGTTGATTTTTAGGTTCTGCGTGGGGAACCACCCTACGGGTTAGGTTTGTGGCGGGGAACCACCCCACGGCCGTTAGGTTTGTGGCGAGGAACCACCCCTCAGTCTGCGTTGCAGACAGCTCCCCTCAAAGGGGAGCCACCGCAAACATAAGGTGAGATATTGGCGCCCCTTGAGGGGTGACTCCCCGCGGGGCGG
>OLQB01002303.1_pt1 | contig 12528 bp, 6 predicted proteins | sample 1672681 | NCBI WGS metagenome assembly OLQB01 (sample SAMEA3136713, study PRJEB25190) | human gut metagenome | reverse complement strand
TGCCGCACCTCGCTCGCCGTATCGGCACTTAGAATTATGCGGTATTGCCTTTACAATTAAAAAGATATATACTATAATGAAACAACAGTAAGTTGTATAAGACGAACTTAAGTTGTAAATGAACGACCAACAGCAGGGGAGGTCCGCTATGCCGGAGCAACAGGAAAATCAAACCGAGGTGTTCCACCTCAAAGCACCGTTCAAACCGACTGGTGACCAGCCCCAGGCGATTGAAGCGCTGGTGCAGGGCCTGAAAGCAGGGGATAAAGGTCAAACTTTGCTGGGCGTTACCGGCTCCGGCAAAACCTTTACGATGGCCAATATCATTGCACAGTGCAACCGCCCCACACTGATTCTGGAACCAAACAAAACCCTGGCCAGTCAGATCTGCACCGAGATGCGCGGATTTTTCCCCGATGATGCGGTGGAATATTTTGTGAGCTATTACGACTATTACCAGCCGGAAGCCTACATCCCCTCCACCGATACCTATATTGAAAAAGACAGCGCCATCAATGATGAGATCGACCGCCTGCGCCATTCGGCCACGGCGGCACTGTCGGAGCGGCGCAATGTTATCATTGTGGCGTCGGTTTCCTGCATTTATTCCTTGGGCGACCCTATCGATTACCGCAGCATGGTCATCAGCCTGCGCCCCGGTATGCAGATGGAGCGGGACGAGCTCTGCCGCCGCCTGGTCAAGCTGCAATATGAACGCAACGATATGAACTTTATCCGCAATAAGTTCCGCGTTCACGGCGATATTGTGGATATCCACCTTGCTTATAATGATGAATACGCCATCCGCGTCGAATTCTTCGGCGATGAAATCGACCGCATTTCCGAGTTTGATCCCCTGACCGGCGAGCGCAAAAATATTGTGCGCCATGTGGCCATTTTCCCCGCCAGCCACTATATCGTCGGCCCTGAAAAAATGAAAGAAGGTCTCGCCAAGATCCAGACCGAGATGGAACAGCAGGTGCAGGCCTTTACTGCAGAGGGCAAACTGCTGGAAGCCCAGCGCATCCAGCAGCGCACCCAGTACGATATGGAGATGCTACAGGAAGTTGGCATGTGCAAGGGCATCGAGAACTACTCTGCCGTGCTGTCCGGCCGTGCCCCCGGCTCCACCCCCACCACGCTGCTGGACTACTTCCCCAAAGATTTTATCCTGATGGTGGATGAAAGCCATGTGATGCTGCCGCAGGTCCGCGGTATGTTCGGCGGGGACTACAGCCGCAAAAAAACGCTGGTGGAATATGGCTTCCGCCTGCCCTCGGCGTTTGACAACCGCCCGCTGAAATTTGAGGAATTTGAATCCAAGGTCGGCCAGACGATCTTTGTCAGCGCTACCCCTGGCCCCTATGAACGGGAACATTCCAGCCGCGTGGCCGAGCAGGTCATCCGCCCCACCGGTCTGCTTGACCCCGTCATCATGGTGCGCCCAGTGGAAGGCCAGATCGAGAATCTGCTGGGCGAAATTTTGCAGCGCATCGACCGCGGCGAGCGTGCCCTAGTTACCACCCTGACTGTCAAAATGGCCGAGGACCTGACCGACTACCTGGAAGAACACGGCGTGCACACCAAGTATATGCACCACGAGGTGGATACCTTTGAGCGCATGGAGATCATCAAGGACCTGCGCACCGGTGCCATTGATGTGATTGTCGGCATCAACCTTCTGCGCGAGGGCCTGGACCTGCCGGAAGTTTCGCTGATCGCCATTCTGGATGCCGACAAAGAGGGTTTCCTGCGCAGCGAAACCAGCCTGATTCAGACCATTGGCCGCGCGGCCCGCAACGCAAACGGCGTGGTGCTGATGTACGCCGATGAAGTAACCCCCAGCATGGAGCGCGCCATCATGGAAACCGAGCGCCGCCGTGCCATCCAGGATGCCTACAACAAAGAACACGGCATTACACCAAAAACTATCGTGAAAGCCATCGGCGGCGGGCTGGAAATCAGCATGAGCGAAGAAAACAAAAAGATGCGCCAGCACCGTATGAGCCGCGCTGAACGCGAACAGACCATTACCCGCCTGACCCGCGAGATGAAAGAAGCCGCCCGCCTGCTGCAGTTTGAGCACGCCGCATTCCTGCGTGATGAGATTGAAAAGCTGCAGCGCGGGGAGGACCCTACCGCCGATACCAGCACCCGCCGCGCCGCTGAAAAACAGCGCAAAACGGGCAAGGGGAGAAGGAGCTATAAAAAGTGAGCAACATTCAAATTGATGCCAACAACCGCATTACGATCAAGGGCGCGCGGGAGCATAACCTGAAAAACGTCAACCTGGTTCTGCCGCGCAACAAGCTGATTGTTATGACGGGCCTTTCCGGCTCCGGCAAGTCCAGCCTGGCCTTTGATACCATCTTTGCGGACGGCCAGCGCCGCTATATGGAAAGCCTTTCCAGCTATGCCCGCATGTTCCTGGGCCAGATGGAAAAGCCCGATGTGGACGAAATCACCGGCCTTTCCCCGGCGGTTTCCATTGACCAGAAAACCACCAGCCACAACCCGCGTTCCACCGTGGGCACCGTGACGGAAATTTATGATTATCTCCGTTTGATGTATGCCCGCATCGGCGTTCCGCACTGCCCGGTCTGCGGACGCGTCATCAGCCAGCAAACGGTGGACGAGATGGTAGACGAGGTGTTTAAACTGCCGGAACGCACCCGCTTCCAGGTGCTGGCCCCTGTTGTGCGGGGCCGCAAAGGCACCCAGGCCAAGGAGCTGGACGCTGCCCGCCGCGGCGGTTACGCCCGCGTGCGCATTGACGGCAACATGTATGATCTGGACGAAGAGATCAAGCTGGAAAAGAATATCAAGCATACCGTTGAAATCGTCGTGGACCGCCTGTCCATCAATGATACGGTGCGCGGCCGCCTGGCCGATTCTATTGAGACTGCCGTTGCCCTGACCGGCGGCCTTGTCATCATTGATGTTATCGGCGGCGAACCGATGGAGTTCAGCCAGAACTATGCTTGCCCGGAGCACGGTGTTTCCATTGACGAACTTTCCCCCCGCATGTTCAGCTTTAACAATCCCTTTGGCGCCTGTGAAACCTGCACCGGCCTGGGCACCTTTATGAAGGTGGACCCGGCCCGCGTGATTCCGGATCCGCACAAGTCCATCCGCGAAAGTGCCATCAAGGCCAGCGGCTGGTATTATGCGGAGGGATCCATCTCTGAAATGTATTACAAAGCGCTGGGCAAGCGCTATGGCTTTACGCTGGATACCCCCATCAAGGAGATGAGCAAAGAAGCCGTGCACGCCATCCTGTACGGCACCGGAACTGAAAAAATCGAGATGCAGCGCGAGAATATGTTTGGCTCCGGCACCTATATGAACACGTTTGATGGCATTATCCCCAACCTGGAGCGCCGCTTCCGTGAAACAGGCAGCGAGTGGGTCAAGGAGGAAATCGCCCTTGTCATGTCCAGCGAGGAGTGCCCCACCTGCCACGGCCAACGCCTGAAGCCCACCAGCCTTGCCGTCACGGTGGGCGGCATCAACATTGCCCAGTTCTGCGATATGAGCGTGAACGAGGAGCTGGAATTTATTCAGACGGCAAAAGTGTCCGAGCGGGATGAAGTCATCGCTGCCTCCATCTTCAAAGAGGTCAAAGAGCGTCTGGGTTTTTTGAAGAGCGTGGGTCTGGGGTACTTGACCCTGTCTCGCGGCGCATCGTCCCTTTCCGGCGGCGAAAGCCAGCGCATCCGCCTGGCGACCCAGATCGGCAGCGCACTGACCGGCGTGCTGTATGTGCTGGATGAACCCAGCATCGGCCTGCACCAGCGCGATAACGATAAGCTGATTGCCACCATGAAGCGCCTGCGCGACCTGGGCAACACCCTGATTGTAGTAGAGCACGACGAGGACACCATGCGCCAGGCGGACTATATTGTGGATGTCGGCCCCGGTGCCGGTGTGCATGGCGGCGAGATCGTGGCCGCCGGCAGTGTGGAGGACATCTGCAATGCCCCGCGCAGTGTGACCGGCGAGTACCTTTCCGGCCGCAAATTTGTGGAAGTTCCCACCGCCCACCGCTCCGGTAACGGTAAAATGCTCACGGTGGTCAAAGCGCGGGAAAACAACCTGCAAAACATTACCGTGGATTTTCCCCTTGGCAAAGTGATCTGCGTGACCGGTGTTTCCGGTTCCGGCAAGTCCACGCTGGTCAATGAAATTTTGTATAAGTCGCTGGCCGCAGCGCTCAACGGCGCCCGCAGCCGCCCCGGCCAGTGTGACGAAGTTCAGGGTATGGAATGGATCGATAAGGTCATCGGCATTGACCAGTCGCCCATTGGCCGCACCCCGCGCTCCAACCCGGCCACCTACACCGGTGTGTTCGGCGATATCCGCACCCTCTTCTCCAATACCCAGGATGCCAAACAGCGCGGTTACGGCCCCGGCCGGTTCAGCTTCAACGTCAAGGGCGGCCGCTGCGAAGCCTGCGAGGGCGGCGGCATTGTGCAGATCGAAATGCACTTTCTGCCGGATATTTACGTCCCCTGCGATGTCTGCAAGGGCAAGCGCTATAACCGCGAAACGCTGGAAGTAAAATATAAAGACAAAAACATCTCCGATGTGCTGGATATGACGGTGGAGGAAGCCTGCAATTTCTTTGCCAACCAGCCCAAAATTGCGCGCAAACTGCAAACCCTGCAGGAAGTCGGCCTTGGCTATGTGCAGCTGGGCCAGTCGGCCACCACACTTTCCGGCGGCGAAGCCCAGCGTGTCAAGCTGGCCAATGAGCTTGCCCGCCGCGATACCGGCAAAACCGTCTATATTCTGGACGAACCTACCACCGGCCTGCACATTGCCGATGTGCACCGCCTGGTCAAGGTGCTGGATAAGCTGGCCGATGCGGGCAACACCGTGATCGTGATCGAGCATAACCTGGATGTGATCAAGCGTGCCGACTATATCATCGACCTGGGGCCGGAGGGCGGCAGCGGCGGCGGTACCATTGTGGCAACCGGTACGCCGGAACAGGTGGCCCAGAACCCGAACTCCTTCACCGGCCAGTACCTGAAACCCGTGCTGGAGCGCGCCTGGAAACTGCAGGGCACAGCTCCGGCCCCCGTGCCGGAAGAGCCGGGACGCCCGGCGCCCGCAGAGGAAAAAGCCTCCGCCCAGCCGCCGCGCAAACGCAAAAAAGCAGACAAAAAATAACCACAACAGGGAACTTTGTGCAGCAAAAACGCAAAATTGGATTTGACAATTCCTGTCAACCTGTGGTTTAATTATCTTTACGCGCCTGAAAAAGCAAAATTCTGCGCGCACAGGGGTACGCAGCAGCGTGATTCCCTGCATCCAAAACGGGAGGGAACTGCCGAATGGCAAAAAAGAAGGAAGAATACGGCAACGAAAGCATCAAGAGCTTAAAAGGTGCAGACCGTGTGCGCAAGCGCCCGGCCGTTATCTTTGGCTCTGACGGTGTGGAAGGCTGTGCCCATTCCATTTTTGAGATCGTATCCAACTCCATCGACGAAGCGCGTGACGGCCACGGCAACAAAATCAACGTTACCCTTTACCCGGATCACTCTGTGGAAGTAGAGGACTTTGGCCGCGGTATCCCCGTCGATTACAATAAAGCTGAAGAACGCTGGAACTGGGATCTTGTGTTCTGCGAACTGTACGCGGGAGGCAAATATGGCGAGGGCAGCGGCAACTATGACTTTTCCCTTGGCCTGAACGGCCTTGGCCTTTGCGCCACCCAGTATTCCAGCGAATGGATGACTGCGGATATTTACCGCGATGGCATGCACTATCACCTGGATTTCAAAAAAGGTGAGAATGTCGGCGGGCTGAAAAAAGAGCCGTTCACCGGCCGCCGCACCGGCTCCGTCATCCGCTGGAAACCGGACACCGATGTGTTTACCGACATCAATGTTCCGGCGGATACCTTCAAGGATATGCTGCGCCGCCAGGCCGTTGTCAATGACGGTGTGACTCTCGTGTTCAACGACCGCACGGGCGAACGTGCCGAAAAAATCGAATATTTCTATGAGCATGGCATTCAGGACTATGCCAATGAGATCGCCGGTGAGGGAACCCTGACCCCGGTGCATTTCTGCTCCGGTTCCGCAATCGGCCGCGACCGTGATGATCAGCCGGAATATCAGGTCAAAATGAACGTGGCGTTCTGCTTTTCCAACGCGGTGCAAACGCTGGAATACTATCACAACTCTTCGTGGCTGGAGCACGGCGGCAGCCCGGACCGCGCTGTCCGCCTGGCCTTTGTCAACCAGATCAACAACTGGCTGAAAAATAAGGGTCTGTACAAGAAAAACGAAAGCTCCATCACCTTCAACGATGTGCAGGACTGCCTGATTCTGGTTTCCTCCAGCTTCTCCACCCGCACCAGCTACGAGAACCAGACCAAAAAGGCCATCACCAACAAGTTTGTGGCCCAGGCCATGACGGAGTTCCTCAAGCACCAGCTGGAAGTCTACTTTGTGGAGCACCCGGACGAAGCCGAAAAAGCCTGCAAGCAGGTGCTAATCAATAAGCAAAGCCGCGAGCACGCCGAAAAAGCGCGTGTGTCCATCAAAAAAACAATGACCCAGCAGATGGACCTGGCCAACCGCGTGCAGAAATTTGTGGACTGCCGCACCAAGGATGCCACCCGCCGCGAACTGTACATCGTGGAGGGCGATTCCGCTATGGGCGCGGTCAAACAGAGCCGCGATTCGGAGTTCCAGGCTATCATGCCCATTCGCGGCAAGATCCTGAACTGCCTGAAGGCCGATTACGCCCGCATTTTCAAGTCTGACATTATCACAGACTTGATCCGCGTGATGGGCTGCGGCGTGGAGCTGGGCGGCAGCCACAATAAGGACCTGGCTACCTTTAATCTGGACAACCTGCGCTTTAACAAGATCGTCATCTGTACCGATGCTGATGTGGACGGTTATCAGATCCGCACCTTGGTGCTGACGATGCTCTACCGCCTGACCCCCACCCTCATCAATCAGGGGTATGTGTATATCGCGGAATCCCCGCTGTATGAGATCAACACCAAAAATAAGACCTACTTTGCCTATACCGAGCCGGAAAAGGCCGATATCATGAAGCGGATCGACGGCCAGAAGTTTACGATCCAGCGATCCAAAGGTCTGGGTGAAAACGACCCCGAAATGATGTGGCTGACCACCATGAGCCCCGAAAGCCGCCGCTTAATTAAAGTTCTGCCCACCGATGTTCAGCGCACGGCGGAGGTGTTTGACCTGCTCCTGGGCGATAATCTGCAGGGCCGTAAGGAGCACATTGCGGAGCACGGCGCTGAATATCTGGACGATCTGGATGTATCTTAATCAGGGGAGGAGAGAGCAAAATGGCAAAAAAAGCAACCAAAAAGAAAGCCGCCCCTGCCCGCCCGCAGCTGGGCGATAACGTCGAGATCCTCTCTGCCGGTGAGGTCATCGAAAGCCCCATTACCGATACGCTGGAAACAAACTACATGCCTTACGCCATGAGCGTTATTGTTTCCCGCGCGCTGCCGGAAATTGACGGCTTCAAGCCCGCCCACCGCAAACTGCTGTATACCATGTACGGCATGGGCCTGCTGAAAGGCGCCCGCACCAAAAGCGCCAACATCGTGGGCAGCACCATGCACCTGAACCCCCACGGCGATGCCGCCATTTACGACACCATGGTGCGTATGGGCCGTTCCAACGAAAGCCTGCTGGTGCCCTTTGTGGACTCCAAGGGTAACTTTGGCAAGGCGTACAGCCGCGATATGGCTTACGCCGCCGCTCGTTACACCGAGGCAAAGCTGGAACCCGTGTGTGAAGAGCTGTTCCGCGATATCGACAAGGATACCGTGGATTTTGTGCCCAACTATGACGGCACCACCACCGAACCGACGATGCTGCCGGTCACCTTCCCGACCATTCTGGCCAACAACACACTGGGCATTGCGGTCGGTATGGCGTCCAACATCTGTTCCTTCAACCTGGTGGAGCTCTGCAATGCAACCATCGCCCTGATGAAAGACGACCAGGCGGACCTGGCCCAGCTGATGCCCGCGCCGGATTTTGTCGGCGGCGGTTCCATCCTGTATGATGCCGCCGAGATGCAGAATGTGCTGGAAAAAGGCCGCGGCAGCATCCGCGTGCGCGCCCAGTGGGCTTACGATAAAGAGAACAACTGCATTGACATCACCCGCATTCCGCCGACCACAACGGTGGAAGCCATCATGGATAAGATCACCGAGCTGGTCAAACTGGGCAAGATCCGTGAGATCAGCGATATGCGTGATGAAACCGACCTGAACGGCTTGAAGCTGACCATCGACCTCAAGCGCGGCCAGGACCCGGACAAGCTGATGGCGCGTCTGTTCAAAGCAACCCCGCTGGAGGACAGTTTTGCCTGCAACTTCAATGTGCTGATCGGCGGTCAGCCCCGCGTGTTGGGCGTGCGCCAGATTTTGTTGGAGTGGATCGCATTCCGCTCCGAATGCGTGCGCCGCCGCACCTACTATGATCTGCAGGGCAAGCAAAAGCGTCTGCACCTGCTGCGCGGCCTGGAAGCTATCCTGCTGGATATTGATAAGGCAATTGAAATTGTGCGCAACACTGCGGAAGAATCCGAGGTTGTGCCCAACTTGATGATCGGTTTTGGCATTGACGAAGTGCAGGCTGAGTATGTGGCGGAAATCAAGCTGCGCCACCTCAACCGTGAGTATATCCTCAAACGCACCGAGGAAATTGAGGAACTGGAAAAGGCGATCGCAGACTTGGAAGATGTTCTCAAACGCCCCGCCCGCATCCGCAAGATCATTATGAACGAGCTGGGCGATGTTGCCAAAAAGTATGGCAGCCCCCGCAAAACGGAAATTCTGTACGACCTGCCGGACGATTCTGCTGCCGATGAGCAGAACGAGATCCCGGATTACCCGGTCACGGTGTTCTTTACGCGGGAAGGCTACTTCAAAAAAATTACCCCGCAGAGCCTGCGCATGTCTGGCGAGCAGAAGCTGAAAGACGGCGACGAGGTGGTTTATACCCAAGAGACCACCAACAGCGCCGAGCTGCTCTTCTTTACCAACCATGCCCAGGTGTACAAATCCCGCGCATCGGAATTTGCCGATACCAAGGCCAGCGTGCTGGGTGATTATGTCGCTTCCAAGCTGGAAATGGAAGAGGGCGAAGTGCCGCTGTTCATGACGGTCACAGTCGATTACCGTGGTTACATGCTGTTCTTCTACCAGAACGGCAAGTGTGCAAAGATCCCGCTGGCCAGCTATATGACCAAGCAGAACCGCCGCAAGCTGCTGAAAGCTTATAGCGATAAGGAAGAACTTGCCGCAATGCTGCACATTGAGGAAGAAACCGAGCTGGCCGTCTTCACCAGCGGCGGCACCGGTGGCCCACGCTTGATCCTGGTCGGCAGTGCGCTGATTCCCGAAAAGGCTACCCGCGATACCGCCGGTATCAACATGGTAACGCTGAAAAAGAACGCCAGAATCGCCAAAGTGCGCCTGGCGGCGGGGCTGGAACTGAAAGACCCGCACCGCTACCGCGTGCGCACCCTGCCCGCAGCCGGCGCGCTGCTCCGCCAGGAGGACACGACCGAGCAGATGAGTCTGTAAGGAGCAAAAAAAGGCAGTGCAATCTTTTTCTGCACAAGGTAGGGTAAAGTTCTTGCATTTTGCTTTTTGGTATGTTATATTATAACCTGTATGAGAGTTAGGGCAGGCCGAAACATCCGTTTTGGCTGTGGCCTGAAAAGGAGTTGCTGTTAATCCATGACCGCTTATGAAATCGCGTTCGGCGTTGTGCTGATCATTGTTTCGGTTCTGATCGTTGTGTTCACTTTGTCCCAGACCCAGAAAGGGCAGGGCCTGTCTGCTGCCATTATGGGTGATAGCAGCTTTATGGCTGCCGGCCGCGAGCGTGGCCTGGATGCCAAGCTGGCCAAAGTGACCAAAATCTGCGGCGCTGTTTTCTTTGTAGCTACGCTGCTGGTTGGTGTGCTGAGTGCCCGCTTGTAATTGAATGAAAGGAGAACGGTCTGGCCAATTTTGTTGGCGTTCCGCTTTCCCTTATTCAGGAACCGTCAACGACCCGCCCAATACCGCGGGTCGTTTTTTATGGGAAAAATAAAAAGGTCACAATGGTGCAGGTGCTGCCGCGAAACCAAAGGCCACGCCTGCTATGGAAGGACCCTGCCGGGTGGCAGGGCGACGTAAACGAGGAGTAAAAACAAAGGCATGGGCCGCTGCCTGTGCCCAACCCAAAGGAGAAAACATGACACCATTACAGAAAAATATTCTTGCGGCGTGCAAGCACCGCCCCCAGACCCTGCGTGAACTGCAGAATGCTTTGCAGGTGGATAATTCCCGCCTGCGCAACACCGTAACCGGCATGGTAGCTACCGGTATGCTGTCCGCCCGCAACGGTACCTATGTTCCGGGCTTTGCCGTGATGGAAAATACCGATGCTCCCGCGGGCATTCCCTGCACACTGGTCAAGCTGGCGGCCCGCTTCGGCTTTGCGTCCCGCGATGACGGCACCGGCGATATCTTTATTCCCGGCCGCGCCCTGCATGGTGCTATGCCGCAGGATAAAATCATCATCAAACTGTTCGACCACCCCCGTGTGGAGGGCAGCGCCGAGGGTGAAGTGGTGGAGGTGACCACCCCGCACAACACCTTTGCCGGTACCATTGTGCTGACTGAGGACGGCCGCCTTGCCGTGGAGCCGGACGGCTGCCGTGATGTGCGCATTGTGCTGGATAAAAAAGGCATCAACGGCGCACAGCTGGGGGATAAGGTCGGTGCTATCCTGACCAACCGCGGCCAGCGCCATATGGATCACCGCTGCGCTGTTGCCGAGCGCTTCGGCACTTCCGACCGCGCAGCAGAGTGCGCCAAGGCTGTGCTGTATGGCCGTGATGTCCGCCAGGAATTCCCGGAGGAGGTATTGGCCGAAGCTCACGCATATGATAACGCTCTCATCGACCCCGCCGAAGCTGCCCACCGCGCCGACCTGCGCGGTCTGCCGATCTTTACCATCGACTCTGCCGAGACCAAGGATATCGACGACGCCATCAGCCTGATGAAGACCCAGAACGGCGGCTATGAGCTGGGCGTTCATATTGCGGATGTCAGCCACTATGTCCGCCCGGACACCGCGCTGGATAAGGAAGCTTATGAGCGCGCAACTTCCATCTATTACGCGGATAAAGTCATCCCCATGCTGCCCACCCAGCTTTCCAACGGCATCTGCAGCCTCAATGAAGGGGAGGAGCGCCTGGCGTTCTCCTGCCTGATGCAGCTGGATGAAAGCGGCAATATCCATAGCTATCAGTTCGTCAAGAGCGTCATCCGCAGCCGTGTCAAGGGCGTTTATAAAGAAATTAACGCTCTGTTGGACGGCTCCAATGACCCGGCTCTGGTGACGAAATATAAAGACGTTATGACTCAGCTGCCCGCGATGACCGAGCTGTACGAAAAGCGCCTGGCTCTGCGCAAAGCACGCGGCGCGATGGACATCGAATCCGACGAAGCCAAGTTGGTCATGGACGAGGAAGGCCGCTGCGTGGATATCGTCAAGCGTACCCGCGGTGTGTCGGAGTGCATGATCGAAGAGTTCATGCTGCTGGCCAACCAGTGCGCTGCCAATGCGGGCCGCACCCATCATGTGCCGTTTGTGTACCGTATCCATGAAGCCCCCGATGCCGAGCGCATGGAAAAGCTGAGCAACACCCTGAAAGCCTGCGGCCTGAACGTCCACTTTGCCGGGGAAGTGCCCACCCAGCTGGAGCTTTCTGCCATTCTGGACGAAACCCGCGGCCAGCCCATCCAGATCCCGGTCCACACCGGTATCCTGCGCAGCATGCAGAAAGCTCGCTACTCTCCGGAGCCGAAAGGCCATTACGGCCTGGTGCTGGCAGACTATGCCCACTTTACCAGCCCCATTCGCCGTTACCCGGACCTTGCCATCCATCGCATCCTGACGGATATGCTGGTGGGCAAGCCGGAGCAGGAGCTCATCAAGGATTATACCGGTTTTGCCACCCACGCCAGCGAGCAGTCCAGCCGCCAGGAAGTTTCCGCCGTGCGCATTGAGCGCGATGTGGAGGACCTGTACAAGGCCGAGTATATGCACAACCACTTGGGCGAAGTCTACACCGGCACCGTGGCAGGCGTAACACCGCGCGGCATTTTTGTGGCGCTGGAAAACACCGTAGAGGGCTTTGTGCCTGCCGCACAGCTCTGCAAGGGCGAAGCCACTGTGGTGGAGGGTGTCAGCATTCTGGACCCGCTGACCGGAAAACGCTGGATGCTGGGCGACCCTGTCAAAGTGCAGGTGGCCGGTGCCAACGTTGCCCTTGGCCGCATTGATTTTGACTATATGCCGCTGTAATCATAGTTTTTTATAAAAAGAGCAAACCAATAAAAGCAAAGCTGCCGTCCCGTACTGATATGTACCCGGTTTTCTGGACACGGGTAAAAATCGAATAATAAAGGCAACACCGCACAATTCCCGCCTTGCGGCTTAAGCACCGCTCCGGCAG
>OLQB01002298.1_pt1 | contig 12543 bp, 9 predicted proteins | sample 1672681 | NCBI WGS metagenome assembly OLQB01 (sample SAMEA3136713, study PRJEB25190) | human gut metagenome | reverse complement strand
GGTCCCTGCAGCCACCAGCAAATAAAATGCAAACCGCCGGGCAGCTTCCCCTGCTCCCCCGGCGGCTTTTGGTTTTTGCAATATATTGAGGAAACAATGCCGTCCCAAGCCGGGAAATACGCCGTTCCATGCCGAAAAATGACACCCGGAAGCAAGCCTATCCCGCTGGCCCTTCCATCCCTTTGGCAAAAACACAGCCGGGGTGCTTTTCGGCTCCCCGGCGGATTATTTTTACGGCTTTTAGGGGGGCAGCATTATCTGCCTGACAAACCACGGATTATTTCTTGATCTCTTGGAAGGAGCCCATGCGGCACCGGTAACTGCGCAGCCCGGTGTGGCGAAGCCCCAGCAGCGCATCCATCTCTTCGGCGGTATTTTGGTACCGTCCGCCGGTGATGTAATCCACCTCCCGGATCTTCCCGGCGGCTGCCTGGCAGAAACTGCGCATGGGGGCCGCCAGGGCAAAGACCCAAATGGGCGAAACGATGGTGACATGACGGCAGGCCGAAAGGTCACTTTCCACGGGCCGGATGGGCATGGCCCAGCGGTGCATACCGTAGCGGCCGCACCACCAGAAACCCAGCGTGCCCTCGGTCCGTTCGGAGGAGCGGACCTCATAGAGGGCGGCGCCGGTGCGCTCCGCCTCCTCACAGGCCAGCTTTTTGCCGTAGCCCATGCGGGAAAAATAGACCACCAGCCGGGTGGGATCACTGCCGATGTGGGGGTAATCGGCCATGTTCACCGTAAAGCTTTCCTGCCGGCGGAACACCCAGGCGGCATAGCCGGCGGCCGCCTGGCAAAAGCCGAAAATGAAGTAGATGGTGGACATGAAATTAGGCGGGAATATGTAGAACTGAATGCAGATCCACAGCATGAGGGTGACGCCGAAAATCCCGCCCAGTGTCACCCCCGCCTTTTTCCGGGCCAGCAGCAGGCCGGCGGCGGCCAGGTTGGTGAGACCATTGACGATGAACAGGGCGATGCCGGAAAAGGCCAGATCCTGGAATACTACCTCCGCAAAGGGCAGTACCTGAAAGTAGGGCAGCATGCCATCCATCCCCATGGTTTTTCCGGAGGGGTCCAAGAGTATCATGGCAGCGCCGCCCACGGCGCCGATGCCGATAAAAAGCGTCCAAAAGACAAGGATGCGCCGGGCTGTTTCGTATCGTGATCTCATGGGACAATGTTCCTCTTTTCCCTCGTTTTTCCTCGCAATACTCACCGATACTACACCCATCGAGGGAGATTGTCAAGTATTTGACGAAGGCATCCTCACTTTGCGGCATCCAAAAGCTCAACGCGCCATTCCGCCGCGCAAATTATCGGCCGCCGTGAACCCCTCATCCCGTTCTTTCCTACGCCGGCAACGCCTATATCCCTGCCCCCGCAGCGGTCTCTTTCCCATCGTTCAGCGGGGCCCGCCGTAAAGCCCGGCGGCGCTTTGGACGGCAGAAATGCCCGCTAAATCTGCGCGGGCTCCCATCCGGCGAAAGCGGGACTTGCGGGGAAAACGCTTTTGTGCTACACTGTGGCAAAGCGGCCGGAAGGCTGCCGTGATCCCCTACCGAAAGGACGATGAAAAATGGAGAAAATGATCTCCCGCGAAGCGGCCCTGGCCCTGCTGCGGCAGTACAATCAGGAGCCCTTTCACATCCAGCACGCACTGACTGTGGAGGCGGTAATGCGCTGGTTTGCCAACGACCTGGGCTACGGCGAGGAAGCCGATTTTTGGGCCATGTGCGGCCTGCTGCACGATATCGACTTTGAGAAATGGCCCGAACAGCACTGTGTAAAAGCCCCGGAGCTGCTGCGTCCGGCCGGGGTGGGTGAGGAGATGATCCATGCCATATGCAGCCACGGCCACAAAATATGCACCGATGTGGCCCCCGAAAAGGAGATGGAAAAGGTGCTTTTCGCCTGTGATGAGCTGACGGGTCTTATTGGCGCGGCCGCGCTGATGCGCCCGAGTAAAAGCACCACGGACATGGAGCTTTCCAGCGTCAAGAAGAAATTCAAGGACAAGAAGTTCGCGGCGGGGTGCAGCCGGGAGGTCATCAAGGACGGGGCTGAGCTGCTGGGCTGGGAGCTGGATACTCTGATCCAAAAGACGCTGACGGCGATGCAGCAGAGTGAAGCCGGCATCCGGGAGGAGCTGGCGGCGCTGCTGGGCTAAGGGAGCGAATATTCAATTTTCAAGGTGCGTACCGGGTCCGCATTTTCTGACGGATCCGGCTGCGGCTGGTTCCCCGCGTTTCACCGGGGGCCGGCCGTATTTTATTGGGTGCGTAAAAGGCCTTTCACTAATACGACAAAATCGACTCTTTTTTGCATATGAGAGGTTAATATTTCACTTTTTTTAATGGAAAGTTTACATTATGGGGAAATATTGGGTTTGATTCGCATAAAATGTGGATTTATTAGGACGATAATTGCTGGGAATATAAGTTCATTTTGGGGGTAGTTTGTGAGCGCCTTCGGCGTCGCGGAGTCACCGGAAGGCGACAGCCTGTACGGCTCGCCGCCGGGGCGTTCCTTTTACTCGTGTGCGTCGTCGCGGGCTTTGCTCCATGTCGGGTCGCTATCCCTATGGGATAGGCAACCCTCCAACGCTCCGCCGCTCCTCCTTTCCCCAGCGGGCCTTGCGTCCCGCCGGGGACCCCATACCAAAACACGCTTGGGGCTGTGCCCCAAGACCCCCTAACGCTCAAGCTGCGGCTGGATACGAACGATGTAAACATCGTCCGTACGGCGCCGCAGATACGCTCTCAAGGTGCCTGCGGCGCATTTTATTTTGGCCCCAGCAGAAACCAAATTAAAAATCAACCTTATAAGCGTCGTCTAGCCCCAGATCCGGGAAGCCGTCCTTTGGCTTTCCGGTCGGGGCGTACCGACGCGTCGGGTTTTTAGGGCGGAGCCCTAAATGACTTTTGGTTACTTTTCTTCATAGAAAAGTAACCCCTCGCCGGGGAGGCGTACAGTTTATGCCTTTGCAAAAGGCACCGCGACGCCTTTAGGCGAGATAAAACTACCACCATAGTTTTGGGCGGCAACCCCTCAGTCAGCCTTACGGCTGCCAGCTCCCCTTACACAGGGAAGCCTTTCGGTTGGGGCGACGCTCTCCCTTTACGCAAGGGAGGCTATGGGCATGAAAAGGCCCCTGGGCGTTGGTCGCCGCAGGGGTCGTTTTTAATAAAATTTAACCTAAATGGACCGCGTTCTCATCCACCCAGCCGTAGATACCGGAGCCGTCCTCTGAAACAAGATGGAATGGGTGGGCGGCGCCCTCCGCATAGAAGGTGACCCGGCAGGTGCTGGTGCCCTCAAACTGGCGGGCAGGTTCGGTGCTGCGGGAGGAGGCATAGACTGCGCCGCCGGTGAAGGTGACGCGGCTATCCACCCCAATGACCGTCAAGCCGCTTTCGCTGCTTTTCCGGCCCAGCTCAGCCAGGATCTGCTCCGCGGCCTCCAGCAGGGAGAGATTGTGGACCCGGGCCTGCTGACTGGTGGAAAGCTCCCGATAGGCCAAGCGGGCGATCAAAACCTTGATCGAATCGGCGTTGGTGACCGGCTGCGGCAGGGCGTCTATCAGGGCTTCCACCTCCGCAGCGGTGGGGCCGTGGGGCTGGGAATCCGATACGGCAGGCTGTTCGATGGCGGGCTGGCCAATAACAGGCAGGGTAACTACGCCGCCGATGGCCAGCACTGTGGTGATGATGGCAATCAAGGCCAGGAGGCCCAGTGCGATATACAGGATATGTTTTTTCATTTTGACCATGATGTTCCCCTACCGCGCCGCCGGGCGGCGCTGCTGCTCTCTTTATTATGCGAGTGGGCCAAGCCACTGGGCGGCTAAAAAATGGGAAGATGGCAAGGCGCGGCCGATGGCATACTCATGCCCAGCGCAAGACGGGCTGTTGTATGGCGAGGACGCAACGCAGCCAGGGCCCATTTTTTAGGGCCGTCTAAATGCCTATGCAGTGATTATAACAGATGGGGCGGGATTTAGCAACCTGAGAAAAGAGAAGCGCCCGCCGAGTGGCAGGCGCTCCTCCTCACAAGAGAGACAAATATGAAAGAGTATAGGACATTAATCGGGATCAATAATGTACGGTGGTCTCCTTGGGCTTTGTCTCCGCGACCAGCTTACCATTGCGGTAAGAATACAGCACGGATACATCGTAGTTGAGGGCATCATACCAGTTTTTCGCATCGAATACGACGAAGTTGGCAGCGTTGCCTTCCTTGATGCCGTAGGCATCGCCCAGATGCAGGGTACGGGCCGCATTGGTGGTAACGAACTTGTAGGAGTTGCAGATCTCATCGTAGCCCAGCATATGGCCGGCATACAGACCCATGAAGACGGGGTCACGCATATTTCCGTTGCCCAGGGGGTTCCACGGATCAAAGATATCATCGTAACCGAAGGATACATTGATGCCCTCAGCGGTCAGCTCTTTGACGCGGGTCATGCTGCGGCGCTTGGGATAAGTATCGGCACGGCCGCCCAGGTGAACATTCACGCAGGGATTGGCAACAAAGTTCATGCCGCTCATCTTCAGGATGCGCATCAGACGAATAACATAAGCGTTATTGTAGCTGTGCATGGCAGTGGTGTGGGAAGCGGTGACCATATCGCGCATTCCGGTCTCGTAGGCACGGGTGGCAACAGTCTCCAGACCACGGGAAGCCTCATCGTCGATCTCATCGCAGTGAACATCGATGAGCTTATTGTACTTCTGAGCCAGATCGAAGCAAATGTTGAGGGACTCAACAGAGTACTCACGGGTGAACTCGAAGTGAGGGATAGCACCGGCAGCGTCGGCGCCCATCTTCAAGGCGTCTTCCAGCAGTTCTTTGCCCTTGGGATAGCTGAGGATACCATACTGGGGGAAGGCGACGATCTGGATATCCATGAAATCCTTGACTTCGTCGCGCAGTTCCAGCAGCGCTTCCATAGCGGTCAGCTTGGGATCGTTGATATCAACATGGGTACGAACATGCTGGATACCATTGGAGGCCTGCATACGGATGGCCTTATTGACGCGATCCTTAACTTCCTGCTTGGTGAGGAAGGGCTTATACTCTTCCCAGCACTGGATGCCTTCAAACAGAGTGCCGCTCATGTTCCAGCGGGGACGGCCGGCGGTGAGGCAGGTATCCAGGTGGACATGGGACTCGATGACGGGGGGCAGGGCCAGCTTGCCGCCGCAATCAACAACATCTTCGCCGGGGAGGGCTTCGATATTGGCGGCGATCTTTTCGAACTTACCGTCGGTCACACGGATATCCATGGCCTCGGTAGCGTTTTCGATGTAGAGATTCTTAAACAGCATGGGGTTTACTCCTCCTTGAGAGATAATATTGCATTTTCAGACGGAGCTTACTTGTTGGCGCCGGTCAGCTCGCCAATGAAGAAGAAGATGGCGGATACGACCATCGCATTAACGGCGGCGATACCCCAGTGCAGGAAGTTTGCAACAGCGGCAGCGGCGATGATGCCGAGCACATTGAACCAGTTGACAACAGCCTCAGTGTGCTTGCCCTCATACTTACTGCGGTTCTTGAAGTAGTCGAGGATCACGATCATGCCGATGGGAGGCAGAGCGCAGTTCAGAACATTCAGCCAGCCACAGAAGTTGTAGTACAGCCAGATAGCCAGAGCGGTACCGATGATGCCGGCAACCCAGGTGAGGTACTTCATGGGCTTACCGGTGATGTTGGCGAGACCCAGACCGCCGGTGTACAGAGCGTTATTGTTGGTGGTCCAGATGTTGGCGCCCAGAACGATGAGGGCGGGGATTGCCAGACCCTGAGCGATCATAACATAGAAGATATCCTCTTTGCCTGTGAAAGCACCGCCGATGGCGCCGAAGCAGAACATCAGGGTGTTGCCCAGGAAGAAGGCGATGACGGTGGTCCAAACAGCAACCTTACGGTTCTTGGCAAAGCGAATGAAGTTGGGGGTAGCGGTACCGCCGGAGATGAAGGAGCCGATAACATAGCCGACACCGGTGAACAGGGAGATCTTGCCGGCAGACTGACCAAAGATGGCAGCAAGACCGCCGCCCTCTACGCCTGCGGTGATCATGGAATAAACACCGAGGATAACGATGAGCGGAACGGAGATATAAGCAACGATCTCCAGACCCTTCATGCCGGTAGCCGCGGTAGCGGTCATCAGCAGGCCAGCGATGATGGTGAGAACCCACTCATTGACACCGAGCAGCTCGGCAGCGGGAATGGAGAACATGGCAACGCCTACGCCGAACCAACCGATCTGGGTGAAGCCCAGCAGGAAGGAGGACAGGTAGGAGCCCTTGGTACCGAATGCGCGACGGCACAGCAGGTCCATGGTCATGCCGGTGGAAGCACCGATGAATGCCAGAACGCCGCAGTAGGCGGAAAGGATAACACCGCCGATGATGCACGCCCAGATGAAGCCGGAGAGATCGAGGCCGTTACCGAGCTTGGCGCCGACGCTCATGCTGGCGCTGAAGAAGGTAAAGCCTACCATTACGAAGAACATGTTCCAGAAGCCTTTGCGTGCCGACTCGGGTACTGCTTCCAGGGAATAGTCAGCATCGACTTTTTCGACTGCTTTTGCAGCCTTGGTGTTTTCAGACATTGTGAAAAACCTCCTCAAAGTTGTTCAGAAGCCGGCCCTCTATGTAACCGGTTTCATCTGACATGTTCATCATAGCACGCCCTAACGGCCTTTGTCCACCCCCTTTTGCACGATTTGGTGACAAAAATAACTGGATTTCCTTGTGAAAAGTGCCGAATCCGCGAAACCGATTACATGGATTTTGATGGTTTGTGCAATTTTCTTTGCAAAATATAGGCTGATATGCTATAATTAGTGCCGAAAAGAGAGAATGTAACCGGTTATATGCCGGACCGGCGGAAAGGGGTGAGGCTGCCATCAATATAAAAGAAGTAGCCAAAGCGGCGGGTGTTTCGGTAGCGACCATCAGCCGGGTGCTGAACCACCCGGAGCAGGTGCAGCCCGAAACCAAGACCCATGTGCTGGCGGTGATGGAAAGCCTGAATTATCACCCCAACTGGTTTGCGCGCGGGCTGAACCTGGGCAAAACCAGCACCATAGCGCTGCTGGTGCCGAACATAGAAAGCCGGCGCTACCGGGAGATTATGTCCGGTGTAGAGACGGTAGCCCTGAAAAAGCAGCACATTGTAATGCTGTGCAATACCCATGCCAGCCCGGAGGAAGAGGCTGAGTACCTAAAAATGGTGGTGGGCCGGCAGGTGGACGGGCTGATCCTGGCATCCTCCGTGATGGGGCGGGAGCAGCGCAACGCCCTGCTGGGTCCCAACCTGCCCTGGGTGCACATCGGGCCGGGTGAGCCGGGATTATGCAGGAACCTCTGCTATATAAACTATGAGGAAGGCGCCTATCAAATGACAACCCATTTGATAAAAATGGGGCAAAAGGAAATTACACTGCTGCTGGATGAGGCACCGCTGGTGGAAATGAGGCAGATCACAGCCGGTTACCGGCGGGCCCTGCGGGAGCTGCTACCCGACGCAGAAGAGCAGATCCTGACGGAGCAGGACACCCCGCGGGGCGGGTATCTCATCACCCAGCGGCTGCTGCAGAACGATACCCTGCCCAGGGCCATGATCACCGCGAGCAGCGGACAGGCCAGCGGCGTGCTGAAAGCCCTGCAGGATGAGAAAATCCTGGTGCCGGAGCGCATGGCACTGGCCTGCCTTTCCGATTCCTCGACCTGCGCCATCTTGGAGCCGCCGCTGACGGCGCTGGAATCGCCCAGCCGAAGGCTGGGGATGGTAGCGGCCCGCATGCTCTTTGATAACATAGAGGACAACGGCGAAGAGGGCATAGGCCCGCAGGAAGTTATTTTGCAGCCCAAATTGAAGATCCGCCGGAGCTGCGGCAATACCAAGCCCATTTATGAGCTGTTTGGATGAAAGGAAACGAATGGGGGTAAACGCAATGTCATTGAGTACCGAGTATATGGGACTGAAGCTGAAAAATCCCATCGTGGTGGCGGCGGGGCCGTGGTCCCGCGATGGCGCTTCGATCCAGCGATCCATAGATGCCGGGGCCAGCGCCGTGGTGACCGAAACCATTACGCTGGAGGCCAACCAAAACCCCAGCCCCCGGCTGTACCTAAGCGGCAGCGGGCAGCTATTCAACACAACGCTGTTTTCCGGCATTCACCTGGAGCAGTGGGAGCAGGAATTTGAGTCACTGCGGCGCGGCGACTGCAAGCTCATCGCGAGCATATGGGGCAACACCCCAAGCGAGCTGGCCTACCTGGCCGGCAAGGTGGAGCGGATGGGCGCCGATGCCGTGGAGGTGAGTCTTTCCGCGCCGCTGGGAACCCGCATGGATGTGGGCACCGTGCCGCGAGAGATCTTCGGCTTTATTTCCGCGGTGACCGAGGCGGTGGATATCCCCGTTTCAGTAAAGCTGAGCTATGAGGCCTCTAATTTCAACGGATTTACTTCCTCGCTGGAGGAGGCAGGAGTAGCCGGTGTGACCGCCATAGACGCCCTAAAGGGGCTGATGGGCGTGGACCTGGAGCACCACCGGGCGCTGATGCCCACCTACGGCGGATACAGCGGACAGTACATCCGGCCCATAGCGCTGGCGACCATTGCCACCCTAAAGCAGACGACCGGGTTTCCCATCTGCGGCTGCGGCGGGATCAACTCCGCCCACGATGCCCTGGAATTTATCATGCTGGGGGCCCAAAGCGTACAGCTGGCCAGCGTACTGCTGCGGGACAGCTACGAGGCGATCCCACGCATCCTGGGTGACCTGGAACGGTGGCTGGAGGACCATGGGTATTATTCCATCGAGGAAGTGTGCGGGCTGGCGCTGGGCTCTCTGCAGGCCTTTGAGGAGCTGCCGCCCCGTCCCCTGACGGCCCACCTGACCGGCGGCTGCACCGGCTGCGGCAAGTGTGTAAGCAGCTGCCTGTACGGCGCTATGACAATGGAGGCGGGGAAAATAGTACTGGATGCGGCACGCTGCACCGGCTGCGGCATGTGCGAGGCCATCTGCCCGGAGAACGCGCTGGAGCTGCGGTGGTAAGAAGATCCGCGGCGGCGCGGAAAAATCGGGGAGGGCAAGGCCGCGGCGAAGGCAGGCTTATGCCCGGCGCAAGACGGGCTGATGCCTGGTGAGCCAAGGCACAGCCATCGCCGATTTTTACAGCCGCCGGACTCTCTGAAGGAAATAATATAAGCCCCCGATTGAATAAAGCCGGGGGCTTTGCTGCGGGGCGGGGAGGGCTCTCCCCTGCCCTATTGCAGATTGACGACCGGCGACAGAAATGGTATGATGAGAAAAAGGGGGAACGCCCCCGAAAAACATGAAAAGGAGCTGTATCTCATTATGATGTATCCCAACGCCACCCATGGCCTAGAGCGAGTGTATCAATCTCAGGTCATTGCACTGGTTGCCGCTGTACTGATGATCATTCCGGTCATCAATATGCTGGCCGCAATCGCGCTGATTGTTTCTCTGGTGCTGTATATGATCGGCATTAACGAGGCAGGAAAGGACGACGAAAACTACAAGACCGCCTTTACCTTGATTATCGTGCAGCTGGTCATCAGCGTGCTGAATTCCCTCATCGGCGGCGTTATTTTTGATCTGGTAAATGAGGCACTGGCACTGGCGGTGCTGTACTTTGTATGCATCACCACCAACAAACTGCTGAAGAACATCGGCGCGGATGGGCGTATTACCGACCGCGGCGTAGTGGTTTGGAAGATCAATGTCATCTGCACCATCGTGGAGGTGGTATGCACTCTGCTGGCGCTGATCCCCAGTGCTTCCCTGCAGCTGCTGGCGGCCGTTGTGACACTGGTGACGGCCATCGCGCAAATCGTAGGATCCATCCTGTATATCCTGTACCTGCGGGATGCCACCACGGCGCTGAAATCCATTGGCGGACCGGCAGCGGATGTATATGTAGGACCGGAGCTGTAAACACCATTTGGCAATAAAGGCACTAGCACCCTCCCCTGCTGTGGGAGGGTGCTTTTTTGCGGAATTGACGGTATAGGCGTTATATGTTACAATTAAATTGTATGGGGAAACATAAATTTTAGTAAAAAAGGAGATGTGTATGATGACTTATCCCAATGCCGCAGCAGGGCTGAAAACGCTGTACCAAGCCAGACTGGTAGGGTTGATCTCCATTGTGCTGGTGATCGTCCCCATTGTGCAGGTATTGGCAGTGGCTGCCATGCTGATCGCTGGTTTTTTGGCCCTGGTGGGCCTGGCCCAGTGCCGTAAGGACGATAAAGGGTACCGCACCGCTTTTAATATGGTTATTGCCGGCCTGGTCACAAACCTGGCCGCCAGCCTGGTTTCTGCTTATGCGGGGGCCGAGGGGTTCGCCGGCATTTGCGGCAATATTCTATCGATCGCTACCGATGTATTATCACTGGCTTCGCTGTACTTTGTATGCATTACCACCAATCGCCTACTGAAAGAAACGGCTGCTGCGGAAAATCTGATTGACCGCGGCATCGTGGTGTGGAAGCTGAATGTGGTGTGTACTGTTATTCTTCTTGTGTGTTATCTGCTGCGGATGATCCCCGGCAACATCGCAGTCATCATCGCCGGGTATCTTGCGATCTTCGCCGTAATCGCCCAAATCATTGGCACGGTGCTGTATATCCTGTATCTGCGCAATGCTTACCGGGCTTTGGAAGCGGCGGTTCCGCCGGAGGAACAGGTACAGCAAATGATGTAATGATGTAATATATAAATCGCATAATACAAATTGTATATTAAGGAAGATGAAAAGAGCCGCCCATATGGGCGGCTCCTATTTTTGTGCGATTACAGGATGTGGGTGGCGTTGGCATCAAAGTGGACAAAGCAGTTTTCGCCTTGGGCAAAGATGCGCTTATTCTTGGGGTTGTACTCGGTGAGCTTGACGAGGGTCTCACCCACACGGACATGGTAGTTCTGATAGGAACCCATGAAGCAGCTGACTTCGACCTTGCAGGGCAGACCGCGATCCTCGGTGAGGGTGGCGGATTCCGGACGGAGCACCATGGTGACCTCCTCCCCAACCGAAACGGGGCGGGTAGCTTCCACATGGGCGGTTTCGCCCTCGATGGCCAGCGTGGCAGTATTGCCCTCCAAAGCCAGCACCTTGCCGCGCAGGAAGTTCGCTTCGCCAATGAAATCCGCAACGAATTCCGAAACGGGGTGGAAATAAATTTCCTGCGGGGTGCCGATCTGCGCAACGACGCCCTTATTCATAATGATGATCTGATCCGACAGGGCCATGGCCTCAGACTGATCGTGGGTGACATAAATGGCGGTGATGCCGACCTCCTGTTGGATGCGGCGGATCTCAGTACGCATGGAAACACGCAGCTTGGCATCCAGGTTGGAGAGGGGTTCATCAAAGAGCAGGACACCGGGCTCCACCACCAAAGCACGGGCCAGGGCCACACGCTGCTGCTGGCCGCCGGAAAGCTGAGTGGGGTATTTCTTTTCGCTGCCGCTCATTTTTACAAGTGCCAGCATCTCCGCGATCTGCGCGTCCATCTCCTTTTTGGGCGTTTTGCGAAGCTTCAGGCCGAATGCCATATTCTCGTAGATGGTCATATGCGGCCACAGGTTGTAGCTCTGGAATACCATACCGGTGGGCCGCTTTTCGGGCGGCAGGCCCTGTACTTCGGCGCCGTCCAGCAAAATCTTGCCGGAATCGATCTTGTTAAAGCCGCCGATGGCGCGCAGGATGGTGGTTTTGCCGCAGCCGGATGGTCCGAGCAGCGTTAACAGCTCGTGTTCATATACCTGGAGGCTGATGTCGGCTACACCCTCGGTAGCGCTGAACTTTTTGGTGAGATTGCGGGTCTCCAGCTTGATAACGGGAAGGTTCATTTCCATGTTTTCTCCTTTGCGAAGGGCGCGTCACATTTTCAGCCCGTTGGACAGGGCGTCGGCGCTCAGATATTTGCGGAAGACGACGAGCAGCAGGATGGACGGCACCAGCAGGATCATCGCGAATACCGCGCCCGCGGTATCCGGGAAGGACATAATGATGCCATACAGCTCACTGGGCATGGTGTGCACGTTGGGCAGGCCGATGAGCAGCGAACCCTGCGCCTCTTCCATGGAACCGAGGAACGTATACAGTGAAGCCACGATGATGCCGGGCTTGGCCATGGGCAGCGTAACCATAAGGAACGTGCGCAGCGGCGAAGCGCCCACGTCACGGGCGCTTTCCTCCTGCTGGATATGTACGGTGCGGAACGCGCCGGAAGGAATCCACACCATGAACATCATCGTGTTTACGATGTGCACCAGCACCACTCCTGCAAATGTGCCGATAAGGTTCAGCTTATAAAAGATGACGGCCATGGCTGTGTAGATGCCCATTTTGGGGAATGCGTTGGTAAGAAGAAAGCTCAGGCGCACGGCGCTGCGGCCCCTGAACGGGTAGCGTGCCAGTGCGTAGGCGGCGGGCAGGCATACGGCCAGCGAGAGCAGCGTTACAACAACAGCCAGCACCAGCGATGTGC
>OLQB01002291.1_pt1 | contig 12566 bp, 9 predicted proteins | sample 1672681 | NCBI WGS metagenome assembly OLQB01 (sample SAMEA3136713, study PRJEB25190) | human gut metagenome | reverse complement strand
AATGTCTGTAATTGAGGTTATACAATCAGTAATCCATCTACCGGCTTTTCCTGTAATCCGCTGTAATTTTGCACTATGATAAAGAAAACAATAAAAATTTAAATTACATCGGTTATGAAACGTACAACTATTTTAATGGCTGCTTTCCTCTGCCTCTTCGGCCTGACGGAAAGCCCGGCACAAAACACTCACAAAAATATGGAACAGTTAAATCTGACACAGGAATGGGACAAGACGTTCCCGAAGAGCGACAAGGTGAACCATAGCAAAGTGACTTTCGTAAATCGTTACGGCATCACGCTCGCTGCCGACCTGTATGCACCGAAAACGATTTTCGGAGGTAAGCTGCCTGCTATTGCTGTCAGCGGTCCGTTTGGAGCTGTAAAGGAACAGTCGTCGGGACTGTATGCCCAGACACTTGCCGAACGAGGATTCCTGACGGTTGCTTTCGATCCTTCGTTTACTGGTGAAAGCGGTGGACAGCCTCGCAGCGTGGCTTCACCGGACATCAACACCGAAGACTTCTCGGCGGCGGTGGATTACCTTGCGACACGTCCGGATGTGGATGCCGAACGAATCGGCATCATTGGCATTTGTGGTTGGGGTGGTTTTGCTATCAATGCGGCTGCCAACGACACACGTATCAAGGCAACGGTAGCTTCCACTATGTACGACATCAGTCGCTGTACAGCAAACGGTTATTTCGATGCCGCAGACAATGCGGATGCACGCTACAAAATACGTCAGGAGTTTAACACCCAGCGCACGGAAGACTACCGTACCGACACTTATCCCCGCACCGTGATGAACCCGGAGCCTACCGGTGATGCGCCACAGTTCATAAAGGATTATTACGATTATTACAAGACCGAACGAGGTTATCATCCTCGTTCCATCAACTCCGGTTTGGGCTGGAACAAAACCTCCAATCTTGCATTTCTCAACGCACCTATCCTTGCGTATGCCGATGAAATCCGCAGTGCCGTGTTGCTCATTCATGGAGAAAAAGCCCACTCCCGCTATTTTAGTGAGGATACTTTCAAGAAGCTGAAAGGCGATAATAAAGAATTGATGATTATTCCCGATGCCGTACATACGGATTTATATGACCGGACAGACATTATTCCATTCGATAAGCTGGAGGAATTTTTCAAAGAATACTTAAAATAGAAGACTTCAAGAACAAGGAATTGCCTATATCCTGATTGGCTTCAGTTCGCGGACGCAGCAATGTGAACATGACTTTTAAAATTAATAATGACTGACAACTAAAACAATATATCAAATGAAACTGATTAAAAATGCTGAATTCGGGGGCGAGCGTCCCTTGTTCGAGTCCCACGACCTTCGTCTGGAAAATGTGATTATTCGTACCGGTGAATCGGCCATCAAAGAATGTAGCAATATCGAAGCTGTAGATTGCCGCTTTGAGGGTAACTATCCCTTCTGGCATGTACACGGTTTCAAAATCGACCGTTGCTATTTCGATGTCGGAGGGCGTTCGGCATTGTGGTATTCCGATCACCTGAAGATGACCGACACGATTATCGACGCACCGAAGATGTTCCGTGAAATGGACGAAATAGATATCGAGAACGTAACGATGAACGATGCCGACGAAGTATTCTGGCGTTGTAATGGTATCCGCATCAAGAATCTCAAGCTGCACGGCGGAACTTATCCTTTCATGTTCAGCAACAACATTTATGTGGACGGACTGGAAAGCAACAGCAAGTATGTGTTCCAGTACGTGAAAAATGTAGAGATTCATCATGCAAAGATTACAACGAAGGATGCCTTTTGGGAAGTGGAAAATGTGACCATCTACGATTCCGAACTCAACGGCGAATACCTCGGCTGGCATTCGAAGAATCTACGTTTGGTCAACTGCCACATTACCGGTGAGCAACCGCTTTGCTATGCACACGACCTTATTCTTGAAAACTGTACCTTCGGACCTGACTGCGACCGTGCCTTTGAGTACAGCACGTTGCAGGCCGATATTCACGGAGCTATTACAAATATCAAGAACCCGATGTCGGGATGCATTGTGGCTGACGAATTCGGTTCCATAACCATAGATGAGAACATCAAGGCTCCTGCCGATTGTGAAATCCGTCTCCGGGACGAGCGTACCTGTTTTACCGATTAAGATGAAGATATGAAATACAACTTTGACAAACAAATTTCAAGACGGGGAACCGATTCCTACAAATGGGATAGCGCAGAAAGCGAAAATGTATTGCCGATGTGGGTGGCTGACATGGATTTCCGTACAGCTCCCGCTATCGTCGATGCTTTACGCCGACGGGTAGAACACGGCATTTTCGGTTATACCCGTGTGCCCGACAGTTACTACGAGGCTGTTACAGGCTGGTTCGCACGTCGTCACGGTTGGACGATTGACCGTGAATGGATAATTTACACATCGGGCGTAGTCCCAGCCATCTCGGCAGTCATCAAGGCTTTGACCGTTCCGGGAGATAAGGTATTGGTGCAGACCCCGGTCTATAATTGTTTCTTTTCTTCAATCCGTAACAATGGGTGTGAAATGGTATCATCACCGTTGGTCTTTGCAAGTAATACTTTCACCATCGATTATGAAGATTTAGAGCGTAAGACTGCTGATCCGAAAGTGAAGGTGATGCTGCTGTGCAATCCTCACAATCCTGCCGGAAGAGTATGGAAACGTGAAGAATTGGTACGTATTGGTGAAATTTGTATTCGCCACGATGTTACGGTCGTTTCGGATGAGATTCATTGCGAACTGGTTTTTCCAGAGTACCGTTACACACCGTTTGCTTCCATCTCAGAAAATTTCCGTCACCATTCGTCTGTATATCTCCCAGTAAAGCGTTCAATATTGCCGGATTACAGATTGCGAACATTATATGTGCTGATGCTGACCGTCGGGCGAAAATCGATCGGGCCATTAACGATAACGAAGTATGTGATGTCAATCCTTTTGGTGTAATTGCTACTCAAGTAGCTTACAACGAAGAGGAAGAGTGGCTGAACCAACTCATCAAATATTTACAGGCCAATTTTCTCTATATGCAGGAGTTCTGTCGGGAACATCTGCCCGAGTTTCCTATCACGGTATTGGAGGGAACCTATCTCGTTTGGATGGACTGTCACAGATTCGGCATACACTCGCAGGAACTCGAACAGCGATTGGTTAACGAAGCTGGATTATGGCTCAATGCAGGAGCAATGTACGGGACTGAAGGAAAAGGATTCATGCGCTGGAATATCGCCTGCCCACGTACTACACTGGCAGAAGGATTGAAGCGTTTTGCAGGTTTCGTAAGAAATCTTTAAGAGATATATACGGCAAATTCATTTTTAATGGAACGCAGCTATATACTTTACTATACCAAGCATTACGTATAACAAAGTAAATAGCTGCGACTTAATTTTTCATCTCATTTTTTCTTTTCTTCCACAACTGATAACTATTGATGATGTTTTGCCACACCACATAACTACCTGGCCCGACAGATGATAAAGGATTAAGATACGTAACCGCCATCCAAATAGCTAGTACAGTATTTTTTTGCCCCAATGCCTGTCCTGCACTTATACGGTCATTGTATGCACTACCAATTCTTTTACCAAAATAAAATTGTAAACAACAAGTTACTAAACCAGCAAAAGCAATCAACATCTCTACCGTTACATCAGCTGTACTGTTAACCAAAGAACGAGTAGTCTGCCCCATTACAATGGTCAATGCTATCGCCCATAAATAAAAAGCTGAAGTATGATATTCCAGTAAAAACTTATGGAATCGAGGGATATAATAACGGAATAATAAAGCGATAAAAAACGGCGCAAGCAACAATGGGAAAACCTTACTTAAAATCTTAAGAAAAGCAATACCAAAAGTAACATCTGTATGTGGTTCAACCAATGGAAATATCAAAGGAACTGCTATTGCAGCCAAAATATTTGAAAGTAATGTATAAGTAGTCAAACTGGAAGCACTTCCACCTAGTTTCCCCGTAATTACTGCCGCTGCCGTAGCAGTAGGACAAATAAGACAAACCATAGCCGCCTCGAATATCTCCTTATAAGATTCATCCATCGGACAAAATATTAACAACAACGCAATAATACCACAAGAAATGGCTTGAATAGCCAACAACCAGCCATGCCATACTCTAGGAACCAACTCTTTTGGTTCAATTTTACAGAATGTAAGCAACAATTGGGCAAAAATCAAGGAAGGAGTTAGAAAAGAAATCAACCCATTCATAAATGGCTTTGTCGGCTCCAGAAAAGTGAAGTTGGCAAAAACAAAATAGCCGATAACCCCTGCAAGCATAGCTAAAGGTAACGTCCAATTCTTCATAAACTTAAGCAAATCCATCTTTCAATACTTATTTTGGGATACAAAATAAAAGAATTTAGTCCAAATACTCGTCTATTTTTCGGGTTTTGTGGCAAGTTTCGAATAAAAAACGCAAAACTTAAAGACAAAAGCCGAGTTTTCACTAAAAATCGCTACATTTGCAACTTGATTGATATGAAAACCGATAGACTTAAAATAATATTCCTGTTGTGTAGCCTGTGGCTGGTCCTCCCCTGTTTCTGCCTGACGGCAAAGGGAAAGGATTTTATAGTCGTCATTGATCCCGGTCATGGCGGACATGATCCTGGCGCCATCGGCAGACGTGGAAAAGAAAAAAATATCAATCTGAACGTAGCTTTAAAAGTAGGACAACTGATCCAAAATAACTGTAATGACGTAAAGGTAATATATACCCGGAAAACAGATGTCTTTATCCCTTTGGATCGTCGTGCACAAATAGCCAATAATGCTAAGGCCGACTTATTCATCTCTATACATACCAATTCTGTAGCCCGTAGCAGAACTGTACGGGGAGCAGAAACTTATACGTTAGGACTTCACCGTACTGAAGAAAATTTGGAAGTTGCTAAAAAGGAGAACTCGGTTATTTTGATAGAGGATAATTATGAACAACGTTATGCCGGATTCAATCCAAATTCTTCCGAAAGCTATATTATTTTTGAATTTGTACAAGACAAAAATATGGAGAAGAGTGTAAAATTAGCCACTCTTATCCAAAAACAATTCAAGAATACAGCCAAACGAATAGACAAAGGAGTACATCAAGCCGGATTTCTAGTTCTACGCGCCACTTCCATGCCTAGTGTTTTGGTTGAATTAGGTTATATCTCAACACCGGATGAAGAACAATATCTTTTATCCGATGCAGGCACTACGGCATTATCTAACAGCATTTATAAAGCATTCCTCAATTACAAGCGCGAACATGACGCCCCCATCGGCCGCAGCAGAGTACAAGAACAAGAATTACCGGAACCAGAAAACAAACCGAAAGAATCAAGAATAGAAATACAAACTGCGGAACCGGACACTGCAACGGAACCGGACAAGATTACCAAAAAGTCTGTGCCTGCCACACAAAAAAAGATCACAGGCGACCAAGCCCGAACATCTGCCAAGCCTGTATTTAAAATACAAATATTGGTATCAAACAAAATATTACCCAAAGGAAGCAAACAACTGAAAGGTGTATCACCCGTTAGCTATTACCGCGAAAAAGGACTTTATAAATATACTTACGGAGAAAGTACGGATTATAATAAAATACTACGCATGAAACGTAATATTACTCCTAAATTTAAGGACGCTTTCATTATCGCTTTCAAAAACGGAGAGAAAATGAACGTGAACGAAGCCATCAAAGAATTTAAAAAGAATAGATAATATAAAAGGTACAATTGAAATGACGAAAGAGGTAAAAATAGGATTAATAGGCATCGCTGCATTGGCTATGCTGATCTTTGGTATCAACTACCTGAAAGGAATAAATATGTTCCAATCTGCCAACTACTATTATGTAGAATATACAAATATAAACGGATTAGCCGGATCAAGCCCCGTCTTTGCCAATGGTTACAAAGTAGGTACAGTAAGAAATATCAATTACAACTATGCTAAACCGGGACATGTCACAGTAGAAGTGGAAGTAGACAAGGAAATGCGTATCCCTAAAGGAAGTGCAGGAGAATTGGTTACAGAAATGCTGGGAACAGTAAAGATGAACTTACTCCTTAACTTTAATTCTACAGAATACTATCAACCGGGGGATACACTGCCTGGCAAAACGAATGCGGGACTCATGGGAGCCGCTGAAGAAAAGCTAGTTCCTCAAATAGAGCAGATGCTGCCCAAAATGGATTCTATCCTACATTCATTAAATAAAATATTAGCTGATCCTGCATTGGGTGCAACCTTACACAACGCAGAAAAACTGACAGCCAATCTGGATGTGACAACACGTCAATTAAACATGTTAATGCAAAAGGATCTTCCGCAACTTACTGGAAAATTAAACACAATTGCTGATAACTTCATTGCTATCAGCGACAATTTGAAAGGTATTGATTATGCTTCAACGTTCAATAAAATAGACTCCACTTTATATAATGTACAAATGCTGACAGAAAAACTCAATCGCAAGGACAACAGCATCGGCTTACTATTCAATGATCCTACCTTTTACCAAAATCTGAGTGCGACAACAGCAAATGCTGCAACCTTATTGGAGGATTTGAAAGCGCATCCTAAACGTTATGTACATTTCTCTTTGTTTGGGAAGAAAGATAAGTAACAGATTTGTTAATTTAAAAAGATTCTAAATAAGTCTACTTAACCATTTTTCTACCTTTTTTCAGTAAATGACTGCAAATAGGGCAGAAATACCATGTAGACTTATTTCATTTAAAATAAATAAAAGCCTATTTTGACTGTTAGTCAGCTAAGAATCAGTCAATTATCAAACAACAAGAATCTTTCAAAAGCCTTTAGATAGAGGTTTTTATAAGTAACTGAAACTAAAGATATTACTCTTTAAAAATAAAAAGCAAGAAAAAAGCGATTTGTTTTTTCAGAAATTCATTTCGAAATTTGCATTGTAGAAGTTTCGCTTTTTATAATAAATGTTTCATATGATTGAAAACGATCACGTCGTTTTATGGGGTCGTTGTCTGAACATTATCAGAGACAACGTACCTGAAACGACCTTTAAAACGTGGTTTGAGCCTATCGTACCGCTTAAATATGAGGACAAGGCACTGACAATTGGCGTCCCCAGCCCATTCTTCTATGAATTTTTAGAAGAAAAGTTTGTGGACTTGTTGCGCGCTGCCCTATATAAAGAAATTGGGGAAGGAACGCAGCTTATGTATTGTATCTTGACCGATAAAACCAACCATATAACTGTAAACATGGAGGGAAGCAAACGCTCTTCAGCACTACCCACACAAACAGTTATACGAGATGGTAACAAGGCACCTAATCCAATGCAGGCACCAGCTCCGCAGGATTTAGACCCACATTTGAATCCAAATTACAACTTTGAGAATTTCATAAAAGGAAATAGTAATGAGTTCTCACGTACGGTAGGGGAAACTGTAGCTAAAAATCCGGCAAAAACATTCAACCCTTTGTTTTTGTATGGACCATCCGGTGTGGGCAAAACTCACTTGACTAATGCTATTGGTACCCGCATCAAGGAATTATATCCTGAAAAAAGAGTATTGTACGTATCAGCACATCTGTTTCAGGTGCAATATACCGACTCTGTGCGTACTAATCATTTCAATGATTTCATCAGTTTTTATCAAACCATAGATGTTTTGATTATTGATGATATTCAAGAATTCGCAGGAGTAACCAAAACTCAGAACACGTTCTTCCACATCTTTAACCATCTGCACCAGAACGGTAAGCAACTTATTTTGACTTCTGACCGCGCACCGGTAATGCTACAAGGTATGGAAGAACGTCTCCTGACCCGCTTTAAATGGGGCTTAGTGGCCGAATTGGAAAAACCGGATGTAGAATTGAGAAAGAATATCTTACGCAATAAAATACGTCGTGACGGTTTGAATATACCGGAAACAGTAATTAATTATATTGCTGAAAACGTAAATGAAAGTGTACGTGAATTAGAGGGCATCATTAATTCACTTTTGGCACAATCCATTATTTTCAAGCGTGATGTCGATTTGGATTTGGCTGAAAGAATTGTACGAAAAGCTGTACGCTGTTGTGAAAGCAAGCCTGTCACAGTGGAAGATATCATACAGAAAGTATGCAACCATTACGAGATAGAGGAATCTGCCATCCATACCAAAACTAGAAAAAGAGAAGTGGTACAAGTACGTCAGGTAGCTATGTATCTGGCCAAAAAACATACAGACTCCTCTTCTTCCAAAATTGGTAAATTAATAGGTAATAAAGATCATGCAACCGTATTGCACGCTTGCAAAATAGTAAAAGACCAAGTGGAGGTTGATAAAACATTTAAAGCGGATATTGAGGAAATTGAAGCTTCTCTCAAAAGAAAATAGAAATAAAACTACAGAGGTGCGCAAAGGGTATTTTCTTTATTTCCCTCTGCGCACTTCTGTAGTTTTAAGGTTAATAGTTTCCGGTAACTCATTTTTCAAAGCCCTGTTTCTTCAAGGTTTCTTTCAAAGTTACAGACATGCATTCATTATCCGACTTCTTGTATCTGACCTCAGTAAATACCTGAGCCAATGTTTCTTTATGATTTTCTTTAATAAACTGATGATTTTCCGGAAGTGACTCTTTATATCTATAGATACGATCAATATCTTCTTTGGTATAATCATGATATACTTCTTCATGCAAAATACCCTCTATAGGAAGACGATCGACTTGTGAAGGACATTCGTCCGGATATCCTACTGTAATAGTAGCCACTGGCATAACCAATTCCGGCAACCGAAGAATATCAATAATTTGATCAGGATTATAAATCGTTGTTCCCAAATAACAAATACCTAATCCATTTTCCTCCGCCAATGTACAAAAGTTCTGAGTCACAAGTAATGCATCCGTAGCAGCATTCAGAAAAGAAATGGGATTGTCATAACCCGGTACCGCCTTACGCCCTCTGCACCATTTGCTAAAACGGTTAAAATCCGCACAAAAAGTCAGTACAACCGGAGCACCTGTTACCATCGGTTGATTAAAATGAGCAGGTGCCAATCTCTCTTTCATCTGCTTGTCACGGGTCACAATCACACTATATAATTGCATATTGCCCATTGTAGAAGCACGGAATGCCTTTTCAAGCAAATCATTTAACAAAGAAGCAGAAATATCTTCCTGCTTATATTTACGGATCGTCCGTCTATTATTTATCGATTCCATATATATTTTTCTTGCAAAGATAAAAAAAGAAAAGAGTAATAATTCATTTTTTGCAAAATAATATATGCTAAGAATTTGGTCTTTTCAACTAGTCAATCACTTATTTCCTTCATTGAAATTTTCAAAATAGAAAACTTCCGTAAATAAACCAACACATATATCTTTTGATAATCAATAAATTAACAAATATTTTTGGATAACTTTCAATTTGTTGAAAACTTATCTACTTTTTATTTTGTTAATTGAAAAAACATATATAGCTTTGCCGAAACTTTTATTATAATGAGTTGTAACTTCTACACTAAAACAACTTATTGATATTACAGTAAATCTAAAAATAAAAGTGGAAAGACAAACGTACACCTATGACGAAGCTTTTGAAGCATCTTTACAATACTTCAAAGGTGATGAACTTGCTGCAAGGGTTTGGGTAAACAAATATGCAGTAAAAGATTCTTTCGGGAACATTTTCGAAAAGTCTCCCGAAGACATGCATTGGCGCATTGCAAATGAAGTAGCCCGCATTGAAGCAAAATATAAGAACGGGTTAAACGCACAGCAGCTTTACGAGTTATTGGATCACTTTAAGTACATTGTTCCGCAAGGTAGTCCCATGACAGGTATCGGGAACGATTTTCAAGTGGCTTCCTTATCGAACTGCTTTGTCATTGGAATTGATGGAGCAGCCGACTCATACGGAGCTATAATCCGCATTGATGAAGAACAAGTACAATTAATGAAACGTCGTGGTGGCGTAGGACATGATTTATCTCATATACGACCTAAAGGTTCCCCAGTTAAAAATTCAGCACTGACCTCAACCGGACTGGTGCCTTTCATGGAACGCTATTCCAATTCAACACGTGAAGTAGCACAAGACGGGCGTCGTGGTGCTTTAATGTTAAGCGTATCCATCAAACATCCAGACTCGGAGGCATTTATTGACGCCAAAATGACCGAAGGCAAAGTAACCGGTGCTAATGTATCCGTGAAACTAGATGATGCATTTATGCAGGCAGCTGTAAATGGCACTCCTTACAAACAGCAATATCCGGTAGATTCCGATCAACCTGTTTTCACGAAAGAAATTGACGCATCTGCTTTATGGAAAAAGATTGTCCATAATGCATGGAAGTCTGCTGAACCCGGTGTATTATTCTGGGACACCATTATACGTGAATCCGTGCCAGACTGTTATGCCGACTTAGGGTATCGTACAGTTTCTACCAATCCTTGTGGTGAAATTCCTCTGTGTCCCTACGATTCTTGTCGTTTATTAGCTATCAACTTATACTCATATGTAGTAAACCCTTATACAAGGGATGCTTACTTTGATTTCGACTTGTTCAAAAAGCATGTAGCATTGGCCCAGCGCATTATGGATGACATTATTGACTTGGAACTAGAAAAAATCGAGAAGATCATAGCTAAAATCGATTCCGATCCTGAAAGTGAGGAAGTAAAAGAAGCAGAGAAACATTTATGGGAAAAAATTTATAAAAAGAGCGGACAGGGAAGACGTACAGGCGTAGGTATCACAGCTGAAGGGGATATGCTTGCCGCTATGGGGTTACGCTACGGAACAGAAGACGCAACAGAGTTTTCTGAACAAGTACATAAAACAATCGCTCTGGAAGCCTATCGTTCATCTGTTAACATGGCGAAAGAACGTGGAGCATTCGCTATCTATGACAGTGAACGAGAAAAAAACAATCCGTTCATCAACCGCTTAAAAGAAGCTGATCCAGAATTATATGAGGAGATGAAAAAATACGGACGACGTAATATCGCCTGCCTGACCATAGCTCCCACCGGAACTACCAGCCTAATGACCCAAACAACTTCTGGCATAGAGCCGGTATTTATGCCGGTATACAAACGTAGAAGAAAAGTCAATCCGAATGATCCTCAGACTCATGTAGATTTTGTAGATGAAACAGGAGATGCATTTGAGGAATATATTGTATTCCACCATAAATTTGTGGAATGGATGACAGTAAACGGTTACGATCCCACCAAGCGTTATACACAAGAAGAAATTGACAAATTGGTAGAAAAGTCACCTTATTATAAAGCCACATCAAATGATGTAGACTGGCTGATGAAAGTAAAAATGCAAGGACGCATCCAAAAATGGGTTGACCATTCAATCAGTGTAACTATCAATTTGCCCAATGACGTAGATGAAGCATTGGTAAACCGCTTGTATGTAGAGGCATGGCGTTCAGGATGTAAAGGATGTACCGTTTATCGTGATGGCTCTCGCTCTGGAGTTTTACTTTCTACCAAAAAGGACAAGAAAGACAAAAAAGAAGAACTTCCTCCTTGCAAACCACCTACGGTAGTAGAAGTGCGCCCCAAAGTACTGGAAGCGGAAGTAGTACGTTTCCAAAACAACAAAGAAAAATGGGTTGCATTTGTAGGCTTGTTGGATGGACATCCATACGAAATCTTTACCGGTCTGCAAGATGATGAAGAAGGTATTTCATTGCCCAAATCAGTCACTACCGGACGCATCATCAAAAACATTGATGAAGAAGGCAACAAACGATATGATTTCCAGTTTGAAAACAAACGTGGATACAAAACAACCATTGAAGGTTTGTCTGAAAAGTTCAACAAAGAATATTGGAACTATGCTAAATTGATTTCGGGTGTACTTCGTTGGAGAATGCCTATTGATCGTGTTATCAAACTGGTAGATTCTCTGCAACTTGACAGTGAAAACATTAACACATGGAAAAATGGTGTAGAACGAGCACTGAAAAAATATGTAACAGATGGTACTAGTGCTGAAGGACAAAAATGTCCCAATTGCGGCAACGAAACTCTCGTATATCAAGAAGGATGCTTGATCTGCAAGACTTGTGGCACATCAAGATGTGGATAATGGTTTATTATATAATGTAACAACACAAAGGAAAAGCTCCTTCATGACTTTTCGTGAAGGAGCTTTTTTATATAAACAAAATAAATCCCTTTTCTATCTTACCCCTACAATACGATGAAACCGTTCCACAATACGCCTTCCCAAATCCATACGCGTACTATCTACTTTATGAATGGCAGCAGGAGTCACATCATCTTTATATTTAGCTTTACCTACGCGTATTTTCATCTTATCCAGATTACCGGAAATATTCACTCCAGCCTTAAAAGGCAAAGGCGATTTCAAAATGGATATATGATATTTAAAATTCATATCCAACCCTTGCTCTCCCCCTATAGCAGCTTTATAACGATCTATAGACACTTGAAATGGATAAACAAGAACACTACCGTCATTAACAACTACATTAACCGAAATACTATCAAATACATTCTTCTT
>OLQB01002289.1_pt1 | contig 12567 bp, 11 predicted proteins | sample 1672681 | NCBI WGS metagenome assembly OLQB01 (sample SAMEA3136713, study PRJEB25190) | human gut metagenome | reverse complement strand
ATTAGAAGATTTAGGATTTATAAATATTAAACCAAAAGCTGACACAGATTCTGTTATATGGGATGATTCAAACTGGACTGTAATCTCTCAAAATATTGAAGCTGGAAAAATAACAGATAAAAATACTGAAATAGTATTAACATGTAAACATAACGAAGAGCCAAAAGCAGAAAATAATACGAAACCAAATGAAGATGATGAAACGGATACAACAGTCAAACAATCAGAGGAGCCGGAAGAGCCTAGTATACTAACTGTTGATAATTGTGAAGACCTTGCAAATTTATTAACTAGTACAGATGAAGAAATGTGTATAAACTTTGCAAACAAATACAGAGGAAAGACCATCCAATTCAATGCAAGTATAGATGATATAATGCCTACGGGAAAGCACGGTAAACTATATAACATTCTGTTCAGTTATGGTGATTACAGTGCTACTGAACAAATTGGTCCTACTTTTAAAATTCAAGATATGAGTATTAGTTCTGTTACTACTTGTGATATTAATGGAGATAAAACATATTCAGTCAGTGATGTAATTCGTTATCAAAATAACATTATTTTGACAGCTAATGTTTCAAAATATGATGAAAATTTAGGAATTATGTTTTTATCTGTGAACAGAGAGACATCTAAGATACAGTTAAGATAAATACTAACTTAATATGTTTTAAAGAGTCTATAATGTGTCAAAAGTAATAAAGAAAACCTTATTCAATTCATGTAAATACGTTAGATTTGAAAATATTTGCAGTTAATCAACAAATAATCTAAAAAAAGGTACTAGCTGAAAGCAATCAATGCTAAACAGTTAGTACTTTTAAATAGTTAAGTAAAGGATAGAATCCAACTTATTACATGGTTCATCCCTGCAGATGATGTTGTCTATGAAATCGAACACTACTGCGACGGTCAGATGGCAAACACCGGCAAGTTCAAGGAAAAGGCTGACTACGCAGGATACAAGGCTTCTACAGACAATCCGGTACCAAAGTTCAAGTTCACAAAGGAAATTCAGCGTGAATTCGAAGAAGTACTGATGCCTAGTGTAGCACCGCTGGTAAATCACTAAACAAACAATTAGGACATCTGTTTTGGAGTCCTTTTTCTATATATAGGTGACAAAAAAGGGAAAACTGTATTTCAGGTGCTTATTTATGCTGAAAAACCGTCATGTGAGATGACTGAAAAAGGGAAATCATTGAAAAAGGGAACAAGAATTGCGAATGAATCATTCAGATGAACAGTAAAAGAGACCTTGTTGGTCTCTTTATTTTCATCTTGCTTCAAGTGTCTTCAGTTCAATAAAGCATCTGCCCGCTGACTCGTCAAAACTACCGACTTTTGCAGTAATGTAGTAATTCTTTTTAGTGAGAAAAGGTGGGTTGTAGCCATCTGTGATGCCATCATCGTCCTGTGCATAGATATCTTCGGCTACAAATGCAACCGTAGCAGATGTATTACCATAATCGCCTGCACTTATTGCTAAAGTGTAATATGTACCATCTTCGGAATAGGCATCTAGAACATTTCCTTCAAACTTGATAGTATCTCCGTAATGCGAGCTGAAGAAATCTTTAGCACCGTCCCAGTCACATTCATAATTGTAAATCCATTTATGAAGTTCCGGACTGTCTGATTCATACAGAATCTGGTGTACAGGAGTCGCTGGCTTTTCTTCTGCTTCTGATGTTGTCTCAGGAGTGCTGGTTGGTTCTGGTGTAGCACTTGGAGTAGGTTTAGGTGTTTCAGTTGGTTTTGGCGTAGGCGTTACTTCAGCAGTGTCCACATCTTTCTTGTCTGTTTTATCATCCTTGTCTGGAATCAAAATATTAGAAAGACAGGCAATCACAGTCATTGCAGCAAAAAATCCAAACAATGCTTTAAGTGCTTTTTTCTGCTGTTCTTCGAGCTTGATTCTTTTTCTCTGTTCTGCAAGGATTTCTTTAATTTCTTCATCGCGTTCTCTTGCATTCTTTGCAACTTGTTTTTCAAATGCTAGGATTTCAGGACTGTTTGGGTCCTTATATCTTTCTTTAAGTTTTTTGTATTCAACTGCTTCATCCAGCAAATAGTTTTCGTCTGCATGCTTGAGTTCATGCTCGATATCTTCAATCTTAGTCAATCCTTTTGATTCAATAAGATTTGCAAACCATCTTTTACGTGCGATTCCAAATTTTTCTGCTAATTTTCTTAAGTCTGACATATTTTACCCCTTAATAAAACAATCTGTTACATCAATCATATCAGTGATTTGAGTATATTAACAGAACGTATATTAAAGAAGAACAAACAGGGGATGACATTCTATGGTATGATTACTTTACCAAGAGCAATGTTTTACACATATTTTCTCGATGATATTGGGACAAAGTTCCTGGAAAGGAGAAAATGATGAACTGTACTATTGTCTTTGACTCTAAGACTGTTTTTGCTCTTGGAGTTAGTGCTGCATTGATAATTTTAGCTTGTAAGCTGGATTCTTCAGGTGCAGAAAAAGTACTTGCCTCTTTTGGCAAGACTTGTGTGGAATAGTGGCTGCTTTGTAGCATCCGCTATTTCTTTAAGGGAGAACTGAACTGTTATGAGTGAAGCAATGAATATACGAAATAGATTGGCTGATGTAAAAAAGCTTTGTACCAATGCATTACAGGATTTTTTAAAACTTGTAATTAAAGCCGACTGGAAGAATGATTTCTATAATATCTGCAAGAAGAATGTTGAAGAAGGAAATCATCCTGAAGTTTATCCAAAAGCTTATGAAGGAATTCGAGCATATGGCCTTGAAAAATATGATATCACACAAATGGATATCACTTTGATGTGTGCATTGCTATTATTTAATTCAAACCTTCTAAAATATAAACTCAGCAGTAAAACAAGAAAGTCCGTAACAGTTTTAAAAGAAGATAGAAATTTTAAAGATCATTCAGATGAAAATGAAGCTGATGATGAGCTTTATTTGACAGCATTAGTTTCGTTATATAATCTGAGAAAATTTGTCGATACCGAGGATTTAGACGTTAACATTCCAGACTCAGATAAAAAGCTTGCATTCAAGCAGAAATATGAAAAGGCTATTTCTGAGTTAATGTTTAAAATTGATGATGAAAGATTTGAACTGGTTGCTAAATACAAACAGTTTCAAAAAGATGTAGATCAAATTTTAAATGCACGTAATGAAAAAAAACATGAAATGTACAGTAATATTTGTGAAAGTTACCGTGAAAAATCAAGAGCAGACGAAAGCAATCGTTATCTTATGTATGAGTTTAATGCCTACGCGTATGAACGGGGAATTGATGATGCCACATTTGGAGCAATAGCTTATTACGATCATGTTAAAGATTTTAAAAAACTTAATTCAACTTATAAGTCCATTTTTTACAAAATTCCCAAAAATGACACATCTGCTTTGGTAAAAGAAATTAATGAATATTTGATTTTGGTTTGTCTAGTACGTAAAGAAGTTAAAGGTCCTCTTGATGAAAGCTTCAATGACTGTTTTGAAACTATCGGAAAATTAGGTTTCAAAATTATTAAAAATAAAAAAGGGGTATACACGTTAGCAGACAGTGATAACAAAGTACAATCAAGCGACAAATAATGTCGCTTTTTTAGATGTATAATATTGCCATGCGATATACACATCACCAGATAATACTTGCACTGTCTCTACTGCCTGGAGTTGGACGTAGAACATTGAACAGATTTCTTATTCCATACAGGAAGGTTTTGACAAATGGATATATTCAAATTGACACGCTGTTCTGGCTTGTGAATCAACTCCCCATGATAAATACACGAATCAAGCCTGTGGACGAAGTGATGCTCAAGAACGCTTTATATAAAGCTGGCCGTATCCTTGAAAAGCAGGAATCTATGGGTATCACAGCAATATCCCTGTATGACTATCTTTACCCTGAGAACTTCCGTGCACTTGGAAGTGATGCACCTGTGTTGTTCTTTGCCAAGGGAAATACGATGCTTCTGCGGAAGCCATGCAAGTTTATCACAGTCATTGGCAGTCGTAACATATCTGATTATGCGGCAAGAGTTGGTACTAGACTGGCTCATATACTGGCAGATATAGAATATGTAATTGTTGGTGGGCTTGCTGTTGGAAGCGATGCATGTGGTCACAAAGGGGCAATGGAAACAGGATATACCATTGCAATCATGCCTTGCGGATTGGATATGGTAGTACCATCAGAAAACACAGGTCTGTTTCTGCAGATGATTGATAACGGTTCTTTAGCTATATCGGAATATCCGATTGGACACGCTCCAACCAAAGCATCTTATGTAGAACGAGACAGGCTTCAGGCTGGCATTTCAGACGGACTGATCGTGCTTGAGACATCAGAGGATGGTGGAACAATGCACGCAGTAAGAAAGACCACCGAGCTTCACAGACCTATAGGCTGTTTGTCTCCTGATATTGTTGAACAGACAGGAAACAAGATGCTTATTGAGCAGTATGGTGCAGTAACAATTAATACACAGGAAGATATCGATGCCTTTATTAAATCACTGCCTAAGCGTGAACACTCTATAAAAGGTTCAATACTTGTAGAGCAGTCGAAGCTCTTTTAAAGGAAAGGAATATTAGTATGACACAAAACAAAGAAATACATGCGTACTGGATCCATAAGAAGATTGAGGATCCGACAGCCGTTTCAGGCTTTTTCTATGCAAGAGAATGCACTTGCTCAAACTGCAACAAGGAAGTAAACATGGAGAAGCCTCACTGCCCATTCTGTGGCGCAGTGATGGATGAGGAGAACAAAGATGACTAACAAGGAGTGGCTGAAAACATTGTCAGATGAAGAACTTTCTGACTGGCTGACGGACCTGTCGAATGGAAAGTTCTACCCAGCAGATTTCTGCATGGATTTTTGCCCAAATGCCAGAATGAATGGGACATGCGCAAAATGTAATGCCAATGGTGATATTAACTGTGAACTTCCTATACAGGACATCATCGTTCAATGGCTGAATGCTGAAAAGAAATGATTTTTGGAGGATACGCAAAATGGATGCACAATGCAAAAAAAATAAACCGGACAATATTATAGATGACGCTTTAGAAAACTTTATTGCTGATAAAGAATTACAGGTTTCCGAAGAAGGATCTATCAACACAAATATACGCCCAAACGAATCATGTGATGGTGAAAATTCAGGGCAAAAAAAACCAAGTGTATGCCAAATTATTAAAGAGTATTTACAAGAACACAAAGAAGAAGCAGGTGGGTTGATATTCGCCATCAGTGCATGGTTAATTAATACACTTCTTAAGAAGAATAACAAAAAAACTGAAAATACTATATTTGACGAAACTGGAGATGATAGCCTCCAGTTAAATGAAAATATACAAATTATATAAGACAATCCAACTGACGAAGAGCTTTTAAGCAGAAGAGATGATCAAGAATATTATATAAAATCAAGAGACGGCTATTATCGAAACGGGCAACCAAACAGGTTTTATAAAGTTACCTGGAACGTATATGACAACCAAACGGGTGAATTTGTACCTCATGAGCAATATTATGGTTCAAATGTCGATAGTGCATATGAAGATTATGAACATTATCAGAAACGCTATATAAAAGTATACGGATGGTGTAAAACACAAACAACTGATTGGACTATTTGTTGGAGTGAATAGCATTATGAAATTTTTGTGTTTTGACTATTTAGGATACATATAATAATACTGATGAAGGACTGACACATTTGTCGGTCTTTTTTTATCGAACAGTACTTTTTTTTTTAATTCGAGCATTCTTTCTTATAAGAACTGACGATAAATAGAGTTGGGAGGAGCCGTAATGGAAAAACTCAAGAAACCTTTTTTATTTTTTCTGACATTATTACTGATGATTGGACTGGTCGGGTTCACAACACATGTGTTTGCCGATGACGAAGATACAGAAATACAGACAAGCACGGAAGTGGAAACAACGGATACAGCTGAGGTTCAAACCATAGCCAATCAAGACGAAATAGTTGCTTTTTATGATGAACAGATGCGTGATATTGCAGATAATGTACAACCTGAAATATTCGAAGCATGCGAAGAAACAAATAATGAACAAAGCACCGAACAAGATGAAACCTCAACCATTGATACATCATCAGAAAACAGTGGAGGCAATCCAGAGAATACTGAAGATAGTGAAACGATTCAAGAAGAAACAAGAGGAGAAAATGTCAATACATCGGCAAATGAAGATGCAGATTCTAGTACGCCTGATACAGATATTTCTGATATGCGGGCTGATACACCAGAAGGTCTAACACCTAGACAGTATGCAGATGACACTAACCGAAAATTAGTTGCCATGATAGACACTGGATCAAATTTGGCCGAACAAGCAATTAATTTTACAGACGATGACGACAACGATATTGGAACTCACGGTAATGACGTTGCGACGTCTATTTTAGATGGCAATACGGATAACGCATATCTTATCAGTATCAAAGCATTAAGCTTTACTGGCAAAGGTTCTATGGCGAATGTCATGAAGGGGCTGAAATATGCAATAGATACCGATGTAGATATTATTAACATGAGTTTCATAGCATCAGCTGATAACAACACTGAAGAGTTCAGTCAATTGGTACAAGAAGCGATTGATAAAGGAATAAAAATTGTTGCTGCCGCAGGTAACCAGAATTCGGATGCTATAAACTATATTCCAGCCAATATGCCAGGTGTTATAACAGTAGGGGCACGAAATGAAAGCAACATCAAACTAAAAAGTTCGAACTATGGTGACTGTGTTGACTACTATATGTGTGCGGATTCAACATCCCTGGCAGCAGCAAAGCTCACGGCTAAACTGATAGCAGGTCAGTCATTAGATGAAGAAATCACAAATGACAAAATAATTATCGAAACGCCTGAAAATGCACCTGAGCACACTGATGAGTTTCAGGCACAGGCAACGTTATATGATTTTATCTATTCTAAGGAAAATAATGGTACGCTGTTTATGCACTGTGCAAACGGTGAAAATACAGGCAATACTGGAAGCGGCACATGGTATAGAGCCGGGAGACCATTCTACGCAGCATATCTCGGTTTAGGGTGGTGGAATCCAGGCCAAACATATACTTATTCTGTATCGAATCTTCGGTTTTCATTTGTTGCCGTACCACAAATTACTTTTGATGCAAATGGCGGTTCTGGCGGGAAAAAGACAATTAATCTTGAAGGTTCTAATGTAGACTGGTCGTTTAATTCAAGTTCTTCCACAAGCAGTTTCAGTTACTACAGTCCTAATAACGCTGGTGAAAACGGTAAATGGATCAATGCGGGGAGTTTTTCTGCAGGCAGTCGTTCTGGTTATACATTTGCGGGATGGAATCGTGGAGGATTAAACAACAATGCCAGAATTGCAAGCAATTATACATTCAAGGCACAGTGGAATCCAAATTATTATAAGTTAACGATTACAGGAGATGAAGGCGTTGAAAGCATAACAGGTTCTGGATCATATCCGTCGGGAACAACTGCCAACGCAACATATATAATTAAACCAGGCTATCACCTGAAAAACATATCTGGCACAACATATGAAGGTGGAACAAACACATGGACGGATAAAGAAGGCAAAGAAGGCACAGTTGCAGATAGCTGGAGTATTGGAGCATGTAATAGAACAGTTAAAATTACAACAGAACCGAATACATATACAAATTCTATTGCACACTGGTTAAGAGGATTTGAAAATGCTGAAGGAAATAACGGGAATGGTGATGCATATTATTTAGACACAACAAATTTTACAAAGACGTATGGTGAAGAATTTGTAATGGATGCCTCTCGTGCGACAGTTATTCCTAATGGATGTTATATAAATCAAGATGAAACAGCTGAATTTTCAAAAGATGGAAAATCTTGGACTGACAACATTTTTGGAGCAAAAAAACAAAAAGCGTATGATATGCATTTTCAATATGGATATCGTCCAATCACCTACAACATCACCTATAATCTCAACGGTGGCACTCTAGAAAAAGCTAACCCGTCGACATATAACGTTTTGTACGGTGTGAATTTTACGAATGAGCCAACAAAAAAAGGGTATAGTTTCCTTGGCTGGTATATAGGAAATCAAAAAGTGACCGGTATCAATGTCGGAGCAAACGCTACATTCGCATCAGTGGATGACCTGTATGCAAAACTGAAAACCAGAACCACAGGCAATCAGACAGTAACTGCCAAGTGGGAAAAGCTGCCAGAACTTAAAGTAAATGTTGCAGTCAGTGGCAATATGGGAAGACGTGACAAAGAGTTCTCATTCACAACACAGTTTCCGTCATCACTGTATAATAAAAATTTAACAGTTGAGAAGTCTGACGGAACAACAGGTACGATTGCTATTAATGATTCTGGTGTGGCTTCATTTACGCTCAAACATGGTGAATCAATTGCCTTCAAAGATCTGACTGCTGAACAGGCAAATGCAGTTAAGGCACTACCTGATCTTGGTATTAAGGAACAGGATTATTCCTCTGAAGGATATTCGACAGTCTATTCAGTTTCGTCAGAACCGGATGGCACACTTGCTGTATCCTACAGGAATACAAAGAGATCTGCCGTTCCGACAGGAAATCATATCGGCACTGGAATAACAGCTGTTGTGGTAATTGGAATCGTTGGATTAGTAATCATGCTTCGAAAGAAAAGAAAATAACATATATTAGACTTCCCACTTCGAAGGGAGGTCTTTTTATTTGCACAGGTGACAAAATCAGGAAACTGTATGCTGAAAGGCTTGGTTAAGCAGCTTTTATCAAGTCACAGGTGCACAAAAAGGGAAAAAGAAAAAAACGAATCGCGAAAGTCTCTTTTTCTATTCCTGAAATACTGTAGATTTGTCTAAGCACGCTCTTCAGACCTCTTCTGCTGCGGTTCTAGCAATTGTTCCAGAATGCGTGCGAGAGGCGTGTTGGAAGGGTTTGAAGGTTTGAAAATAAGTTTACATAAGTGGAACTTTAATTATATTTCCTGCATCCAGTCAGACAGATAATCAGGGGACTGATCAGTGATTTCTAATTTAAAAGCTCAATGCATAATAAAACCATGCTTTCCAAGTGGATTGCATGGTTATTTTTATACTTTCCTGAATCTTAGCTGTAATTCAATACCTGTCAAGCTGGCATGAAAGTACACCCATCGAGAATTTCCTCGCGAGAAACATTGTAATATTCATGAAACATTCTGTATTCGTCCTGTGTCATTGTCAACACAACATCACCTGTGTATACCGTTTCTCCAATTTTTAATTCATCATATTCCTTACCTTCCCAGGTCGGCATGCTACTCTCCAGCTTTTCATGGCTCCTGTAACATATGCTATCTTTGATTTGCACAAAAGGTGAAAATCCTTCTTTTATTCTGAATCGGCATCTGAATCTAACAAAATAATAACAGCTTTCTTTCTTGGCTGATTCAGGGATATGTTTATCTTTCCAAAATTCAGGAGCTTTCCCACTCAAATCAATTTTCTTTCCGTTATACATTGATAATGCTTTCGAAATATATTCATCTGCATTGTGTGTACCAAAGCTTTCATCCAAAGGAATACTGGCATATTTTGAAAAACCATATTTCTTCGAAATCACTGATGGAGGATTTCGGTCCACCTTAAAATATTCGCTGTACTCATCCTTTTCACAATTCAAAATATCTTCATATATCTGGCCATAAAATTTATCGAGTCCTTTACAAGCACTCCTTAATTTGTACTCATAGTAATCACTGTATGTATATTCAGAAGCTATCTCTAATCCTTTAAAACAATAAATCTTCTTTTCTTCGCCAGATTTCAGCTTTACAATACAAGACTCCATTGAAGGATCTATTCTCACAATCTCACCCTTATACTTACGTAAAGAAGTCGCTGAGTCGTATAAATCAACTATTGAGCCGGGAACCAAAATTGCTGATTTTGATTTATCTCCTGCATAATTCATTTCAATATAGTGAAAAAGTGATTTCATAAGTGAAATGTAATCGCTGTAATTTTCTTTGATTTTTTCGTAGCATGGTTTCTTCCACCCTGTTTCCGTTCCACCATTCATATACATATCATTTAATTCACTTGTAAGCCAAAAGAGACCGCCATTCGCAAAAAATCTCGGAATATCGTAAGGAAGCCTTATCATTCCATTTTGTCTCAAAACGTCAATTTTAATATGGAGGAGCAAATGCTCTATGAGGTTACAGTAAACAAGGTTTTCCTTCTTCTGCCACTCATAGGGCTGTATTCTTGCCTGCGGCGGGTTTGAAAGGTTTCCACCTTCGTCTTCGTCCATGTGGTGGCAATACAGTCCTTCTTTTGTACGGGACACTTTTTTATTTTTGTACTTACATTCTGGTTTTGTAAAATAATTATATTCTGCCGGACCGTATTTTTGAATAAGATAATCACACAACTCATAATATGTCATCTTAACTTCTTTGATAATTTCTTCGTGCTCCATTAACATTCTCCTTTTTTTTGTCACATACTATATGCTTCTTTATTTAGTTTTTATCATATACCTTCATATTTTACTTGTTTTCAGTATATGTAAGCCATTCACCATCCTTGTCAGCAATGAACTCAAGTTCTCCAATGTTATACCAGGTATACCCGCCAGTATACTCGCTAGGCTTTGTTATGCTGTATACCTTATAAGTTTCGCCTTTCTTTGCTGTTCCAATAATGTTTCCCTCTGTATTCTCACGATCACGAATATTAATCTCATCTGCATCAATTGTCACAGTTCCAAAGCAGTCATTTACTTCCAGACTGACCAGAAAATTTATCAGGTCAGGATCATCTTCAGACACACCTGATGGGTTTGAATAGTTAATGAAAATGATTCCATGATCGGGGTTTGCAAACAATTCATCAGTTAATGAAAGCTTCGTGCCATTATCATAAATTCCACCAGACAGTGTATAGTTCCCAATAGATTTGTCATTGATGAACCTTTCATAATATGGATCCCCACCAATTCCTGCAGGGCATCTCATAAGCAATGTGATCTCAATCTGTTTATCTCCGTTTCTCACACCGAGATAATCAGTTGTCATTTCCAACTCGGCAGTTTCAACACCTGTAGCAATAATCTCCCATCCTTCAGGGACAGTGTATCTCATCGCTCCAAACAGGCTTTTTTCCTTCTGGCCTTCATCAGCAGGCTGTAGTGTGGCTGCTGGAAGTGAAACTGCTGACGGTGTTGGTGTTGCAGGAGTTGGTGTATTGAGAGTACTTGATGCTCTTTCAGAAGATACAGGTTTATTGTTACATCCTGCAAGTAAAGCAGTCAAAGACATCAGTATGATATGTTTTCTTGGCATGAGAAATACCTTCCTTGTAGTTATATTATATCAAAGATTACGGGGAGACATCTGGGTCATCAACAGGCTTCAATTATTTTTTCAACCAAAGATTGCGACCAAACACTTCATTCAATTCCTGATGAATCACAAAATCAACCTGAAACTTCACTTGCAAAAAAGCTGGAACGGTGGCGCCTCCCAATGGGGGAAACGTACCGTTCCAACTTCAACAATTTTTGAGTTTGAACAGAATATTAGAAAGCTTTGTCTCCGATATCCAAGACAACTCTGTTCTTGCGAATAATAAATCTGTCATATGGATCGCTGTCAATATTCATTATTATTTTAATAATATCTGTATCTCCAGTAGCATCATAGTATTTTTGAGCAAAAGTACCATATAATGTTTTTTGTGAAACGGGAAAGGCTATACCAGCATTTTCAGCAATGTCCATTAAAATCCTCAGAATGGATCTTTCAGAAAGATTTTTATTTTGAGAGCTTATAAATAATGGCAAGTTTTTTTCTTCATCATCCTCAAGTTTTTTATTGAACGAGAACTTGTAACAGCAGCAACAGGAAGTCTTAAAGGCAACATTGAACAGCAGTTCAGACAGATGCATCTTGCACAGAACAAGGTACTTGAAGATCTCGGACTGATTGAAAAGCGTCATGACAGCAACCATCACAAGGAAGCGATTCTGACGATTGAGCAGTATACAAAAATGGTTATCAATTTCGTAATCGCTCATAATCAGAATCCTGATCTCAGCTACAATCTGACAAGAGACATGATTGAAGATGAAAAAACAGATACAGTTCCGATCAATCTCTGGAATTACTGGAACAGTGTCGCAGCATCACCAAGACCAATCACGGCATCTAATGCTCTTCAATTCAGATTTGATCTGATGCTCGCCTATACTGCAAAAGTCAACAACGAAGGTATTCATTTCGCTGGTGGACACATCTATGACAACTTTGATGACAACGATCTTCAGATGCTGAAATACAAGCAGGGCGATCGAAAAGCAAATTTTGAAGTTCGATATGATCCGAGAAATGTCAACTATGTGTTTTACATCAAAGAAAACAGGCTTTGCTTTGCAAAAATCAACACAGACAAGCAAATCAACAGAGGATTTACAAATCTGACTTTTGAAGAAATGAAAAAGCTGGATTCAAAAAAGAAACAGATTCTTGCCGTAAAC
>OLQB01002285.1_pt1 | contig 12576 bp, 10 predicted proteins | sample 1672681 | NCBI WGS metagenome assembly OLQB01 (sample SAMEA3136713, study PRJEB25190) | human gut metagenome | reverse complement strand
GGCCGCGTCCGGCTCATCGGCGCGTGCCTCAAGTGCGGCGGTCAAGGCGCCGCGACCGACAACTTCCACACCGGGGGCATCGCCTACCCGCTGGAGCTGGTGTCCGGCCGCGTGTCCGGCCCGGGCCGCAACAACACCGATCTCGGCGACTATACCCGCCACCCGGCATCGGGTGCGTATCTGCCCGGGTTCCAGATCCCGTTCTGGCCCGAGCTCATCGCGTGCGTGCGCCGGGCCATGGACCGCGTGCCCGGCATGGGCTACGTCGGCTGGGACATCGCCGTCACGCCCGACGGGCCGGAGCTCATTGAGGGCAACTGGCACTGGCCGGGCGGCAACATCATTCAATTCGACGGAGTGGGCAAATATCCGCTGCTCCGGGACTGTGCAGGTGAAACCGATGAAGAACATCCTCACTGAAAATAAACTGGTCAAAAATCTCCGCGCCTATCCCGTGCTGCACAAGCGCTGGTGCGACTACGTCAAAGGCGTCCGTGAACTGCCGGAGGGCTTCACGGCCGAAAAGCTCTTTCACGACTACCTCAAGGTGCGGCGCAGCAACCCGGAAAAGCGCGTGTCCATGTCCGAGTACATGATCTTCGGCTTCTACGGCCTGACGACCGCGCAGCAAAAGCAGTACCTCACTGACGTGGAGGCGACGTTGCTCATGCGCCCGTACAACAGCGCCGCCGAGCCGTATCTCAAGAGTAAGGTAACATTCCTGAAAAATTTCACGCAGTTTGTCAGCCGCGGCTGGCTGTACCTGCCGGAGAGCGATCTTGCGGCCTTTGACGCCTTTGTGCGCCGGTACCACAGCATCGCGCTCAAGCCGCAGTATTCCAGCTGGGGCATCGGTTTCCGCAAGCTGACGGAGGCTGAGTGGAACGCAGCACCCGACCGGCAGGCGCTGTTTGACGAGCTGTGCGCGGGCAAGTATCTGGCCGAGGAATTCATCCAGTCGGATGCCTCCCTCGCGCGCTTTCACCCGGAGTCGCTCAACACGCTGCGCGTGATCACGTTCCGCCGCGGCGAGCGCTTTGAGGTCTTTGGCGCGGGCCTGCGCGTGGGCAACAACGGCCTGCACGTTGACAACGCCCACGGCGGCGGCATCTTCTGCGAGATCGACCCGGCCACCGGCGTCATCATGACCGACGGTCTCGACGAGCACGGCAACAGCTACATTCTGCACCCGATGACCGGCGTGCGCTTTCGCGGCACGCCCATCCCGCAGTGGGAGGAGATCTGCGATTTCTGCCGCAGCGCCGCGCAGACGCTGCCGTGCCTGCGTGTCGTCGGCTGGGACGTGGCCATTCTGCCCGGCGGCAAACTGGAGCTCATCGAGGGCAACCACAATCCGGGCATGAACATCGTGCAGGCACCGGCCAAGCACGGCGTGCACGACAAGTTCGCGCACATGCTGCTCGACTTTTACGGTGACCCGGCGCAGTACGCCTACGAGACGGTGAAGCAGCCATGAGCAATTTCACCTTTTCGCCCACGGATATTCCCGGCGTGCAGATCGTCGACGTAAAGAGCTTCGGCGATGCGCGCGGCTATTTCATGGAAACCTACAGGGCGGCCGACTTTGCCGCTGCCGGCATCACGGATGCGTTCGTGCAGGATAACCAGTCCTGCTCGCACCGCGGCGTGCTGCGCGGGCTGCACTTTCAAAAGCGGCACCAGCAGGCAAAGCTCGTGCGCGCGATCTCGGGCGAGATCTTTGACGTCGCCGTGGATCTGCGCCGCGGCAGCGCGACCTACGGCCGCTGGGTCGGCGTCGTGCTCAGTGCGGAAAACCGCCGCCAGCTCTACATCCCGCGCGGCTTTGCCCACGGATTTCAGGTGCTGAGCGAGCAGGCGGTCTTTGCCTACAAGTGCGGCGACGTGTACCACCCTGAGGATGAGGGCGGTCTGCGCTACGACGATGCGGACATCAGCATCGTCTGGCCGGGACAGGACACGCCCATCCTCAGCGAAAAGGATCAAAACTGGCCGGCGCTGCGTGCGCTCGGCATCGAGCTGTGATGTAGCAAGCGCTGCGGAGGTGAGATCATGAACATACTCGTCACCGGTGCAAACGGCCTGCTCGGGAGCTCCGTTATGACGGAGCTGCGCCGGCGCGGTCATCACGGCATCGCCGTCGGGCGCGCGCCGCAGTGCCGCAGCACAGACGCGGCGGCGTATGTGCAGGCAGACCTCTGCGATGCATCGGCTGTGCAGGCGCTCTTTGTCGGCGTGCAGCCGGACGCGGTCATCCACTGCGCCGCATGGACGGACGTGGACGGTGCGGAGCTGCCGGAAAACCGCGAGCAGGTGTTTGCCGTCAACCGGGACAGCACGCAAAACGTGGCCGAGGCCAGCCGTGACCACGGCTGCAAGCTGCTGTATGTGACGACGGACTATGTCTTTGACGGGACGTATCCCGCCCCCTACCCCGCGGACTACGACCGCTTTGCCCCGCTGAATGTCTACGGGCAGAGCAAGCTCGACGGTGAGCGTGCCGTGTGCGGCACGCTCGCGCAGCACTTCGTCGTGCGCACCTCGTGGCTCTACGGCGCGGGCGGCAAAAACTTCGTGCGCACCATGCTGCAGCTGAGCCGCACGCACGATACGCTGCGCGTCGTATGCGATCAGGTCGGCACGCCGACCTATGTCCCCGATCTCGCGCGGCTGCTCGCCGACATGGTCGAGACCGACCGATACGGCCGCTACAACGCGGTCAACAGCGGCGGCTACGTGAGCTGGTATGACTTCGCCTGCGAGATCTTCCGCACCGCCGGCATCCCCATAACCGTGCTGCCGGTGACGACCGAGGAATATGGCCGCAGCCTTGCCGTGCGGCCGCGCAACAGCCGCCTCGACACGGCCAAGCTGGCAGCCGCCGGTTTCCGGCCGCTGCCTGACTGGCAGGACGCGCTCGCGCGCTACCTTGCCGCAGAACAACCATAAACAACCGGGGCATCCCGCACCAATGTGCGCGGACGCCCCGGTTTTCTGTTATTCAGCGCTTGGGCTTGATGAGCGACACGAACGACCGGATGCCCGTATCCTGCGAGCCGCGCGGATAGACCAGCAGCGTGCGCGCCTTCGCCTTGAAGCCCTGCACCGGGCGAAACACCACACCGTCGATCCCCCAGCAGGCGACGCTCGCCGGCATGATGCTGAAGGCGATGCCGGTGTTGATGATGAGGGCGATGCTGTAAAAATCGTCGGCATACATGCGCTTATTCTCCCGCAGGCCCATGTTGGCATACATGCCCGCGATCAGCCCGGCCGAGGGCTGACTGTCCTGCGCGCGGTTGAGCACGATCGGCATGCCCTTGAGCTCTCTGGGGTGGATCTCTTTTTTCGCCGCCAGCGGGTGCGAAGCGCTGATCATGACCATGCACGGATCCGAGAGCGTGACGCGGCTGTCGAGCTCCTTGCCGAGCTCCACGCCGAAGCCGGAGAGCACCGCCATATCCAGCTGCCCCTCGGCCAGACCGCTGAGCAGGCTCTGGTTGCTGCCGAGCTGGAACTCGATCTCCGCCTCCGGGTGCTGGCGGTGATATTTGCGGATCTGCGAGACGATGGTCCACAGCTCATAGGCCCCGGCATAACCGATGCGCAGATCCGTCGCGTTGCCGAGCGCAACCTTCTTGCCCTGCGCCGCGGCGCCGTTGTAGCGGATCATGAGCTGCCGGCACTGCCGGTAGAACACCTCGCCCGCCGGCGTCAGGCTCACGCCGCGCTTGCCGCGCACGAACAGCGCATAGCCAAGCTCCTGCTCGAGCAGCTTGATCTGCTGGCTGACGGCCGTCTGCGAGATGCACTGCTCCTCGGCGGCACGGGTGAAATTGAGGTGCTCTGCAGCCGATAAGAACACCGGAAGGCGCTGAATGCTCACAGTTCCCACACTCCTTGTCGAATAAGTAACGCTCAGCAGCGAAATATTGCTTTCTTTTATTATATCCATAACTTTTTCTTCTGACAAGGCCATAAAACGATATTGGACTGCGCTCTATAAAAATGATACAATTTTAACAAGGCAAGCATCCAGTCACACCCGTTCAAGGGTCATCAAACATTCCGTTTCATAAGGAGGACAAATACCATGGAAAAGATGCGTTTTGAAGGCAAGATCGTCATCGTGACCGGCGCGAGCTCGGGCATCGGCCGCTCGACCGCGCGGCTGTTCGCCATGGAGGGCGCGAAGGTCGTCGCCGCGGCGCGCCGCCTGAAACGGCTAGAAGACCTGCGCGATAAGGTCGCGGCGGAAAACGCCCCCGGCGTCATCCTGCCGGTCAAGACGGACGTGCGCGACCCGGCACAGATCGAGGCCATGTTCGACACCTGCCTCAAGGAGTTCGGCCATCTGGACATTCTCGTCAACAACGCCGGCGTGCTCGACGGTCAGCTCCCCATCCACGAGACGACACCGGAGGTCTACGACATGATCTACGAGACCAACCAGCGCGCCGTGTTCCTGTGCTGCCAGCGCGCGATCAGGATCTTCCTCGAGCAGGGCACGCCGGCGAACATCGTCAACGTCGCCTCGGCAGCGTCCCTGCGCGGCCTGAAGGGCGGCGCGATGTACGTCACAACCAAGCACGCCGTGCTCGGCCTGACGCGCAACATCTCCGCTTCCTTCTTCGAGCGCGGCATCCGCTGCAACTGCATCGAGCCCGCGAACATCCTCACCGAGATCAACAAGGTGCCGCGCGAAAAGGGCATCGGCATCCTAGAATGGCAGATGCGCGCCGGCAAGGCTGCTCCGCTGCACACCATCACGAAGCCCGGCGAGAAGAAGCCCATCCTCGGCAAGCCGAAAGACTGCGCCAACGCCATCGCTTACTTGGCCGACGACGTTGCCGCGCGCTACATCTCCGGTGCGGAGCTGAAGGTCGACGCCGGCTGGCTCAACATGTAACCGCCCACATCTGCTGAGAAAGGAAACGCTACTATGTCGACGCATTATAAAGATTACTACGGCACGCATATGCCGTTCGGTCAGTTCCCGAAGTTCGGCGTTCTCTCGAGCGTGAAAGTGCTCATGACGGGCACGAACATCGCCGGCCCCTTCGCCGCGAGCATCATGGCCGAGATGGGCGCGCAGGTCGTGCAGGTCGAGTCCCCGAACATGCCCTGCCAGACCCGCGGCAACTACGGCTACTCGCAGGATCACCGCAACACGTACTCCATCACGCTCAACACCCGCACCGCCAAGGGCAAAGAGGTGCTCGAGAAGCTGATCGCGTGGGCTGACATCTGGATCGAGTCCGGCCGTCCCGGCACGTATGCCAAAAACGGCCTGAGCGACGAGCATATGTGGAAGATCAACCGCAAGCTCGCCATCGTCCACGTCTCCGGCTACGGCCAGACCGGCCCGGACAAGAACAAGGCGGCCTACGACGTCTCCGGCCAGGCCATGGGCGGCTACATGTACATGAACGGCACGAGCCCCACGTCTCCCCCGCTGAAGGTCAACCCGTACCTGTCTGACTACGCCACCGCCTACAACGCCTGCATCTGCGCGCTGTCCATCATGACCAACGCGCGCATCACCGGCGAGGGCGACGCATGCGACGTGTCGCAGTATGAGACGATGTTCCGCCTGCTGGGCAGCTACCCGGCCGAGTGGTTCAACAAGGGCTACCCCGGCCCGGGTGAGCCGGTCAAGTACCGCACCGGCAACGTCAGCGACATCGCGGCCGGTTTCTCGTTCTACGACTGCAAGGACGGCGGCACGATCTTCATCGGCATGGTCGGCGCCGGCAACACGAAAAAGGGCTACCCGCTCGTCGGTCTGCCCACGCCGGGCGACGGCACGGACCCTGACTTCCCCGAGGGCATGACGGGCTCGCTCAAGTCCCTGCCGCGCGGCCAGCGCATCGAGGCGGCCATCACGAAGTTCTGCGCCGAGCGCACCGTCGATGAGGTCGAGGCCATCATGAACAAGGCCGGCATCCCGAACCAGAAGGCCTTCGGCCCCGCGGACATCGAAAAGAGCGCGCAGTACGCCGCCCGCCACGACATCGCCACCTGGACCGACAGCGTCTACGGCGAGATGAAGGGCATCGGCATCACGAACAAGTTCAAGAAGAACCCCGCGCAGATCGTCGCCTCCGCGCCGACGTTCGGCGAGCACAGCCGCGAGGTGCTGGAGTTCCTCGGCTACACGGAAGCGCAGATCGACGACATGTACGCCAAGGGCGTGACCGCGACCATGGATCCGCGCGAGACAGCCATCCAGTGGCACCTCAAGGACTGGCAGTTCTTCTGGAGAGACGACCAGGCCGAAAAGCTGGATCTGTAAAAGCATCCTATAACCATATAACCATATAACCATAAATCAAAACGGAGGTTCCAAATATGGCTAGTTACAATCCCGGAACCTACGAGGGCACCGGCCGCGGCTACGGCGGTAAGCTCATCGTCAGCGTGACGGTATCGGAAAACCGGATCGAATCCGTAAAAGTGACACAGCACAAGGAATACCGCGGCATTGCCTGGGGCCTGAACACGACGCCGATGGAGCGCTACCCCAAGCTGATCGTGGAGTACCAGACGCTGAACATCCCCACGGTCGACGGCGCAGATCTGACGTGCGCCGCCATCCTCGACGCGACGGCGGCAGCACTCAAGGCTGCCGGTGCGTCCAAGGAGAACATTGCCGCGCTCAAGGCTGCTCCCGCCCCGAAGGCGCCGGAGTACCAGGATGAAGTGCGCACGGTCGATGTGGTCGTGTGCGGCGCGGGCGCAGGCGGTCTGGCCGCAGCCATTGAGGCGAAGCTGGCCGGCGCGGAAGTCGTCATCGTCGAAAAACAGGGCATCACCGGCGGCGCCACCGCGAGAAGCGGCGGCAAGCTCCTCGGCGCCGGCACGAAGTGGCAGAAAAAGCAGGGCCTGTACGACAACACGGACATGGTCTTTGACTACCTCATGGACGTCGGCAACCGCAACGGCAAGTTCATGGACGAGTCGAAAAACCGCTATCTGGTCGATCACCTCAACCAGACGCTCGACTGGCTCACCTCCATCGAGGCGACCGTGAAGGGCGACCCCGCGGAAGTGCTCGCAGAGCCGTGGCAGCCGCTGTCCAAGCCCGTGGAAAAGGACGGCGTGCTCAAGACGCACTTTGACGTGCTCGACGTCGAACCCATCCACGTCAGCCTGCAGCCGTGGCGCGTGCACAACTCCCCCGGCGGCGGCGGACAGACCAACGGCGAAGGCGGCGAGATCTCCACGCCCCTGACGCTGTACTATGAAAACGACCTCGGCGGCGAGATCATCTACGACACCGCCATGAACGAGATCCTCACGGACGAGGCGGGTGTCGTCACCGGCGTGACGTGCACGCGCAAGGGCGGCGCCAAGCTCACGCTCTACGCAAGAAAGGGCGTCATCCTTGCGACCGGCGGTTATGCCCGCAACAAGGAAATGGTCGCGCGCTACCCCGTCGCACATTACTTCAGCAACGTGCCGCACGGCAACGTCGGCGACGGTCTGACAGCCGCCGAGAAGATCGGCGCGCTCAACTACGAGCATCCCGCCGTGCAGGTCGTGTACACGAGCCTGACCTGCGGCATCGGCATCAACGACGAGTCCGGCCTCATCGTCAACGACCGCGGCGAGCGCGTCGTCAACGAGTGGAGCTATCAGTACACGGTCAGCGACGCCATCGCCCGCTCCGGCAGCAACTGCGGCTGGTATATCACCAGCGGCAAAGAGCCCTACGGCGGCGTGCAGTACGGCTACAAGTCCGCTGTCGCCGGCAAGTCCAAAGATCCATGCGCCACCTCCATCGAGGGTCTGGCCAAGAAGATGGGCTGCGACCCGGCAACGCTGCAGGCGACCTATGACCGCTACTGCGAGCTGGTCGAAAAGGGTGTCGACGAAGACTTCGGCAAGCCGGCCGAGTTCCTGCACCCGATCAAGGGGCCCAAGTTCGTGGCCCTGCGCATGCACCCGTGCGTGACCGTCACGTTCGGCGGTCTGGAGACGGACGTCTCCGCGCGCGTCATGAAACCCGACGGCTCCGTGATCCCGCACCTGTACGCCGCGGGCGAAGTTGCCGGCACCGGCATGTACGGCACGCAGTACCCGACCTGCGGCACGTCGATCGGCAGTGCCCTGTTCTATGGACGCATCGCCGGCCGCGCCGTCACCGATCAGGCTTTGCTGTAATCCCCCCTTACAGCATCCCAGATACGCAAGCGCCTCAGAGTCAAACTCTGAGGCGCTTGCCATTATGCACGATATGAAAAAGGAAGCATCCGGTTCGGATGCTTCCTTTGTGGTACGCCCGAGCGGATTCGAACCGCTGGCCTACAGAGTCGGAGTCTGTCACTCTATCCAGCTGAGCTACGGGCGCATATTCAGCAGGAGATATTATAGCAAAGTCCGGACAAAATGTAAAGCAGGATTTTCTGTTCCCATTTGACGGCGGATATGCTATACTGGTCGCAAGAAACCTGTATCGGAAGGACACACCCTCTATGAACCATAAACGCCTGCATACCCGCCTGCTCGCGCTGCTGCTGTGCTGCGCGCTCGTGCTGCCGCTGAGCGCCTGCGGCGAGGCAAAAAGCACCACGCAGCAGATCTTTGCCATGGACACCGTCATGGACCTGACCGCCTACGGCAAGAAGGCCGACGACGGCATCAACGCCGCCATCAGCATCATCAACAGCATGGACACGCTGCTCGACCCGGAAAACGAGCGCAGCAAGACCTATGAGATCAACCACGCCATGGGCGGCTCCGTCGTCGTCAACGAGCAGATCGCCAAGATGCTGCGCACGGCGCAGACGGTATACGAGCGCTCGGACGGCGCGCTCGACCTGACGACCTACCCCCTGAGCAAGCTCTGGGGCTTCATCGACCAGAACTACCGCGTGCCGCCGGACGCGGAGATCGAGCGTCTGCTCCCGTGCGTGGACATGAGCAAGGTACAGCTCTCGAGCACGGACGACAGCGCGAACTCGCTCGTGACCATGCCGGCGGACATGTCGCTGAGCTTCGGCGCGGTGGCCAAGGGCTGTGCGTCGGACTATGCCATTCAGGCCATGCGCGCCGCCGGCGTCACGAGCGGCGTGGTGTCCCTCGGCGGCAACGTGCAGACGCTCGGCAAAAAGCCGGACGGCAGCGACTGGAACATCGCCGTACAGGATCCGAACGACACCGGCAGCTATCTCGGCTACCTCACCGTGGGCGAGACGGCCGTCATCACCTCCGGCAGCTACCAGCGCTTTTTCACCGAGGGCGGGCAGAAATACCACCACATTCTCTCCCCCAAAACCGGGCGGCCGGTGAACAACGGCCTGCTGTCCGTGACGATCGTGTGCGAGGACGGCACGCTGGCCGACTGCCTGTCGACCGCGATGTTCGTGCTCGGGCCGCAGGCGGCGCTCAACTACTGGCGCACCTACGGCGGGTTTGAGATGGTGCTCGTCAAGTCCGACGGCCATGTCATCCTCACCAACGGCCTGTACGGAAAATTCACGCCCAACGGCGACAACTATGTCGTCCAGTATGAAAGCTGATGGATAGGAAACTGCAAGATCGGGAATTTTTCCGGCGCGACGTACTCTGCGTCGCGCCGGACCTGGTTGGGCGCATTCTGGTGCGCCGGCTGCCGGACGGCACGCTGCTGCGTGCGCGCATCACGGAGACGGAAGCCTACCGCGGCGTGCAGGACACGGCCTGTCATGCCTGCCACGGGCGCACAAAGCGCACGGAGGTGCTCTATCACGACGGCGGCACGATCTATGTCTACCTCTGCTACGGCATGCACTGGATGCTCAACATCGTGACCGGGCACGTGGACGAGCCGCAGGCCGTGCTCATCCGCGCGTGCGCAGACGGCGCGAACGGCCCCGGCAAGCTGACCAGGCGACTGCAGATCGACAAGGCGTTCAACGACGGCGATATCACGACCTGCCCGGAACTCTGGATCGAGGACGACGGGCGGCACTTCGCGCTCGAGACCGATACGCGCGTCGGCATCGGCTATGCCGCGCCCGAGGATCAGGCGCGGCTCTGGCGCTGGAAATGCGGCGCACAGGAGGATTGCACATGACCTACACACCGGACACCCCACTCGAGGCGCTGGCCGGCATCGGGCCGAAAAAAGCGCAGGCATTTCAAAAGCTCGGCGTGGCGACGCTGCGCGATCTGGCGGGATTGTACCCCCGCCGGTACGAGGACCGAACGCAGTTTCGCACGATCGCGGACGCGCAGCCCGGCGAGGCCGTGTGCATCCGCGCCGCGGTCGCGGCCGAGCCGCGCGCGCAGTATGTCCGCAGCGGGCTCACGCTCGTCAAGGTGCGCATCGCAGACGATACCGGCGCACTGGACGTGACCTACTTCAACCAGCCCTACCGCAAAAACAATCTGCACGCGGGCGAAACGTACATTTTCTACGGCAAGGTGGAGGCCAATGGCTTTCGCAAGACGATGACGAACCCCGTCTGCGAGCAGGCGGCGCGCTGCGGCAGCGTGACCAACTGCTTTTACCCGGTCTACCCGCTGACGACCGGCGTGACGCAAAACGACATCCGCAAGGCCATGACGCCCGCGCTGCACGCCTGCATCGGGCAGCTGCAGGACGTGATCCCGGCGGACATCGCGCGCGCCTATCACCTCGCACAGCAGGACTATGCCCTGCAGAACATCCACCAGCCGGCCGATGCGCAGGCGCTCGACACGGCGCGCAAGCGGCTGGTGTTCGAGGAGCTGTTCGTGCTCTCGACCGCCATGGCGCGCATCCGCTCGCAGCGGCGCGCCGAGGGTGGCATCCGCATGAAAGGCGCTGACCTCGAGACATTTTACCGCACGCTCCCCTTCTCGCCCACCGGGGCGCAGCGGCGCGCCGTCGCCGCCGCCGTGCAGGACATGATCTCCGGCGTGCCGATGAGCCGCCTCGTGCAGGGCGACGTCGGCTCGGGCAAGACGCTCGTCGCCGCGGCGTGCATCTGGTTTGCGCACGAAAACGACTGCCAGAGCGCCTTCATGGCGCCGACGGAGATCCTCACCGAGCAGCATGAACACACGCTGCGTACACTGCTCGAGCCGTTCGGCATCCGCGTCGGCCGGCTGACGGGCGCAATGACCGCGCGGCAGAAGCGTGAAGTAAAAGAGGCGCTCGCCGGCGGTCTGCTCGACGTCGTCGTCGGCACGCACGCGCTCATCAGCGACTCGGTGACGTTTTTCCGTCTCGGTCTCGTCATCACGGACGAGCAGCACCGCTTCGGCGTCGAGCAGCGCGCCGCGCTTGTGCGCAAGGGCGAGCAGCCGCACACGCTCGTCATGAGCGCGACGCCCATCCCGCGCACACTTGCGCTGCTGGTGTACGGCGATCTGGACGTGTCGATCATCGACGAGCTGCCGCCCGGCCGCCAGCCGGTGCAGACCGTGTGCGTGGACGAGCGCTACCGAGCGCGGCTCAACGCCTTCATCGACAAGCTCATCGGCGAGGGGCGGCAGGTGTTCGTCGTATGCCCGATGGTCGAGGAAAACGACGAGCTGCCCGTCAAGCTCAAGTCCGCCGAGGAACACGCGAAGGAGCTGGCCGCCGCGTTTCCCGATCTGCGCGTCGGCTGTGTGCACGGCAGGATGAAGGCGAAGGACAAGGACAGGGTCATGGCCGATTTCGCCGCGGGCGAGCTGGACATTCTCGTGTCCACGACGGTCATCGAGGTCGGCGTGGACGTACCGAACGCGGCGCTGATGATAGTGGAAAACGCCGAGCGCTTCGGCTTGAGCCAGCTGCACCAGCTCCGCGGCCGTGTCGGGCGCGGACAGCACAAGAGCTACTGCGTGCTGGTCTCCGACGCCGACGGCGAAGAGGTCAAAAGCCGTCTCGGCATTATGGTGAAAACCAACGACGGCTTCAAGATATCCGAAGAGGATCTGCGGCTGCGCGGCCCTGGTGATTTCTTCGGCTCCCGTCAGCACGGTCTGCCGGAGATGCACGTGGCCGACCTCGGCGCAGACGTGAACGTTCTCAAGTCTGCGCAGGACGAAGCGCAGCGGCTTCTGAAGGATGATCCCGCGCTGACGAAGCCCGAGCACAGGGCACTGCGCGAGCGCATTGACCACCTGTTCTCCGCGAATTCCGACAGCTTCAATTAAAATCTTTCCTCCGCCGCGGTTTTATTACCGCGGCGGAGGATTTTTTTCTCTATTTTGTAAAATCTTAATAATTCTTTTGTTGATTTATTCATAAAAACAAGGTATAGTATCATCACCGAACAGATTATACTCTTTTTATATAAATTGGAGGCAAACAAATGAAGAAGCTTTTTTATCTTATAGTAGCGCTCATGCTGGTGCCCGCGCTTGTCGCCTGCGGCGCGACCGCGGCCGGCCAGCCATCCGAACAGCCGTCCGAGCCGCCTGTCGAAGTCACTCAGTCGCCCGCCGTCGTGACGGATGAACCCGTTGTTGTCAACACGCCGACGCCTGACACCGGAATAGTCGCGCTCGACGCCATACTCGACGAGATCAACAATGACGCACAGCCCGGCTCCGCGGGTTCGAGCCTGAAGGCGGCAGTCATCGCGGCTGATATGCTCAACTGGGCATCCGGCAACG
>OLQB01002281.1_pt1 | contig 12595 bp, 8 predicted proteins | sample 1672681 | NCBI WGS metagenome assembly OLQB01 (sample SAMEA3136713, study PRJEB25190) | human gut metagenome | reverse complement strand
TAGCCGGTCGCAATGTTGAGCGAGACGGTCAGGATGATGTAGATGCCAATCTGCTCGATGACGCCAGTCTGGTAGCGGCTCACCACACCACCGTCGATCATGAGCTCGCCCACGACGAGAAACACCACGACGAGAATGGCGTTGATCAGGTAGCGCATGGGCATGGAGAGGCTGCGGGAGCCGGAGGCAGCCGGCGTGCCCGCCTGTGCAGTTGTTGCCTTGGATGCAGTCACGGCTTCCTCCTTAGACTTTCTCGGTCATCGGGCGACCCAGGATACCGGTGGGCCTCACCACAAGGACGATGATCAGGAGCAGGAACACCACGGCGTCCTGCCAGACGGAAAGGCCAATAGCCGAGACAAAGACCTCAGCGAAACCAACGAGAAGCCCGCCGATAACGGCGCCGGGAATTGAGCCAATGCCACCAAGGACTGCCGCGACAAAGGCCTTGGTGCCCAGCATGATGCCCATCGTTGGCGTTGCCTGCGAGTACGCCATGCTATAGAGCACGGCACCAATGCCGGCGAGGGCAGAGCCCACGGCAAAGGTAAAGGAGATGGTGCTGTTGACGTTGATGCCCATCAGGCGGGCAGCATCCATATCCTCCGAGACGGCGCGCATGGCCTTGCCGAGCTTAGTCTTTTGCACCAGAAAGGTGAGCACCAGCATGGACAGCACGGTGACCACCAGCGTGATGATGGAGGTAAGACCCAGCGGCACCTTGCCCAGACGGAAGGTCTGGTTGGTGTAGTAGGCGGGGATCACCTTTGCACCCGAGCCGAGGATCAGCTCTGCCGTGTACTCCAGAAAGAAGGAGACACCAATGGCGGTGATCAGCAGCGAGATACGGGGTGCGCTGCGCAGGGGGGTGTAGGCGATTTTTTCAATCACCACGCCCAGCAGCGTACAGGTGATGATGGTGGCGCACACAGCGGTGACCGGGCCAAGACCCAGCTGGTTCATGACGAACCACGACATGTATGCGCCCACCATGATGACATCGCCGTGGGCAAAGTTCAGCAGCAGGATAATGCCGTACACCATGCTGTAGCCCAGTGCGATCAGTGCATAGATGCTGCCAAGGGACAAGCCGTTGATCAGCTGGCTAAAGAACACTGTCATGGTTGGATACTTCCTTTCTTTGCGGCGTTTACACTTTTTGATATAAAAAACGGAGAACGCCTGACCAGAAAAAAGCTGTTCCGGCGTTCTCCAAAAAATCATGGGGTTTGCTCTGTGCGGGCGGCTCCATCACCGGTGGATGGAACAGCGCGGATCAGAACATTTCCTTCAGCTCGGGCTTGCCGTCCACGTAGGTCAGGATGGCAGTGCTCTTGACGGGGTTGTGGTGCTCGTCGAAGGTAAAGGTGCCGGTGATGCCCTCGATGGTGCCGCCGGCAATGGCATCGATGACGGCCTGCTTGTACTCGTCAGAGCCGGCCTCGAGGCCCTGCTCCTCGGCAGCCTTGATGCCATACACAACGGTCATAGCGGCATCGTAGCCCAGAGGTGCAAAACCGTTGGGGTAGGCCTCACCGTACTCGGCCTTGTAGGCATCCTCAAACGCGGTGCTGGAGCCCTTAGCGTAGCAGGCGCAGAAGTAGGAGTCCTTCAGCTGGTCAGCGGTGGCGTAGCCCTCCAGACCATCCCAGCCGTCGCCGCCCAGGAAGGGAACGGTCAAGCCGATGCTCTCAGCCTGAGCCAGGATCTGACCCACTTCCTGATAGTAGTTGGGGCAGAACACCACCTCGGGGTTCTTGCCAAGGATGCTGGTCAGCTGGGTCTTGAAGTCCACGTCGCCCTCAGAGTAGCTCTCCTGATCCACGATGGTGCCGCCCTTTGCCTCAAACTCCTTGGCAAAGTTCTCGGCCAGACCCTCGTTGTAGTCCTTGCCCTTCAGGAAGATGACGGCTGCCTTGGTGTAGCCCAGCTTCTCGTAAGCGTAATCTGCCATCTTCACGCCCTGGAAGGGGTCGGTGAAGCAGGCACGGAACACATTCCCGTTCACGGTGTCGGTCTCGGCATCGTAGGTAACAGCCTCGGCAGTAGCGGAAGCGGTGACCATAGGCATATTGTAATCGGCGCTCTCGGCGGCAACAGCCAGCGTGGGAGCGGTGGTTACATCGCCCACCAGAGCGGTGATGCCCTGATCCACCATCTTGGTAAAGCAGGTCACAGCCTGCGTTTCATCGCCCTGCTCGTCCATGGTGATGATCTCCAGCTGCTTGCCGTTGACACCGCCATCGGCATTGACCTGCTTCATGTACAGGCTGGCACCGTTTACAACAGCCTGACCGTAAACGGAAGCGTCACCGGTCAGGGGGCCCATCACACCCACCTTGATAGTGCTGCCGGAAGCAGCAGCGGAACCGGCTGCAGAAGAAGCGGCCGTGCTTGCGGAAGAACCGCCGCAGGCAGTCAGAGCGCTTGCTGCGGCAACAACACCGGCAGCAGCCATGAACTGACGACGAGTGATCATCTTTTTCATAAAAATCTCCTCCTTCGGAGTGTTCTATAAAGTAAATTGATAAAAACGGAAGCAAGGCCCTTCCCCTCTAAAGCGGCCTTGCTTCTATTCTTGTCTGTTATTATAGCTATCTGGGTTCAAATCCGCAATTCACAAACCGTCCATACTTTTGGGCGCATTTTCTCGGCTTTGTTGATACTTTATACAAAAATTAAAGCGTGATTTTGTGCACTATTTCAAATTGTTCATTTTGTTTATCTGTGAGATGAAACAGATTCACAAGTTGCAAAAAGGTTACAGGGTCTCCATCTCGGCGTCGGCGGCAAATTCGGCCTCGGCGCGGACTTCGGCGGCCTGTCCCTCGGCCTCGGCAACAGCCAACGGCTCTGCCAGTGCCTTGCGGATGGCGGTGACGTAGAACACCATGGAAAGCGCCGTACCGATGCACCAGCCCACAGGCCATGCCATCCAGATGCCGGTGGAGCCCAGCGCGGTGGCGCTGAGCACGGCGGCAATGCCCACGCGCAAAATCAGGTCGGTGAAGGTGGCGATCATGAACCGCACCATCAGGCCGCAGCCGCGCAGGATGCCGTCTGCCACCAGCTTGACCGACACCACAAAGTAGAAGGGGGAGAGGATGCGCAAGAACAGCATACCGGTGTCAATGGCAGGGCCCTGCGGGTCGTTCATGAACAGCAGCAGCAAAAAGCGGCCAAAGAAGAAGTACAGCACCACCAGCGGTACGCACAGCAGCCACACCAGATTGCGGCCTGCGCCAAAGCCCTCCTTCACGCGGTCCATCTTGCCTGCACCCATGTTCTGGGAGGTGTAGTTGGAGATGCCGTTGCCCAGGGTGGTAAAAGAGGTGATGACCATGTTGTTCAGCTTGACGGCGGCAGAATAGCCTGCAATGACGCTGGCACCAAAGGTGTTGATGATGCTCTGCAGGATAATGTTGCCCACCGAGACAAAGCTCTGCTGCAGGATGCTGGGCACAGCCACCACGGCCACCTTGCCCAGCATATTCCACGAGAACAGCTGCACATGACCCTCGGTGCGGAAGGCGCGGATGCGGCGGAACACCACCACCATGGCCAGCACGCAGCTGACACCCTGACACAGGAAAGTAGCCCATGCCACACCGGCAATGCCCATCTTGAAACCGGCGACGAACAGGATGTCCACGCCGATGTTGGACAAAGAAGAGACTGCAAGGAAGTAGAAGGGGGTCTTGCTGTCGCCAAGGGCAGAGAAGATGCCGGTGGCAATGTTGTAGAAGAACATGAAGGGCAGGCCCAGAACGTAGATATCCAGATACAGCGCAGAATCTGCAAGGATCTCCTCCGGGGTGTTGATGAGCTCCAGCAGGGCGTCGCAGCCAAACAGACCGATGCCCATCAGCACGGCGCACAGCACGGCAGAGCCGATGAGGGAGGTGTAGACCGAGGTCTTCATCTCGCGGTATTCCTTTGCGCCAAAGTAGCGGGACACGATGACCGAGCAGCCGATGTTGCAGCCAAAGGCAAAGGCGATGAAGATCAGGGTGATCTCGTAGCTGTTGCCCACCGCAGCCAGTGCGTTCTCACCGATGAACTTGCCTGCTACCAGACTATCCGCGATGTTGTACAACTGCTGGAAAATGATGCTGCCGAACATGGGCAGACAGAATTGCCACAATACCTGTGACGGCTTGCCCACCGTCAGATCCTTATTCATTGCAAAAATCCTCCTCTATAACGACTATAAATGGGAAAACAGCGAAAACGCCGCAACCAGTATAGAACCGAATCACCAAAAAGTAAAGAAAATTTTTGGCATATCTGCCATATAAAAAACACATGGTAAGCATAACGTATCCCCGCTGCCGCAAGAGGGCAGACTGTAAACGGGTTTTCCACGGCGGTTTGCGTTCCTGTTAAAAATTTAGGTCTGCAAACATACGCACCGGCTCTTGCGCCGGGGTGCAAAGCGTGGTAGGATATTGATGGTTAGTTATATATAACTACCTAAATAGAGCAGTTCCCCGTCTGCCCGCCCGGGCAGTACGGGAGAGAAAATGATATTCAGGAGGGTTTCAAGATGAATTATCTGGAAATTGAATCTGTTGTAGGCCGCGAGATTTTAGACTCCCGCGGCAACCCCACCGTAGAAGCCGAGATCACGCTGGCGGACGGCACTGTGGCACGCGGCTGCGCCCCTTCCGGTGCATCCACCGGCGAGTTTGAGGCGCTGGAGCTGCGAGACGGCGACAAGAGCCGCTATCTGGGCAAGGGCGTGACCAAGGCGGTGGAAAACATCAACACGGTCATTGCGGACGCTGTGGTGGGCATGGATGCTTCCGACATCTACGCCGTGGACGCCGCCATGATCAAAGCCGACGGCACCAAGGATAAGTCCAATCTGGGCGCAAACGCCATTCTGGCGGTGTCCATTGCAGCCTGCCGCGCAGCAGCCGCTTCGCTGGAAATGCCGCTGTACCGTTTTCTGGGCGGCGTAAACGGCAACCGCCTGCCTGTGCCCATGATGAACATTCTGAACGGCGGCGCACACGCAACGAATACTGTGGATACACAGGAGTTTATGATCATGCCGGTGGGCGCACCCTCTTTTAAGGAAGCGCTGCGCTGGTGCGCCGAGGTGTTCCATGCGCTGGCTGCCATCCTGAAGTCCAAGGGGCTGGCTACCTCCGTGGGCGATGAGGGCGGCTTTGCGCCCAACCTTTCCAGCGACGAGGAGACCATCGAGACCATTCTGGCAGCCATCGAAAAGGCGGGCTATCTGCCGGGCAAGGACTTTATGCTGGCAATGGATGCCGCCGCCTCCGAGTGGAAGAGCCCCAAGGGCAAGGGCTTTTACAAGCTGCCCAAGGCGGGCACCGAGTTCACCTCTGCCGAGCTGATCGCACACTGGAAGAGCCTTGTGGAAAAGTACCCCATTATCTCCATCGAGGACGGTCTGGACGAAGAGGACTGGGAGGGCTGGCAGCAGATGACCCGCGAGCTGGGCGGCAAGGTACAGCTGGTGGGTGACGACCTGTTTGTGACCAACACCGAGCGTCTGGCAAAGGGCATCCAGCTGGGTGCGGGCAACGCTATCCTGATCAAACTGAACCAGATCGGCTCTGTCTCCGAGACCTTGGAAGCCATCAAGATGGCGCACAAGGCCGGCTACAACGCCATCAGCTCCCACCGCTCCGGCGAGACCGAGGACACTACCATTGCGGACCTGGCTGTGGCGCTGAACACCTGCCAGATCAAGACCGGCGCGCCCAGCCGCACCGAGCGTGTGGCAAAGTACAACCAGCTGCTGCGCATTGAGGAGCAACTGGGCGAAAGCGCCGTCTACCCCGGCATGGAAGCGTTCTGAGCGATTTTTTCACGGGAAACGGCGGCAGCCGCTGAACCCTCTCAGTCATCGCGCAGCGATGACTGAGAGGGTTTTCTTTCCAGCATTTACCACCACGGCATTTGCAATCCTGCGGTGGGCTGGTTCGTATATAAGGCAGACCGGCACCCGGCAGCAGTCGGGACGGAATGAAACGAAAGGAGCAAACCTCCCATGTTTCAAGGCCTTGGGCCGCTGCTCAGCCTTTTGGGCGGCGGCAGCTTTACTAAGCTGCTTCTGTTTTTACTGAAGGGGCTGTTCGGCTGAAAACAGACGGTCTGAAAGGAGAATACCATGCTGATCGTATTGGAGCATCTGCTGGGTCGGATCAACCTGCCCGGTATGTGGTGGATCATCTCTGAGCGCTGGCTGTGATGTGACACCCCGCAAAGCCGCTGCACTTTTTGTGCGGCGGCTTTTTTGCTGCGCGGAATGATTTCATTGGGCTCGCCCTTATAACTTTTTCTAATGTGCCTTACTTGCCGTTCTGTTGGTAAAAAATGCTTGCATCTAGGCAGTTTTGATGATAGAATCAAAATGTTACAGTATGCCCAAAAGCGGGGCGTACAGGAAGGTAAAGTTTGAAATTGCGGTAACAGGGGGTACTGCGTGCTGCAATGCGCGGAGAAAAAGGCAGGAAAGGTAAAATGGAAACAGACGAGACAATAAAAAAAGGATTTCTGCGGCTGGAACGCTATGCACAGAATATACCGGGCGGCTTTCACTGCTGCGCAGAGGACCCTGAAAACGGCTATCCGTTTGCTTATGTCAGTGACCGTTTTCTGGAGATACTGGGCTGGGAGCGGGAAGAATTTGCGGCAAGGTTCGATAACCGCTATACAGCGCTGATACACCCGGATGATCTGGCGGCCGGGCTGCGCTACCGGAATGCGGAAAACAGCGCGACTTACGCCAAGAATGGTGACAGCATCTTCCGGATTCTGGGCAAAAACGGCTACCGCTGGGTCACCAACGCCGCCAATCAGGTGGAATGGTACGACAAAGGCTATATCGTGGGCACGATCACGGATATCACCCCCTATATGGAACTGCGGGAAAAGCTGGAACAGCAGAACCGTACCCAGCGGGAGGCGCTGGAAACCGCCAACCATAATCTGCTGCGGATGATGCAGCAGATGGAGGAGCAGAAGGCGCAGTTTGCCAAGACTACTGCCCGGAACATGGAAAAAGAACAGAGCTACCGGCAGCGGCTGAACCACGACGCCCTGACCGGCACCTACAACCGCCGCTTTTACGAGGAAGTGGTGCGCAATAACCTCGGCCCGGCAGGCATCGCCCTGATGGATATCGACGATTTCAAGATCTGCAACGATACCTACGGCCACCACGCCGGAGATCTGGCGCTGGAAACCGCTGCAAAGGCCATCCGCAGCTGCATCCGGGAAACAGATCTGCTGATCCGCTACGGCGGCGACGAGTTCTTGCTGGTGCTGCCCGGCATCCCGGCGGATTATTTCAAGGTAAAGCTGGAGCAGATCCGCACCGCCGTGCAGCAAACGGTGGTGCCGGGCTACCCCCACTTCCGGCTGTCGCTGAGCATCGGCGGCGCGATGCAGACCCTTGCCGACCCTATAGAGAACGTGGTGCGCCGGGCAGATTTTATAATGTATCAGGCCAAAAACCACAAGGACGCTGTGGCGGTGGACACACAGGACAGCCGGTTGGCTGCACAGAAGGATGTCTTAGGGGAAAAGCCCGTGATCCTGCTGGTGGACGATTCCATGATGAACCGCATGATGCTTGCCGGCATTCTGGGCGATGACTACCGCATTCTGGAAGCCGAGAACGGCAAGCAGTGTCTGGAGCTGCTGCGGGCAAACGCCGGGCAGACCTCGCTGGTGCTGCTGGATATCAATATGCCGGTCATGGACGGCTTTGAGGTGCTGCGCACCATGAACACCAACCACACCATCGAGGACGTGCCGGTGATCATGATCTCCAGCGACGATTCGGAGGAAGCCATCCGCAAGGCCTACGAGCTGGGTGCCAGCGACTATGTCAACCGCCCCTTTGACGCAAAGATCGTCTACCGTCGGGTGTCCAACACCATCAAGCTGTACGCCAAGCAGCGGCGGCTGGTGCAGATGGTGTCTGACCAGATCCGCGCACGGGAAAAGAACACCGATGTGCTGGTGGGCGTGCTGAGCCAGATCGTGGAGTTCCGCAACGGCGAGTCCGGCTCTCATGTGCGGCACATCCGCATCATCACCGAGACGCTGCTGCACCGGCTGATGGAGCTGACCAGCCGCTACGACCTGACCCCCGAGCAGCAGGATAATATCCCGCTGGCGTCGGCGCTGCACGATATCGGCAAGATCGGCATTGACGAAGCCATCCTGAATAAACCCGGCAAGCTGACCGCAGAAGAATTTGCGGTGATCAAGACCCACAGTATGCTGGGCGCAGAGATGCTGCAAAAGACTGAAAGCTTTGCAGACCAGCCGCTGTTGCAGACCGCCTACGAGATCGCCCGCTGGCACCACGAGCGCTGGGACGGCAAAGGCTACCCGGACGGGCTGAAGGGGGACGATATCCCAATCAGCGCCCAGCTGGTCTCCATGGCGGATGTGTATGACGCACTGACCAGCGAACGGTGCTATAAAAAGGCTTTCCCGCACGAAACGGCTGTCCAGATGATCACGAACGGCGAGTGCGGAGCCTTCAACCCGCTGCTGCTGCAGTGTCTGCTGGACGTGCAGGGGAAACTGAAACAGGAAATTTTACAATGGTAATGTGAGGACATCTACGCGTGACAAAACAGCGATTCAACCATAAAATACCCCGCCGTACCTTTTTAAAGGTGTGTGCGGCAGCAGCTGCAGCCGGGCTGACCGCCTGCAGCAAAACGCAGGCGGCGGCAGCACTGCCCGAGCTTACGGTGGGCAGCGATAACTACCCGCCTTTTATCTACCTGAACAATGACAGCACGCCCACCGGCATTGATGTGGACATTGCCACCGAGGCCTTTGCCCGCATGGGGTATGCGGTACGGTTTGAAATCATTGACTGGGAGCAGAAAACAAAGCTTGTGGAAAGCGGTGCTATCGACTGCATCTGGGGCTGCTTTTCCATGGATGGGCGGGAGCAGCTGTACCGCTGGGTAGGGCCGTATATGGTCAGCCGTCAGGTGGTGGCGGTCAATGCCAACAGCGGCATTGAAACGCTGGCCGACCTTGCGGGCAAGACCATGATGGTGCAAAGCACCACCAAGCCGGAGGAAATCTTCCTCGCCGGCACCGACCCCCGCATCCCGCAGTTTGGTGAACTGCTGAGCGCCGAGGACCGCAGCGTGCAGTACGCCATGTTGAACTGCGGCTATGTGGATGCCATTGCCGCCCACGAGACCGCCATTTTGCAGTATATGCAGGATTGCAATGCCAATTTCCGCATTCTGGAGGAGCCGCTGCTGGTCACCGGCATCGGCGTGGCCTTTGCGCTGAACGACACCCGCGGGCTGGATGAAAAGCTGACCGAGACCTTTGCCGCCATGCGCGCCGACGGCACGATGAAGCAGATTGTAGGCAAGTATCTGCCGGACCCGGAAAAATATCTGGAGGTGGACGCCCTTGAACCGTAACAAGAAAACGTTCACGCCCGGTATGCGGGTGGCGGTGCTCTACCTGCTGATGGGCGTGCTGCTTTTGCTGGCAGTGACCCTCTTCTCCGGGCGGGAGTCCATGCGCGCTACCGAGGAATACTTTGACCGCACCATCAACTTTGTAAAGGTGCAGTCCACCAGCTACGAAAAATATAACGATACCATCACCGCAAAGTCGCTGCGCCGGATGGCGGTCTCGGTGCGGCAGCTGGCCGAAAATGACGCTTTGGATATTTACGACCCCGAAGCCCTCCGGAAAGAAACGGAATCCCTCTGGCTTACCGGCATTGCCGTACTGGACGAAAATGGAGAATCACTGTGCGAATATACGGATGGTAATATTGATTATGCGCAGTTTGCGGAATCGCTGCGAGAGCAAGCCGCGCTGAACGTGCTGCAAAACCCGCAAAAGACCTATCTCAAGCGCATTCTGTTACAGGATGGTACAGCGGTGGATGTTGCCACCCGCCGCGCCGCAGCAGGGGACGCTGTGCTGCTGGCGTACCGGGTGACCCCGCCGGAGTTTGTGGAGGGGACAGCCCTGTCCATCCAGAGCGTGCTGGACGGCTACCCGAAGAACATCAGCGGCACCATCTTTATCGTGCAGGACAACAAGGTGATCGCCGCAAACGACCCGAGCCTCATCGGACTGTACACCACGAACAGCCCGCTGGTGCAGGGCATCCGCAAGGCCGGTGCGCCCGACATTCTGACCCACACCCGCGACTGGGCAAATTCCGGCTGCTATTTCGGGATGTACAGCAACGGACAGAATTTTGATCTGTATCTCTATATCGACGAAAAATCGGTGTTCCGCAATTTCAGCAGCGCACTGCTGACGGCACTGATCTTCTATCTGATCTGTGTGGCAGTGCTGCAAACGCTGCGCCGCCGCTCCATGAAGCTTGCGGAGCAGCAAAAAAGGGAGCAGGAGCAGAAGTATCACGCCCAGCTGGAAGAGCAGAACCGCAAGCTGGAGCTTGCCGTCCGGCACGAGGCAGCGGCAAACCGCGCCAAGCGGGAGTTCTTGTTCAACATGAGCCACGACATCCGCACTCCGATGAACGCCATTATCGGCTTTACCTCGCTGGCGGCGACCCATGTTGAGAATAAGGAACAGGTGCTGGACTACCTGAAAAAGATCTCCACTTCCAGCCAGCACCTGCTCTCCCTCATCAACGATGTGCTGGACATGAGCCGCATCGAGAGCGGCAAGGTGAAGATCGAGGAAAAGGCGGTGCATCTGCCGGATCTCGTGCACGATATACGCTCCATCATCCAGCCCAATATCAGCTCCAAGCGTTTAGCGCTGTTCATCGACACCATGGATGTGGTGGACGAGGACATCATCACCGACCCGCTGCGGCTGAATCAGGTGCTGCTGAACATCCTTTCCAATGCCATCAAGTTCACCCCCACCGGCGGCATGGTGAGCATCCGCATTGCCCAGAAGCCCGGTGCGCCCAAGGGCTGCGGCAACTACGAGTTCCGCATTAAAGATAACGGCATCGGCATCAACAAGGAGTTCCAGAAGCACATCTTTGAGGAGTTCACCCGGGAGGAAAGCTCCACCGTCAGCGGCATTCAGGGCACGGGTCTGGGCCTTTCCATCACCAAGAACATTATAGACCTGATGGGCGGCACCATCACCCTTGAAAGCGAGCCGGGCAAGGGCAGCGAGTTCATCGTGAACCTCTGCTTCCCCCTCAGCGGGCAGAAGGCGGAGATCAAACAGCTGCCCCAACTGGAAGGGCTGCGGGCACTGGTGGCGGACGACGACACCAACACCTGCCTGAGCGTCAGTACCATGCTTTCCAAGATCGGCATGCGCCCGGAGTGGACCATCTCCGGCAAGGAAGCAGTCATCCGCACCAAGTACGCCGTGGAGCAGGGCGATGCTTTCAGCGTGTATATCATCGACTGGCTCATCCCGGATATGAACGGCATCGAGATCGTGCGGCAGATCCGCAAGGTCATCGGGGACAGCTGCCCCATCATCATCCTGACCGCCTATGACTGGGCGGATATCGAGGAGGAGGCGCGCGCCGCCGGTGTGACCGCTTTCTGCGAAAAGCCGCTCTTCCTCTCGGAGCTGCGCAAGGTGCTGGCAGAGCCCTTCCGGGTGCAGTCGACCCAGACGCCCGCCCTGCCGCCCAAGGCAAGCTTTGACGGTAAGCACCTGCTGCTGGTGGAGGATAACGCCCTGAACCGGGAGATTGCCATAGAGATCTTAAAGGAAGCGGGCTTCCTTGTGGATACCGCCGGAGACGGCGTTGAAGCAGTGGAAAAGATGGAACAGTCCGTGCCCGGGCAGTACGACCTGATTTTGATGGACATCCAGATGCCCCGGATGGACGGCTACGAAGCCACCCGGCGTATCCGCGCCCTGCCCGACCCCCGCAAGGCGGGCATCCCCATTTTTGCCATGACCGCCAACGCCTTTGAGGAGGACAAGCAGAACGCCCTGAATGCGGGCATGAACGGCCACATCGCAAAGCCGCTGGATATCCCGCACCTGCTGAAGGTGCTGGAAGAAGCGCTGAAATAAGAATCCTCTCAGTCATCGCTGCGCGATGACGGCTCCCCCGAAAGGGGGAGCTTTTTTGTTTCTGCCGGTCAGCATCTTTCCGCTCACGCGGTTTCCTCTTCCTGCATAGGATGGTGCACAGCGGAAAAGGGGAGATGACGACATGAGGCAGACAAAGCGGTTTGCGGTGGTGGGCAGCGATGCCCGGCAGGCGGCGGCAGGGCGTGCACTGACGCGGGCGGGGTATACGGTGGGTGGCGTGCAGCAGCTGCCGCAGGCAGACTGCATCCTGCTGCCGCTCCCGCTGGAACAGGCGGATTTGCCGCTGGCGCAGCTGCTGGGCATGGCAAAGCCCGGGGCATTGGCGCTGGGCGGTAAGGTGACGGACAGCGCAAGGACCATCGCCCGGGCGGCGGGGGTGGAGCTGGTGGACTACTTTGCCCGCCCGGAGCTGACCGTGTATAACGCCATCCCCACCGCCGAGGGCTGCATCGGCATTCTGCTGGAACGGCGCAGCCGTACCCTGTGGGGCGCGGCGGTGCTGGTGCTAGGCTTTGGCCCGGTGGGGCGGGCGCTTGCGGTGCGTCTGGCAGCACTG
>OLQB01002278.1_pt1 | contig 12610 bp, 10 predicted proteins | sample 1672681 | NCBI WGS metagenome assembly OLQB01 (sample SAMEA3136713, study PRJEB25190) | human gut metagenome | reverse complement strand
CACTCCCCGGTATTCCTGCGGATGGCTTACCATGCTGCCGACCGCCGCAATTCCCGTGATCGCACATAATACCACCGTGTCCCAGAACGGTCCTGTCATGGAGATTAACGCCTGCCGCACAGCCGCCTCCTTCGGGCTGTCAGAGGAGGATGCCGCCGTCGCCGCAACCATCGGAATCGAGCCAAGCCCTGCTTCATTGGTGAACAATCCCCGGGAGACTCCTGTCTGGATGCCAAGAAGCAGCGCTCCGCCGGTGCAGCCGCCCGCCACCGCCTTCGGGCAGACGGCGGATGAGAGAATCAGCGCTAACGTCTCCGGCAGCACCGCCCTGTTTCTTCCTATAATATAGAGACAGCCGCCCACATAAAAAGCGCTCATCAGCGGGACGAGCCACATACACACCTTTGCAATCTGGCTGTTTCCCCCGATGATAATAATCCCTGCAAGCACCCCGACCGCCATTCCGACCAGATGCGGCGACACGGTAATCTGATGCTGGAGCGCCGTGCGTATGGAGTATGACTGCACGCTGCTGCCGATGCCAAACGACGCAAACAGCGTAAACACCGCAAACGCCGCTGCCAGTTTTCTTTTTTTCAGACGCCGATCCAAAATATACATCGGTCCGCCGGCAAACGTATTGTCTGCCCTGCGCACCCGGTATCTTATGGAGAGATAACATTCCGCATAGCAGGTCGCTATCCCGAATACCCCGGTCAGCCAGCACCAGAATACCGCTCCTGGTCCGCCGATGGCAATGGCTGTGGAAATTCCCACAATGTTACCCGTACCGATCGTCGCTGCAAGCGCCGTCGCCAGCGCCGAATACGGTGTTACCTGATCCTTTTCCTGATTCTTCGTTCCGGTCAGTGACAACCGGATTCCCAACGGGATTTTTTTCTGGATGAAGCCCAGGTGAAATGTGAAATACAGATGTGTTCCGAATAAGAGCGCAAGCATGGGAAATCCCCACAGATATTCCCGCGCCACCGCCACCGCATGCTGCAATAATGCCATAAAAATTCCCCATATACCCTGCATCACAAATATCTGTAAAGTATATGGGGAATCTGTTTTTCCCATGCATTCGATTGTTCTATGCTTCTACCAGATGTGCGATTGCATGTACCAGCTCCTTGATGTCATAGTTGGAAGTATTGATACACAGATCATAGTTGAGACGGTCTCCCCAGGTCTGTCCGGTAAAGAACTGATAGTAACGCGCCCTGCGCTTATCCACGTCTAAAATATGGCGCTTTAATTCCTTGTCCGTAAAGTGTTCGCTCTCCGGCGCGCGCTTCTTGCAGCGTTCCATCTTGTGCTCCATCTCCGCATAGACAAACAGGCGGAACGGATGCTTCTCGCGCAAAATATAATCGGCGCTTCTTCCGACGATGACACAGTCGGACTTCTCCGCAAATTCCTGAATCAGGCGGCTCTGCTCACGGTAGATCGCATTATTCTGCTCCATGATCGGATCAACTCCCATGTAAAAGCTTCTCCCGATCGTAATCGGATACAACGTCGACGGACCGTTCTCCATCACATGCTGCACATAGCCCTCCGCCAGCTTCGTACGGTCTGCAATCTGACTGATGATCTCATTATCGTAATAAGCAATTCCCAGCTCATCGGACAATCTCTTTCCGATCTCACGTCCGCCGCTGCCAAATTCTCGTCCAATCGTTATAATCCTAGACATTGGTATCTCCTTTCCCCTATGTGGGGTTTGTTTTTCTATCTAAAACTATAGCATTTCTTCCTGCGGTTCGCAACTGCAAAAGCTGCCGCCGCAGATAATAGCCGATCCCTGCCGCATCAGCTGCGCCTGTTTGCCTCTCTGACACCTTTTTCTTCCGGGCACTTACTTATTCAGAAAACGGTCCCAGGACGCCGTATTGTGTGTGCCGGACACCGCAAGCACATGCTCCTCCTCATCGGGTGCGTCGATCTCAAATATATAATTCTCTCCCTCCTGCTTTAGCGCATAGACACTGCCATCCGCAAAGGAACGGATCGCCTCGTTCCACGCCGCCTGATCGATCACCTCATCCTCGCAGGTCCGCAGCAGCGCGCCGTTGGCATCGTAGACCTTATATCCCTCCCGCACCAGGGACCGGATCACCGGCTCCTCGATCTTTAACACCAGATCGTTCGCGCGCATCTCGCGGATATCCCGGTTGCAGGAATTCTCCGGCAATATCGTCACGTTTGAAAGTGTCATATGGAAAAATCCGCCCGTCACCTGCACATCGGCAATGTAAGCTTCCGCAAAAGAAAAATGTTCCAGTTCATCCGTTGTCGTATATTTCATACTGTTCCTCCGTATCTCTTCCCTGTTATTTCTCCTCTCCTATTATACAGAGCCGTCCCCGTTTTTTCCATAGAAAAAAGTGTGCCAAAAATGCACACTTTTTGCTCTTCTCTTATCCCGCCACATTTTTTCCTGCTTTGTACTCGGAGGGCGTCATATCCATCACCCTGCGGAATACCTTGGAAAAATATTTTTCATCCCGGAATCCCACCTTGTAGGCGATCTCATAGTTCTTCAGATAGTTCTGCCGCAGATAGGTACAGGCGTGGTCGATCCGCACCTCGTTGAGATAATCCACAAACTTCATGCCGACCTGCTTGGAGAACAGATTGGACAGGTAGCTTGCCGTGATGCCGACATGCTCCGCCACCTCCGTGAGCGACAGATCCTCATAATAGTGCTCTTCCAGATAATCCTTCGCGCGCTCGACAATCCGGTTTCTGCCCTCCGGCAGGAGCACCGGTTCTTCCGTCTCCTTGAATTTCTCATCCGCGACGGCGTTTAACTTCTTTAAAATGTCCGAGGAACGGCTCGGCTTTAACAGATAATCCCTGGCTCCCAGCCGGATGGCCTGCTGTGCGTAGCGGAATTCATCGTACCCGCTCAAAATGATCGTGCAGGGAAGTACCCCCGCCCGGTATGCCTCCTGCATCACCTCAATTCCGTCCTTGTGCGGCATCTGGACATCCAGAAGCATGATGTCCGGCTTGTGGCGGTAAATAATATCCAACGCCTCCTGTCCGTTCTTCGCAAGGTAGATCGTCTCATAGCGATCCGTGTGCAGTTTGATATACTTGGCAATTCCGTTGCGGATCATATCCTCGTCATCTGCAATCAGTAATTTCACACACATAGCACTCTTCCTTTCTTATTCCCATGGAATCCGGATCGTCACACAGGTCCCGCGTCCCACGGCACTCTCGATTCTTAAGGTACATCCATCCCCGTACAAAAGCTCCAGGCGCTCTTTTACATTGCGTATCGCATAACGCCCGATCCGCTGTCCGGCATAGCGCTTTGCATCCGGGACTTCCCAGATGTCCTGCAGCTGTTCCTCACTCATGCCGACCCCGTTGTCCTCCACGGTAAACACGATCCATTCCCCCTCGCGCTTCCCGTCTACCCGGATGAGGCAGTCTCCGCCGTCGCGCTCAAACCCGTGCACGACTGCGTTTTCCACAAACGGCTGCAAAATAAGCTTCGGAATCATATGGGACAGGATGGCTTCCTCCATGTGAATCTCGTAATCCAGGTGATCCGAAAACCGCATCTTCTGGATGTGAAGGTATTCCTCCAGCAGCTCCTTTTCATTTCCGATGTCGGTCTGTGCGTTTCCCTGTCCGAGCACATGGCGGAACAGCTGGGAGAGCGAGAGGATGTCCTCCGCGATCTCGTCATTCCCCTCGTTGGTCGCGCGCCAGTACAGCGCGTCGAGCGTATTGTAGAGGAAATGCGGATTGATCTGCGCCTGCAGCGCCCGCAGTTCACTCTCCTTTTCCTGCAGTGTCATGACATAATTGGTGTCGATCAGCTTCTTGATCGCGTCCACCATCTGGTTAAAGCCTGCCGCGACCTCTCCGACCTCTCCGCCGGTCGTCACCGCAACCTTCTGCTCAAAATCCCCTTTTTCAAAGCGTTTCATCGCAACGCCCAATTCCTTTAACGGCTTTGAGACAATATTGGAGACGATCGCAAGAATCGGATAAAGGCCGATCAGGAATCCGAACAGCAGCGCCGCCGGCGCCAGCGCAATCTGGTCCAGGCGCTCCACGACTCCCTCCCTCGCCACGATCTCGCACACGGTGATTCCCATTTTCTCACTCGTACAGCGGTATACTTCATAGCCCTTGCCGCCGTCTTCCGGTTCCTTCCCGTACACGAACGCATACACCTCCGCCGGCAGCGCGCCGGTTCTTATCAGTTCCTCCCCGTTTTCGTTCATCACGACAATTCCCGCCGTATCCGCGGACAATGATTTTTCGCAGAGCTGTATGTATTTTTCCGTCGAAGCGCCGATCGCAAGATAGCCGAGGCGCTCCCGCTTGGCACGGTCATAGATCTCACGGTACAGGACAATTTTGTCCGTGCGGTTCGCCTGGTAAAAATCGCTTGCGCTTTTTCTCACCCGCACAAAAGAATATTTCCCGCGCTTTTCAACCGCGTTCCGGTAACACGCCGTCTGCCGGATTTCCTCGATGGAGCTGATGTACGCGGCGGCGTCCGCACAGCGCAGATAGGGATTTACGCCGTTCTCCGGATAGATCGCAAGGGTCTTGATCTGACCGCTTAAGGCAATCATATCCTGCAGTGTCCGCATCGGCGCCTCATGAACCCACAGCTGCGAATCCCGGTTGAGGGCTTGTGCATCATCCGACGATAAGATTGCCAGAATGTCGTTGTTGATGCAGATATAGGTGCCGAATTCCACCATCCCGTCCAAAAGCGTATCCAGATTACCAGACAGATTCTCCACATCCTTCTGGCACAGTTCCCGCTCTTCTGCCATCGTTCTGTGATAATTGCGCACAAACAGGCAGGTACTGATCAGCATCAGGATCGGTGTGATGATCGCATAGCTGTAACACACCAGCTTTTTCCGGATGCCGGCATTTTTCAATTTTCCTCTCATCCGCTTCCCTGCCTTTCTTTGTGCGTTTTAGTACCGACCGCTGTATCAGCCTTTTACCGCGCCCATCGCAACGCCCTTGGTGATGTGCTTGTTGAGCAGAATATACACAATGACTGCCGGTGCCGCCGTGAGTGCCATGACGGCGAACTGTACCGCATAGTTGGAAGAATACTGTCCCGTGAATTCCAGCACGGAAAACGGAAGCGTCTTCCACTTCGGCGTGCTGAGGTACGTGCTCGCCATGATGAATTCGTTCCAGTTATTTAAGAAGGTCATGATCGCCACTGTCGCAATCGACGGTTTTAACATCGGTGTGATAATCTGGAATACGATCCGGTAGATTCCGCAGCCGTCCATGACCGCCGCCTCCTCCATCTCCCACGGAATCGAATCGATAAATCCGGTCATTAAGAACAGTCCCTGCGGGAGTGAAAATGCCACATACGGAATCAACAGTGCCCAGATGGTGTCCGTGAGTCCCAGCGTGTTGTATATTTTATAGTTCGGAAGCAGCGTCGCATGGATCGGAATCATCATGCCGAGCAGCAGGATCGTTTTTACAAGCCCGCTTAACTTCCAGCGCATTCTGCGGCATGCATAGGCCGCCATGATAGAGATCAGCAGCACAAAAAATACCGCGAGTCCGTTGATGATGATACTGTTTTTCAAGTACTGCAGAAAATGTCCGTCCACGAAAGCGGTCACATAGTTGCCCCACTGTATCTTTTCCGGAAGGATCAAAAGTCCGTTCGTAAACATTTCTGTGCTGCTCGCAAGTGAAAAGTCAAGCAGCCAGATCAGCGGAAAGATCTGGATCACCGCCACCAGAAGCAACACGATCCACAGCACAATTTTGCCGATGCCTGCATGTGCGGCACCCTTTTTCTGATTTACATTATTTTTCTTCATGCCGCACCCCCTAATCATTTTCCCTGCCCGCAAAGATTCTGTTGAGTCCCACAGTCACGAGAATACAGATGATGATAAATACCACGCCGATGGCATTCCCGTATCCGTACTTAAAAGCTTTAAACGCCTGCTGATACAGATAGTTGGCCGCAAACTGTGTCGCGTCCCCCGGTCCGCCGTTTGTCAGCAGATACACCGTCTCCATCTGCTTTAAGGCGGAGATAATTGCCATCGTGACATTGATCTGAATCACCGGCTTCATCAACGGGAGCGTGATCCGAAGGAAGGTCGTCTTCCAGTCTGCCCCGTCGATCGCCGCCGCCTCATAGAGAACCGGATCGATATTCTTAATTCCTGTATAGTAGATGAGCATGCCCCAGCCGAACCCGTGCCAGATCAGCACAATGAGCACCGACCAGATGGCGTTGTCCGCGGAGAACCAGTTGATTTTCCCCTGATAGCCGAACACCTTAAGCACATTGTTTAACAGTCCGAAATCCGGGTTATATATAAATTTCCACAGATAGGCAATCACTGCCACAGAAATAACATTCGGTATAAAGTAGACACACCGGAAAAAGCCCTCCGCCTTTCCCGATAATTTATCAAGCACCGCGGCAACCACGATCGCAATCGGATGCTGGATGCAGATAAAACCGATTGCCAGAAGCAGCGAGTTGAGCAGCGCCCGGCCAAACGATTTGTCATGCAGCAGCGTCTTATAATTCTCCATTCCGATAAAGGTTGCCTGCCCCATTCCGGAGTAGTCGGTAAAGCCATAGTATACACTCAGACAGATCGGCGCCAGAATCGCAAAGATAAATACGAGCAGACCCGGCAGCACAAGACTGAAGATCATCCGTTTATTGCTATATAATTTCTTCATAAAAGCCCCTTTCCCACGCAGGATGATGCCGCCTGGCGTCATCCCGAGGTAAAAAACGGACCGTCACATATTTTGCAACGGTCCGTCTCTCCCTGTCAGTTATTTACACGCATTTCCCAATGCAGATAAGAAATCATCTGTTGATTCCGTACCGTTTGCAAGACTCTGTATCTCTGTCTCAATCGTTGTTTTGAAATTGGAGGAACCGCAGTCGTTGATCGGGGTTCCGGAAATATTGGTTGCATTGTTCAAAAGATCCATAATCTGCATCTGGAGCCTGGTCTCCTCGCCAGTCAGATAATCGGTCTGATCCTGTGCGGAAAGTCCGACACCGAATTCCCATCCGAGCTTGGATAACTGATCCGGCTGGTACATGTAGTTGAGGAACTTAATTGCCTCGTCCTTTACCTTGGAATCCGCAGATACCGCATATCCGCCGCCGTTCCATGCCGCAAGATCCGTAGCCGTTCCCTTGCCGTCCGCCACTGCCGGCATGACAAATGCGCGGATGTTATCTCTTACCTCTTCCGGAATGTCCTCATTGAGCGCCATCGAAGTCTCCCAGCTTCCCATGTAGAACATCGCTGCCTGACCGTTGGTAAACAGGTTCTGCGCTGTTCCGTAATCCTGGTAATCAAAACCGGTCTGGAATACTCCTGCCGAAGCGGTGTCTGCCAGAAGCTGTGCCGCCTCCGAGAACAGTGGATCAGAGAAATCGCCGTTTGCAATCGCATCAGAGATTGTGCCTGCCGGGGTCTGTGCAATCCGCACCATCAGATCCTGCATATAGCATGCCAGTACCCAGCCGTCGCCGCCGTCCATGGCTACCGGAACGATGCCCGCCGCATTGATCTGATCAGAAAGTGCTAAAAGATCATCATAGGTCTGCGGTACTTCCCAGCCATTGTCGTCAAACATTTTCTCATTGTAATAAAATACCATGATGTCGGTATTTCTCGGCAGTCCGTACAGCTTGCCGTCCTTCTTGAATCCCTCGAGCGAGCCGGAAACAAAACCGTAGTCGGAGTAATCGCTCTCATTTAACTCTGCCAGAACGCCTGCATCCAGCACCTCATCGAGGAACGAAGGCTGTCCCCAGATGCTGACAACATCCGGCATGCCGTCCATCGCATACGCTTTGAACTTTGTCTTGTAAGATTCCTCGTCGAGCGCTTCCACCTCGATGTTGACGTTCGGATTCTCACTCATGTACTGGTCGATGATCGTCTGCTCCACAAGTCCCTGACCATTCTTGCGGTCCGGCAAGTTGGAGAACAATTTGATTGTTACCTCCTCGCCGTCCGTATCTGCCGCCCCGCTCTCTGTCGCCGCATCAGCCGTCGTGCCGGACGCCTCCGCTGCCGGCGCATCGGTCTGCTCATCTGTGTTTCCACATCCTGCTGCCATGGATACCAGCATGGATGCTGCAAGAATAGATGCCATCAATTTTTTCTTCATGTCTAAAACCCTCCCAAAAGTTTTATTTTTGTTGACAACAAGATCGTAACATCCTATCCCGTCTGGTAACAGGCACCGAATTTTTAAAATCGTGTATTATTTTTTAATTGCATCTGGATGATAAAAGAATGTGCGATTGCACATTCCCGCGCCGAGCGCGGTCGCCTGCGACATATTTCTCCTTCGCGCGAGTGCGCATCCTTCTCGGAGGGTTTTTTATGCAATAGGGAATTTCTTTGAAATTCCCTATTGCATAAAAAAGACACCGTTTCCTCCACCGGGCTTCTGATACTGATTATGCCATATGGTTCCTGTCAGTTCAGTGTCCTGATTTTAGAAAAGGTGTCTTATTTTTAAATTTTATTTTTTAATAAGGAATCCTACTATGCTTCCGGCATGGAAATCTTATCGAGAATTCCCGTCAGATGCGCGATCGTCACGCCGTAGTTGGTCATCGGAACGCCCTGCTCTCTGGCGCGCTCAATCCGCGACATCACATATTTGCGGTTAAACATGCACGCGCCGCACTGGATGATGAGATCGTAGCCGGAGAGATCTTCCGGGAAGTCAGTCCCGCTCACAATATCCACAGCAAGCGACTCGCCGAAGCGTTTTCTCAACATCCGCGGAATCTTTTCCCTTCCGATGTCCTCCTTCAGCGGTGCATGGGTACAGCACTCCGCGATCAGTATCCTGGAATGGGCGTTCAGCGCGTCAATATGCTCCGCCCCCTCCACATAGTACGGCAGATCGCCCTTATATGCCGCAAACAGCACGGAAAAGGACGTGAGCATGCTCTCCGCCGGTTTGTTTTCGTAGACATAGCCAAATACCTGGGAGTCCGTAATGATAAGCTTCGGTGCTTTTTTCAATACCGCAAGCGCCGGTATCAGCTGATCGGTCGTCACACTCATAACCAGGCATTTCTTATCGAGAAGTTCGCGCAAAGTCTGCACCTGCGGCAGAATCAGCCTTCCCCTGGGTGCCTGGATGTCCTGCGGCATCACGAGAAGCACCAGATCCTCCCGGTCGACCAGTGTCCCGGTGATGAGGCGGCTGCCGTAATTCTCCGGCAGTTTGCGGATCAGTGCTTCTTTTAATGCCTCCATGCCCTCTCCCGTCTTGGCGCTGACCGGATATGCCTCCTCACCGGTCTTCCCCCGGATGGCGGCTGCCAGTTTATCCACCTGTGCGTCCGACCGGATGTCCGTTTTCCCCACGACGAAAAGTACCGGCGTCCCGTGCTCTTTCAAAAAGCAGTACCAGTGCATTTCTTCCTCATCAAGCACCGCGTCACCATTCCCCGCCACAAGGAGCAGCGCAATATCCGTCTTTTCCGCTGCGAGACGTGTCTTTTCCATGCGGCTTTTGCCCAGTTCGCTCTCGTCACCAAATCCTGCCGTATCTATGATAATGCACGGGCCGAGCGGATGTACCTCCATCGCCTTGTAGACCGGGTCGGTCGTCGTTCCCGCCACATTGGCGACAATGGATACCTCCTGTCCGGTAAAAGCGTTGATGAGTGCGGATTTCCCGCTGTTTGTTTTTCCAAATATTCCTATGTGCAGACGGCTGCTGCCCGGCGTCTCATTCAATGTCACTGCCATAACTTTCTTTTTCCTTCCTGCATACGAATTTCCCCTTGTCCGTATTACATCCATATCCGGCTTCCAGCGGCTGCCCGATCCCAGCATCGCTTCCGGCTATCAGAAGCGGAAGTCTCTCTTTCCCTCTGCAATATCATGAATGTGCTCGTAGGCGGTCTGCTTTACCTTCGGATTCGGAATCTTCTCAAGCTCACGGTCAATCAGTTCCATACCGATCTTTTTCGTCTCCTCGCCCGCATAATCCTCGAGGTATTCTTTTAAGGTCATGAGCGCGTTCGGATGACAGCAGTTTAAGATCTGCATATTTTTGCAGAGCGCCATAAAACGGTCACCGGTTCTACCCTCGCGGTAACATGCGGTGCAGAAGCTCGGAATATAGCCCATTTTCATCAGCCAGTTCACGACCTCATCTAAGGTACGCTGATCGCTGACGTCAAACTGCTCGGAATTCTCCTCCTCCGGCTCCGGCTCGGCATAACCGCCGACACTCGTTCTCGATGCACCGCTGATCTGCGATACGCCGAGCGGGAGCACTTTCTCACGCACTGCCTGACTCTCGCGTGTGGAGATGATCATTCCCGTATACGGCACCGAGATGCGGATGAGCGCACAGATCTTTGCAAAAATATCATCGCTGATACCGTTGTCAAAAGCAGTCGGATCAATGTCATCGGCATGTTTGACACGTGGCACGCTGATCGTGTGCGGTCCGACGCCGTGCACGGCTTCCAGATGCTCCGCATGCATCAGAAGTCCGGCAAATTCATAGCGGTACATCTCCAGTCCGAACAGCACGCCGAGTCCGACATCATCGATGCCGCCTTCCATCGCACGATCCATTGCCTCCGTGTGATACGCGTAATCATGCTTCGGCCCGGTCGGATGCAGATTCTCATAGCTCTCCTTGTGGTAGGTCTCCTGAAACAGGATGTAGGTTCCGATGCCGGCTTCTTTTAACTTGCGGTAGTTCTCGACCGTCGTTGCCGCAATGTTGACGTTAACACGGCGGATGGCTCCGTTTTTGTGCTTGATGCTGTAGATCGTCTGAATACACTCCAGAATATATTCGATCGGATTGTTCACCGGATCTTCGCCGGCCTCGATTGCCAGACGCTTGTGTCCCATGTCCTGAAGTGCCGTGACTTCCCTCACGATCTCCTCCTGCGTCAGCTTCTTTCTGGCAATGTGCTTGTTTTTCAGGTGATACGGGCAGTATACACAGCCGTTTACACAGTAGTTGGAAAGATATAACGGTGCAAACAGCACAATACGGTTGCCGTAAAAGTCTTTCTTGATCTGCTGCGCCAGCGCATAGACTTCCTCGATTTTTTCCGGGATCTGACAGGCGAGCAGCACCGATGCCTCTCTGTGGTTCAAGCCCTTGCGCTCTCGCGCTTTTGCGATGATCGCGTCGATCAGCTCCACATTGTCCTTGTTCGCATCCGCGTAGGCAAGCGTCTCACGGATCTCCTCGTCGTTGATAAATTCCTCTGCTTTTAATGATTTTGCGTCATACTTGTACATAATTTTTCCTTTCTTTCCGGTTAGTTCATGCTTCCCGGTCAGTGTTTTTATTTTAAACCGCAGGTCGGTAATCCCCGCGGTCGGTAACCACTTCATAGCCGATGTTCTCCATCCGCCTCTGCATGCAGAAACGACATTCTGCCGCCTCATCCCCGGTACACAGTTTATTGTCATAGAGCATATAATTTTTCCGCACAGATACCGGTGAAAGATTCGGCATCACGACATTTGCCCCGGAAAGGATTGCCTTTTCACGCCCTCTCGGATCGATCGTGCCAACCGCTGTTGTCGCCGGAATCATAGCGTTTGGATTCATCAGCCGCAACATGGCAACCAGATTCAAAGTCAGATCCAGACTGCCTCCTGTTTCTTTTGCAAATACCGTGTCTTTGTGTGGGATAAACGGTCCGATGCCGATCATATGCGGCCTCAGTTTTTTGATATAACACAGTTCCCGTGCCAGATATTCTAATTGCCAGCCCGGTGAACCCACCATAAATCCACATCCGGTCTGATAACCGGTTTTTTTTAATATTTCAAGGCAGTGCAGTCGGTTTTCCAGGCTCATCTGCTTTGGATGCAGCATCGCATAATGCTCCGGAACGGATGTCTCTTCCCGCAGAAGATAGCGGTCTGCCCCGGCTTTGTGCATCGCACGGTAAGACTCTTCTGAACGTTCGCCAAGCGAGAGCGTCACTGCACAGTCCGGATATTCTTTCTTGATCGAGCGAATGATCTCACACATCCGTTCATCATTGAAATAAGCATCCTCGCCGCCCTGCAGCACAAATGTCCGAAATCCCAGCTCATAGCCATTCTCGCAGCACTGCAGGATTTCTTCCTTTGTAAGGCGGTAACGGCTGGCATTCCTGTTAGAACGGCGGATTCCGCAGTAATAGCAGTCATTTCTGCAGTAATTAGTAAATTCTATCAGACCTCTTGTATATATTTTATTTCCAAAATATTTTTTCTGTATACGGACAGCCTCTTCCCGAAGCAGACGAACCGCATCCGGATCCTGGTATAAGTGCAGAAGTTCCGGATATTCTTCCTTTGTCAGCTGTCCTTCTTTTATAAATTTTTCAACGATCCCCATACTTTATCTGTCCTTCTCTTTTATTTACAAAACTATCTGTAAAAATATTTTATCACAAAAAAACAGATATTGCACAATATAAGTATACATGCAATATCTGTTCTTACAGAATGGTTACTGTTCATTCCCTTCTCAGTAACACAGAATGATCCAATTTTTATTTAATAAGATCCTTTACAACCTCACC
>OLQB01002276.1_pt1 | contig 12612 bp, 10 predicted proteins | sample 1672681 | NCBI WGS metagenome assembly OLQB01 (sample SAMEA3136713, study PRJEB25190) | human gut metagenome | reverse complement strand
GGCGCTGCATGTCCTCGGAGACGGAATCGTAGTATTTCGTCTCGTTGTCCACCTGATAGCCGATGACGGCCGGATGGTCGGCGACGTGGGAGATGAGCTTGCGGATCACGCGTTCGCCGTAGAAACGGTAGGTGGCGTTGACGACGTCCATGATCTGGCGTGCGCCGTATTTGCCTTGGCCGCTCGGGGTGACCGCGAGCACGCTCGGGTCGAGTTTGACGAGCCAGCTGGGCACCGCGTAGGTCGGCGTGCCGACGATGACGTCGATGCCGGCGCGCTGGGCGGCGTCGAGCGCGCGGTCCACATAAGTGAAGTCGAATACGCCCGGTTGCGGTTCGCAGGTGCTCCACGTGGATTCGGCGATGCGGATGACGTTCAGCCCCGCGTCCTTCATCATTTTCATATCCTCATCGATGCGGTCGATGCCTTTCATCATGAGGTATTCGTCATAGTATGCTGCGCCAAAAAGGATGTGGTCCACTTCGTTGCGACTCATGGTTTTCTTGTTCCTTACGTCTTCGCTGACTACGGTCGAGATTTTTATCTAACAAGTATTAGATATAAGAAATATATTATCTGCCCGTACATATGTCAAGAGGCTTGGAAATAAGGCGTGTCTTACCTAATAAACATTAGATATACGACCAGCCGCTACTTTTTTACCGGTATCCGTCCCATACCGGAGAGGGGAAAATCAACCGTTCGAAGGCGAGCCATTCGTCATACAGGTCGATCGGCGGTTTGCGCATCCACCGCAGCTGGATACCGTCCATCGCCTCGATGCATTGCCGTACGATCGGCCGCATATTATCCCATCTGCCGACTTCCGGAGGCAGTTTCCATGCGAACTTTGAGTAATGCTCCCACGTCAGATCCGGTCGGTTTTCGAAATACTCGTGCAGTGGATGGTCCGCGTTGAACGATTCGGTTTCCAAAACCATGTACAGCTGCAGCAGACTGCGGCGTTGCGCATTGTAGCGGACCAGAAACCGCAGATATGCGGGAAACAGCATGCCGTCAGAATCGCTGCCGGGCAATCCCGACTTAGCGAAGTCGGCGGGTGTGCCCTGCTGGTCGTAGCTATCGGTGACCAGCAGCGACAACAACCGCTCCTTGTTGCCGATGTAGTGCAGCAGTCCGGGCTGGCTCATGCCGATGGCGTCGGCGATGTCCTTGAGCGACGTACCGTAATACCCCTTCTCGCCGATCAGCTTGCCCGCCGCCGCGATGATTTCGCGTTTGCGCTCTTCGGGCGATTTACGAACCCGCTTTTTCCCCTCGGTAACCATATGGAACAGCGTACCATCGGACGGGCCCTCGGCCGGTCACGCCTGGAAGACGTCCGGATGCTTCGGGTCGCCCGGTTCGTCGGCGAGCACACCCTCAAGGCCGAGAAACTCCTGCCAGAATTCCAACGAATTGCCGTATGGGATGGCCTGGCTTCCGCGCGCCTGCAGGTTCGCCTTGGCCTCGAACACGTCCTCCTCGCGGATGCCGTCGAAATAGCTTTCCAAGCGTTCAAGGTTCGTCGGATCGTAGAACAGCGAGCCGATGATTTCAGTAAGCCGCTCGGCGCGGGCCACCGGCAGCGAATCCCAGTGGCGGAATTCGATGAAGTTCTTCAAACGCACGTCGTTGAAGTGCGTGGAGATCACATGGTTGATCTCGTACGCGTTGAGCTCGCGGTCCGGGTACACGTCGTTCGCGTTCTCGTAGAACGCCGGATGGTGCAGATCGGTTCCGGGCACCGCCAGCGCTTCGGGCGTGTGCGTCAGGTCGGCGAACATCATCGGCGTGGACAGCACGTCCACCGCGTAATCCTCCCAACCGAAACGCGGGTCGAACAGGCCGGGGATGACGTTCGTGCGCTGGAAATCGAGATAATCCCACATGCGCTGGCGTAGCAGCGGATAAGGATTCTCCCTGCCTTCGAAATACGGGGTGTTGCGGAAGAACCATGCCAGAATCGGGCCGATCACCGTGCCCAACCGCAGTTTGGCGATCGCGTCCTGTTCCGAAACGTAGTCGATGCTGACCTGTGTCGAAGCGGAGCAACGCATCATGCACGGACCGAACTGTCCGACACGTCCCAGGTAGGCGGTCATCGCCTTGTATCGGTCCTTCGGATTGACGGGAATGTCGGCGTAACTGGATTTCGGTTGGTAACCATAGTTGACGAGTCGGAAACCAAGTTCTTCGAGGATGGGGTCGACTTCGCGGCGGAACGCGCCGTACAATGTGGCGAGCTCCTCCGGCTTGTGCAGGATGCCGATGGACGTTTCCAACTGTCCGCCCGGTTCCAAAGATACGGAGATGCCGTCACGGGCGAGTCCGACCAGTCGCCCGTTTTCCCAGTATTCCTTGTTTTCGTCGTAATACGGGCGGATGCGGTTGAGCAACGCTTCAATGCCGTTGCTTTCGTAGTAGGTCACCGCGGTATCGTCGCTGTTATATACCGGCAGGTGTTCGATTTCCACGCCAAAACCGCCGGTGCCGCGCTGTTGGCAGCCGGATTCGAAGAATTTGATAAGGCTTTCCACATGCTTCGGATTCGGCTCGGTCAGCAGGTGCGCGTACGTGATCTTTGGCGTTGTCATAGTGGCCATCCTAACGAAAAGCGCCATTCGCAACGCAGGCTACGCTATACGGAAAATCGATAACCGACCATCATTCCCCATCGATTTGGCTGGCGATTTGAATGCCGATTCGACGACCATCGATTTTACGATCGCCGAATCAGCCGTCGATTTGGCGGCTCAGATACCGTCGAACCGACGTCGGAAAGTTTCCCAACGTCGGTTCGACGGAAATAAGAATGGCGATTCAAGCGGCCTTCTCGCTGTTGCGCGCCTCTTCGGCTGCGCGGTGCGCCTTCTTGGCAGCGGAGATCATCAGCTTGATGCGGTTGAGCTGGTTGGCTTCCGAAGCGCCCGGATCGTAATCGATGGACACGATGTTGGCTTCCGGATGCAGTCGGCGGATCTTGCCGAACATGCCTCGGCCTGTCACGTGGTTCGGCAGGCAGGCGAACGGCTGCGCGCACACCACGTTCGGGCATCCCGATTCGATGAGTTCCAGGATTTCCGCGGTCAGCAGCCAGCCTTCGCCGGCCTGCACGCCCACGGACGTGACCTCGTCGGCCTTCTTGACCAGTTCAGGCATCGGCAGATCCTGCGAGAACTTGCCGTGAGCCAGATCGATCGCCTCGCGTACCGGAGCGTTGTACAGGTCGAGGCCCTTGCGCATCAGCGCATAGCCGATCTTGCTGCCGCCCATGCCGAGGTAATGCTCGTTCCAGTCGGAAATGTACGGTCGGGTGGTCATGAATTCCATGATGCCCGGCACCACGGCCTCGCAATCCTGCGATTCGATGACGTCGACCACATGGTTGTTGGCGTCCGGCTGGTACTTGACGAGGATCTCGCCGACCACGCCGACGCGCACCTTGCGCGGCTCGTCCTTCAACGGCAACGAGTCGAACGACTTGACGATCTCCTTGACGAGTGTCGGATACGGCAGGTATTCCTTGCCGATGAACTTGCGCGCCGTCTTGGAACGACCGTGGTTCTCGAGCGTCTCGCGCACGATGGTGTCCCACGTCTTGTACAGCTTGTTCGCGCTGCCGGGGGTCACTTCGTACGGGCGCACGCGGTACAGGCACTTCATCAGCAGGTCGCCGATGATAAGCGCCTTGATGGCGCGGTGCAGCAGTGCCGGCGTGGCGGTGAAGCCGGGGTTGTCCTCGATGCCTTGCGTGGAGATGGCGATCACCGGGATTTGCGGATAACCGGCGTCCACCAGAGCCTTGCGGATCAGGCCGAAGTAGTTGGTGGCACGGCACATGCCGCCGGTCTGCGTGATCGCAAGCGCGGTATGGTCCGGATCGTATTTGCCTTCCAGAATGGCGTCCACGAGCTGACCGATGACCATGATGGCCGGATAGCAGGCGTCGTTGTTGACGTATTTCAGGCCGGTTTCCACGTCCTCTCGGCTGGCATGCTTGAGGATGTCGAACTTGTAGCCGCCGGAGCGGATGACGGATTCCACCAGAGAGAAGTGGATCGGGCTCATCTGCGGAGCCACGATGGTGTAGTCCTTCATGTTCTTGCCGAACGGGATGCGGTTCGCGTACTTGGACAGGGTCGCCGAGTTGTGTGCGGACGCGCCCTTGCCATTTGTCTGCGTTTTGGCGGTTTCTTGCGATTCGCCCTTGCCGTTTTCCGCCGCGCGCTTGGATGCGGCCGTGACGGCTTCGGTGAGTTTCGGATTGGCTTTCATGACGGTGTCGAGCATGACCTGGCGACCGGGGGTCGGCGCTTCGGTGCCGGTCTTGCGGAATCCGTCGTTCTTCTTGTTGCGTTCACGCTCTTCGACGGCCGCCTTGAGCGAGCGCAGACGGATTTTCGCCGCGCCCAGGTTGGAGACCTCGTCGATTTTGAGCATGGTGTACACGTCGGCCTTGTCCGCCAGGATCTCGGACACCTGGTCGGTGGTGATGGCGTCGAGGCCGCAGCCGAAGGAGTTGAGCTGCACGAGCTCGAGTCCCGGATAGGATGCGACGAAGTTGGCCGCCGCGTACAGACGCGCATGGTAGGCCCACTGGTTGGTGACGCGCAATGGCATCTTGGTGACCTTGCGGTCGTCGACGTGGCGGAAGCCGTTCGCGTTCTTCTTGCGCGGATCCTCTTCGCCTTCGGCGAGGAATTCGCTCAGGTTGAGCTTCTCCCCCGGCTGCAGTTCGCAGATGGAGTCTTCGGAAAGCACCACCATGCCGAGCGCGCAGATGGTCTCCGGGATGCCGTGGTTGATTTCCGGGTCGACGTGGTATGGGCGGCCGGCGAGCACGATGCCCTTGCAGTCGTGTTCCTTCATGTAGGCGAGGGCCTTGAGGCCTTCCATCTGCACGTCGTGCTTGAACACTTCGTTTTCGGCGTAGGCGGCCTTGACCGCGGTTTCGGCTTCCTCGCGGGTCACGTTGGCCCAGGCGAATTCCTCGACGATGCGGTCCACCATGAGCTCATGGTTGGCCATGTTGAAGTACGGGCGCATGTAGCGCACGCCTTCCTCGCGCAGTTCGGGCATGTTCGCGCCGATGACCACCGGATAGTTGGCCACGACCGGGCAGTTGTAGTGGTTGTCGGTGTTGGGAACGAAGTTCTCCTCATAGCTCACGCACGGGTAGAAAATCGTCTTGATGCCCTTGTTGAGCAGCCACTTGATGTGGCCGTGCACGAGTTTGGCCGGGTAGCAGATGTTTTCGGAGGCGATCGATTCGATGCCGGTTTCGAACAGTTCGTGCGAGCTGCGGCCGGAGATCATCACCTTGAAGCCGAGCGAGGTGAGCAGCGTGAACCAGAACGGGTAGTTCTCGTACATGTTGAGCACGCGTGGAATGCCGATTTCGCCGCGGGTGGCCTTCTTGTCGGTCAGACGACGGTAGGCGAAGCAACGCTTGTATTTGTAGTCGTACAGGTTGGGCCTGTCGGAACGCTGCTTCTTGGAATCGCCGCCGCGTTCGCAACGGTTGCCGGTCACGTAGCGGGAGCCGTCCTGGAATGTGGTGATGGTGAGCTTGCAGTGGTTCTGGCACAGCTTGCACACGTCACGTTCGGACGTCATGGACAGGTTGTCGAGGTCGCTGCCGGACACGATGCTGGATGCGGTGTGCGTGACGCCTGCGATATCGACCGTCTTCGCACCTTCCGTAGCGGCGGAATCGCCGTCGTCGAGACCGTCGGCCACGTCGGAATAGTGCATGCGTGCGGTCAACGCGGCGCCGTACGCGCCCATCAGGCCGGCGATGTTCGGTCGGGTCACCTCACGTTCGGTGAGCAGCTCGAAGGCGCGCAGCACGGCGTCGTTGAGGAACGTACCGCCCTGCACCACCACGGTGTCGCCCAGCTCGCCGGAATCGCGCAGCTTGATGACCTTGAAGAGGGCGTTCTTGATCACGGAGTACGAGAGGCCCGCGGCCACGTCGATCATGTTCTGCTCGGCGATGCCCACGTCGACAAAGCGATCGGGGTATGCCTTCTGGAGCTTGTTGGTTGTGGTCGACCCGGCAAGGTCGGCGTCGACCGCGCAGACGTTCACGCCCTCGTTAGCCAGCTCGACGAGCGTCTCGCCAAAGGCCTCGCGTGTTGCCCTCTTAGCCATGGCTAGGCCTCCTTCTCGATCTGGACTCGCTCGGCGTCAAGGTCGGCCAGCGCAAGCGCCGTCTCCTCCTCGTTGGGAGCCTTGCCGTGCCAACCCGCCTCGTTCTCCATGAACGAGACCCCCTTGCCCTTGACGGTATCGCACACAATGGCCGTAGGCGCTGCCGAGAAAGCCAGTGCGTCCTCGACCGCCGCGTGCAGGCGCTCGATGTCGTGACCATCGGTGTGGATAACGTGCCAGCCAAACGCGGCGAGCTTGGCGTCAACGTCACCCAGGGAGTTGACCTTGCGCACATCGCCATCGATCTGCAGGTTGTTGTTATCTACCATAACGCAGAGGTTGTCCAGCTTACGGAAGCCCGCGAACATAGCAGCCTCCCATACCTGTCCTTCCTCGATCTCACCGTCACCCAGCAGTGTGTATACACGGAAATCACGATTCTCCATCTTTGCACCCAGTGCCATACCTACTGCTGCGGAAATGCCCTGTCCCAGGGATCCGGAAGACATATCCACGCCGGGGATATGGATGCAGGGATGACCCTGCAGATAGGAGCCCAAGTGACGCAGGGTAGGCAGATCCTCTACCGGGAAATATCCTCTGTAAGCCAGTGCGGAATAGAGTCCGGGAGCTGTATGACCCTTGGACAGTACGAATCTGTCACGCTCCTCCATATCGGGATTCTTCGGGTCAATGTTCATCTCCTCAAAATATAAAAATGTAAAAATATCTGCGGCTGACAAGGATCCGCCGGGATGTCCTGCTTTCGCACTATGAACTGCGGTCACAATGCCCTTGCGGACATCATTGGCACGCTTTTGCAGTTCTAAATTCTTCATTGTCTCCTCCATTCCGCCATATTGGCTTGTCTGTTGCGATTTACGTTGTTATACTAGCATACTTCCCGATGCTAGTCTAGTAAAAGAATTGCTCTTCTACCGTAAAATATTGTTGTCTTCTATCAAACAGCTTTGCCCTGTCATTCATAAATTTTTTCACTTCGTTCGAAAATTCATTTCATGGAGGGGCGCTTTGCTAATAGAATTTGTCATATAGTGCTAGTACGCAAGCGTCCACGCACTATAAGTCAAATTCTATTTCAAAGTTGTTTGGCCATAGTACGCTCCGGCACCATGTTTGCGGTTATAGTGCTTATCCTGCAGTTCCTGGGGTGCCGGCTGGATCCTGGGGTTGATCGTCTCTGCGCGATAAGCCATTTTTGCCACCTCTTCCAGTACTACCGCATTATGGACAGCCTCCTTGGCATCCTTGCCCCAGGCAAAAGGTCCATGGTTCTTGCACAGAACGACAGGCACTGCTTTCGGGTCCTTACCCAGACGTTTGAACTCGTTAACGATCAGGTGTCCGGTATTTTCCTCGTAAGCGTCCTCGATTTCTTCCTTTGTCAGGCCGAGCGCGTAGAGCAGCGACCTGTGGGGGGCTTTTTCGAGCCCCTTTTTCATGAGTGAGCTTTTGCTGTCATCCATTGTAAAAAACCTCGGGATAGAGTCGGAATGGCTGTTAGGGCGTGAAAATATAGGCCAAAAGCACGGGGGCGTCAAAAAACGGGAGGCCGCTCCTCCCTGCGGGGGATGCCCGCCGCTTTTCGCTTGAGGGCGCGTGGGAAACAGGCTAGAGAGACACGCATGCAGGGAAAGAATCCGACACTCGCGAAACGTTATCTCTTCAAGCTTCTGGCCAACGTGGCTTCCGTACCCGTCTACCTGGCGATGGAAGCCATCCTGCCGCGCGCCCTCGGACCGAAGATGTACGGCAGTTACAGCTTTGCGACCAATCTCTTCTACCAGATGGCCGGCTTCCTGGACATGGGCACGAGCACATGCTTCTACAATTCCCTGTCCCGGCGCCAGACCGAGTCCGGACTTATCGCCTACTACATGCGGGCGTCTCTCCTCGTGCTCGTCATCACCATGGCCGTGGCCATGCTCTTCTTCGCCGTGCCTTCCTGCGGCAGCCTTTTCATGCCCGATGTGCCTCTGTGGCTCGCCCCGCTGGCCGCCTTCTGGGCTTTTCTCACATGGTGGGGGCGCGTGCTCAGATCCATGAACGACGCCATCGGCGCCACGGTGAGTTCCGAGATGGTGCGCACCGTGGTTTCCCTTGTAGCCGTCGTCGCTCTGGGCGGCCTCTTCTTCTTCGGCGTCCTCGACATCGGCACGCTCTTTCTGCAGCAGTACTGTATGCTCGCGTGCACGGCCATCGGATTCTGGTTCGTCACCGTGCGTTACGGCCGGGGCCAGTGGCTGCCCTCGGGAACCATTTCCATGCGCCTTACCAGAGAGCAGAAAAAAGCCTATTTCCGGGAATTCTTCGACTATTCCAATCCCCTTTTCGTACAGGCCCTCCTGGCCTTCTTCATGCTCTCTGCCGAACGCTGGCTTCTGCAGTGGTTTGACGGTTCGGCAGAGCAGGGATTCTTCGCGCTGTCCCAGAAAGTGAGCATGGCCTGCTTCCTCTTTGTCTCCGCCATGACGCCGCTTCTCATGCGTGAACTTTCCATCGCATGGGGCAGACACGACGTGACGGCCATGGCTCATCTCGTCAACCGTTTCGCCCCGCTTCTCTATGTGGTAGCCGCCTATTTCTCCTGCTTCACGCTCTCCGAGGCCACGTTCCTCGTCCATCTCTTCGGCGGTTCCCAGTTCACGGAAGCCATTCTGCCCGTGCAGATTATGGCCCTCTATCCCCTGCACCAGGGATACGGCCAGCTTGCCACGTCCATCTTTCACGCCAGTTCCAGAACAAAGGTGCTCAGGAACATGCAGGCCCTTGAATGTGTATATGGCCTCTCCGCAGCCTGGTTCCTGCTCGCCCCAGCAGACCTCTGGGGCCTCGGGCTCGGCGCCACGGGCCTCGCCTGCAAAACCGTGGGCGTGCAGTTCATCAGCGTGAACCTCTACATGTGGCTGGCCTCCCGCTTCGTGCCCCTCGCGTTCTGGCGCAATCTCTTCCATCAGATCTGGAGCCTCGGCCTGCTTCTCGGACTCGCCTTCGGCTGCCGCGAGCTCACCCTGTATCTGGGGATTGGGAATCTTGATTCCTTTGTGCGCTTCTTCTGCTCCGGAGTCATCTACACCGCCGTCCTAGGCCTTGTCGGCGTCCTCTGCCCCGCGCTCCTCGGGCTCTCCCGCCAGGAAGTGCGGGACTTTGTGAAGCGCATCCGCCACAGGGAACTGTGAGTTTTCCGGGCTCTTGCATTGCCCGGGAAAAAGGAAGTATAAATCTGAAATTGCTGGGGGAGCCGAAAGGCTGAGAAAGGGCTGACACCCTGACCCCGGGAACAGGTTATGCCTGTTCTGACACCTGATGCAGGTAATACTGACGAAGGGAAAGCAGCCAGAGCTCCGTGCAGCTGAACGGTACGCCATATCCGCTTTTCCTCCGCGTCAGGGAAAGCGGCTTTTTTGTTTCTTACGGGGTAACGCATATGGAAAAAATCACCTGTACCGTCAATGGACAGGAAACGGCGTTCGCGAAGGGTTCCACCATGGAAGACGTGGTGAGAAGCCTCGGTGCGGATCCGGCGAAGGTCGTGGTCGAACGCAACGCCGTCATCGTGCCCAGGGAAAAATTCGCTGCCGTGGAGGCCGGCGAAGGCGACGTCATCGAGGTCGTGCAGTTCGTGGGAGGGGGGTAGTCAGCCTTTTCCCCCAGGATGGTGCGCGTATCTTTTTCTGAAGGAGCTTAACATGGAAGATAAATTTGTACTCGGCGGCGTGGAACTCAGAAGCAGGCTTTTCATGGGCACGGGCAAATACGCCTCGGATGATCTCATCCCGAAAGTGGCCGAAGCGAGCGGCGCGGAAGTGGTGACCGTGGCCATGCGCCGCGTGGATCCCCAGAACAGGGGAATTATGGCGCATATCCCCGCTGGCATGCGCCTCCTGCCCAATACTTCGGGCGCCAGAACTGCCGATGAGGCCGTGCGCCTCGCCCGCATTGCCAAGGCCGCGGGCTGCGGCACCTGGGTGAAGATCGAAGTCATTTCCGACACGCGTCACCTCCTTCCTGACGGGTACGCCACGGCCAAAGCCACGGAGATCCTCGCCCGCGAAGGATTTACCGTCCTTCCCTACATCAATCCCGATCTCTATGTGGCCCGGGCCTGCGTGGATGCCGGCGCTGCCTGCGTCATGCCCCTTGCCGCTCCCATCGGCACCAACCGCGGTCTGCGTACGAAGGAAATGATTGGGATCCTCATCGAGGAAATGAGCGTGCCGGTCGTCGTGGACGCCGGAATCGGACGCCCCTCCGAGGCCTGCGAGGCCATGGAGATGGGCGCTGACGCCTGTCTCGTGAACACGGGCATCGCTTCAGCCCGCGACGCCGTGGCCATGGCCCGCGCCTTCGGAATGGCTGTCAGGGCCGGCCGCGAGGCGTTTCTCGCCGGGTTCGGCGGGGTGCGCGCCCAGGAAGAGGGCGCTTCCGCCTCGTCTCCGCTCACCGGGTTCCTGCGCTAGGAGGCCGGCATGGAAACCTTTACCGAATTCTGGAAGGCCCAGGACAGGGAACAGCGCGAAAAAGATGTGGCGGCCATGACCGCCCGCGACGTCTCGGACGCTCTCAACAAGGAAGTCCTTTCCCCGCGCGACTTTCTGGCCCTGCTTTCCCCTGCCGCGGCCCCGTACCTCGAGGCTATGGCCCGCCGCGCCCACGAGCTCACGGCCCGTTATTTCGGCCGCGCCGTGAATCTCTTTACGCCCCTTTATATCTCCGATGTGTGCACCAACCACTGCCGCTACTGCGGTTTCAACGCGGAGAACAAGCAGAAGCGTACTCATCTCACCGTGGACGAGGCTTATGCCGAAGCCCTTGCCATCTATAAGGACGGCCTGCAGGACATCCTGCTCCTGACCGGCGAAGCCCCCGGTATCTCCACGCCCCAGTACATCGCCGACGTGGTGCGCCGCATCAAGCCGCTTTTCGCCTCCATCGGCATCGAGGTCTATTCCCTCACCGAGGACGAGTACGTCATGATGGCCGAGGCCGGCGTGAACTACATGACCATGTTCCAGGAAACGTACAACCCGGTGCTCTACAAGTATCTGCACCCGGCCGGCCCCAAGAGCAATTATGAATACCGCCTGGACGCGCCGGAAAGGGCAGGACGCGCCGGCATGCGCTCCCTCTCCCTGGGTGCCCTGCTCGGCCTGGACAGGCTCTATGACGACGGCTACGCCACGGGACTGCATGCCTGGTGGCTGCAGCGCCGTTTCCCCGGCACGGACATCGGCCTGTGCATCCCGCGCATCTGCTCCCACGAGGGCAGCTTCGACATTCCCTATCCCCTCGATGACAGATCCTTCGTGCAGTACCTTACGGCGCTGCGTATCTTCCTGCCGCGGGACTGCCTCACCTGCTCCTCCAGGGAAAGCGCGGACATGCGCAATCATATCGTGCAGATCTGCGTGAACCGTGTTTCCGCCGGTGTTTCCACGGCCGTGGGCGGCAGGGTCAAGTTCAGCCACACCCCGCCCCAGTTCGACATCACGGACAAGCGCGGCGTGGAGGAGATGGAGCGCGACCTCATCTCCCTCGGCTATCAGCCCGTCATCAAGGACTGGGAGGATCCCACGCTCTCCTCCACGGTCAGGGTGTAGCCTCACCATGGCAGGCACGCTTCTTGAGGGGCTCTCCCGCTACCTCGGAGAAGAGGAGCTCGCGCGTCTCGCTGCTCCCCGCATCGGCTTCGCAGGCTGCGGAGGCATCGGGTCCAACGCCGCGCTCATGCTGGCGAGATCGGGCGTGCGCCGCTTCCTTCTCGTGGATCATGACACTGTGGACGCGAGCAACCTGAACCGGCAGCAGTTCATGCCGCGGGACGTGGGACGTCCCAAGGCGGAAGCCCTCAGGGATCGTCTTCTGGAGCTCGATCCGGAGCTCGACGTGGACGCCAGGGTGAAAAAGCTCACGGAACAGAACGCGGACCGGTATGTGCCTCTCGCGGACATCTGGGTCGAGGCCTTTGACGCTCCGGAGTGCAAGCGTTTCCTCGTGGAGCGCGTCATGATGGCCGGGAAGCGCGTGGTGTCGGCCTCCGGCCTCGGCGGCTGGGGAGGCCCGCCCATGCGCAGACGGGAGCTCGGCCTCCTGACCCTGGTCGGCGACTTCACCACGGACGTGGCCGATCACGCGCCCTTCGCCCCCCGCGTCACCGAGGCGGCGGCCCTCATGGCTGATACCGTTTTCGGATGGATACTCGGGAAAATGGCGGACTGACGCCTGTTTTTCCCAGAAACAGTGCCCCCCCGGAAGCGGCGCTTCCGGGGGGGGCATCCGTCTTCTGAAAGTTTTCCGGATCAGAATTCGAGGCTGCCCGGCGTGCGCGGGAAGGGGATCACGTCACGTATGTTGCTCACGCCCGTGAGCATCATGATGAAGCGCTCGAAACCCATGCCGAATCCCGAATGAGGCACTGAGCCGAAGCGGCGCAGA
>OLQB01002274.1_pt1 | contig 12621 bp, 2 predicted proteins | sample 1672681 | NCBI WGS metagenome assembly OLQB01 (sample SAMEA3136713, study PRJEB25190) | human gut metagenome | reverse complement strand
TTTTTACTTATTTTTATTATTTGGTTTATTTTAATTTTGTTCATTTTTATATTTTAAAAATGGTTTTTTGTTTGATTAACTATTTGATTGATTATGTTATATTTTAATTTATTCATATTAAATAGGTAGTTTTATATAAGTTGTGTAAAAGATATATACATTGTCTAACTATTTGTTAGTTCAGTTTAAATTTTAATGTGTTTAATTGTAATTTTTAGAAAAGGAGAAAAATCTCATGAGTCTAAAAAAGAATATTGGTGTGTTAGTTCTTTTATTAGTACTTTTAAGCATGTCTGCAGTTTCTGCTGAAGATGTGTCTATTAATACTAATGATACTTACCAAGCACCAAATGAAATTCAAAAAGATTTCACATCTTTACAAACAGACATTGATAATTCTCAAAATGTATTTGAGCTTAATTATGATGTCAAACACGGAGATGATGAAAAGGATAATTATGGTATTTCTATTACAAAGACTACTATAATTAACGGAAATGGTCATACAATTGATGCTAATGGTCATGGAAGTATTTTTGTAGTAAAAGATTCTTCTGTTACATTAACATTAAATGATTTGACTTTAATTAATGCAAATCCTGTTTCTGATAGTTCAGGAATTGTAAGTAACGGTGGGGCTGTTTACTTTGATGGTTCTACTTTAATAGTAAATAATGTGAATTTCAAAAACAATACTGTCTATAAATATGGTGGTGCAATTTACACTACTGGAACTTGTATTGTAGACAGTTCTGTTTTTGATGGAAATGATGTGCAATTCAGAAGTCAAAATATTGGCAATGGAGGTGCAGCTATCTATGCAGATAATGGTGCTTCATTATTAATCTCTAATTCACAAATAATTAATAACCATAAAAACATGGTTATTCGTGACAATAATGTTGGAGATCTTGTAGTCGGTGTAGTAGTTGCAACAGGATATACTAAAATTTCAAAATCTTACTTTAGAAATAACAGCGGATGTTATGGTGGTGCTGTAACTTCTTTAGGTTACACTAGCGCAGGTAAAAATCAGATTATCATTGAAAATTCAGTATTTGATGCAAATAGAGCATTCCAAGGTGCAGCTGTAAATGTTTTAGGTTCTACTTTCAAAATATCCGGAACCAATTTCACCAACAATAAAGGTGTTGGTTATGGAAGTGGTAATCCTAATGTAGGGGCTCTTCTTACATGGTATGGTTGTGAAGGTACAATATCTGATTGTAATTTTATAAACAATACTGCAGAGAATGGTGCTGCTTATAGATTAGGTGATGATCATAATGGTGTTTCCAGTGCCAGTGTTGACAGCTGTACTTTTATAAACAATACTGCAACTAATCAAGGTGGTGCTATATATGAAGGTGGAAAAACAGGTAAAGCTACTTTAGATATTAAAAATTCCACATTTACCAATAACTCTGCAAAAAAAGAAGGTAGTGCTATTTATAATGGATATACTTTAAATATTGATGATGATACAACATTTACTAATAATATGGTTTATATGTATTATAATGGTACTTTAAACATAGGTGAAATTAAAACCTTTACTGATTTGCAAAATGCTATAAACATGGTTGAAGGTGATATTCGTCTAAATTCTAATGTAACTATGTTAGCTAGTGAAGCTGATAAGTTTGTAAATGGTATTGTTGTTGACCATCTTGTTAATCTTAAATGTGACGGTTTTACTATTAATGCTAATAATTTAGGTAGGATATTTAATGTTACCTCAACAGCTGATAAATTAAATATATATAATGCTAATTTAATTAATGGTAATGCTGATATCGGTGGTGCAATATATAATACTGGTTCTGTATATGCATTCAACACTGCTTTTAAAGACAATACTGCTGCTACTATGGGTGGTGCAGTATTCAACAAAGGAACTTTAACTATTCAAAAATGTATAGTAGATAATAATGATATAACCAAACGTACTTCTTCTGCCTCTGAAGATTATGGTGGTGCAGCTATCTATAACTGGTATGATAGTACATTATTTATTAAAAATAGTACTATTTCCAACAACCTTAAAAATTATAAAAATGGGGATTATGTTGTTGGTGCTGTAACTTCTCTTGGTAAAACTAAAATTTCAGAAAATTCTTATTTTGTTAATAACTCTGGCCGTTGGGGTGGAGCTATTACTACTTCAGGCAGTTCATTACCTGGTAAGAAAGTTAATGAATTAAGTATTAGTGATTCTACATTTAGTAAAAATGGAGGATTATACGGTGCAGGTATATTTATAGAAGGTTCTGAGTTCACGATTACTAGTTGTGTATTTGATAGCAATACTGCATCTGGTAAAGGTAATATGACTCCAAATGATAATAATGGAGCAGCTATTGAAGTAACCAATACTGATAAAGCTATTACTGGAACTATAAGTAAAACTAAATTTATCAATAACAAAGCTCAATATGGTGGAGCTATTGATATTTGTGCAGGAACCATTAAAATTATAAATTCAAAATTCATTAATAACTCTGCTGATGTTGAAGGTGGAGCTATAGATATTAATGCTGCAAATGGTAACCCTAAAGTTACAATTTCCAGTTCTAATTTTATTAACAATAGTGCACCAGTTGGTGGAGCTATATGCAATGTACATGATTTAACTGTTAAAGGATCTACTTTTATTGACAATACTCCTAATACTATATTTAATTGGGTAGGTGCTGGAGGTAATCTTAATTTAAATATAAAGACTTTTACTGATTTACAAAATGCTATTGGTCTTGTTACAGGTACTTTAACTCTTAATCAAAATGTTGCAATGACTGCTAAAGAAGCAGCTAACTTTGTAAATGGTGTAGTTATTAATAAGAATATTGCTATTGATGGTAAAGGTCATACTATTGATGCTAAGAATTTAGGTAGGATTTTCAGTATTGGTGAAGGATTTACTGTTACTTTAACTAATGCTACTTTAATTAATGGTAAAGCTGATAAGGGTGGAGCTATTTATAATGATGGTTCTTTAACTTTAAGTGATGTTAAATTAAGTGATAATGCTGCTGATAGTTATGGTGGTGCTGTATTCAACAATGGTCATTTAGTTGTTTCTGATTCTGTATTTGATTCTAATGATATTGTTAATCGTGGTAGTGCTAGTGTTGATTATGGTGGTGCAGCGATTTATAATTGGAAAGAGGGCACATTAAAAGTAACTAATTCTAATTTTACTAATAATATTAAGAATTATAAGAATGGTGATAATTTAGTTGGTGCTATTACTACTATTGGTAATGCTACTGTTAGTGGTTCTAACTTTGTTAATAACTCTGGCCGTTGGGGTGGAGCTATTTCAGCTACTGGTGCTGAATTAAGGAAAAATTCAAGTACTTTAACAGTATCTAATACTATATTTAGGGATAATGCTGCTTTATATGCTGGTGCTGTTTACATATGGGGATCTAATTACAATATAGCTGATTGTGTATTTGATAACAATACTGCGTTTGGTAAAGGTAATATGACTCCAAATAATAATAATGGTGGTGCTCTTGTTGTATCTCAAGTAAGTAAATTCAATGAACCAATCACTGGTACTATTTCCGGTTCTAAATTTACTAATAATAAAGCTCAATATGGTGGTGCTGCTTACTTCAATAAAGGATTTGTAACTATTACTGATTCCGTATTTGAAAATAACATAGCTACTGCTGAAGGTGGAGCTGTTGGCTTTTCTCGTGCAAGTGTTAAAGATTTAGTTGTATCAATAAATAATTCTTCATTTGTAGGTAATAAAGCACCTGTTGCTGGAGCTATTTTTACAAATGTTGATTCAAAGATTACAAATTCAAACTTCACTAAAAACACAGCATCAAAAGGTGGAGCTGTTTTAAATGAGAATGGTGCAAAATTAACTGTTGATAATTCTACATTTAAAGATAATGCTGCTGATAGTTATGGTGGTGCTGTATTAAACAATGGTGAATTGATTGTTACTAACTCTGTATTTGATGCTAATGATATTCTTAATCGTGGTTCTGCTGGTGTTGATCATGGTGGAGCTGCTATCTACAACTGGGAAAATGCTAAATTAGATATTTCAAAATCTAACTTTACAAACAATATTAAAAACTATGTAAATGGTGATCGTTTAGTTGGTGCTGTAACTACTATTGGTAATGCTACTATTCGTGATTCTTACTTTGTTAATAACTCTGGCCGTTGGGGTGGAGCTTTAGCTGCAACTGGTGGAGTATCTGGCAGTGCTATAAACACTATTAGTGTAGATGGAACTAAATTTGTTAACAACACAGCTTTATATGGTGGAGCAATGTTTGTATGGGCATCTAATTACACTATTTCCAACTCTGTATTTGATAACAATTCAGCATTTGGTAAAGGTGATATGAGTCCTAATGACAATAATGGTGGAGCACTTATAGTAACTCAGGATAATATACCTGTTTCAGGTAAAATAGTTAACTCTAATTTCACTAATAACAAAGCTCAATATGGTGGAGCTGCTTGGATTAATGAAGGAACTGTTGATATTGACGGTTCTAACTTTATAAACAACACAGCTACTACTACTGCTGGAGCTATTGGATTTGATTCACAATATACTAAAATTATCGCTACTGTTGATTCTTCTAAATTTGTAAACAATACTGCAGGTTCTTATGCTGGAGCTATTTATAATCTTGGTGATTTAACAGTTTCCGGTTCAGAATTTGACAATAATAAAGCACAATTTGGAGATATTATTTACAATAATAAGATTTACAATAAGGAAGGTATCTTAAGTATTAATGGTAACAAGTATAGTAATTACACTGAAAACAAAGCTCCAATTATTAATATTGGTGATATAAATACTATTTCAAGTACTGGTGGAATAATTGTAACTGTTTTAGATAATAAAACTGTAAATGTTTGTTACGGTGATGTTGTAACTTTACATGCTACTGTTGTTGCTGATGGTGTTCTTGTAGCTGGTCAAAAATTATTCTTCGTTATTGATAATGTTGAGTATATAGCAAATAGTTTAGGAAACGGTTCTTATATTGCATCTTATGAAGTAAAAGATGTTGGTAGTAAAACAGTCGGCATTGTTTATGACGGATCAGATGTTAATATTAAAACAGGTATGTTAAATATATCAAAAGCAACTCCTGATTTAACTGTCGGTGCATTAAATATTACTGTTGGAGATCTTGAAATAATTACTGTAACCGGACCTAAAGATGCAACTGGTCTTATAACTTTAACTTTAAATGGTATTGATTATATATTGCCTATTTACAATGGCGAAGCTAAATTCTACTTCCAAGATTTAACTGCTGATGAGTATGAAGTATCTGCAAGTTATTCTGGTGATAATCATTATGTAGCTGCTGAAAATTCAACAGTCTTTAAAGTAGATAAAGTTTTAGCTAACTTAAAAATAAATGTTGAAGATATTACTTTTGGTGAAAACGGACTTGTTATAATCACTTTACCTTCTGATATTGACGGTTCAGTAGTTACTGTTAATGTAAATGGTAAAGTTTATCCTGTAACTGTTGAAAATGGATTTGCAAAACTTCCATTACGTGAATTAAATGCTGGTGATTATACTATATCTGCAGTATTTGCAGGTAATGATAAATACTTGCCTGGTGTAAGCAATGCTTTATTAACTGTATCTAAAGCTGACCCTGCATTAAATGTATTTATTTCAGATGTTGATTATTATGGCGCATTTAACATTAATGTTGCTTTAACTGGTGTAGATGCTATTGGTTTAAATGGGGATGTGATTGTTACTGTTAATGGTAAAGATTACACTGTAAATGTCGTTAATGGTAAAGGTAATGTTACTGGTGTTAAATTAGCTGCTGGTACTTATGATTTCACTGCTAAATTCGCAGGTGATAATAATTATAATGCAGTTAGTGATTCAGGTAAATTCAATGTTAATAAGGTAGATTCTGCTATTGATGTTGCTGTTAGTGACATTAAAGTTGGGGAAGATGCTGTTATTACTGTTAAATTACTTAGTGATGCTACAGGTAGTGTAACTGTTACTGTAAATGGTAAAGATTATACTGAACCTGTTGTTAATGGTATAGCTAATGTAAAAGTGTCTGGTCTTAAAGCTGATACTTATGATGTAGCTGTTAAATATTCTGGTGATAACAATTATAATGATGCAGTTGCTACTTCCAGCTTTACTGTGTCTAAAGTTGATCCTACCATGGATGTAACTGTTGATGACATTGTCTTTGGTGAAGATTTAACTGTTAACGCTGTTTTACCTGCTGATGCTACTGGTAAAGTAATTATCACTGTCGATGGAACTCCATATACTGCAACTATTATCGATGGTAAAGCTACTGGAACTATTAAAGATTTAACTGCTGGTGATTACACTGTATCTGTTAAATATGCTGGTGATGATAAATACGCTGGTGTTGAATTTACTGGTGTTGTTAATGTTGCTAAAGCAGATGCTGTTTTAGGTGTTGTTATTGCTGATGTTGATTATGGTAATGGTTTTGTTATTGAAGCTACCTTAACTGGTGTTAATGGTGCTCCTTTAACTGGTAATGTGATTGTTACTGTTAATGGTAAAGAATATACTGTTGAAGTTGCTGCTGATGGTAAAGGTATTGCTACTGGTGATAAATTAGCTGCGGATACTTATGGTTTTGCTGCTGCTTGGACAGGAAATAATAATTATGCTAGTGTTACTGAAAACGGTGATTTCAAAGTTAATAAAGTAGATTCTGCTATTGATGTTGCGGTTAGTGATATTAAAGTTGGGGAAGATGCTGTTATTAGTGTTAAATTAGCTGATGATGCTACTGGTGAAGTAGTTATTACTGTAAATGGTGAAGATTACACTGCAGCTATTGAAAATGGTGTAGCTAGTGTAACTGTATCTGATCTTAAAGCTGGTGATTACACTGTAGCTGTTAAATATGTTGGTGACAACAATTATAATGGAGCAACTGGCAGTGCTGAATTTAGTGTACTTAAAATAACTCCGGACATGGATGTAACTGTTGATAGTGCTGTATTTGGTGAAGATTTAACTGTTGTTGCTGTTTTACCTGCTGATGCTACTGGTGAAGTAGTTATTACTGTTAATGGTAAAGATTACTCTGTAGTTATTGAAAATGGTGTAGCTAGTGCAACTGTTCCTGGTATTAACGCTGGTTATTACACTATTGTTGTTAAATATGCTGGTGATAACAATTATAATGCAGTTGATGTTACTAAAGGTGTTAATGTTGCTAAAGCAGATGCTGCTTTAAATGTTATTATCGACAGTGTGGATTATGGTAATGTATTTACTGTTAATGCTGTTTTAACTGGTGTTAATAATGCTCCTTTAACCGGTGATGTGATTGTTACTGTTAATGGTAAAGATTACACTGTAAATGTCGTTAATGGTAAAGGTAATGTTACTGGTGTTAAATTAGCTGCTGGTACTTATGATTTCACTGCTAAATTCGCAGGTGATAATAATTATAATGCAGTTAGTGATTCAGGTAAATTCAATGTTAATAAGGTAGATTCTGCTATTGATGTTGCTGTTAGTGACATTAAAGTTGGGGAAGATGCTGTTATTACTGTTAAATTACTTAGTGATGCTACAGGTAGTGTAACTGTTACTGTAAATGGTAAAGATTATACTGAACCTGTTGTTAATGGTATAGCTAATGTAAAAGTGTCTGGTCTTAAAGCTGATACTTATGATGTAGCTGTTAAATATTCTGGTGATAACAATTATAATGATGCAGTTGCTACTTCCAGCTTTACTGTGTCTAAAGTTGATCCTACTATGGATGTAACTGTTGATGGCATTGTATTTGGTGAAGATTTAACTGTTGAAGCTGTTTTACCTGCTGATGCTACTGGTAAAGTAGTTATTGTTGTTGATGGAACTTCATATACTGCAAATATTACTGATGGTAAAGCTACACAAGTTGTTAAAGACTTAACCGCGGGTTATCACACTGTTGGTGTCAAATACGGTGGTGACGATAAATATAATGATGTTGTAGTTGACGGATTTGTAATTGTTGATAAAGCACAACCTGTTTTAGGTGTTGTTATTGCTGATGTAAATTACGGCAATGAATTTGCTATTGAAGCTACCTTAACTGGTGTTAACAGTACTCCTTTAAATGGTAATGTAATTGTTACTGTTAATGGTAAATTCTATGTTGTGAATGTTACTGACGGTAAAGGTACTTTAACTGGTGTTAAATTAGCTGCAGGTACTTATGGATTTACTGCTGTTTGGGCAGGAAATGATAATTATGCTGCTGTTGATGAAAACGGTGATTTCAAAGTTAATAAATTAAACTCAACTGTTGCAGTTAATGCTGATGACATTAAAGTCGGTGAAAATGCAACAGTAATCGTCAATGTGTCTTCTGATGCTACAGGTGATGTAATTATTACTGTTGACGGTAAAGATTACACTGTAGCTATTGTAGATGGTAAAGCAGTTAAAACAATAGCTGATCTTAAAGCAAACAATTACACTGTAACTGTTAAATATGATGGAGACAACAATTATAATCCTAATCAGAACACAACCAAATTCACAGTATCCAAAATATCTGACTATAATATGAACATTACTGTTCCTGGTGATGTTAAAGTTGGAGAAGATGCTGTTATTATAGTAAACGTTCCTAAAGACGCTTCAGGTAATGTTACTGTTAGTGTTGGTAAAGATGTTTATAATGCTGTAATTAGTAATGGTTCTGCTAAAGTTGTTGTTTCTGGTTTAGGTGCTGGTGTTTATAATGTTTCAGCTACTTTCGCTGATGACAAATATGCACAAAACAAAGCTAATGCAACTGTAGTTGTATCTAAAGTAACTGATTATAACATGAATGTTTCTGTTCCTGAATTTAAAGAAGGAGTAAACTCTACTATTAGTGTGGATTTACCTAAAGATGCAACTGGAACAGTTACTGTTGAAATCGACGGTAAAAAATACACTGCAAATGTAACTAACGGAACTGCAAAAGTAAATATTCCTGCTTTAAGTGCTGGAAATCATAATATCACTACAACTTACTCTGGTGATGCTAAATATGATTCCATGACTAAAAAAGGAAACATAACTATAATTCCAAATGTAAACTTAGATGTTAATGATGTTGTAATCTTTTACCATGACGGAACCCGTTTAGTTGCTAAATTAACAGATTCTCAAGGTAAACCAATAGTTAATGCTACTATCTACTTCAATATTAATGGTGTGGACTATGCTAAATCCACTGATGATAATGGTACTGCATCTATGGGTCTTAATTTAGATTCCAATGTATATGCAGTAACTGTAACTTATAATGGATCTGATATCTACAGTAAAATCTCCAAAAATGTTACTGTTACTATTAATCCAAGTATCATAGCTAAAGATTTAGTTAAAATGTATCAAAATGATACTAAATTCTATGCTAAATTCATTGGCAGTGATGGAAAAGCATTAGTTAACACTACTGTCAGATTTAACATTCACGGTGTATTCTACAATAGAACTACTAATGATGATGGTATTGCTGAGTTAGGTATTATGTTAAGACCTGGAAATTATATTTTAACTGCTTACAACCCTGTAACTGGTGAAGAACAAGGATTTAACATAACCGTAAAATCATTAATCGTGCAAAATGACTTAACCAAATATTACTTAAACGCTTCCAAATTTGAGGCAACTATCTATGATAAAAACGGAAGCTTAGCAGTAAACAAAACTGTAACTTTCAACATTCATGGAGTATTCTATACTAGAAGCACTGATGATAAAGGTGTAGTAAGTTTGGGAATCAGTTTAAGACCTGGAGAATATATCATTACAACAATATATGAAGGATTAGCTGTAGGTAACAATATAACTGTTTTACCTACTTTAGTTACCAGTGACCTTAATATGACTCATGAAGATGGCAGTAACTTCACTGCACAAACACTAGATGGTCAAGGTAAACCATTAGCTAACCAAAATGTAACATTTAACATAAATGGTGTGTTCTATAATAAAGTCACTGATGAAAATGGTGTTGCTTCATTAGCTATGAGATTAATGAGTGGAAAATACATTATTACATCTTACTGGAATGATTTCCAAACAGGAAACACAATAATAATATCTTAATTTGGGAGATTTTAATTAATCTCTCCTTTTTCTTTTTTTTAACAAGTTCTTTACTTTAAAATTAAATTACACTACTTTTTGATTAGTTTTCACATGCTCTTATTAAACATTTATAAACATTCAGTTACTATGTTCTATCATGGCACATTATATTGACCACCCATTAATAAAATCCGATTCTATCGAAGCTAGGTTATATCAACAGGTTTTAGCTGCCGATGTGTTAAAGAAAGGAAATACGATGATTGTTGCACCTACGGCATTAGGTAAAACTATAGTAGCTACTTTAGTAGCAGCAGATAGATTGGAAAAAGTTAAAAACTCTAAAATATTAGTATTGGCTCCAAGTAAACCATTAGCTATACAGCACGAGTCTACTTTTAAGGAATTTTTAACTGTTCCCTGTTCATCAATTACAGGCGCTGTTAAAACTGATGAAAGAGTTAAAAGATGGGAAGAATCTCAAATAATCTGTGCAACTCCGCAAACTGTTGAATCTGACTTGTTGAAAGGAAGATATTCTCTAAAAGATGTATCTTTAGTTGTTTTTGATGAGTGTCATCACGGTGTTGGATCTTATTCTTATGTATATTTGGCTTCAAGATATGTTAAAGAATCTAAATTTAACCTGATTTTAGGACTGACTGCTTCTCCAGGTTCTGATAAAGAAAAAATAAAAGAAGTTTGTGATAATTTATATGTTCAAAATATTGTAGTTAAAACTGAAGAGGATTATGATGTAAGGCCTTATTTTAATCCGGTTGCAATCGATTGGGTCAGGGTTAAAATGAGTTCTGAATTGGAAAAAATTAAAAAACATGTTGATAAAGCTCTTAAAGTTCGTCTTAAAGGTCTTAAGAATATGGGAATTATTAGAACAGTTTCTGTTAACAAAACAGATATATTGAGAGCAAGAGGAAGAGTTCAAAGTGCAATTGCAAGAACTGTAAATCCTAAAAAGGAATGTTTCCAGGCTATTTCAATTTTGAGTGCAGTTATCAATATACAGCATTCTCAGGAACTTATTGAAACACAGGGAGTAGTTACATTTAACAAATATGTAGCTAGATTACGTAAAAAGAAAACAAAAGCTGCCAAATCATTAATTCAGGATCCTAATTTTGGTAAAGCTATTTATCTTGCAAGAGAAGCTGAAAAACATGGTTTGGAACATCCTAAACTTAAAAAAGTAACTGATATCATTAAAAAAGAATTGGGGCAAAATGGTCAAACCAAATTGCAGTCTGAGAGGTATGTTAAAGATGCTGACCAGAAATCTTCAAAAATAATGGTTTTCACTCAGTATAGGGATTCTCTTGAAATGATTCATCAGAAACTTGAAAAAGAAGGAATTAAATCTGCCAAGTTCTTTGGTCAGGCTTCAAGAGATGGTGAAAAGGGATTAACTCAAAAGGAACAAAAAGAAATCATTAAAGCCTTTAAAATTGGTGAATATGATGTACTTCTCTCAACAAGTGTAGCTGAAGAGGGAATTGATATTCCGGCTGTTGATTTGGTTATTCTTTATGAACCTGTTCCTTCTGAAGTTAGAATGATTCAAAGGAGAGGAAGAACAGGCCGTAAACGCTCAGGTCGTGTAAAAGTTCTTATTACAAATGGAACCAGAGATGAAGGTTATTACTGGGCTTCAATTAATAAGGAACGCAGAATGAAACGTCAGTTAATTGATCCTGAGGTATTGGAAGAGTTGAATTCCAATGCTATTGAAAGGATGGAAAATGAAAAAAGAGTAAAAGTTTTAGATCCTGCTCCCAAAAAGGAAGAACTTCCGGTTGTTTTTGCAGATACTCGTGAAGGTAATTCAAAGGTCATACGTCATTTGTCTGAAATGGAAATTGATGTTAAAGTTCAGGCAATGGCTGTTGGTGATTATCAGGTAAGTGATGAAGTTGTTATAGAACGTAAAACAGCTAAAGACTTTGTTGATTCAATTGTTGATAAAAGACTCTTTAAACAGGCAAGGTCTTTAATGGAGGAATTTAAACGTCCTTTAATTATTCTTGAAGGGGATGATTTGTACAATGGTATGATTAATCCGAATGCAATTAGAGGTTCAATAGCTTCAATAGCTCTTGACTTTGGAATCAGTATTATACCAACAAGAAACGCTCAGGATACTGCAGCTATGATTAAAAGAATAGCTATCAGAGAGCAAAGTGGTGAAAAAACACCAATTCAGATAAGAACTGATAAAAAACCTGTTAACTTATGGGAACAGCAGCTGTTTATAATAGAATCTCTTCCAAATATAGGGCCTGTTAATGCTAAAAACTTATTGGAGCATTTTGGAACAGTAGCTAATATTATTAATGCTTCTGAAAGTCAGCTTCAGGAAGTTGAAGGTATCGGTAAAAAAACTGCAGCCAATATTCGAAAAGTAGTTGATTCCAAATATTTATATTTCCAAAATGAAATTAAAGAAAAAAAATTATTGTAGGAAAACTGAAGCTAAGTTTTTAATTCCT